>Ga0187783_10001151_pt1 | contig 19554 bp, 21 predicted proteins | sample 1015_SJ02_MP02_2_FD_132471 | JGI IMG/M metagenome (GOLD analysis project Ga0187783, IMG submission 132471) | Tropical peat soil microbial communities from peatlands in Department of Meta, Colombia - 1015_SJ02_MP02_20_MG | ecosystem: Environmental > Terrestrial > Soil > Wetlands > Peat | place...
ACACGCTCGGCACCCACGTGCTGCTTCAGGCGCTGCGCGACCTCGGAATTCCCCGCTATCTCCAAGTATCGACGGACGAGGTGTACGGAGAGGTGGCGCAAGGCGAGTCGGTGGAAACGGACCCGTTGCGCCCACGCAGCCCATACGCCGCGAGCAAAGCCGCGGCCGATTTGCTGGCCTTGGCATACCATGCGACCTATGGCGCTCCCGTCGTGATCACGCGCGGCAGCAATACCTACGGCCCCTATCAATATCCCGAAAAGATCGTGCCGCTTTTCGTGACGAACCTGATGGACGACCGGCCCGTACCAATTTACGGCGACGGTTTGCAAATCCGCGACTGGGTGTACGTCGACGATCATGCCCACGCGATCCTTGCGGTCGTCGAACGCGGGGAGATCGGGAGCGTTTACAATATCTCCACCGGAGAGCGCCGAACGAATGCGGAATTAACGACCCTGTTGGCAGAGCTGTGCGACCGCTCGATGAAAACGCATGCACGGTACGTCGCCGATCGTCCCGGACACGACCGCCGCTACGCCGTCAACGCGGATAAGCTGCGCGCGTTGGGATGGAAGCCTCGGATTGGGTTCGATGAGGGCATTCGACGAACGATCGAATGGTATCGCGAGAACGAAGCCTGGTGGCGGCCGTTGAAACGATGAAGGGAGTAATCCTGGCCGGCGGGCTTGGAACGCGCCTGCGACCGCTAACGAAGGTCACCAACAAGCACCTTCTGCCGGTCTACGATCGGCCGATGATTTTCTATCCGCTCGAAACGCTATGCCGCGCGGGCATCCGGGAGATCATGATCGTGACCGGAGGAAACTCCGCGGGAGAGTTTCTTCGCCTGCTCGGCAACGGCACCGATTTTGGTCTGCGCGACATCAACTACACGTATCAAGAGGGCGAGCGCGGAATCGCCGACGCCCTGCGGCTCTGCGAGCATTTTGCCGACGGCGGACGCATCGTCGTGATCCTTGGCGACAACATCCTCCAGGACGATATTTCCCCATATCTGCGCGCCTATCGCGCTCAACCGTCCGGCGCGCGCATTTTACTCAAGGAGGTCGAGGAGGCTGCACGGTTCGGGGTACCGGTTTTCGATGGCGAACGCATCGTCGCAATTGAGGAGAAACCGCTCCAGCCAAAGAGCCGATATGCAGTTACCGGCGTCTATATGTTCGACCACCGCGTCTTCGACTTCATCAAGGAGCTTCGGCCCTCGCTACGCGGCGAGCTGGAGATTGCCGACGTGCACAATCGCTACATCCGCGACGGCGACCTTCGCTACGACGTGCTGCGCGGGTGGTGGAGCGATGCCGGCACGTTCGAGAGCCTATTTCACGCCGGCGAGCTCATCGCTCGCGAGCGGCGGGGTATTAGTGGCCTGTAACGCCCGCGGGGTATGCCGCCCGAGCGATTAACCTGAGAATTAGCGAGGGCGGCATACCCCGCGGGCGTTACAGGCCACTAGCCCTTAGCGTGCGGCAGAATCGGAAGCAACGCCAGCGCGACCACGACGAGCACGCCGGCGAGCGCGCCGCGGAACCACTGTTCCGGGAGCTTCGTCACGAAATACGAGCCGATGAAGACGCCCGGGATCGAGCCCATCAGCAGCGAGGCCGCAATCACGGGATTGACGTCGCCGATTTGCCAGTGCCCCAAGAGCGACGGTACGAGCACGACGACGGCGAAGGCGAGATCGGTCCCGACCAACCGCCGCAGCGCCACCGACGGCGCGACCAGCAGCAGCAACGGCAGAGTCAGCGATCCCGCGCCGATCGAGGTAATGCTCACCGTCAATCCTACGAAGAAGCCAATCAAAGCAAGGCGGAGCGTCGGCAGGGTAGCGCCTTGGGAGGCGTCACCGGCCAGCTTGCGATTGAAGATTATCCCCGCCGCAGAGACCAGCAGCGCCACGGCGACGGCAATCCGCAAGACGTGCTCGAGTTGGTGAATGTTGAAGTGACGGTGCATCTCCGCGCTCACGATGACGCCGATGATCGCCCCCGGAAATCCGCCAAGCGATAGGCGCCAGAGCACCGAGCCTTGCACGGTGCGCTTTTGCACGTGAGCGATCATCGCAAGAAATCGCGTTCCCAGTGCGAAGAGCAAGTCCGAGCCGATCGCGATATCCGTTCCGACGCCGAGAAATATCAGAAGGGGCGTGGTAATCGCGCCGGCGCCCACGCCGCTGTACGCCGTGCAGAGACCGACGATGAAACCAACGAGAATGTAGCTTACAGTCATGGCGTTACCGCCTCAATAAGCTCCGATCGGTCCAAAACATCCCCCATCGGCAAGGACCGCCGCTGACGCTGCGGTCCGGCGAACGTTCTCGCTCGGAAGCCCAACCGAGAAACCTGGGTCAACATTCAACGGGTAATCGAAAGTGTCCCCGTCTACCAAAGCGAGAAGCCGGTCGCCGCTAAGAGGCGGGCGGTCCGGAGCCGGACCGCCCTTTAACGTGGGGTAAGCAGAGGGGATCTCAGCCGCGGTCGGCATCGCCGCTTGTATCGGCCTCCCCTTCTACTTTTCCTACCACACCCGGCGACGAAACCGCGCTCGCACCGCGTCGAATCTCAGCGAAGATTTCGAAGCGGTGGATCGGCACGTGGCGTGGGGCTTCGATTCCGAGCTTCACTTGATCGCGGTCGACCCCGACCACCAGAATCCGTATGTCGCTCCCGATCATGATCGATTGGTTCGGTTTACGGCTCAGCACGAGCATGAAGCGCCCTCCCTGGCTCGTTGTTAAATTTCGTTAACGCAAAAGCGCTGGTTTCTTCGCCGCCAGGGCCGCGCCGCCTGCGCACGTAATCCGCAGGCCTAAGGAGCCCGTACCTTGGAGGATCTGCCGATGGTCAAGGACATTGCGTTTTTCGCATACTCCGTGCGTGACGTCCCGCGTGCGCGAGCCTTTTACGCCCAAACGCTTGGGCTGCAGGAGGGGGATTCGTTCAGCGACCATTGGATCGAGTTCAGCGTCGGCAACACGACCTTCGGCATAGGGAACGGCGAGGGTTTGGGCTTTGAGCCCGGCGCCTCGACCGGTGCAGTCTTTGAGGTCGACGACCTGCAGGCGATGCAGGAGCGGCTCAAAGCCAGCGGCGTCGAGGTTGGCGAGATTCACGAGTTCCCTGCGTGCACGGTCTGCTTCGCACGCGACCCCGACGGCAATCGTTTTGGCGTACACCAGCTGCGGAGGCCCGCCGTATAAAACGTGGCTTGAGTTCGAGGCAGTCGCTAAGCCGACGCGGTTTCGCGCGATGCGTCGATTAAAATCTGCGCGACCTCCGGCCGCGAAAACTCGGGCGGCGGCAACTGTCCCGCCCGCAGCATCTCCCGCACCTTCGTTCCACTGAGCGAGACGTGGTTCTCGACATCATGGCTGCACGTTTTCTTTGAGCCCATTTGCTGGCATCGCCGGCAGTAGAAGCTGTTCTCGAACTTCAGCGGCGTGATGCCCAACTCGTCCGGATCGAATTCGTCGAACATCTTCTGCGCGTCGTAGGTCCCGTAGTAGCTTCCCACTCCGGCGTGGTCACGGCCGACGATAAAGTGCGTGCAGCCGTAGTTCTTGCGGATCATGGCGTGAAAAATAGCTTCGCGCGGGCCCGCATATCGCATCGCCGCCGGCATCGTGCTGAGCAGCACCCGATCGGCCGGATAATAGTTCTCGAGCAGCGTCCGATAGCAACGCATCCGCACTTCGGCGGGGATATCGTCGCCCTTCGTTTCGCCGACGAGCGGATGGAGCAGCAATCCGTCGACGATCTCTAGCGCGCACTTTTGGATGTATTCGTGCGCGCGGTGCACGGGATTGCGGGTTTGAAAGCCGACAATCGTTTTCCAGCCGCGGCGTTCGAACTCTGCGCGAGTCTGGGTCGGCGAAAGGCTCGCCGGGTCTCGCTCGCCCGCCAGCACCCATACCGGCCCGCCGATGAGAACCTCTTTGCGCTCGTAGAGCGCGGCCACGCCGGGGTGATTTTCGTCTTCAGTGCGGTAGACGTTGCGCGCCTCGCGGCGTTTGTCGTACTCAAAGACGTCTTCGACCTCGATGACGCCGCGCAACTCGCCGTCGCCGTCGTAGAGTGCAGCTCGGCTACCCGGCGTCGGCGCTTCTTCCCGATCGACGGCAAAGACGACCGGAATGCTCCAGGGCAGACCGTTTGCCAGGCGCATCGAGGCAACGACGGGATCGTACTCCTCGCGGGTCATGAAACCCGCAAGCGGACTGCAGGCGCCGTTGCCGATCAATGCCAGATCGTTGAGCTCGCGGCCGGTCAGCGTGAGATGCCGTAGCGCTTTGGCTTCCTCGCGCAACTCGGCTTCGACTTGGGAATCGGCCGTACGAAGAATCAGCTTGCCGCCGTGTGGCGCAATCATAGCACCGCCTTTGCATCGGTTTGCAGGTGACCGCGCCGCTTGAGTTCCGCAAGAATTTTCGAGACGCTCTCTTCCACAGCTTCAACCTCGCTGTTGACGGTGACGTCGGGGTTCTCGGGAGCCTCATACGGGTCGGAGACACCGGTGAAGTGCTGCAGCTCCCCGGCGATTGCTTTCTTGTAAAGGCCCTTGACGTCGCGCCGGACGAGCTCGTCCAAGGAGCAGCGAACGTATACCTCGACGAATCGCGCATGGCCGATGCGCTGCCTCGCTTCAGCTCGCGCTTGCGAATATGGGGAGATTGCGGCGGTGATCACGGCAGCCCCGTGTTTGACGAGCAGCGAAGCCACGAACGAAATACGCGCGATGTTGGTGTCACGGTCTTCACGGCTGTATCCGAGGCCCTTCGAAAGATGGGTGCGGACCTCGTCGCCGTCGAGCACCTCGACGCTGCAGCCGCGAGCCGCCAACTCGGGCGCGAGCCGCTCCGCGATCGTGCTCTTGCCCGCGCCGGACAGACCGGTGAGCCACACGGTGAATCCCTGATTCAAATGGAGTTCCTTTCTGGAGGCTAATTTGCCGGGGCACCCATCCTCAAAGACCAGGAACTTCTAAGCAGGGCTCCCCCAATGGCCGACTTCTTTCGCCGCCGGTCTTTTCTCCCCGGCCCCAGTACGCGCCCTCCATTGCTTGGTTGGCATCCAGCGCGCACGTGAGGTCGCCTACCAAATCCTCCAGTTCTTCGATTCCAACCGAGAGACGCAACAGATCCTCGGAGACCCCAAGCTCCTCGCGCTCGCGAGCACTCAAGGAAGCGTGCGTCATCGTGGCCGGACTGCAAACGAGCGACTCGACACCGCCAAGCGAGACCGCGAGCTTGAAAATCTCGGTCGAGGCCGCGATCGCGCGGGCCCGGTGCGCGCCGCCCTTGGGTCGAAAAGAGACGATTCCGCCGAACCCGCTCATTTGGCGCTTCGCCAGCTCATGCGCGCGATGCGTGCGGAGTCCGGGGTAGTAAACCTCCGCGACGTCCTCACGCTCCGCGAGAAACTCGGCAACGCCCTGGGCGTTGCGCGTGTGCGCGGCCATGCGCAGCGCCAGCGTTTTCGCGCCGCGCAGCGTGAGGTAGCTGTCCCATGGTCCTAAAACGGCGCCTACGGAGTTTTGATGGAACGCGACCTGGCGGGCAAGTTCGGCGTCGTTGGTGATGACGATGCCGCCGACCACGTCGCTGTGTCCGGCAATGTATTTGGTCGTCGAATGAACCACGAGATCGGCGCCGAGCGCAAGTGGTCGCTGCAGGAACGGTGAGGCAAAGGTATTGTCCACGGCAACGAGCACGCCGCGAGGCCGATGCCTGACGAGCTCCGCGATGTCGCAAAGGCGCAGCGTCGGATTGCTTGGCGTTTCGAGCCAAAGCAGCCGCGTTGCACGAGTTGCCGCCGACCAAGTCGCTTCGACGTCGGTCGTGTCGACGAACGTGACCGTGATTCCGTAACGCGCGAGCACCTGCGCAAAGAGACGGTGCGTCCCGCCATAAATGTCGCGAGTTGCAACGACGTGGTCCCCGCACGACAACACCGACGCCGCACCCGCCACGGCCGCCATGCCGGAACCGAAGGCGCAAGCGTGGCGTCCGCCCTCCAAAGCGGCCAGCTGGCGTTCCATCGCCTGCCGCGTTGGATTCGAGGTTCGAGAATAGTCAAAACCCTTCGTTACGCCGACCTGCGGCAACGTAAACGTAGCAGTCTGATAGACCGGCACGACCGTTGCGCCGGTAGCCGGGCACGCTTCCTGCCCAGTCCAGATCGCACGCGTTGCGAAACCTCGCTGTCGAGAGTGGCCGGATTTTATATTCGGCATGAGTTACACTCCTTAGGGACTTCAGCAATAAAAAAAGCTCCTCGCCGCCGGCGAGGAGCGCGGTTATCTTCGCATCTGAAAGCTAGCCCGCGATCGATCCTCTCCGGCGTAAAACCGTCGAAGCCATCATCGTTGGCATACCACAGCAGCAAACAAATCGCGAGAGCATTTCGGTCAGGCTACCACGATGCGGTTTATCTGTCAAACGCCGGGTGGATAGACACCGGCAAACTGAACCGCGTGGAGGCGAGCGTAAGCGCCGCCCTTTGCGAGCAGCTCGTCATGCGTACCGATCTCGATGACGCGGCCGCGTTCGATGAAGAGCACCTTGTGCGCTCGGCGCACCGTCGAAAGCCGGTGCGCGATGATCAGCGTCGTACGGCCCGGCAAGAGTCGGTCGAGAGCCTCTTCGATCATCGCTTCGGAGTGACTGTCAAGCGCGCTGGTTGCCTCATCTAAAATCAAGATGCGCGGATCGCGCAGAACTGCCCGAGCGATCGCGATGCGCTGGCGTTCCCCACCCGAGAGGCGCACGCCGCGTTCGCCGACTTGGGTAGCGTAGCCGTCGGGAAACGCCCGCACGTATTCGTCGACGTTGGCATCGCGCGCCGCCGCGCGGACCTCGTCGTCGGTTGCGCCGGTGCGTCCATAGCGTATGTTTTCCAGGATCGAACCGCGGAAAAGCTGGACTTCTTGCGGGACGATCGCGATCGCACGCCTCAACTCCGAAAGACGGACCGTCGCAATGTCGGTCCCATCGAGACGCACGCATCCCTCTTGGGGCTGATAGAAGCGCGGGACGAGATTCACGAGCGTCGTCTTGCCGGCTCCCGATGGCCCGACCAGGGCAACGACTTCTCCAGCCTCGATTACGGCATTCACCTGACGCAACGCCGGCGGCTCGTTCGGCCGGTAACGAAACGTGACGTCAACGTACTCGAGGTGCCCGCGCACCGCCGGCAATGGCGCGGCGCCGATCGGATCGCGCATCTCGACCGGCAGGTCGAGCAGCTCGAAAACGCGTCCCGCCCCGACGATCGCCTTGCTGATGTCGCCGAAAAACGCTGCGACCCGATTCATCGGATTCATCAAGTTCACGAGCAGGCCCCAGTACATGAAAACTTTGCCCGTGTCGAGGCGGCCGACGAGAACCTCACGGACCGAAAGCCACATAATGGCGACGACGGCCGCAACCATGATCGTCGAAATGACCAGCGGCTGCGTTTGAATGAACTGGGTGAGCTTCATGTACGCACCGAAGAAATCGTCGTTCCGGCTGCGGAAACGGGCGACCTCGAACTCCTCGCGGCCGAACGACTTCACCACCCGTTGGCCACCGAGGACTTCCGACAAATTTGCGGTGAGGTCGGCAATCCGCTGCTGGGCGCGATGCGTGCTCGCCGCGATCAATCGCTGAAAGTTCGAGACCGCAAGCGAAACCACCGGAGCGACCAGAACCAACGACAGCGTCAACAGCCAATCGAGATAAATCATCGTCGCGAACGAAGAGACGAACGTGGCAAGGGCCACGACGAGCTGCGGCACCGAAACGCTCACGGCGTCGATCATCATCTGCAAATCGGTCGAGAAACGCGCGATGAGTTCGCCCGGGCGCCACTTGTCGAACTCGCCGAGCGGCAAGTTCAGGAGCCGCTCGAAAAGGCGGACCCGCAGCCGGGCGACGAGATGCTGCCCGCTCCACGCCGTGAGGTACGTTTGCCCGTAGATTGCGCAGTTTGCGAGGATCAGCGCAACCGATGTGAGGCCCAGGGATAGATAGAGCGCCTTGAGGTCCGCCGCGTGTCCCGGCGGCGGGATCAGTACCTGGTTGATGATGATCCGAAAGGCCAACGGCGGAACGACCGACAGCACCCCGGCGAGCACGCCCATCGTCATGGCAAGTGCAAGGCGCGGATAGTAGGGACGCGCCTCGCGCACAAGACGTAGTAAGGTCGAGCTGCGGGTCATCGGGGCAAAGCTCTTGCGGTCGCGGAGCGATGAAACCTGCCCTTACCCAACGGGGTACGTGATGATGGCAATAGCCCGAAAGGGGTCGGAGAGAAGTTCATGGACTGCTACTTTCACGCAAACGTACCATCGGTCGCCCCGTGTATCGAATGTGGCAAAGCGATCTGCGCCACGTGCCGCGACGAGCGCGGAGGTTGCCCGAGCTGCCGGCTCGCCGCTAAGGTCGAAGCCGCGACCGCAACCCGCCAGCAGATTGCGGGCTCGGTCCCGCCGCGCGCCGCACCCGCCAGCGTTCGCGGCCAAGCGAGCGTTACGGCGCCACCCGATCCGGTTGAGTCGCGAGCCCTCGTCGCACTTGGATATCCGCTCTGGCCGCTTGCGCTCATCTCGTTGCTCGATCGTAAGCAGTCGCGCAGCCTGCGGCGTCAGGCCCTTCAAGCGCTCGGCTTCAACGCGGGCGTGTGGGGTTTTGGCGCGTTGCTTTGGATGATCGCGCAGGTACCGTTCATGGGGTTCTCGGCCTGGGTGCTCCTGCCGCTGCTTCCCTTCTTTTTCCTCGTCGCCAGCGTCTATTACGGCATCAAGACTTGGAACGGCGAAGACGTCAGGGTTCCGGTTGTAAGCAGTTGGCTCGACGACCGCTTTCCAACTGAAGTTTCGGACCAGTAACGACAAAATCGCGGTAACGCCGCAAGAAGGCTCGAGCGGCGACGGCGTGATCGACGACCGGTTTTGGATAGGCGTTCTCGGCGTGGAGCGAGAGCATCAGCTGCGGCGACCGCGACGGCCGGCCGTACCATGCCTCGAGCGGCACTTGCGCCAACTCGCTGATCCAGCGCTTCACGTAAACTCCTTGCGGATCGTAGCGGCGCCGTTGACGCTCCGGGTTGTAGATCCGCGGGTACTGCGCCATATCGGCACCGACGCCCGCGATCCACTGCCAGTTGCCCGTCGCGATCGCGTAATCGTCTTCGATTAGCCACCGATCCCATTCTTCGCGGCCGACGCGCCAGTCCACGCCGAGATCGAAGCAGAGCCATGAAGCGGCGATCGCGCGCACGTGTGGATGCATCCAGCCGGTCGCGTGCAGCTGGCGAATTCCGGCGTCGACGAGCGGATAACCGGTTTCTGCGGCGCGCCAGGCATCCAACACCGGATGCGTCTGCTCCCATCGAAATCCGCGCATCTTCTCTTGCAGCGGCTCCTCGTGCGTCCTCGGATGAAACCACGAAAGCTGCAGGAAGAAATCACGCCGCGCTAGCGCCCGTAGAAAGAGCCGCAGCGAAAGCCGCTGTTCGCTGAGCGCAAACGCATCGGTTAGGCGCTGACGGACGGCCCGCGCGACCGCGCGCGCCGAGAGCGTGCCGAACGAAAGGTGCGCGGAGAGATGCGACGTGCGGTCGTCCGACGGAAAAGCGGCAGCCATTGCATACTGCGCCGCGTCGTACCGAAGGAACTCTTCAAACCGGCGTCGCGCGACGCTGGGTCCTGCACAAGACTCGGCCGTTGCGGCACCAAATTCGCCCGGCGCCGGAAGCGGCTCGCTCTCGACGTCGCAGGCGGCGAAGCGCAGGAGTAACGGGTATTCGTGCGACGCAATCGGCAGCTCCCACCAAACTTCAAAGTACGGCGCAAAGGCCCGATAGCCCGGGCCATCGCCGCTGCGTGCCGCGGCGCTCGCTTGCGGAGCGATGACGGGCGCGTCGTGTACCAGCAAAGCTTCGAGCGAATTCTCTTCAAGCTCGGAGCGTACGCGCTGATCTCGCTCCATCGCCGCAAAATCGTACGAAACGCTCCAAGCGGCGCCCGCGGCTCCGGTCGCACGAGCGATCCGTATGAGAATGGATTCTGCCTCGCCCCGACGCACGATCAGGCGGCTACCCCGTTCGCGAAGCTCCCGATCGAGCGCCCCGGCCGCGGCGCAAAAAAATGCTGCCCGGCGTGGTGAGATTCTTAATCGTGTCGTCGTCGCGCCGTCGACGAGCAGCAGCGGAATGACCGCGCCGCGTGAAGCCGCAACGGCTAATCCCGCGTGATCGTCAAGGCGTAAGTCCTTGGTGAAGCGGTAGATGAAGGGCCTCTCCGCCATGAGAGGCCCGATTCGACTTAGCTGCGAGCAAGCTCTTTATCGGTGTTTCGCTGGGCTCGGCGAATAGCGTACGTGCATCGCCGTCAGGCAAACGCTTCGATCGAGAGTTCGATCGCCCGAGCTCTTGGTGATCTTGCATCGAATCGGCATGCCGTGATCGTCAATGCTCACGTCAAAGGCAGTCGACAGCGTAGCAGCACCGACGACGAGCGATTCGGCGCGGCCTTCGTGTCGCGGAGCCGTTTGCGTGTCGAGAACCGCAAGCGCGCGCGCCTCTTGCGCGGAAATGGAATGGTGCGCCACCGGAGCGGCTGCCGGTCGCGGCGCGGTCGCGCGAAGTCCGACGATCAAGGCTACTGCAGCTGCCACCGCCACGGCTCCAGCCCCGAGCCACGCGCGCCGCGGCGCGTGCCTGCGGGCAAGGAGCTTGCGCAGATCGGGCTGCCAGCGTTCATCATCGCGTGCCTGGGGCACGAGCGCCATCACGCGCTCGATTTCACGCTCGCCGCCAAAGGCGCTCAGGCAGCGCGCGCAGCCGGCGAGATGGCTGCGATAGGCCTCGCGATCGATCTCCTGCGCTTCGCCGAGCGCAATCGCGCCGGCCAGGCTCTCGGCCTTCACGCAATCGCCAGAAGTCGTCATCTTTCCATTCCCTCCCTCATGACGCTGCGCAGAACGCGCATCGCCCGGCAGACGCGCTGCCTCACCGCATCGGAAGTCGTACCGAGCATCGCCGCAGCCTCCGACGAAGAATATCCCGCGTAGCTCGTTAAGAGCAGCGCCGCCGACTGTTCCGGCGCCAACCTGGCCAGTGCCGTTTGCAAGTCCACTGAAGCGGCACTCCGTTCGTCGACGCGCCAGCTGTTCGCATCGACTTCGCGGTCGAGCGGCAGCATCCGGAGAATTTTTCTGCGGCGAATAAACGATATCGCACCGTTGGTCGCGGCCCGATAGAGCCAGCCGGCGTTGAGCTCGCGGGTTGGATCGGCTTTCAGCATGCGGTACGCCGAAAGGAAGACTTCCTGCGTCAGGTCGAGCGCGACTTCGGCGTCGCCGACCATCCGCCGCAAATACCGCGAGAGCTTCGTTTGAAATTCGACGACGAGCGCTTCGGTTCGGGCCTGCGCGATCGTCGTCTCATGCGCCACGAGGCGCGCTTCCTCCACTCCTTCGCTCCCTATGCCCTCAAACGCGAGGCCGGCTACCTTTGTGACCGGTCTTCGAGAACCAGCGTCGAGCCGCTGGGGGTGATCACGCGGTCTCCAAAGACAGAACGGGTTCGCGCCTCAAGATCTGGCCACCGTATGCGAGGGCCTTCCGAATCAACCGGAACGAGCTTCGCCACTAGGCGCCGTCGCCGCGTCACCTCGATGACGTCTCCGCCCTCGACCCATTTGATTACTTGCCTTAGGTTCTGCTGCAACTCCCCGATAGAAACCGTATGCCGTGCCACGACGCGATGTGTTAACCGCCGATCTCGGAGAAGGCGCGCATTCTCGAGGCCGTCTCGCCCAGGCGAAGGTGATGGCGTTCGGGCTTGATTAGCATCGCCGAGCGCAGCAGGTCTGCGAGCTGCGCGGTCGTCGCGCCGGCGCGCAACGGTCCTCGCAGGTCGAGCGCGTGGTCGCCAAAGAGGCAGAGCCGCAAGCGACCGTCCGCCGTCAATCTCACGCGATTGCAGCTGCCGCAATACTCGTGCGAGAGCGGGCTGATAACTCCGACGGCACCGGCCGCTCGGGGAAAGGCAAAATAGCGCGCCGGCCCGTTGCCGGCCGGGCCCGCGACCGGGCGCAGCGACTCATTTCTCGAGACACGTTCCAGAATCTCATCTGACGAAATGTAGGCGTCGCGCTGCAGCGCGAGATTCTCGTGGACCGGCATGACTTCGATAAACCGCACGAAGATCGGCCGTTCGCGCGTGAGTTCGGCAAAGTCAGCCAGCTCATCGTCGTTTCGTCCGCGCATGACGACGCAGTTCAACTTGATCGGGCTCAAGCCGGCGGCTGCGGCAGCGTCGATGGCTCGCAGCACCGCGTCGAGCCCTGGGCGGCGCGCAATCGCTTCGAAGCGATCCGCGCGCAGCGTGTCGAGCGAAACGTTGATCCGGCGCAAACCGGCCGCGACAAGCTCGGGGAGCTGCGCCTCCAACAGCAAGCCATTAGTCGAGAGCGCGATGTCTTCGATTCCGGCCACGCCCGCAATCGCTGCAACCAATCGGCTGAGATTGCGCCGAACCAGCGGCTCTCCACCGGTGAGGCGAATCCTTCGAACTCCGACCGAAGCCGCCGCGTGCACGATTGCCTCCAGCTCTTCGTAGGTGAGGATCTCCTCGCGCCGCAGCCACGGCAGGCCGGCTTCCGGCATGCAGTAAACGCAGCGCAGATTGCACTTGTCGGTGACGGAAATCCGCAAGTACGTGATGGGACGGCTAAACCCGTCGATCAGCCTGCCGTTGGTCACGGAACCTCGAAGAGATTGCTCGGAAGCGAAGCGTTCATCTTGTAGTCACCGATCACCGACGCGATGTCGGCGGCGTAGCCGGGCTCCTCCACGTGACCGTTCTGTGAGACGACGACGAGGTAACCTTGCACGGACCCATAGCGATTCACCATCTCCGCGTAGCCGCCGTTGGCGTAATCCCAACGCATCGAGGTGACCGTTGCGCTTTTATCGTCGGCCGTAGCGACGATTTGTTCGACGTTGCCCTGCTTGAGCGGCACCAGTTTGAAATGGCTCGTCCTTCCGTCGTCTGAGAGCGTCGTCACGCTGTAGAGGTCGCGCCATCTGGCCGGACTTTCGATATGCGCGTAGAGCTTGTCGAATTGTTGCGCGATCAGCGGCACGCCTCCGGTAAACACGACCTTGTTCTTGTCCGGCGCCTTATAGTAGTAATCCCCGACGAGATCCGCCGTCAGAAACGGGAAGGATCTCATCGTGACGTGAGCGTGCAGCGTTGCGCTAAACGTATGCAAGCTCGCGTTGACCGCAGCCATGCGCGAGAGCAGGTCGCCCGTCGCGGGCGCCGCCGGCGCCGCGAAAAGCAACGCGAGCAGCGTCGCCGATGCAACGATGATGCGAGTCACGCAAACCCCTCCAATGCCGCGGCAATCTCCGCGCGCACGCCGCCGTTTTCTTCTTGCGCGGATCGCCGGCGCAACTCGGCGACGGCGGTTGGCGACCCGATCCGTCCAAGCGCCCAGGCGGCGTGACCGCGCACCATCGGGTGCGGGTCTTTGCCTAAGCTATCGATCAGGGCGCCGACCGCGGACCGGTCGAGCGCGTTGCCAAGGGCGACCGCTGCGTTGCGGCGCAGGACCGCCGCGCCGCGCCACCCCATTGCGGTCTTGGCATACCGCCGTCTAAAGGCGCTGCTGCGCATGCGCAGCAACTCGACGAGTACCGGCCGCGCGGCCTTGTCGTCGCCGCGCGTCTCTCGGCGTGGAGCCGTTGCATTGGGCGGACAGGCGATCTGGCAGATGTCGCACCCCCAAATCCAATCGCCCACCAACACCCGCAACTCTTTGGGAATCGAGTCGGTGCGCTGCGTCAAGTCGGAGATGCAGCGCGTAGCATCGATCGTGTAGTCGCCGCGCAATGCCCCAGTCGGACAGACACCGATGCAGCGCGAGCACGCGCCGCACGACTTGCGTAACGGAGCGTCGGCCGGCAACTCGAGCGTCGTAACGATCTCACCGAGAAAAACGAACGATCCGTGCTCGGGGGAGATGAGGTTCGTGTGTTTTCCGACCCAGCCCAGACCGGCACGAGCCGCGAAGGCTCGCTCCGCCAGCGGACGAGTATCGCAGGCAATCGCGGTGACGCCGGCGCCCGCGGCGTCGTCGATGACGTCGGCAACGCCGCGCAGCAGCGCGCGCATTTCGCGATGGTAGTCGCCGGACCACGCGTAATTGGAGACTCGGCCGCGTAACGGACCACCGGTCTTCTCGCTCTCGTCTTGTGCGTATGGCAGCGCAACGCAGACCACGCTGCGGGCTCCCGGCAAGAGTCCCGCGGGATCGGTCGCGCGCCGTGCATACCGCGCGTCGTACGGCCACGTTTCGAAGTCGCCGCGCCCGAAGGAGGCCTCCATTCGCCGGCGCGACTCGGCGTCGGGCAAGGCCGGCGCGACGCGCACGGCGCCTGCGCCCAGCTCGAGCGCCCGGCGAACGGCCCGTTCTTTGATCGCGGCGGGATCAGCGCCAAGCATCACAGGCTTGCCAGCGGTCCCGGTTTGCCGCGGGGGAAGGCCGCGTCGATCGCCGCGAGGTCACTTGCATCGAGTTCCAGCTCTGCCGCACCCGCATTCTCTTCGACATGTTCCACGCGCGCAGCTTTCGGGATCGCGAATACTCCCGGCGACCGCGTCAAGAATGCAAGCGCTACTTGCCGAACGGTCGCACCGTGCTTGCGACCGATTCGTTCCAGCGCTTCACGGCCCCGGTTCGATCGCAGAAAACTTCCCCGCCCAAACGGCGTATAGGCCACAATCGCAATCCCGCGATCGCGCGCCTCGGGGATCAGCCGATGTTCGATACCCCGTTCGCAAAGGTGATAGAGCACTTGATTGCACGCCAACCGCTCCCGGCGCAGAAACGCGGCGGCCGCAAGCATCTCCTCGGTGTCGAAGTTGCTGACGCCGATGAACCGGGTCTTGCCCTCCTCGACGAGCTTTTCCAAGGCGCGCATCGTCTCTTCGAGTGGATGCGAGCCGGCCCAGTGCAACAGGTAGAGATCGAGATAGCCGCAGCCAAGCCGCGATAAGCTGCGCTCTGCGGCGTTCAACGTTCCGCGGTACGTTGCATTGCTCGGCAAGACCTTCGTCGCGATGAAGAGCTTCTCGCGCGGAATATCGCGGATCGTTTCGCCGACCAGCTCCTCGACGCGTCCGGCGCCATACATCTCGGCGGTGTCGATGTGAACCATTCCCAGCTCGATACCGCGCCGCAGCGCGCGTTGCGCTTCTTTTAGAGCCGCACCGCTTTCGGGCATATTCCACGTGCCCTGGCCGATGACCGGAACCCCGACGCCCGTCATTCCGAACGCTTTGTATTTCATCGAACCTGTTTTTAGAAAAACTCAAACTCTTCGTGCCGCGCGGCGTATGCCAATAAGCCGCCGCGCAGGTGCTGCAACCGGGTGAAGCCGGCGTCGCGCAGCCGCTGAACCGCCCAGAGTGATTTTGCGCCAACTCTGCAAGCGACGATGTAACGCGCGGCGCTATCGAGTTCGGAGAGACGCCCTTCGAGTTGTGAGGCGGGAATGCGAATCGCGCCGTCGATCGAGCCGAGCACCGCTTCGTGGGGCTCCCGTACGTCCAAAAGCAACGCCTCGCGCAACGCGTCGTCGAGTGAGTCGGCCTCGATCTCGGGAACCGGCGAGTCCAGTGCAGGCGCTCCGTAGAGTGCCGGATCGAGCGATTGAATGCGCGGAAGCTCGCCGCAGAGCGCGCAATGCGGATCGCGGTCGAAGGCAACGATGCGGACGCGAGCTTGGAGCATGTCGGTCAGCAAGAGTCTGCCCACGAGCGGCTCGCCGATACCGAGCAAGAGCTTTAACGCCTCGCTTGCCTGCCAGGCGCCCACGACGCCGGCCAGCGCGCCGAGCACTCCGCCTTCGGCGCAGGTCGGGCGGCTCTCGGGCGGCGGCGCTTCCGGAAAAAGGCAGCGGTAGCAGGGGCCGCTCGAAGCGCAAAAGACGCTCACCTGCCCATCGAAACGGAAAATCGAACCGTAGACGTCGGGACGTTTCTCGAGAAAGCACGCGTCGTTGATCAGATAGCGCGTCGGAAACCGATCCGTGCAGTCAACGACGACGTCGTAGAGACGAACCAATTCGCGCGCGTTGCTCGGCTCGAAGCGAATCGGGATTGCATCGACGTTTACCAGTGAGTTGATCGCTCGCATGCGGTGCGCGGCTACCGATGCTTTGCTCTGTCCCACGTCGGCTTCGGTGAAGATAGTCTGACGCTGAAGGTTGGTTTCGTCGACCGCGTCGTCATCGACGATGCCGATGCGCCCAACGCCGGCGGCGGCGAGATACTGCAGCGCCGGCGAGCCGAGCCCGCCCGCGCCGACGACCAAGACCCGCGACGCGGCAAGCCGCTCTTGACCGCGCAAACCAACTTCCGGGATCAGCAGGTGCCGGCTGTAGCGGCGCAGTTCGCGTGCGTTCACGACACGACCGTTTCGGCAATGCTATGGCGTTCGTTCAACCAAGCTAGGACGACCGAGCGCGCGCGCTCGGCTGCGTAGGTGTGGTCGCTATCGATCGTCACAAACGTTTTCGGCTCCGGCGCACGATCGTAGAGCTCTCTAACGCTTGACGGGCTTACCATCGCGTCCCGATTTGCCGCAACGTAGAGCGCCGGACGTCCGGCGAGCCGCTCGAGCAACTCGGAATATCGCCGGTCGACGCCGGCGACGAGCTCCGGCAGCGTCACACCGACGACGTACGACGCCCGAAAATCGGTAACCCCGACCTTGGTTAGCGCTTCGAGCGACGTCGGACGACCGTAGCCCGTTGCAATCGCGATGCTTCCGGAGAGTTCCGCGTCGAGCGCCGCCGTAAAGATCGCCGTCATTCCGCCCATGCTGTGCCCTAGGGTATACACGGTCGTCTCGCCGCGCTCGCGCGCAAACGAAACGGTCGCGCTCATCGCGTCGATGCAGTCGTCGACCCCGCGCAGCTCACCACCGCTCGAACCGAGCTTATGTCCGGGAAAGTCAAGACTATACACGGCGAAGCCATGGCTGGCGAGAAACCCGCAAAGAAAATCGAGATTCTGCTTGCTCGAAGAGTAGCCGTGACCCGCAACGATGCAGACACCGCGTGGCCGGCGCGGTTCGTACCAAAGCACCGCAACCGGATTTCGCTCCGCGGCAATTCGAAACAGCTCGACCTTACTCACAACGTTTATGTCACTTTCGTCCTTCGACTTCGCTCACTCCGTTCGCTCCGCTCAGGATGACACTGGAAGGGCGGCATACCCGCTGCTTCAGAGGTTCCCTAGAGAAGGCGTTGCTCTCCACTGCGAGGTGCCGTCGGCGTAGCGCTCCTTCTTCCAAATCGCAGCTCGCAGCTTCAGTTGATCGATTGCATATTCGCAGGCGTCGAACGCGGCCTGGCGATGCATCGCCGTCGCAATCACCGCAACCGAAATTTCGCCGACCGCGATTTCGCCGATGCGATGGACGATTGCGAGGTTGACGTCGCCAAAGCGGTCTTGCGCCTCGCTCGCAATCGTCTCGAACTCCCGTAGCGCCATCGGCTCGAACGCTTCGTACCACAGGCTCGTGACGGCCCGCCCGTCGCTCTCGCGGTCGCGGACGACGCCGAAAAACGTGACGACGCCGCCGTCGCTTGCGCGCGCGATTCTCTCCAGCGAATGCAGCGTGATGGGCTCTCTGACGATCGAAAACACGCCGGTGCTTTACCCGCCTCCGACCGGCGGCAAGAGTTCAAGCTCGTCGCTGTCGGCCAGGGCTTCCTCAAAGGCGACCAGCCGGCCATTGCGCGCCGCACGCGTCCCGCGACGCTCCGCTGCCAGCGCGGGATAACGCTGCGACAGCGCAGCCCACGCGTCGTCGACTCGCGCGCCCTCCGGCAGCTCGAGACTTTGTTCGGCTCTCGCGAGCAATTCTCGCAGACGAGCAAAGGCGACCACGCGAACTTGCATCGAGCGCACCTTCGACGGGTATTCCGGGAATTCGTACCGAATTTACGGGCCCAGGAGTTATCGTCATGAGACGAGCGCTATCAATCTGCATCGTCATGGCCGCGAGCAGTTTTCCGGTCGCTGCGGCGGCCGCGCCCTGCACGCAGGAGACGCTCGCGGTCGAAGGCCGCCCGGTAACAATCGCTTATTGCGTCAGCGGGCCGCTCCGGTCGACGGGCGCTGCCGAGGTGGTCGTGCCGGTAACGGCGACCTATTCGGCTCCGGGCGTCTCCTACGAACGCACGCTCGAACTGCGCTTTATGGACGGCGAAGGCGTCTCGCGGGTGCTGGAGAGCCTCGATTTGTCCAAAGTGGGCCTGAACGGAACCCTGCACCTCACGCTAGCCTACTCACACGGCCTCGTGCGCCTCGAGGGAGCGCTCCTTACGCCCGGAGCGATCACCATCAAATAAACATGCAACCCAAACCGGGTAAGTAGGACTCTAGGAGACCGTATGCGCCGACTTTACATCGCCTTCAGCAGTTCCAAGATTCCCGACGGCTGTCGATAGAGGAGCTTACTTTTTTCATGCCTTGTACGGCGCTCAATCCAAATCTCACGGCTCGAGAGCAAGCGCATCATCTGTACGAAGCGATACCACCCGGTCTCTTCCGGGTTCAGGACGAAAACGAGCGTATCGCCTGGCGCGTCAGCCCCGAGCCGTTTTCATTGTCCGCAAGTGAAGTCGAAGCGATCCAACGGCTGGGCCCCCAGTTGTTGCGCTTCTACCGCGCGCTCAACAACCTCTATAATCGGAGCGCTCGGGGCACGGCGCCGGCGTTCATCGCCGAATACCTCGATCACGGAAAACCCGAACAAGTCGTCAAGCTCGCGCGGCAAAACAGGTTCAAGCAGGAGTTGCCGGGCGTCATACGTCCGGATCTCATTCTCACCGCCGACGGTTTTGTCGCGACCGAGCTCGACAGCATTCCGGGCGGCATGGGATTCGTGGGCGCGATGACCGAGGCGTACTGCCAGCTCGGCATCGAGAGCCTCGGCGGTGACGACGGCATTCCACTCGCCTTCGCGGCGATGATGCGAAACGTTACGCATAAGGAACGTCCGACGGTTGCAATCGTCGTTTCTGAGGAATCGCGCGACTACCGCAACGAGATGGGGTGGCTTGCCGCGTCGCTGCGCCGCCTCGACGTCGCCGATGCCTGGCTGCGGCGGCCCGAAGAGATCGCCTTTACCGAGGAGGGGCTCTTCATCCGCCACGACGACGGTCGCGAGTCGCGACTCGACGCGCTCTATCGCAACTTCGAGCTCTTCGATCTCTTCAACGTTCCCAAACAGGAGCTGATGCTCTACGCCGCGCGCCACAACCGCGTGAGGATCACGCCGCCGCCGAAAGCGCCGCTTGAAGAGAAACTTGCCTTTGCGCTATTCCACCATCACGCGCTCGCGTCGCTCTGGCGCGCGGAACTTGGTGATGAAACATTCCAGCACTTACGAACCCTCTTCCCCAAGACTTGGGTGATCGATCCGCGGCCGCTGCCGCCCCAAGCGTCGATCACGGGATTGGAC
>Ga0187783_10001152_pt1 | contig 19534 bp, 24 predicted proteins | sample 1015_SJ02_MP02_2_FD_132471 | JGI IMG/M metagenome (GOLD analysis project Ga0187783, IMG submission 132471) | Tropical peat soil microbial communities from peatlands in Department of Meta, Colombia - 1015_SJ02_MP02_20_MG | ecosystem: Environmental > Terrestrial > Soil > Wetlands > Peat | place...
AAGGGGCCGCAGTCGAAGGACGGTCTATCGCTACAAACCCCGCGACACGAGCCCCCAGGTCCGCGCGCGATAAGCTGAATACTCCGGATATCGCGCCGCGAGCAGTTTCTCCTCAAAGCTTGCTTTGAGCAGAAGGAAGATGATTACCACCGCGCTCGCGATCCCCAGTCCGAGCGTCGGCTTGCGCAAGAAGAGACCGGCGACGACGAACAGGATGCCGGTGTAGATCGGATGGCGAAACCACTGGTAGATGCCGCTCGTCACTAAGTGGCCACCGGTCTTGGGCTCCGGATCGATCTGAATTACCCGGCGAAGCGAGAAGAACGCAGCAAAAATCATAATTAAGCCGATAATCCAAAGCGCGTTCCCGACGGCAGCGCCGGTAGCCGATTGAAAAAGAGGCGGACCGCTCAAAAACAACCCGACCGCAGCGTACCCAAAGAGCAGAATGGTTTGTGCGGCGCCGTAGACCCGACTACGGGTTGAATCATCCATTGCTCGATGCCTTCCCCGGCAAGACCGCAGTCGCTTCGATTTCGACCTTGGCACCTTCTTCGAGGAGCGCTGCGACCTGGACGAGCGCCATCGCTGGAAAGTGCGAGCCGACGATCTCGCGATACGCCGCTCCGAGCGCTTGGAGGTTCTCCCGGTATTCGTTCTTGTCAATGATGTACCAGGTGAGGCGAACGAGATGCTCGCTTTCGCCGCCGGCGGCGCGGAGCACGGCCATGACGTTGCGCAATGCCTGCGTCGCCTGCGCTAGAAAATCATCGCCGACGAGCTCCCCTTGTTCGTTCCAGCCGATTTGACCGGAAATCGCCAGGAGGCGGCCTTCCGCGACGATACCGTTGGAGTAGCCGCTCGGGCGCGGCCAGTTCGATGGGTTAACGGCTTCGCTCATGCAAACCGCATTCGTAACAGAAGTGTGACGCCGGTGGCCACGAGTAAGTTGAGGACCAGCGAGTACAGGGCAATGAAGCCCGTAAGCTCGCCGCCGAAGGCGTGCAGGGTGTAGTTAGCGTTGAATCCGCTGGCGAAGGCCATCGCCACGCTGGCAATTAGCCCGCAGGCCCAACCCGCCAGCAGGGCCTTGGGATGGAGCCAACGGGTCCATAGGCCGAGCACGAACGCCGGAAAGATTTGCAGCATCACGGCGCCGCCGAGGAGCTGAAAATCGATCGCGTACGGAACGGGAACGAAGAAGATGAAGAGCAAGGCGAAGGCCGCGATCGCCAGCGTGAGGACTTTTGCGACGTGAGTTTCCACCGGCGAGCGTACGGCCGAGAATTCGCGAAAGACGTTGCTCGCAAAGAGATTTGCCGCGCCGATGCACATGATGGCAGCCGGAACCAGCGCGCCTATCACGATCGCTGCGCCCGCGACGCCCGCAAACCAATCGGGGAAGTAGCGCGCGAAGAGCAGCGGCACAACGCTGCTGGCATCCTTGGTGATAATGCCTGATGCTGCCGCGCAGTAGCCCAACAGCGCCAGCAAGCCGAGCATTAGCGAGTAAATCGGTAGCAGCGCGGCGTTCCGCCGGATGACGTCGCGACTGCGGGCCGCCAGTACGCTGGTGATCGAGTGCGGATAGATGAAAAGCGAGAGTGCGGAACCGAACGCCATCGTCGCATACGTGAAGTACTGCGGCGGGTGCAGATATATTGATGCGGGATGCGGGCGGTGCGCGAGCGCGTTCTGTGCCAAGGTGAAAACGTGCGTCCACCCGCCGAGCCGAGCGGGAATAACCGCGATCGCAGTGATGACGGTAACGTAGATGAGCGTGTCTTTCACAAAAGCAATAAGCGCCGGCGCGCGCAGACCGCTCGTGTACGTGTAAGCCGCGAGCAGCGCGAAGGCGATCGTGAGCGCGGGCAGCGATCCGCCTGCCGCCAGCGCCGCGAACTGGCCGAAGACCGCACGCATTCCGACAAGCTGCAGCGCAACATACGGGAGCGCGGCCACGACGCCCGTGAGCGCAATGGCGATTTCGAGCGTCCGGTCACCATAACGGTCGCGGACGAAATCCGCCGTCGTGACGTAACCGTTGCGCCGCGCCAGGCTCCAAAACCGCGCCAGCACGACCAGCGCAATCGGATACGCGATCGTCGCATAGGGAACCGCAAAGAAACCCAGCGCTCCGACGCCGTAAACCAACGCGGGAACCGCGATGAAGGTGTACGCAGTGTAAAGATCGCCGCCGAGCAAAAACCACGATACGATCGTCCCAAAGCTCCGGCCGCCCAAAGCCCATTGCTCGAGATTGTTCAAGTTCGGGCTGCCCCAGCGCGCGGCGATAAAACCCAACACGGTTACGCCGAGCACCGCAACGGCAAGGATGACGGCCGCGCTAGACATCGCGGCGCTCGCCCGTCATGCAGACGACGAAGCCAAGCAACGCGGCGGTAACAAGCACCCACGCGAGCTGGTACCAGTAGAAGAACGGCATTCCAAAAAGCGCCGGGCGCGCGTGATTGTAGAGCGACGGGATCAGCGTCCCGGCGAAGGGCAGCGCGAGAAGCGAGTACCAGCCGCGGTGCACGCTGGCCGTTTTGCACGCCATCGGACGGCGAGCCTGTTGGGCCGGCCTCGGGGACGGAGGGCCGCTGGGGTTGCAGGGCAAACCAACGCCCAAGCTCGGAGCGGTGCTGAAAGCGAAAGGATTACTATGTCCGTAACTCAACCCCCGAAGGATACGCCATTCGGTCTGGAACCCAACGTAGCAGCGGGGTTGGCCTATTTATTCTGCCTGCTCGGCGGCATCGTTATGCTGGTAGGCGGCGGAACAAACAAGTTCGTCAAATGGGCCGCGGCTCAGTCGATCGTGATTTGGGCCCTCTACTTCATCCTCGGCTTCGTGCTGTCGTTCATCCACCTGTGGATCCTTTATCCAATTCTTTGGATTCTGGCTCTCGTGGTCTGGGTTTGGACGTTCGTCAGCGGATTCCAGGGCAAAGAGGTGCGTGTCCCGGGCGTCGACACGCTTACGCAGAGCATCTTCAAGTCGCAGCTGGAGTAACATCGCCGCGCAGCGCCGCCGGTTCTTTGAGCCGCAGAAGCGGACGCTCGAAGCAGTAGGTGACCAAGGCCGCCTGCGCGATTGTTATCGCGAAGGCGGCCTCCGTATAGTGTACCTGCCACAGCGGATCGCTAAGCGGCCTGCCCGGCGCCCCGGAGTATGGCGGGATGTGATGCCACAGGAGCTCCCGCGCGACCAACTGGTGGTAGAGATAGAGGTTGTACGAAATCGTCGCCATGAATCGCAGCGGCAGGTTGTCGAGCGCGATTTGCCACCAACGCGGGCTCGCAAGTGACCCTAGCGCGATGACTGCGAATGCGGCGCCAAGCAATGGCCGATTGTTGATCTGCCAGACCCCGGCCCATTGGTCGAAAAAGCGGTAGCCATAGAGATTCTGCAGGAGCAGGATGAGGGACGTGAAGCCGGCGATTGCAATCAGCGGCGCGGCATAGCGAAACCATGACGCGCGCCGGGCATCGCCGCACCGCGTGAAAACGTATGCGCTGATCATTCCGAAGGCAAAGAGGTCCAGGTATCCCGGCAGGTTCTCTTCGTATGGCGTAAAGAGATTTGAATAGCAGCACTGCGCTAGCATCGCGCGCCACCACCAGGCAATCGCGATCATCGCGCCGGCGGTTAGCCACGGCTGCCGTTTGAAGCACCACCAAATCAGCGGAAAAAGGCAGTAGAATTCGACTTCGACCGCGAGGGTCCAGAGCACGCCGTCGATCGTGCCGAACCGCAGCGGGAACCAGGTGTGGATGAAGAGCAAGTGCGTGACAAGGTCGGGCACGAGCGATGCGTTCGGCTGGATTTGCGCGTATCCGATCGCATACGCGGCGGCGATTGACAGGACGTACGAAGGCACGATCTTCATGAATCGCCGCCATGCAAAGTGACGCCACGACGGTTGCGCTCGGCGCTGCATCGCGGCGCGTACGAACGGATACGAGATCACGAACCCGCTCAAGAAAAAGAACAAGTGAACGCCGACGAAGCCCGTGGCTGGAATGAAATCGAGCGCCGCGCCGGGCGACAGCCAGGAAACCTCCCAGACGTGATACCAGAGCACCCACAGCACCGCGATGCCGCGCAGCCCGTCCAAGACTCCCAGCCTGGGGGTTTCGAATTTATCCGTCACCCTGAGCCTATCGAAGGGCGCTTGCTGCCATCGACGCGACATACGGGATAGGCCACCGTGTCACCCTGAGCGGAACGACCGCTACCAGTGTCATCCTGAGGAGCGCGCGCAGCGAGCGTCTCGAAGTACGAGAGGCGCCGGCACTTTGAACCAAGGGGTTGACACAAAGCCAGGGTTTGTACTAGGGTGTTGCTACAATGGTTCACGGAATAAGTCAACACGACCACGTCGCCCGAATCGGCATGGCGACCGCGATCACGGCGTGGGGACTCGTGTCTATAATCTGGCCTGAATGCATGACCCGGATCGCGGGACTCTTTCGGCTGGAGGCGCGGGGTATGACGCCTGCCGCGCAAGAGCGCCTGTGTGACATCCTGGCCGCGCGCGAGAAGGCCGAAGGAGTACCGAGGGCTTACGGTTATTACTTCGCCGCCGTTACAATTGCGCTAGCCGGCCTCGAATCTGTCCACGAGATACCGTACATCGTGCCGTACGCGCTCGTCTGCCTCGCATTCGCGCTGCTCTCGACGCTCGCATACTTTCGTTTTCGCCGCGCCACGCAGCGACGGGCGGCGCCGCTGGTGCCGCGCTCGCCAGTTGCCGCGTTGTCTCCCGTAATGATACTGTCGCTAATCTGCGTCTTTGCGTTGACGCTGCCGCTGGCGTTCTATCCGCCCGTAAGGCTCAGCGCGCTTATCGTGATTGTCGCGGAACTGATCCTGAGCGTCATCGCTTGGCGTATCGCAGTTGCCCCAGCCTTTCTGATCGGGGACGATCCGCAGTGGGAGTATGCGGTTGACGAACGCGTTCGCGTCGGGCGCGCTCGGGGAGTTGCCACGTTAGCGTCCGCATTGTCGATGGTCCTGGTCGTTTTTGCCGCGCCCATGTTACCCGCGAGCTATGGGCTCTATGTTGATTGGGCACCGTTGACGATCTCCATCGTCTTTCTTGCGACGATTCTTTGCAACGCGAGTGTTTTGCGGCAACGCATGCCGGTGACGTGAGCTCGCCCTACCTCGTCGTCGACGCCCGCCTCGAGATCCCGCCATACCAACAAGTCTTCGAGCAAATCCGTGCGGCAATCGAACGCGGCGAGTTGGCGCCGGATGCACCGCTGCCGACGGTGCGTCAGCTGGCCAACGATCTCGGCGTCGCACCAAACACGATTGCTCGCGCATACGGCGAGCTTCAATCTGAAGGATGGCTGATCGGCGATGGGCGTCGCGGCACCCGCGTTGCCGGTCAGCCTCCCGTTAGTCGGCGGACGCGAACGCGCAGCCTCCGGGAGGCAGCCGAGAGGTTCGTTGAGTCGCTGCGTCATCGGGGCTTTACACCTGAGGAGATCGCTGCAGAGCTAGCGCGGCTGGCCGGAGCGTGAGATAGCAAGCAAGCAAACGTCGCTTCCACGCGATTTGACGCCCAAATACCGCCTTGGTATATTGAAGGCTCGGTCCCACCTGCGGGTGAGGCCGTTGTTTGTGTGTGAGAGGAGCCGCCGCCCATTCCGACCATCAACCAGCTCGTTCGCCGCGGGCGCGAGAAGACCGAACAGAAGGTGAAGACCCGCGCGTTCCGCGTGATCCTGACCGGGCCCAAGCCCGGCCATCCGGATTTGCCGACGCGCACGTTCGAGGTCACCGGCAACCCGCAGCGCCGCGGCGTCTGCACGCAAGTGAAGACCGTCACGCCCAAGAAGCCGAACTCGGCGCTGCGTAAAGTGGCGCGCGTCCGTCTGACCAACGGCGAAGAAGTCACCGCCTACATCCCCGGCATCGGGCACAATCTGCAGGAGCACTCGGTGGTACTCGTGCGCGGCGGCCGCGTTAAGGATCTTCCCGGCGTACGCTATCACATCATCCGCGGCACGCTCGACACGGCCGGCACCGCCAATCGCAAGCAGGGGCGCTCGAAATACGGCGCCAAGCGCGAAAAGAAGAAGTAAATGCCACGTAAAGGCCCCGCTCCAAAGCGGCAAATTCTCCCCGATCCCCGGTTCAACTCCAAAGTGCTGGCGCGGTTCATCAATAAAGTAATGCTGCGCGGCAAGAAGTCCGTTGCTGAGCACATTACCTACGGCGCGCTCGACATCGTTGCGGACAAGACCGGGCGCGATCCGATGGAAGTTTTTTCGCAGGCTCTCTCCAACGCGATGCCACTGGTCGAAGTGCGCCCTCGCCGCGTCGGCGGCGCAACGTACCAAGTGCCGATGGAGGTCCGGCCGGACCGCCGCCAGGCGATGGCGATGCGCTGGCTGATCGGCTTTGCGCGAGCGCGCGGCGGCCACTCGATGGAGGAGAAGCTCGCCGGCGAGCTGCTCGACGCCTCGAACAACACCGGCGCCACAATCAAAAAGCGTGAAGACACGCATAAGATGGCCGAAGCCAATAAGGCGTTCGCGCACTATCGTTGGTAAACTAAACTAAGAACGACACCATGGCTGTAAGGGAATATCCGCTCGAACGAACGAGGAACATCGGCATTGCCGCCCACATCGACGCCGGCAAGACCACCTGTACCGAGCGCATCTTGTTTTTCACCGGCCGCGTCCATAAGATGGGCGAGGTTCACGACGGCGCAGCAACGATGGACTGGATGGTTCAGGAGCAAGAGCGCGGCATCACGATCACCTCGGCGGCAACTGCCACGACCTGGCGCGACACCCGTATCAACATTATCGACACGCCGGGTCACGTGGACTTTACGGTTGAAGTCGAACGCTCGCTGCGCGTACTCGACGGTCTCGTCGCGCTCTTCGACTCCGTTGCGGCGGTTCAGCCCCAATCGGAAACCGTCTGGCGGCAAGCCAACAAGTATAAGGTTCCGCGGATCATCTTCGTCAACAAGATGGATCGCGTCGGCGCCGACTTCTTTAACGTCGTGGAAAAGATTCGCGAGCGTCTGGGGGCGCGCGCGGTGCCGATCCAAGTTCCAATCGGAGCCGAAGATAAGTTCAAAGGCGTCGTCGATCTCTTTACGATGAAGAAGATCGTCTACACGGACGATCTCGGCTCGACGATGGCGCTGGAAGAAGTCGACGGCGAGCTCAAGGATCTGGCGATGGAGTGGCGGCGCCACCTCGTGGAGGCGATTGCCGAGCAGGACGACGCGCTGCTCGAGATGTTCTTTGAAGGCAAAGAGCTGCCGATCGATCGCATGAAGGCGGCGCTGCGCAAGGCAACGATGGAGGGCACCGTGCTCCCGATGCTTTGCGGCTCGGCATTCAAGAATAAGGGCATTCAGCCGTTGCTGGATGCAGTCGTGGAGTACATGCCGTCACCACTTGAGGCCAAGCCGATCGTCGGGCGCGATCCGAAGACCGGCCACGAGCTGGTGCGCAAACCCGACGACAAGGAGCCGTTCTGCGCGCTCGCGTTTAAGATCGCGACCGACCCGTACGGTAACCTCACGTATTTTCGGGTGTACTCGGGCGTGCTCAACAAAGGAAGCTACGTGCTGAATTCCCGGACTGGGCGCAAGGAGCGGATCGGCCGCATTTTGCGCATGCACGCCAATCATCGCGAGGACATCGACGCCATCGGCGCGGGCGATATCGCCGCAGCGGTTGGGCTCTCCGACACGCGAACGGGCGACACGCTCTGCGACGAGAAATCGCCGATTGCGCTCGAATCGATCACGTTCCCGGAGCCGGTGATTCATCAGGCGATCGAGCCCAAGAGCAAAGCCGATCAGGATAAGCTCGGCCTTGCGCTGGCGCGCCTAGCGCAGGAAGATCCCACCTTCCGGATGCGGACCGATGAGGAAACGCAACAGACCATCATCGCCGGCATGGGCGAGCTGCATCTGGAGATCATCCTCGATCGCTTGCGCCGTGAGTTTAAAGTCGACGCGAACGTCGGCAAACCGCAAGTCGCCTATAAGGAAGCGATCACCAAGAGCGTCGAGAAGGAAGGGCGCTTCGTGCGCCAGACCGGCGGCAAGGGACAATACGGCGACGTCTGGATTCGCGTCGAGCCGCAGCCTCCGGGAACGGGATTCGTCTTCGAGTGGAAGATCGTGGGCGGCTCGATTCCCAAGGAATATCAGAAGGCCGTGCAAGAGGGCATTCGCGAGTCCGCCCAGAGCGGAGTTCTAGCGGGCTTCCCAGTCGTTGATTTTAAAGCGCAAGCCTTCGACGGTTCGTACCACGAGGTCGACTCGTCTGAAATGGCGTTCAAGATTGCGGCCTCGATGGCATGGAAAGAGGCCAATCGCGCGGCCAGTCCGATTTTGCTCGAGCCGATTATGAAGGTCGAGGTGACGACGCCTAAGGAGTACATGGGCGCGATCAATGGCGACTTGAGCCGCCGGCGTGGTGCGATTCACGCGACCGAAGAGGCGCCGGGCGGCGCACAGGTCATTACCGCACACGTTCCGCTTTCGGAGATGTTCGGTTATGCCACCGACATGCGCTCGGCGACGCAAGGCCGCGCCACCTATACGATGGAGTTCGCGCACTACGAAAAGGCGCCCAAGAGCGTCGAGGAAGAGATCGTCGCCAAATCCGTCGGCAAGAAGCCCGTCCCCGCGTAAAAGCCTCAGGGTATGCCGCCCTCGCTTTTTTCTCAGGTTAATCGCTCGGGCGGCATACCCGCTCGGCTTATGCTGGCGAAAAACGAGAGATTAGTTTGAAATTGCTATGCGGTTGATCCGATCGTATTTAGCGACTGAACCGACGGCCTTGCCGCCTGCGGGATAGGCCCACTTCCAGATGTGGTTGCCGTCGTACGTAGCCGGTGCGATGACGCTGCCCGAATTTAGAACGAAGAGCATCCTTCCTGAGTCTGCTGACGAGGAGCCATGCAGCGACACGATCTGCACGACGCTGCCGTTTATGCGCTGCCCGGTCGGGCCGGGTGGGACTTGGACTCGGTACAATCGCGGGTACCGTTCTCTTTCGAGACGCGTGCTAACGACCACGTAGGTTCCATCCCACTGCACGTCGCCGGGTTGATATGTATGCTTGTTAAGGTTAACCGGTGTGACCTTGGTGCCGCCCTTCGGCAGCTCCCCCATGTCAAAAATCCAGTCGCTGCCGCCCCACCATCCGGTAACGAATAAGTTTCCGGCATTGTCATAGGCGGCATCTAGCAATGGGAATGGTGCGCGGTATTGTTGGGCTGGCGTGCCGACGTGCGCGCCTCGCCATACCAGCACGACCGGCCCGCCGTCGAGGGTCAACGCGAGCACTGCAAGATCGCCGCTGTTCGGATCGACGGCACAACCGTCCAGCTCAGACAACTGCTTCGAAACAAGAAACTCGTGGCTCGCTTTCGTGGCGCCGCGCGGGAATTTGTCGATGTACCAATGCGCGCGATCGTAATTCAGCGCCCAAAGATTTCCCGAACCATCCAAGCAGATGCCCCAGGTGTAGCCATAGCCGGTGATCTCCCCGACCACCGAGCCTTTCAACGATACGATCGAAATCACGCTCGTCGCGCGACTCTCCTGCCCGATTACGTGTGCAACATAGACGAGCGGGCCGCTTACTAGGGGCGTGGCCTCGCTTCGTTCGCTGCCGGCGCCGGCCAGGCCAGGCGTGATCTGTTGCCGCTGACCCATGCATGCGACCAATAGCCCAAGCGCGAGGGCGGCTATTAGAGCCGCCGGTGCGAAGCGGAATGCCATCGTCGACGCTTCCTCCAAAACAGATAATTCTTTTAGCCGTCATCCTGAGCCTGTCGAAGGATGACCTCCGTCAAAGCTTTCCGAACCAAAGAGTGAATCGGAGGTGCGCAAGCATGAGCGATCGGCGTTGCGTGATCGGGAGTCTCCTTGTCGCCCTGATCTGGTGCACAGCCTGTTCACCTCAGGCGCTCCTCACGCCAGCTTTCCCGGCGGGGCCGGCAACGATTCCCACGGGGAGAACGCGGCCTACCGACAGCGGGCCGTTCCTGTACGTTGCGGGCAAAAAGCTCTCCAAGTACGAGCTCGGGAGCTCGCAGCCGATCATTACCGTCAAACTCACGTCTTACGCGATCGCGCTTGCACTTGACGATTTCGGCAATCTATTCGTCGCGGAGGCTTATGGCAGTCTCAACGGACGAATTGAGGTCTACGACACGCATACCCTCGGCTTGCTGCGAGTGATTGAAACTACGGGATATGTCTCGGCAATTGCGGCGGATCGCCTGGGATATCTCTACGCAGCCTCGGCCGGCGGCGTGGTGGTTTTTCCACCGGGCGGGACGCGGCTTGTGTATCGCCTTCGCCCAGAACGCGGCGAGGCGGCGCTGGCCTTCGATGATTTGGGAGATTTATATGCTGCGGGGACACTCGGCGTTGCAATTTACGCACCCACATATACGCCAGGACGCCTGAAGTTCGTGCGTGACATCCACAAGGGCGTCCCCTATCCAGACGCGCTGGCGTTCGGGCCGGCCGGCGACCTTTTCGTCGCAAATGCCCAACCATGTGATCCCCCATGCGGACGGGGTTCCGTTACACAATACGCACGCGGCAGCTCGAAGCCGGCACTGAAAATCACGAGTGGCGCCAAAGCGCCCAGTCAGTTGGCGGTGGATTCCGCAGGCGAACTCTACGTCGCGAACACCCCGATTGGACGGCAGCCGGACGAGCCCGGCTGGGTGTCGGTGTACGCGCCTGGACGGGCGCACCCGACTCGGCGAATCACCGATGGCATCGACCGTCCTCAAGCGTTGGGGCTCGACCCGTCGCGGAACCTCTACGTGGCCGATTTCGCCACCGATTCTGTCTCCGTGTACAGTCCCGGCGGCGCCAAGCTCTTGTACCGAATAAGGAAAGGCATTGAGTACGCGGCGACCCTCATCGTTGGCTCGCCCTAAAAGATTGAAAAACAAGCGAGGCTGGCATGCCTCGAGCGGAGGTTCGTTGACATGGGCTCGCCGCGCCTGATACTATTCCGTGGTCGTACGCCCTCTGGCCGAGGGCGTTTGCCGCGTCAGGGCGGCAGGGCCGGCTAAGACGCCTGGACCCGTGTAATACGGCGAGCACCTGAGAGGAGACTATGGCGAAGCAAAAGTTCGAGCGCAAGAAGCCGCACGTTAATATCGGTACGACGGGCCACGTCGACCATGGCAAGACTACATTGACGGCGGCGATCATGCACTGCCTTGCAACCGAGGGGCTGGCGCAAAAAGTCGGCGTGGATCAGATCGACAACGCGCCCGAGGAAAAAGAGCGCGGCATTACGATCGCGATCTCGCACCAGGAGTACGAGACGCCCAAACGCCACTACGCCCACGTCGATTGCCCAGGCCATGCGGACTATATCAAGAACATGATCACGGGCGCGGCCCAGATGGACGGCGCGATTCTCGTCGTGGCCGCTTCGGACGGCCCGATGCCGCAGACGCGCGAGCACATTCTGCTGATGCGCCAAGTCGGCGTTCCCCGGATCATCGTCTTCCTCAATAAGGTGGATATGGTCGACGACGAGGAGCTGCTCGAGCTGGTCGAGATGGAGATTCGCGAGCTGCTCACGCAGTACGAGTTCCCCGGAGACGATACGCCGATCATCCGCGGTTCGGCGCTCAAGGCGCTCAACTCCAGCGGTAAGCGCGGCGACGCCGACGCCGATCCGATCTTTAAACTCATGGACACGGTCGACGAGTACATTCCCGAGCCGCAACGCGAAGTGGACAAGCCCTTCCTGATGCCTGTCGAAGACGTCTTTACGATTACCGGGCGCGGCACCGTCGGCACCGGCCGCGTCGAGCGCGGTCAGGTAAAGGTCGGCGAAGAAGTCGAGATCGTCGGTTTGAAGGATGAGACGAAGAAGACGGTCGTCACCGGAATCGAGATGTTCCGCAAGCTGCTCGACGCCGGCATCGCCGGCGACAACATCGGCGTGCTGCTGCGCGGCATCGATCGCAACGAAATCGAACGCGGCCAAGTCCTCGCGAAACCCGGTTCGGTGAAGCCGCACAAGAAGTTCAAAGCCGAAGTCTACGTTCTCTCAAAGGAAGAGGGTGGACGGCACACGCCGTTTTTCGCGAACTACCGGCCGCAGTTCTATTTCCGCACGACCGACGTCACGGGAACCATCAAGCTCCCCGAAGGCGTCGAGATGGTCATGCCCGGCGATAACGTGCAAATGGACGTCGAGCTGATCACGCCGATTGCCTGCGAGGAGGGCCTGCGCTTCGCTATTCGTGAAGGCGGCCGCACGGTCGGCGCCGGCGTCGTGACGGCCGTCGCCGAGTAGGTCTTTTTCGGACTTGCTACATGCTGCCTCGGGCCAGTTTTCAGGTTAAGGCCCTCAGCAGCATGTAGCTGCGTCCTCCAAAACCACATCGCTCCTTGACATGATAGAAAAGCAGTAGATTTACATGGCGAAGCAGATGATCCGGATACGCCTCAAGGCGTACGATCACAAGGTGCTCGATCAATCGGCCGAACGCATTGTCGAAACGGCGAAGCGCACGGGCGCGTTCGTTAGCGGACCGGTACCGCTTCCCACCGAGATCAATCGCTTCTGCGTGCAGCGCTCGACGAACAACGACAAGAAGTCGCGCGAGCACTTCGAGATGCGTACCCACAAGCGGCTGATCGACATTCTCCAAGCATCGCCGAAGACGATGGACGCGCTCATGCATCTCGATTTGCCCGCCGGAGTCGACATCGAGCTCAAGGCGTAGCGCGGCGAAGGAGGCGGCATGGAGATCAGGTCCACCTATCTTGGCACGATGGTCGGTCTTGCAATCGTTTCATTCGGGCTGATCGCAGCCGGTGCGTGGAACAAGTTCATCGCCGATTTAATTGCGCTTTTCCTCAAACCGGGTAGCGGCGTGCTTGCCGAATTCATTTACGCCGCAATCGTCACCGTCATCGCCGTGGTCGTAGTTCGCACCCTGTCGAGGCTCGCCGAAAAGGAAGCGCAGTTCACGGCCAAGATGGTGGTTTTCAAAAAGCCGCCCGAGTAGGGCAGGCTTCTCAGCCGGCGCTGTGTTTCGGCGGCTTGCCGGCGCGGATCTTGAAGGCGAGCTCCGGCCGATGCTGGAGCGGCGGATAGACGTGCGCGCGCACCTCGAAGCCGGCTTTCTCGAGACCCAGCCGTAGCGCCGCCTGCTGGATACCATGCAGAATGGCGGCGTTGAGCGTTTCGTCTGCAACGCCGAGGTCCATGAGGCTCTCGACGCCCTGCTTTTTGGATAACAGCGTCAAGCGGATCTCCCCGGGAGCGCGCGACGATTCGTGCGTTTCGTCAATCGGGTCGTGAAAGACGACCACGTGGTGATCTTCGTAAACAACCTCGTTGCCGGCGACGAGCTTCTCCCACTCCTTAGGCTCCTTGGGCCACTGCGGCTGCGCGCCCAAGATTTCGGCCGGCGTAAGCGCCTTCTTTTGCTCCCCGCTCATTACGCGCCAACGCTTCCGCATCCGGCAGAGGACGCCTTTCTCGTTCTCTGAACAACTTACGCATGGCGCAATGGATTTCGGAGATGATCAGCGGGCCCGAGCAGCGCGTCTGGGAGAAGCCCGATCCGGAGCACACCTTTCGCGGGCGGCTCGATGGCACGCGTACCAAAGCCGACGAGGTCGTTTACGAAGACGAGGACGTCTTCGCGTTCCGCCACAACACGGTCGAGAGCGCGGATACCTGGTGGGACGTCCATGTCGTCATTATTCCGAAAAAATGGGTTCCCACAATCCTCGACCTCGGACTTGGCGACGCAAGGATCTGGCATCGTTTGATCGCGGGAATTCAAAAGGTGGCGCTGGGCCTAGGCCTTTACGAGAGGGGCTTCGTCATTCGAATGGGGGTGCTGCCTCCGTATCAGCACACCGAACATGTCCACATCCATATCCTTTCCGGCAAGCACGAGTCGCCGGTGGTCGACGGTCCGATGCCCGATGCCGGCTGAGTCGCCCCCGTCGCTGCCCGCCATCGCGCTGACCTTCGCATCGATCTCTTCAACCGCATTCGGCGGCGGCCAGAAGGCGACTATCCGTCAGCAAGTGCTCGCGCGCGGCTGGATGGATGCAGCGCAGTTCATGGAGGGGCTGGAGGTCGCTCAAGTCCTGCCGGGACCGAACATACTAAACCTAGCGGTGTATTGCGGACAGCGGGTGCGCGGCGTTGCAGGTGCGGTAGCGGCGTTCGTCGGCGCGACCGTGCCGCCGTTTGTTATCGTTTTGGTCGCGGGGGCGCTGTACTTTCGGTTTGCCGCCAACCCCTACGTCCACGGCGCGTTGCGCGGATGCGCCGCCGGCGCGCTGGGACTGACCCTCGGAAACGCGATCGAGCTCACGTGGGACGAGCGCACCAGCTGGGTTCGGATCGCCCTCGTCCTCGCGACGGCATTGGCGGTTTCGTTTTTGCGCATGCCCTTGCTGCTGGTGCTCGTCATTTTCGGCGGAGTGGGAATCGCGCTCGAACGCGTGCGCTTGCGGCGATGACGATACTACACCTGTTGTGGACCTTCGCGCAGCTTTCTGTGCTTGGATTCGGAGGCGGCAAAGGCATCATTCCGCAAATGCACGCCGAGGTGGTGCACCAGTATCACTGGGTCAGCTCCGAGCAATTCACGCAGTTCTACACGATCGGGAAACTGATACCGGGACCAACGACCGTTTTCGCTGCGCTGGTCGGATACGCGGCGGTGCCGGCTAACCCGCTGGCGGGTGCCGCGGTGGCGGCGCTGGCGATGTTCGTTCCGTCGAGTGCGATCCTCGTGGGCTTCGACGCGCTCTGGGAGCGGTTTTCCGCATCGCCCTGGCGCGCGACGCTCTCGCGTGGCCTGGCGCCGGCGATCGTCGGTTTAGTGTGGTCGAGCGTTGCGACGATTGCTCGCGGCGCGCCGGCGAGTCCCGTGGCGTACGCGATTACGGCTGCGGCGGTGATATTGATGCTTCGCACGAAAATCAGTACGCCGCTGCTCGTCGTTCTCGCAGGCGGCGTAGGGGTCGTCGCGCTTCGATAAGCGAACGACCGCCCATGCCCATCGAGCTTCACGAGGTGCGATCGCGGGCGTTTCACGGCACGAAACGGCGTATTTACCACCTGCTTACCGAGATGGGCACCTCAGGGGACCAGATCTGGCCGTTCGCCTCGCAACCCTTCATGCGCTCACCCGGCCCGCTCACTCCCGGCCGAACAGAAGAGTGGCACCTCGGGATTCACGCGGTGCTCGAGGAAGCCGTTGCAGAGGATCGCATCGTCTGGCGGTTTCGCAACGACGGCCTTGACGGAACGCATGGGTTCCATCTCTCCAGCGAAGGCAAGGAAACGGTGTTGGAGTACCGCGTCGACGCGATGCTCTCCGACACCGATGGGCGGCTCTTGTGGCGCCGATTCGAAGACCAGTTCGAGCGCTCGACTGAGGCCTTGTTCGATAAGCTCGCAAAGGTTCTGAGGCGTTGACGGTGCCCGACGCCGTCGATTTCATCGACGTCGCGGGCCAGCTTTCCGACGAAGAGCGCCTGGTTCGCGACACGGTCCGCTCGTACGTGCGCTCCCGAATTCTCCCCGAGATCGCGGATTGGTTCGAAGAGGGGACGCTGCCGCGGGAGCTAGGGCCCGAGTTGGGGCGCCTCGGGTTGCTCGGGATGCATCTCGACGGCTACGGTTGCTCCGGCGCGAGCGCGGTGGCCTACGGCTTAACCTGTTTCGAGCTCGAAGCGGGAGATTCGGGCGTTCGCAGCTTCGCCTCGGTGCAAGGCTCGCTGGCGATGTATGCGATCTATCGCTGGGGCGACGAGTCGCAAAAGAAAACGTGGTTGCCCGCGATGGCGCGGGGAGAGTTGATTGGATGCTTCGGTCTTACGGAGCCCGATTTTGGGAGCAATCCCGCCGGCATGCGCACGTCGGCTCGGCGCGACGGTTCCGATTGGGTTCTAGACGGCACGAAGATGTGGATCACCAACGGCTCGATCGCGGACCTTGCGATTGTCTGGGCGCGAACCGACGACGGCATCCGCGGATTTATCGTGCCGCGCAACGCCAAAGGTTACACCGCTTCGAACATTCACCGCAAGCTCTCGCTGCGCGCATCCGTCACCAGCGAGCTCGTATTCTCGGGCTGCCGCGTTCCGGCCGATGCGTTGTTGCCCAAAGCCGAAGGACTCGGCGCCCCGCTTGCGTGCCTCAACGAAGCCCGTTACGGCATCGTTTGGGGCTCGATGGGCGCGGCCCGAAGCTGCTACGAAGCCGCGCTCGATTACAGTAAGACTCGGATCCAGTTCAACAATCCGATCGCCGCGTATCAGCTGACGCAGGAGAAGCTCGTCAACATGTTGCTCGAGCTCAACAAGGGCACGCTCCTGGCGCTCCATTTCGGACGGGCCAAAGACGCCAAACGCCTGCACCCGGCGCAAGTAAGCTTCGCAAAGCTCAACAACGTGCGCGAAGCGCTCGCGATTGCCCGCGAGGCACGCACCATCCTCGGCGCAAACGGCGTTACGCTCGAATATCCGGTGATCCGGCATATGAACAACCTCGAGTCGGTGCTCACGTACGAAGGCACGAGCGAGATGCACACCCTGATCGTCGGCAAAGAGATCACCGGACTCCAAGCGTTTACGTAAGCTCCACTTTAGGCCTAAGCGGCTGGGACTCCGTCGCGCGAGCGCTCGTCGCGGCACGTCCATGTGCCGCTCCTGCTCTCGCGTTTTTTCGGGCTAACGAAGTTTTGAAGCAGCCATCCATGGCTGGCCCGAAAAAATCGCGAAGTCGCGCTTGCGGAATCCCAGCCGCTTAGCCCCTAAAGTAGAGCCTAACTAAACATAATCGGCGAGCGTAAGCGTGACGTCGCGTTCGGCACCTTGCGCGCCCCGCACGTGCAGATGAACGACCGTGCCGGCGTTTTGCGAAAGCAGAGCGCGCACGGCGGCGAGCGAGTCGGTCGATACCTGTGCGCCGTTGATTGCGAGAATGACGTCGCCCTTTGCTAATCCGCCGGCGGCGGCCGGCGATCCGGGAAACACCGACAGCACGGTGTATGCGCCGTTTGCGACGATTAGGAAAATTCCGGAACGATCGTAACTCGCGGGAGCGTCGTAATCGGCGCCTTTTGCCAGCAACAGTTGCTGGTGCGCGTAATCGAAGGTCACGATGAAACGGCGTAAAGTCCCGGCACCGACATTGACGGGATCGTAGGGGTCGGCAAACGCGCCTTTCTTTTGAGCGGCGAAGCCTGCGATGGTGTTGGAAATCTGGTAAGGGCCGATCTGCACTTCCGGAATCCGGCCCAGGCGCGCGATCGCCGGGCCACCGACGCCGAACCCGGTGACGCCGGGCGCGGTCTTGGCAAGCGCCGCAATCGCAGGATGTGCGGCAAGAAACGGTCCCGAGAGATCGAGGGCGGCTCGATTGCCCGTGTCTACTTCGGCAGTGGTCTCGACGCCGTTGATGCCAATCGGGATCCGCGGGATCGTGCCGTCGATGTAAAAGCCGATCGCCACCGCTCCGGGCAGATTCGCCGGCGTCGCGCCGGGTATCGCCAGCGTCAACTTGGCATTGGCGTAATCGATGGTTGTCAGGAATCGCGCGAGGAATTGATAGCCGATCATACCGTCGATGCGCATGCCCTCGGAGACTCCGAAGCTGGTCGCTATCGGTAAGACGAGCGTGTATTGACTGTGCACGACGGCGCCGCCGACCGCGATCGAATCGAGATGCGTAAAGGCAACGCCTTCGGTTGCGGCACCGACTCCGGATATCTGGGCGCTGCCGACGGCCTTGGCCTGCAGCGCCGCGGCAACTTCGGGCGTTACGATGTAATCGCCGCCGCTGTCGAGCACGAACGTATACGGCCCTCGGCCGTTGAGCATCACGCCGGTAACGTAGATGTGGTTGTTGACGATCTGGACCGGTACCGTGGTCGTGCCGCTCGCGACCGAAAAATCGTGGACGTTTTGAATCGGAACGCGTAAGCGCTCGGCCACGTCGCCGTTGATTTCGAGCGACGCTAGCGTGGTCTCGGAAGAGTTGCCGTTGGAGTCCTGCGATTTGGCTGCAAAGGGATACGTGATCCCCTCAACGCGCCGGTAATCCGATAAAACCGTCGTCTGCGAGACGATACCGATCGTTCCGGTTTGGCGGGCGACCAGATGCGTACGCGGATCGATCCAGAGATCGATCTCGCTGCCTTGCGGCGGCGTCACCGCGAGCACATCGTAGGTTTTACCCGAATCGGTTTTGCGGCCGCCATAAATCACCGTAGCGCCTCCGGCATCGGGAGCCAGGTACCGAAGATTATCGAAGTAGGCCTGATCGATAGCCTGCAGCCGCCCGGCCGTTCCGCCGTCGATCGTTACGAGTCCGGCGTAGTCTTGACTCCAGGCCACTTTTCCGTCCCAGCCCGAGGAGCCCGTGAGCGCTGCGGCGTCTTGGAACGTCCTAAAGCGGACGCCGCGGAGATCGTCCCACTCTTGGACCGCGCCGTGCAAGCCCACGACGTCGATGCTTCCGGCAGTATGTAAGGAAGCGATCGAGGCGTACGGGCGAGCCAGCATCGCCTTGCGGAGCGCGTCGAGCACAGATTTGGTGGAAGTGCTGGCCTGGGCGTTTGCGCCCGCCGCGCACAGTGTGATGACGAGGCAGGCTACAACCGTCAGGAGTCTGATCATGCCGGTAGTATACGTCGCAGGCTTCTGGGTGTTTCGGCTGCGCCACGATTTGCGGGAGCCTTGACCGCGCGGGGCCGTCCTGGTAAACTGCCGAGGTTGCGGTTCACGCGAGCAATACGCCTGGACCCGTGGCTTATCGCACAAAACCGACCCACAGAGAGTAATGAAGAACATCCTAGGCCGCAAAGTTGGGATGACCAGCGTGTTTACCGCGGACGGGCGCTACGTGCCCGTGACCGTGATTGCCGCGGGCCCCTGCACGGTAGTGGAACGGCGTACGAAGGAAAAGCACGGGTACGATGCCGTGGCGTTGGGCTTTGAGCCGGTCAAACGCAAACGGCTGACTCGCGCGATGGGAGGTCATTTCAAGAAGCAGGGCGTCGAGCCGGTGCGCTTCATTCGCGAGTTTCGCACCGGCATCGAAGACGCGCAACCCGCGGCGACCGTAACCGTCGCCGGCTTCGAGCCGGGCGATCGCGTAGATGTGGTGGGCGTCTCCAAGGGTCACGGCTTTTCCGGCGGCATCAAACGCCACAACTTTAGCGGCGGCGGCGCGAGTCATGGCTCGATGATACATCGGCAGCCGGCCTCGAACGGCGATACCAACGCCGGCCGCACTACCAAAGGAAGCCGGCGTCCGGGACACTTCGGCGTCGATCGTACCACGTTACAGAATTTGGAAGTCGTGCGGGCCGACGAGGAGCGCAACCTGCTGCTGGTGCGCGGAGCGGTGCCCGGTGCGAAAAATTCGTTAGTCATCGTAAGCAAAAGCGTTAAGTCGCGCAAGGCCGGTGCGTAGGTGCCAAGCGTGATCGACTCGACCGGCA
>Ga0187783_10001153_pt1 | contig 19530 bp, 19 predicted proteins | sample 1015_SJ02_MP02_2_FD_132471 | JGI IMG/M metagenome (GOLD analysis project Ga0187783, IMG submission 132471) | Tropical peat soil microbial communities from peatlands in Department of Meta, Colombia - 1015_SJ02_MP02_20_MG | ecosystem: Environmental > Terrestrial > Soil > Wetlands > Peat | place...
CCTTTCGCGCCGCAAGACTGCTGTCGAGGCTCAAGAGCTTCATGAGATCGACAATGGAATGCCGCCAATCCAACTCTTGGGCAGCTTTCTTTTTTAAATCATCGAGCACCGCGGCGACATCGATTGGCGGGCCCGCCGATGTCGACGGTGCGGCAGTTTCTGGTTGACCGGAAGGCGTTGCGGTTTGGGTTCCGGCGGCTTGCGCGGAAGGCGCGGCCTGAGCTGGCGGGATTGGCGACGGCGGCGTTTTTCCCAACACTTTTGCCATGATCGAGCCGAAAATGCCCATCGCTGTCTCCCATTTCACGCTTTCCGGAGTATCCTCCGGCGGCCGGCGGCCGCGGCCTTGATGAGGGCTAAATGCGCGGCGACCCAGAACGTTGCGCCGTGCTTGCCGAAAAAAATTCGGGGCACAATGCGAGGCTGACGATAAAGGATCACCCGAACAAGGAGCATCTGCTCATGGCGCAACGCAGAACGGCCGCCGCGTCTGTGATCTGCTCGCGATCAGCCACAGTCCAGCGCTTGCACTCTGAGCGCCACCGACAGCTCCGAGAGCATCTCGCTGACTCGTCGCTAGCGGGAGGTGGAGGCAGTGATCCAATCCGCGCCATTTACTGGCGTGAAACATCTGCCAACTCGGCAATGCGATTGTCAGCGCGCCGTAGCCGCCGACAGAGCTCACGGTTGATATTCAGTATCATCATCACATAAGCGTGGATGTCGGCCTTGTAATACGCATAGAGGTTTCGGGCCGTGAGCTCGTACAGCACGGTGGGACTCTCAGCGACGACAGTGGCCGATCGGTTCTGCATTTCGATGAGCGTCATTTCGCCGAAAAAATCACCCGGCCCGAGATCTGCCATGCGGATCACGCGACCCGAATTCCCGAGCTTGCTCACCGCGAGCTCGCCGGCGTGCACAATATACATTGAGCGCCCCGGCTCACCTTCCGATACGACAGTGGTCCCGACGTCGAACCGGCGTTCGACCAGCATTGAGATCAGGAGATCGAGACTTGCGTCTGAGAGGCCGCCGAAGAACGGTGTGGAAACCAAGAATGCTTTCAGATCAGGCGAGCTGACAGCCATAACGCTAATATACTCCCGCTCCCGAGAGTTGAAAGCACCTTCTGGCCTTCGGCTAGCAGCGCGACCCGTTACGAAAACACTGCCAGAGCTTATCTCTCAATGCTAGGGCTGGCAGCCACTAGGCTCTGGCTGAAGACTGTCAACACAGCCTAATGACGCTCGAGAACATAGCGATCCATCTCGAACGAAACAAGTTTCGAAAACCGAAACGGCACGGAATCGATATAATTGGGGTCCGATATGACCTTGGGGGACCCTGGGAATTTTACCACGTTCCCCAGCTTCAAAATGGATGCTTAAAACCGCGTTGTTGTTTATGTTTCAGAGCTCAAACAAAATGGGCTTGGTAGGTGGCGCTTCGGATAAGCGGTATTCGTTGGCGATCCAAAATTGTTAGCCACAATCCTGCAGGTGCATGGCAGATTCAATAGCTTTCGTCGCCACAGTGGTCCCAATCTTCGTAGCAACGTCAACCACCCAGCTCCCAATACCTTTCAAGTTTTCAACCGCATGAGGGCCATCGTCGCTCTTAGCAGCCACCTCAGCAAGCGCCAGTTTTCCAATAACAATGTCGCGCTCGTCATCCGAGGGAGCCTGTGTTGCAGCGACGCTCGGAACAATTCTGCCAATTTCAGAGCAGATTTCTTAGGAATTTTCAGCTGAGATTTCAGACGCAAAATTTTTGTGAGCAGCTTCGCGAGGTTATGATTGACGTAAAATCATTAGTGTGATTGTAAAAATTGTTTGCAGCGCCAATTCTTATTTTTTTGCCAAAATTTAGGGAAGGACAAGATGCTTTCAGCTCGATTTGCCACGGCATTCCGGACAAGTTTAATTTCGGCTACGCTCCTCGGCTGTGTTATGCCTGCGGGAGCAGCCATAACGCACAACGGTCTCACCAGCAACGCTCTGAGTGGCAACTCTCTTAGCACTAATGCTCTCACCCAGAACGCCCTGACGAGTAATGCTCTCACCTTCAACGCTCTCGCCTACAATGGGCTGACGAGGAACGCTCTTACGACCAATGCCATCACACAGAACGCACTGACGAGTAATTCTCTTACCTTCAACGCCATCACCACCAATTCGCTGACTAGCAACGCACTCACTTTCAACGGCCTTCAACTCAACGGTCTTCAAGTCAACGCCCTCAATTTCAACAGCCTCACGGTGAACGGCTTGAATATGAACGGCCTCAACGGCAACGGTCTCAACCTCAATGCGGTTCAGCCCAATTTGCTCTCGCCAAAAACGGTGAATACGGCGGTCACCCCAGAGCTTGAAGAGCTGAATGGAGTTCTCGTGGAATCGGTGTCCCTGCCCGACTCCGTCAGCCACTGACTTGTTTGGTGCAGCTTGATTGAGCGCAAAGCGCCTGTACTGGCGCTTTTTGCAGCGTTGGCCGTCGCGGCCGCGCCCCTTTGGGCGATGCCGGACGAAATCAAGGCTGTCGAAGTGAAGGGAACTTCATTTCAGATCATTATGAAAAGCGGGCGCACCGTCGAGCAAGAGCAATTGCCCGGGACAATTCTGACGATTGGCGACGGCAGCGGGAAACAGCGGCGCATTCGCATTGATGGAGTCGAGCGCGATTCCAAAGATCCTGCGGGCGAGATTGTTCTCTACGTGCTTTCCGAACAGGATCCCGTGAGCGGCGCATGGCACAATCTCTGCCTGCCAGACGTGGAAGGACGGCGGCTCGGTTTCCCGCTCGAAGGCGCGTTCACGCCAGATGGGCGTTACGAGGCGGTTCCGGGAAAAATTCTTTTCACATGCACCGGGGGCGCCGAGGGCAAATGCATTCGTTTTGGCTATAAACCGTGGGGGCGGGGGCCCAACAATATTTCGCTCGCTCCCTATTACCAAACCTGCGTCCGGCTGGTTCGCGCGGATTACTGTGGCGACGGAATTGGCCATACCCGCAACGGCACGCCGATCGACATTTTTGACAGGATCGGAATTCAACGCGACGAAACTGCGCCGGACATGAGTTTTGAGGCCGCATGGGGGCCGGGCGGAGCGGTGTGCGTTCGTCACACGCGCCTGCCCGACGTGCTCGGCATGGAGGCGCTTGTCGCGCAATGCCCTCATATCGCCAACGCCACCGGTAACACATGTGATGAGGCGGTGCCTGCCTTGTTGTTCAATCGCTCTTTTGGCCGCTGAGCGAGCCAGGGCACGACTCTAAACGGCGCAATCCCTCTCAAAAGGCTAGCGATTTTCGGAGCAAAAACTAAGCCCTCCGGACCTCGTATGGGAGAAAGCGGCGGTGCTCGATCACGTCAAATATTGGCGCCGCAATGGTCGAAACGGCGAGGAGCGCCATGCTTTTTATCAGCGGCATACGTTCGATCCAAAGCTTGTTGAAGAAGTTGAGGCGGAAATAAAAATGAACCTCGCAAATTGTTACGGCTCTCAGCTACCTTGCCGGATTTGCCGGCACGCTTATTTTGGCGTTTAAACAGAGGCCGCCGAAATAAAATGCACGCCGGGATTCTCGACATCCCTGCGTCATTTTTATCGCCGAACGCGAATATTTGCGCCTAAACAAACCTAGAGGAAGACGCTATGAACAAGCCATCTGACCCTAATGATAATCCAATGGCCTTAATAATAATCGCTGTGCTCGGTGTAATTTTAATTATCGCATTAAACCTAACGCACTAAGCATTCGAAAATACATCGCCGTTTGTGCCGAACTGCTCCCGGTTATGCAATGAAGCGGGAAACGAAACCGTTCATTATCATTCGCGCCAAGATCGAACAGCCGCCGCTCGCGAAGTTCACGCCTCAGTAAGGCACTCGGCTGAACGATCGTTGGCGTCAACGTCGAAGCGCCGTAGCGAGCGAGCGGCGAATGGCAAACCATGCCCGGATTAGGCGTGCGCTATATGCTCCTTGAATTGGGCGAGGATAGCTATTTCGTTCCTACGATGCGCTGGGCGCTCAGCTCGCCCACCAATCCAGGACAACGAAGGATCAGCGAGCCGCACATCGCCCCAACCATCAACATCGATTTGCCGGGTCCTTTCTTTCTCACCTTTTACCCAAGCCACGATATCCGCATTAATTACGGCGCCCCGATATCTGGCCAGACCGGGCGGCTGTTTCTTCCCTTCGATGCGTTGATCGGCGCAAAATTGACCGACAAAGTCCAGCTTTCGCTCGAAGGCAGCGTGCCAATCATCAAAGAATATCCCGTCTATAACTTCAAAACCGAATTGCGCCCGCGGATCCTGTTCTGAATGGGTTCATTGGTTCTGAGCTGCTTAGCTTGCAACGTCTCTTAGGCCAAGTGATAATTAGTGGCAAAATCTTGCTGCGATACCGGCAGGAAAGTGGCAGAAATTGGACGAATTTGGGGGAACGAAAATGTGCGAAAAGCAGGTCGGTCTATTTAAGCTACTGAACCAGCTGCCGCTGCTGGTAGCAATGTGTTTCGCTCTTAACTTGCTGCAATTTGCTGGCCCGGCCTTGGCGCAGCAAAAGAAAAAGCCCGCGGCACCACCGCCACCAGCCGCGACCACAGAGGCGCCTGCGCAAGAGCAGGATGCGAAAAAACCCAATATTCTTTTCATCATGGGCGATGACATCGGCTGGATGCAGCCAAGCATCTACCATCGCGGCTTGATGGTCGGGGAAACGCCAAACATCGACCGGATTGGGCAAGAAGGTGCAATCTTTATGGACTATGTCGCCATGCAGAGCTGCACCTCGGGGCGCAACGCCTTCTTCACCGGCATGTACCCGCTGCGCACCGGCATGATTCCGCCGCAACTCCCCGGCAGTCCGTCCTATTTGCGGCCTGGCACGCCGGCGCTCGCCAAATTCCTGCATGACCTCGGCTACACCACCGGCCAGTTCGGCAAGAATCACTTGGGTGACCATACCGCGGCGCTGCCGACGGCGCATGGCTTTCAAGAATATTGGGGCTACCTCTACCATCTCGATGCGATGCAGCAGGTGAGCTTCCCCGACATCAATAAAAACCCAACCACACAGGCCGTGGCACCGCCATGCAAGAACACGCCGATCCCTGGCGTGCCAGAGGTTCCGGGTGCCGTCGATCCCAAAACAACAACTTGCCTGACGCCGCCGCGCCCGGTCTTGTGGTGCCAATCCGCCGACGGAACTGAAAAGAACCAGAAATGCAAGGACGAGGGCCCGCTGACGCTGGAGCGGTCGAAAACAGTGGACGAGGAAATCTCGGCGAAAGTGGTCGACTTTCTCGACCGCAACGATCCCAAGAAAAACCGGCAAGCCTTTCTTCGTCTGGTACAACCCGGCGCGCATGCATATCACGACGGTGCTGTCAGACAAATATTTGGCCATGGTGGGTGAGTCCGGCGGCAAAGACTGGGGTGTCAACGAAGCCGGCATGAAGCAGCTCGACGACAACATCGGCTATGTCCTGAAAAAGCTTGAGGACATTGGCCAGCTCGATAACACGATCGTCGTCTTCACCACCGACAATGGTGCGGAAGCGATACCTTCCCCGACGGCGGCGTAACGCCGTTCAAGGGTCAGAAGGGCGAGGCCTGGGAAGGCGGCTACCGGGCGCCCCAGGTTGTCCGCTGGCCAGGCCATATCAAGCCGGGCACGGTCAAAAATCAATTGTATGCCGCTCTCGACTGGCTGCCAACGCTGGTCGACATTGCCGGCGGTCCGAAGGGCGATGGGCTGAAAAGCGAATCGAGGAAGGCAAATATCCCGGTATTGTCAAGACGACGCTCGACGGTGTCGACCAGCGTGACTACCTCGAAGGCAAGTCGGAAAAATCGGCGCGCGATGTCTTCTTCTACTATTCGGGTGCGACGCCGTCTGCGGTGCGCTACAAGAATTGGAAAATGTACTACACCATGTCCCAACCTGGGGCCGAAGGCTGGATCTTGCCGCTTATCCCGTTCCACTGGACACTGATCCAAAACATCAAGCGCGATCCTTTTGAGCAGGCAGTCGGCCTCAACCAGAAGACAGCGGTGGGCCTCGGCGGCGCGCTTGCCGCTCCAAGCACCGCCTACCTCTACGACTGGAACATGCTGCCGGTCGGCCAGCAGTTATGGCTGAAGGAGCTTGAGTCCTACGAGAAGTTTCCGCCGTTGCAGGAAGCTGCATCCTACAATCTCAGTCAGATCATCGAGCAGGTCAAGGCGGCAAAACACACCAGTAGTGCGGGCGAGTAGGGTGCCGGGCCAGTGTAGTACCGCAAAGGGCGCTCCGGCAACGGGGCGCCGCCTCATCTTTAACCGCTAGAGAAAGGAGCACCATGGTTCCGCAATTGTGGAAACGCGTTGCGTGTACGGCTCTATTGCTGGCGTTTTGCGTCATTTCCGATGCGAGGGCGGCAAACGATCCTCTGCCGTCATGGAATGAAGGCCCAGCAAAGACTGCACTCCTCGAATTTGTACATGCGACGACTGATCGAGATAGTCCGAAGTTCGTGCCGTCAGAGGAGCGCATTGCTACCTTCGACCAGGACGGGACCACCTGGGTCTCGCACCCGATGTACACGCAAGTGATATTCTGCCTGGAACGGGTCCCGGCGTTGGTGGCCAAGAAGCCTCAACTGAAGAACGACGAACCTTTCAAGACGGTGCTTTCCGGCAACTGGGACGCGATTGGAAAGCTGTCAATGCCGGAGCTTGAGAAGATCCTTGCCTCTACGCTCAGCGGCATGACGGTCGATGAGTTCAGCGCCGAAGTGAAGAAGTGGCTCGAGACGGCAAAACACCCGCGATATCAGCGCCCCTATACGGACCTCATCTATCAGCCGATGCTCGAAGTACTGCGCTACTTTCGTGAGAACGGCTACAAAACCTATATCGCTACCGGTGGCGGCCAGGATTTTGTGCGCGTCTATTCCGAGCGGGTCTATGGCATCCCGCCCGAGCAAGTGGTGGGCACCATGGGCGGGACGAAGTACGGCTATGACAAGCACGGCAGGCCGATACTCACCAAGGAACCTAAGTTGCTGCTCAACGACAATTTTGCGGGCAAGCCAGAGGGCATCCATCTGATGATTGGCCGCCGGCCCTACGCCGCGTTCGGCAACTCCACCGGCGACCGTCAGATGCTAGAATACACTACGGAAGACGAAGGTCTGCGCCTGGGTATGCTGGTGCTGCATGACGACCCTGTGCGCGAATATGCCTATGGACCAGCCGAGGGGCTGCCCGACACTAAGGTCGGCACATTTACGCAGGCGCTCTACGACGAGGCGAAGAAAAAGGGGTGGTTCGTTATAAGCATGAAGAACGATTGGAACAGAATCTTTTCGTTCGAGAAGTGAACCGTGACAGGACGACAGCACCACGAATGATCAAACGCGAGACCTTCGTGCAGTCTGGTATCTCGATAGTCTTGCTAAGGCCTACACCGGAGCAGGATCATGGTGAACGACGGGGGGAGGCTTGACCAGAATAAAGATCGCCATTGCGTGTCAGGGAGGCGGTAGCCAAACGGCATTTACCGCCGGCGTGCTGAAGGGCCTGATCGAGCGGGGAGTTGACCGCGATTTCAACGTCGTCAGCCTTAGTGGTACATCGGGCGGCGCCGTCTGCGCCACTCTGGTTTGGTACAGCTTCTGGAGGGGCGAGTCGCCTCTTTGGCGGCGGCTGATCGACTTTTGGAAGGACAACACGGCGCAGGATTGGGCTGAAAACGCAATCAACCGTGCCGTCATCGAAGGGCTGCGCCTGGTCAACAGCGGGCTGGTTCCAACATTCCAGTTCAGCCCCTCCTCGCCGCTCGTCCAGTCGGCTTTGTCCTTAGCGACATCGGGGCTCCGCAGAACCTTTTCGGACTTCCCAACGGTGCTGCGAAAGCACATCGACTTCGACGAAATAGCCGCCTGGGGGCCACGCGCACAACCTCCGGTGCTGATACTGGGCGCGGCGAACGTCTCGACTGGCAAGTTGGCGAAGTTCATATCCCGGCAAGAAGTGATTCGCCTGGAGCACATCTTGGCATCCTGTGCCGTCCCGACCATTTTTCCTGCCGTGAAGATTGGCGAGCATGCTTACTGGGACGGCTTGTTTTCGGATAACCCACCGGTCGAAGTGCTTATCCGGCACCGTATCGTTGGGCCGGAAAACGTGCCGGAGGAGATTTGGATCATCAAGATCAACCCGACCGCGTTCAAGTCCGTGCCGGAGCGGCCTGAGGTTATCTTTGATCGCCGGAACCAGATGGAAGGCAACATTTCTCTTTTCCAGCAGCTCGAACACTTGGAGACAATCAACACGGTCATCTTAGACGACGGGTTTCGGCCCGAGTATCTGGCACGTTTCGATGTCAAAGGACCGATTCGCTTCCCCAAGTCGTTCAGTACCGACCTCGATAAGCCCTACCACATACCTTGGATCGAAATGCCTGCCGAAGAGCAAGAGATCATGGACTACGAAGGCAAGATCGATCGTAGCCCCGAAAACATCGAGAGATTGCTTGCATTGGGGGAAGCCGCCGCGGAAAATTTCTTGACGCAGCGCGCGGCAGCGGTTGAAGCGAATCCTACGCTGGGTGGGCGTGTATGAGTGTCTGCTTCCAAATAGTCACGTTCAGGTATCGGAGGCGGGTTCGCTTATATGACATCGTTCCGGCGTCCCAGCCTAGCATTCGGACCACATCCCTGTGCTTGACATATTGAGGCGCACGCGGTGGCGCTCCGGGATGTAAACACATTTGGCGAGCGAGAGCAGGCAGCGCCGGTCGAGATCTTCTGAAGGGCTATTTTCTTGGCACGGTATCGACGCCGGACGGATCAGCGGTCGCGCAAGCGCTCCACGTCCGAGCACAGCCCATTGCCACTCGAGACTCAAAGCTCAGGAGCTGGGCCGCGACCAAAAATCTGGATTTTCGTTGCTTCTGCAGTTGTCGTAGTCATCGTCTTTGGCGGCGGCGTGTCGTGGCGGTTGCACAGCAGGGGTGCGGGATCGGCGAGCCTTCCTGCCGCCGCACCGCTCGCATTCGTAGGCAGCGAAACGTGCGCCAGTTGCCACGAGAAGGAGGCTCTGGCCTGGCGTACTTCCCATCACAAGCTCGCCATGGATCATGCAAGCGATAAGTCGGTGCTTGGCGATTTCTCCGGTGCAACATTCACCTATTACGGCGTGCAGTCGCGCTTCTTCCGGGATGGTGGGAAGTTTTTCGTCGAGACCGACGGAGCGGACGGTAAACTCACAGTCTTTGAGATCAAATACACTTTTGGCGTTTATCCGCTGCAACAATATCTGATTGCGTTCCCAGATGGCCGCCTACAGGCACTCTCCATTGCCTGGGACGGTCGCCCGAAAGAGCAAGGCGGGCAGCGTTGGTTCCATCTCTATCCAAATGAAAACATCGGCCATGACGACATCCTGCATTGGACAGGGCTTAATCAGAATTGGAATTTTATGTGCGCCGAGTGTCACTCGACTGGCGTGAACAAGAATTACGATGCCGCCAATGACCGTTTTGCGACCGAATGGGCCGAGATCAGTGTCGGTTGTGAAGCCTGCCATGGTCAAGGCTCAGCGCACGTTGCCTGGGCACGCGATCGGCAAAGCTGGTGGTCACTTGGCAAGAAAGATGATCCTTCCAAAGGTCTCGTGGTTTGCTTCGATGAGCGGCGTAATGCCGCCTTCTCTATTGACGAAGCTACAGGAAACGCCAACCCGCGCCGGATGCTGCTGCCGTTGCGCAAGGAGGTTGAGACCTGCGGGCTTTGCCATGCCCGCCGCGGCCAATTCTCGGAAGAGTGGACTCCCGGCCAGTGGCTATCCGACACACACGCCGTCTCTGGAATTACCCGCAGGCTCTATCATGCCGATGGGCAGATGCTCGACGAAGTCTATAATTATGGATCGTTCAAGCAGAGCAAGATGTTTGCAAAGGGGGTCACATGCAGCGATTGTCATGAGCCGCATGCTGCAAAGCTGCGCGCGGACAACGTTTGCCTGCAATGCCATGCAACGAGCAAATATGTGGCTGCAACCCATCACCGCCATGACGGCGTGAGTCCCCCGCTCGGCTGCCCGTCCTGCCACATGCCCACCCGCACCTATATGGTGGTAGACCCCCGACACGATCACAGTTTTCGCATCCCGCGGCCCGACCTATCGGTCAAACTCGGAACGCCGAACGCCTGCAACGATTGCCACTCCAAAAAGACGGCGCAATGGGCGGCGGAAGCCATTGAGCGCTGGCATGGCTCGGCGCGGAAAGGCTTTCAAACCTATGCGGAAGCCTTTCATGCCGCATGGGGGGACCAAGCGGACGCCGAGGCATTGCTTTCGGTGGTGGCGTTGGATCGCAACGCTCCGGCGTTTGCCCGCGCAAGTACGCTGACCGAACTTGCCTCGCGTGTGTCACCGTCGAACATCGATTTGGCGAGGAAAAGCCTCTCCGATCCTGACCCTATGGTACGCATCAGCAGTCTTGACATGCTCGAAAATGTCCCAGCCACAGAAGTCTGGCCTCTGATTTCGCCGCTCCTTTCCGATCCCAGCCGCGGTGTGCGCATCCGGGCCGTGGCGGTCCTCGCTGCGGTTCCGACCGCAAGCCAGCCGCCGGCTGATCGTGAACGTTTCGAAAACGCTGCGGCCGAGTTCGTCGCGGCCCATCGATTCAATGCTGACCGGCCCGAAGCGCGCATGACGCTTGGAAATTTTTTCGCGCGCCGTGGGCTCGCCGCTGATGCGGAAGCCGAGTATGGAGCCGCGCTGCGGCTCTCGCCGCAGTTCACACCTGCAGCGGTCAACCTCGCCGACCTTTATCGGGAACAGGGGCGGGATGGCGACGGCGAGAGTGTGTTGCGCTCAGCAATTGTCAGAATGCCAAATGATGCAGGTTTACATCATGCGCTCGGCCTCACATTGATACGGCTGAAACGGCCGGACGGGGCGCTTCAGGAATTGCGCCAAGCGGCCGAGCTTGGAGCTGATCAGCCGCGATATATCTACGTTTATGCCGTCGCCTTGCATTCGACTGGCCGCGGCGACGAAGCAATGATAGTGTTGAAAGAAGGCTTGGCGCGGCATCCGGGCAATCGCGATGTCTTGCTGGCGTTGATCACTTTCAGCCGGGATGCAGGAGATCTTGTCTCCGCCCTTGAATACGCTGAGAGATTGGCGAGGCTCGCACCAGACGATCGCGATCTCGCAGACTTCGTCGAAAACCTCCGCAGTCGTCTTAAAGAATTAGAAGCCAAATGAGGTCGACCTACGCACCGCACGGCCTCGGGGGATTCGGATGGGTTAACATCGCTCCAGCGTTGTGTGCCTTTACGCCCCATCGCTGGCGCCGCAAGTTCTCATAGTTCACCCCTTACTGAACATCTCGATGGCTACAAAGGACTCAGAATTGACGAAGGAAGCCTGCGGACGCAATTCAGCTACCTTGCCTGTCCAATGTCCAAGTTGCCTACCTGCGCCTACCCCTGAGTCATGGCGAGCCCTGCTCCGGGTGAGTTTTGTTTTGATTCAATTTCCTCAAATTTGCGATGAGACAAAGACACCAAGCCCCATTGCTTAGAATCCGTGCCATCAATCTTATAGTGCTTTAAAGTTGATCCCTGCTTGGGGGTACATTAACGAGTTCATAATCACTGCAAAGCTGGGGCCATCCGATACTAGATCCGGTTCATTGAGTTGGATACCCCAATGCTCGAAAACCAGAACCGCCTTTCGTTTGCGTGCAATGCTTGGAATGAAGCGGTTTCGGAGCGCCTCAATTACCATCGTCGGTATCGAACTCATTGATTACGAATGTTTGCACCAGAGCGCCTTAAACCAAGTCCGCCGCCGAAAAAACCTGCCCCGCTTTGCCTTCGGCTTCGCGATAAAGTAAGAAGCCGGGGAAAAGCCAAGCAAAGCGGGACCGGTTTTGATGCGAGCGATGGGACAGATGAAAATATCTGGAACTGCTGCGGCGGTTTTTTTCCTCTGGACTCTGCCACTTTTTGCGAACGATAGCGAGACAGATTCGAGTTCGCAAACCGCGCCACCCGCGCTAGACAAAAGTGTCTACACTCTCTTTGATCCAACACCCGACTCGGCCTTGCGGCCGCTTGAGACCGATCGCCCGCCAAAGGCGGATACGCCGTACACCGTCGATGCGGGGCACTTTCAATACGAGACCGATGTTTTCAATTACGCCTATACAAATTACTCCGGCGTAAAAACATACAACTATCTGACCTTAGACCCGGTGTGGAAACTCGGCCTCACCAATTTCGCCGATTTCGAGGTGCAATTTACCGGCTATCAACAGATCGTCCAAAACAACTCATTCTCCGGCGCCACTGTCACCCGCGGGTCGGGTTTCGGCGATGTCTATTTCAAGCTGAAAGTCAATCTAATCGGCAATGACAAGGGCGATGTCACCTTCGCCGTCATTCCCTATGTCAAAGCGCCGAGCGACACGCCGGTCATCAGCGATCGTGTTGTCGAAGGCGGCATGATCGCGCCTTTGCGGCTTGCTTTGAATGCCGATTATTCAATCGTTGTCATGAGCGAATTCGATGCATTGAAGAAAGCGGACTCTCTCAGCCGATATGTGAGTTTCGCCAACCTAATCAATATTAGCGGGCCGATCCCGGGGCTCAACATCAAGGATCTTACCGCCACACTAGAATTTTACGCCGAGGCGGGCACGGACCCGCACACGCCAACAATCTACACATTTGATACGGCGCTCGCCTATCTCATCACACCAACGGTTCAAGTCGATACGGGAATAGATTTCGGACTCAACAAAGCCGCGCCAAAGATCCAGCCTTTTGTGGGACTCTCGCAGCGGTTTTAAAGCTAAGTCAGGCTAAGGGGGAACAGGTTTGCCATCTGACTTTTGAAACCTTCCAAAGCGTCATCGAGCTGCTTGCGACCGGCAGATGACTGGGGACGCTATAAAGGCAAAGCGTAAGGTCGACCGAGGCATCGGCTTCAGGCAGTTTCCTTGTGAGATCTGCAACATCGAATATGAGTGTTACCCCCGGCAGTCTCGCGAGATCGCCAGCCAGTAAACGTGGCCGTTGAATCTGCGCGAGAGCAACATCAAAACCGCGCGCTGTGATTTCAGTGAATCCTATTGCCTGGGTGCGCGTGACGAAACGGCGGAGCCACGTGCCAGGGCCGCAACCAGCATCAAGAATCTTAATCGAACTGGTGCCGCTTTCACGCAGGTTATTTAGCTTCGTCTCAAGGAGAGCCCGGACCTACTGGTCGGCGTAGGCGTGCAAGCAATCAAAGACAAATAAGCGCGTCGGATCGCCATCCGCATAGGCGGCGTAATCGCCACCAGCGTGATTGTAAGCATCTGCGACATGGACAGCCGGACCGTCATGCACCAGGCTATTACAACAATCGAATCGGAATGGATTCGACAACTCTTCCTCTTCCAAGTTAGGATTTGAGCCGTGGTCCGCAATGTGCGGCCGCCGTGAACCCCGGTGGGGTCTGCCGGCCTGCAAAATCGTGAGGCCAGAAATCGGCTGTTAGCTCGAGAATTTGGGGCACCGTGATGATTGCCCGGCATCCATTTTCTTTGGCGAAGCGGACCGCTTCGCAACGGTTAACAAAGAGCCCGCCACATAACCCGGCCTGATCGCGCACGACCCGGTTGCCGCGGCTATCCCTGCCGATGAAGAAGAGAGGAGATTTAGACGAAGGCTGGTACGGCAAGTCGCAACGGTCTGGAGGCTCCTGGTGTTCGATATATGCCATGTTGTAGTACCTCAAAAAGTCGCTTGAGATGCTGTCATCTCTCGATCCCTTAAGTCGGGGCCGCGGGCCAATATGTACATTGTCGAGTATAAATTCGAGAGGAGGTGAGTACTTCGAAATAAATGGGATATAAAGGTGCACTCGACACCTAGTTGACGTGGCGGCGGGGCGTGGGTCTCAATGCGTGATCAAAAGAGCTGTTGAGTGGAGAAATGCTCAGCAAGCGGACCGAGCGCGAGAGCTGGGAAGAAAGTGAGAGCACCAAGAATTATTACCGTGGCAGCGATCAAAAGGGCGAATTGCAGGCTATCGGTAGGCAATGTACCCGCCGATGCGGGAACTTTCTTCTTAGCGGCGAGTGACCCTGCAATGGCAAGCACAGGAACAATAACAAGATAGCGCCCACACAGCATTGCCAGCGCCAAAGTTAGGTTTAAAAAAGGTGTGTTGGCATTTAAACCTGCGAAGGCGCTGCCATTGGTCGCGGCAGAGGAGGTATAAGCGTAGAGCAATTCTGAAAATCCGTGCGGTCCATTGTTGGACAGTGCCGAAAGGCCCGCGGGAAGCACGACTGCGAGAGCGGTCAGGATGAGGATGGCTGCCGGAGCGACAAGCTGCGCCAATACCGCCATTTTAACCTCGGCAGACTGGATCTTCTTTCCGAGATATTCTGGTGTTCGGCCAACCATCAGGCCAGCGATGAAAACGGCTACCATTGCACGGAGAAGCATACCATAAAGCCCTGACCCTGGCGCACCGATGATCACCTCGTCCATCATCATGTTAGCCATGAGCATGCCGCCGCTGATGGCCATGAAGCTGTCGTGCATGCCATTGACCGCACCGTCAGCGGTGTCCGTGGCTAAATTTGAAAAAAGCACCGACGCGGCCATGCCGAATCGCACTTCTTTGCCTTCCATATTGCCGCCCGCCTGAAGTGGGCTCGCCGTTTGATCGATGCCCAGCGAGGCGAAGTGCAGGTTACCTGACGCCTCGGCAGAATAAATGACGCATAGTCCGAGCGCAAAAAGCACCGCCATAGCACCGAGCAAGGTCCAGCCTTGACGTTCATTTCCAACCATGCGGCCAAATGTGTTGGTGAGAGCTGCCCCGATCAAGAACATCAGTAGCATCTCGAAAAGATTGGTGAGCGCGGCCGGATTCTCGAATGGATGAGCTGAATTTGCGTTGAAGAAACCGCCGCCATCGCCGCTCATGAGCTTGATCGGCTCCTGCGACGCGACCGGCCCGCGCGCGATGATTTGCGACGCACCTTCCAAAGTCACCGCGGTGACCGGGCCATCAAGAGTTTGAGGTACCCCCTGAAATGCGAGAAACAACGCCCCTATGACGGAGATCGGCAATAAAACGTAAAGCGTGGCGCGGGTGAGATCGACCCAGGCATTCCCGATAGTCTCACTGCTACGCCGGGCAAAGCCATGCACCAGCGCGATCGCGACTGCCATCCCGGTTGCCGCTGAGAGGAAAGACTGCACCGTGATGCCTGCCATCTGGCTGAAGTAGCTGAGAGTCGTTTCCCCCGCATAAGATTGCCAGCTCGTATTGGTGACAAAGCTCACCGCAGTATTGAATGCGAGGTCTGGCGCCACTGCGCCAAACTCTTGAGGGTTCAGAGGTAGCCTTCCCTGCAGAAGAAGAATACTGAAAAGGAGAATCAGCCCTGCCAGATTGAAGATAAGGATGGCGCCTGCGTAGGCTATCCAGTCTTGTTCGACGAGAGGATCGATAAAGGCGATACGGAAGAAGGCGCGCTCGAACAGCTTGAGGAGCCGATTCGATTTGCATTGGCCTGTGAAGATCCACGCCATATAGCCGCCAAGAGGTCTGACGGTTATCCCAATCAGGGCAACGAAACCAGCGATCAACAACCAGCCGTAAGACGTCATGCAGAGCAACTCTGGATGGGAGGAAGCGGCTCGCGAAGGATGACGATCATAACGCGCGATACAAAAACCCGCCACAACTGTTCAGGAGTGGCGGTCCAAAGACGGCAGAGGAAGAAAGATATTTTCGGATCGGACGGTCCACGTGTTCTCTCCAGCTCCAACGGTCATACCAGATCCTACGCATCAGCCTTTCAAATACGAGCATGCACGCGATTACATAAAAAGCAATATTAGCTGATCTCATGTTTATGACAAAGTCATATTACAAAACGTCTGTCGCTACCGCCACTTTTCGATCGAAGTGTAGCCGTGAATAGGCGCAAGCGGAACATAGTCACCACTGTGGATAACGTCGCGGCCTCAGGTCGGGTTTCCCGCAAACGGCTCCAAAGTGCCGACGGTAGAGCCACTTCACGACTTCGTCCTGGACGACGGCCTGCTTTGCCAGAAGAACTTACGACATCATTATGAGGCCCGGCCAAGATGTGTTATGAGGTCGTGGTCAAGCATCACAAAACTTCGTGGAAAAGCTTCTTGCTGGCCACTCACAACTTACACGGAACACGTACGTGAGAGCCTGTGAAAACCTCTTGCGGCTGCTCCCCGGTCTCGCGTTGGCGATTACGAATTGCTATTTTTTCCGTACCGGTGAGATAACAGCCATGCAGATACACTGCGTCGGAGAGATGATCATCCAGGCACTTCAGCAAGTCTAACATTTTGCTCAACTTCATCGGCGATATTTCCTTGTTCAACCGAGCGGAGCAAGGGCCTCTTTGTTGCGAAACGGTGCTAAGCGCTCGGTAACTGCCTGCTCTAATTTGCATGCAATTGCATTAAGAAACCATGCGGGATGTCATCCCTTTTTATATAACTTGCGTATACGCCTCGCCTCATGCCAACGGTTGGCGAGAGACGTGCAAATGACCAAGCTTCGGCTCCCTCAAAGCAGCGCTTAACGCAAGCATAGCAGTTAAGCTGTCGAGCCGCAGCGGACTGATGAGTGACAATGGCGCGAATCACGACACGACTGCGCGAAAAAATCATTGAAGGCAATCCCATGCGGCTTCCCTTGTTTGTCCGATCCGTGATGTACGCACTGCGCGGTGGATTCCTGGTGCGGCCGCTCCTCATTTCGCTTGTTCTTGGCTTGGCCGGTATGGCTCTTTCTTCGCTTGAGGAGAGCTACCCAGTTGTGAGCTCATGGGTCCCGACGGCATTATTTCCCTCGCGTGCCGATCCGCAGATTGCTCAGATTATGCTGGGCACGGTTGCCACCTCAGTTATGACAGTCGTCTCAATTGTGTTTGCCATTCTGTTGATGACCTTGACGCTTGCTTCGATGCAATTTTCCCCACGGATCCTAGTGAGTTTTGTGAGGGATCGCGTAACCCAATGGACTTTGGGTTTCTTTCTAGGAACTTTTCTTTATTGCATGGCCGCATTGCCCGCGGCGCGCAGTCTCCCTCGGCCATTTGCGCCGGTGGCGACGGTTACTGGGGCGCTCGTGCTTGTACTTATCTCAGTGGTAGGATTGATCTACTTCATCCATCATATTTCGCAGGCCGTTAGCGTCAATCACATCATAGATCGAATCGCTCGGGAGACTGAAGATGTCATTGACGAGATTATGCCCTATGAACGAGGCCATGGCCTGCGGCAAGAGCATGCATCATTTCCAATGGATGAAACTGAGTTTGCTGTTATTAACGAGCAATCTGGCTACATCTGCTTCGTCGATATCTATCGATTGTTGCAATTGGCAAGAGCGTATCGATTGCGGATCCGTATACTGCGCGCAGTTGGACACTTTGTCCCAAGAGGTGTGCCACTATTCACCGTTTCGCGTGAAAGCCGCTTGACCCCGGAACGCACAGTAGAACTGCATTCGGCTTTTATTATTGGGCCCATCCGAACGATGCAGCAAGATGTCGAATTCGGCGTGTTGCAGATTGTCGATATTGCGTTGAAGGCAATATCTCCTGCTGTGAATGACCCAAGCACAGCCATCACCTGTGTTGACCAGCTGACACGAATTCTGATCCGATGGATCGGCCGCGCACCGCCACCGGGGATTTTGACCGGCCCACCGCATGTCGTGCGCGTAATCATTCCCTGGCCGGACTTCCGCCATCTTCTCGACACTGCCTTTGAGCAGATCCGACACTATTCGGTCAGCGACGTTGCTGTTAGCTTGCGTCTGTTACGCGCGTTGAAAGACCTCGCCGCCACAGCCGACGACGAGCGGATGTGTGAGCAATTGGTACTTCGGGGCCGCTGGGTTGTCTCTGGGTGTGCGACGCGGGTCGGCCCGCGAGATCTAAAACGCCTCGAGAGTCGCTTGGCGGAGATTGAGTCTCAGGCCTTGCGCCATCAAGTAATATAAAGCAATGTTTTTAATTGGTTATTTACGACATGACACGCTTCGGCAACTCCACTGACGGATCACCATAGGACATTTGGCAACAAGACTGGATATTCGCACGTATTTTCCTCGAACACCTCGAAGCGAGAATGGATGATATAGCCAGATCCCATGCGTACGCGACGTGTCGCCTTGCTCGCGCCAGAAACCGTGACCGCCTGCGATTGAATCGCAGCTCCTTTCGGAGACGGCCACTGCTGATAAGCATACTCCAGCTGCAGCCTCATCGATGTGGTTTGCTCTTTCATAGAGTTTAAAGAACCATTTTTCTGCGCCGCGCCAGCGGCCACGTAGCGAAGCTTGCAGAGAGGTGAGGCATGATCCTGGCGGAAAGGCGCCGACCAAGCCGTTCTTCCAGGGGTGTCAGATCTTCAAGCGCCGCTGGCTCCTTGGACTCACCAAAATCCTTCCGTAGGTGCTACGGCGCCGCTTGCTGCACCAACGGCAAGCTGCTTAACATCGCGATCCAGACGAGCCAGAGACTCTCTTAATTTAAACTGCTCCGTGTCTCAAAAACTCTGACGACGGACATGCTTCGGGAGTTACCCTCTCACCGGGCGCCGTACAGACAGGCCAAAATCGACGCGATTGACCCTTTCAGACCTGAGTATCCGTGGGTAGCCTCTTTTGAATGGAACCGGCCGATGGCACCCGAATTGAATCCTCGGTTTATAGTACAACGTGACTTTTTTGAGATTGCGCTATGTTTACCCGGGAGGAACTCTGGCACTTTGCCGTGGAATGCCTTCGCTTCGCTGCCGAAGCAGAGGATGACCGCGAGTGTCAGATTTTCCTCGAATGGCCGACGCTCGAGCGGTAGTCGCCTTTGAGGATCGTTTAGTTATCGAACACGCTTTGCCATTGGCGACGAGCCTGCCGAACGGACTCCACGAGCTTTGGCTGGGCCTATTCGCCGGCACCTTGGCTATGTGCCAGGACCGAGATCAAGAGAGGAGTCGACCATGAAGGTCGCAGGATCAACCGCCCTGGTGACGGGCGCCAACCGAGGCCTCGGCCTTGCCTTTGCCAAAGTGCTTGTGGAGATGGAGGCGGCCAAGGTCTATGCTGCGGCGCGCAATCCGGAGGCGGTTGCCTTATTGGGCGTTGTGCCGCTGAAATTGGACGTCACCAGCGACGAAGACGCCGTCGCCGCGGCGCGTGTAGCCGGGAACGTTAACCTGCTTATCAACAATGCCGGCATCGCTAGGCTCGGCGGCTTTCTCGCCGATGGGGCGGTCGAGGCCGCACGAGAGCAGTTTGAAGTGAACTTTGTCGGGCCGCTGCGCATGGCGCGCGCCTTCGCGCCCGTCCTGGCGAAGAACGGCGGCGGCGCGATCATCAACGTGCTTTCCGTAGCAAGCTGGATGAACGGTCCGACGATGGCGACTTATGGCGCGTCGAAATCAGCC
>Ga0187783_10001154_pt1 | contig 19528 bp, 20 predicted proteins | sample 1015_SJ02_MP02_2_FD_132471 | JGI IMG/M metagenome (GOLD analysis project Ga0187783, IMG submission 132471) | Tropical peat soil microbial communities from peatlands in Department of Meta, Colombia - 1015_SJ02_MP02_20_MG | ecosystem: Environmental > Terrestrial > Soil > Wetlands > Peat | place...
AATTAAGTTACCGGCTCGGCTCGCAGACGTTTTTCGCGACCGCGATCGGCGGGTTGGTGGAGGTTCTTCCTGAGCGCGTCATTGTGCTTGCGGAAGCGTCCGAGCGCGCCTCTGAAATTGATGTTTCTCGCGCCCGCGCGGCGGAGGAGCGCGCGAAGCAGAAGCTTTCCTTGCGGTCTAGCGCTCCTGTGGATTGGGAGAGCACGCTGAACGCGGCGAAACGAGCAGAGACTCGGCTTCGAGTTGCAGCGCACGCGACTCCCTAAGGGATGCCCAGTTCCGGCGAGGAAACTCAGTCCGCCAAGTGACATACCTCCGTGCGACTTCCTGCGATTGACCGCATCAAATGGCTTGGAGCAATAAGAACCCTCGCGCCCCGCAGACTCCCATGGATGAAATCGTCCTCTACTCGACCCAATGGTGTTCGGATTGTCGCCGAGCGAAACGCTTCCTGAGCGAGCGTGGCGTCAAATATCGCGAAGTGAACATCGACGAAGATGTCGATGCGGAAGACCTCGTTCTTCGCGTAAACGATGGCTTAAGAAAAGTGCCGACGATCCAAGTGGGCGACCGCTATTTTGCCTGCAGCCCATTCGATCCCTACCAGCTTTCTGAAGAATTGAAAATCCCGCTGAATCCCTGAAGAGAAGATCTCTTAGAAGAGCCAGGAGCCGCGCGCCATCACTCGCGCAACACCCAATTGCTCGTCGAGAAGCACCAAATCGGCGTCAGCCCCGGCTGCCAGAGTTCCCTTGCGTCCCTCGATCCCGATGACGCGGGCGGGATTCCACGTTGCCATTCGCAATGCATCCGCCAGGGGAACACCCAGCTGCACCATGTGGCGGACAGCGCGATCCAGCGTCAGCGTGCTCCCGGCAAGCTTGCCCTCCGAATTCCGGCAGACTCCACCGCTGACGATGACTTCAAGCATGCCGAGGCGATAGCGCCCATCCGGCATCCCCGTTGCTGCAGTGCCGTCGCTCACCAGAACCGTCTTGTCGACGCCCTTGGCCGCGAGCAGCAGCCGAATCGCGGCATCATCGACGTGAACGCCGTCCGCAATCAGTTCAGCTGTAACTTCGCGTGAGGTCAGAACCGCTCCGAGGACACCCGTTTCTCGATGAGAAAATGGCCGCATCGCGTTGAACACATGCGCGGAATGTCGCGCTCCCGCATGAATTGCCGCGATTGCATCGTCGAAGCTCGCATCCGTATGGCCGAGCGAGACGACCAAGCCGGCGCGCCTTGCCGCATGGATCAATTCGATCGCGCCTGGCAGCTCGGGAGCAAGTGTCAGGATGCGGCCGTTTCCGCGCGCGCAGGAGAGAAATCGATCAAGAAGCTGCTTGGAAGGCGTCGCAATCCATTCGAGCGGATGCACGCCGCGCCTTGCTGGGCTGATGAATGGCCCCTCGAAATGGATGCCCAGAATTTCCGCCTTCGCTCCGTTGGCCGCAGAGAATTGATCCTCACTTCGCTTCGCAATCTCTTCAATGCTTCTGCACGTGTCCTCCGGACTTGCCGTGACCGTCGTAGCGACAAATGAGGTGGTTCCATATCGCCCCAGCGTCGCCGCAATCGTGTCCAACGAGGACGCCGAGCTTTCCATCACGTCTCTTCCGCCAGCTCCGTGAAGGTGTATATCCACAAACCCAGGAACCAACATCCCTGGCGACAGGGTCACCTCATGCGTTCCCCGCGGCAGAGCGATCTGCCCGCGCATTCCAACTGCTGCGATGCGCTCGCCATCAACCAATACAACGGCATCCCGGATTTCTTCTAGTGGAGTCAGTGCGCGGTGAGCATGGAGAGCCAGCATGGGGTTGCCGCGCAACATCCTACTGGAACTCAGTGGGGGTGCGCCACATCGTCCGGCGCGCCCTCAGCGGATCGACTTTTTGTATTCGCCGTTGCGGGCTATGCTCGATACGAAAAGAGAAGGAGGGCCCTTGCGGGCCCTCCTGTGGTCGGTCGGGGTGGTGAGAAGGAAAGGCAGTCAGTTGGAAGCCGCCGGCGCTGCTGATGCCGTTGTGGCCGGCAAGTCGGGCTTCGGCGCGCTGAGGTAACCCGAGATGTGGTTCTTGCCGATTTGATTGACGACTAGCTCGAGCGGTGTGCGCGCTCCCTGGGAAATGATGTAGATCGGTTCATCCAAGGAACGGTTGTTCTTCGCGATCGTCTTGTCGTCGGAAGTCACGACGATGCTGAAGGAGTTGTTCTTCACATTTGTTCCCCGCAATTCGATCTGGAGCCCGCCCAAGGTTTGCTTCGCGCCCTTTGAGCTCAACGTGAACTCATAGTAGTCGCGCTCGCCCTGGCGGCGCAGTTGTTCCACTTCCTCGTGGTTCTTCGCGATCAACGTGCCGAACTGGTCGCGCGTGCTCGCCAAATCAGATCTCGTGCTTGCGAGATCATTCTTGACGCCGTTGACGTCACCGGTAAGATTGTTCACATTGTCTTGGTTTGTTTTCAGCTGGTTATTCACGTCGTTGATTTGCCTGTTGTACTCATCGTGGTTCTGGCGAACCTGCTTTCGCGCCGAGTCCAACTCGCCCTGGGTGAGCTTTAGTTTGTCGCTCACGAGGTTCAATTCACCCTGCTGTTGGGCGTTGGTCTCCTCCGCTTGCGACAAGCGCTGGCTTAGCGCATCCTGATTCTGCTGGAAGCTCTTGGTCTCGAGAGCGAGGCTCTGCTCTGCATCCCGAGCGTGCGTGGTGGCGTTCCACCCGACAGCGAGAGACAACAGCGAGACTGCGGCCAGTGCCACCACGGCGATTCCTACCCAACGTGGTGTGCCTTCCGTCGCAGGCGTTGTTTTCTTTTCCATCTCTTCGAACATTTCAGTTTCTCCTTTGCTTTTGCCCCTTGCGCCGGGTCAGGGGTGCACGCGATGAGCCAAAGGCCCGGGCGCCGCACTGTACCGAGACAACACCTGTATTTACTTAATTTTAGCAGGCATGGGTGTGCTGGGACTGTACCGGCGAGGGGTGCGCTACCCTGTAAGGATTACATATCCAGCGAATTCTATGTGTTGACGATTTGGGCAAATCGCGTCTTTCGGGCGACAGGTACCAAAGGACAAATCAACCGGGCCGAAGAGCATGGAATGTGTGGGAAATATGAGCGGTTGGGGATCTTCGCCAAGAGGTGTCGCCAGCGAGTGAAGCGGTCAGGCGACCTGCTGGCTCGCGCGCGGCGGCTCCGCCTGCCGATCGAAGTAGACTTCGAGAGTTTGCTCCGCCGCCTCTAGGACCACTCTGCAGTTATTGCAGTGGTCGATATGGCCAAGCATCTCCGCAGAAACCTTCGCGGGCAGCTTCCCCTCGAGGTACTCGCAAATGAGGCGAATGGTATCCTTGCAGCTCATCACACAAAATGTGGATGGATTAAGCGTGCGCCATCCCCTCCATTCGCAAAGCAAACCCCTTGCCATCCACCGATTCAAATGAATTTGGAAACCACTGTCTATAAAGGACTTACCAGACGGCTTCTTGGTTCGTTCTGGGATTTAGAGGGACCTTACGGGACGAAATTTCCCTAATGAGTATTCTTTTCGCCCTCGCAGTCCAATCCCAGTTTGGGCCCGGAGGCTCGGAAAGCCGCTTCCATGATTCGCCGACCATGAGGACGAGAAATCAGCGGGTTACTGTCATGTTCCTGAGCGCCTCAATTCGTTTCTCCAGCGGAGGATGCGTGCTGAAAAGGCCGCGCATCAACTGTCCTGGGCTGAGAGGGCTCACTATGAACAAAGACGAAGTCGTCGGCGAGGACGGCATTGGAATCCGCTGATTATAGGCACCGAGCTTTTGGAGCGCGCTGATCAGGCCATATTGCTGGCCGACCATGCGGGCCCCCGCAGCATCCGCCGCGAATTCACGCTGGCGTGATACGCCGAGTTGAATCAACATCGCCGCAAGAGGAGCGACGATGATGGCGAGCAGCGCCGCCAACCCGCTGCCGCCGCCCCTGCGGTTGCGCGAGCCGCCGTAGCCGCCAAAAATCATCGCAAACTCTCCCATGCGCGCGATGAAGAAAATCGCGCCGGCGAGCGTGGCGGCGATTGAGGTCGTGAGAATATCGTAGTTACGCACGTGCGACAGCTCGTGCGCGATAACGCCCTCCAATTCGTCATCGTTCATCAATTGCATCAAGCCTTCGGTAACGGCGACGGAGGCGTGCGATGGATTGCGCCCGGTCGCAAACGCATTTGGGGCTGCTTCGGGGATGACGTAGAGCTTGGGCATCGGCAGGCTTGCCTTCGCGCACAATCGCTCCATTACTTGATACAGGCGCGGCAGTTGCTCGCGCGTAACGGGCTGCGCATGGCTTGACGCCAGGGCAATCTTATCCGAAAAGAAATAGGCGAAGCCGTTCATCACCACGGCTATCCCGAGGCCGATCAACATACCTTGCTGTCCGCCGAATGCGTCTCCCGCGGCCACCAGCAGCAGAGTAAGAGCGGTGAGCAGGAAAAGCGTCTTGATGGTTCTCATGGTCCCAATCTCCCTTAACCCGTTTCCAGTTTATGTGGCTCTACTCAAAGCGTCAAATCCGCCAACTTGCGTTACCTCGAATGCTTTGCCGCCCTTCGCGCCGCGGAGGGCTCGCCCTCAGATGCCGCCGGAGCGGGCGTGATCCTCTCGAATTTCATCTTATCGGCGGAAGCATCTGCGTCCACTTTCACTTTATCTCCAGGCAAGATCCGTCCTTCCAGGATTTCCATCGCGAGCGGATCCTGCACAAGCCTTTGAACCGTGCGACGCAGCGGCCGTGCGCCGTAAGCGGGATCGTATCCGTCGCGAAGGAGTCTTTCGCGGGCCTTAGCGCTGAGCTCGATCGTAACGTTGCGCTCCGCCAGCATTTTCCCGACTTTCGCGAGCTCGAGATCGATGATTCCTTCGAGCTGTGCGTGGCCGAGAGGATTGAATAGGACGATGTCGTCAATCCGGTTCAAGAACTCAGGGCGAAATGCGGCACGCAGGGCCTCCATCGCTTCCCTGCGCGCCTTTTCCGGATCGGTCCCAGACAAGTCAAAAAGGGCAGCGGATCCAACGTTGCTCGTCATGACGATAACTGAGTTTCTGAAATCCACCGTGCGCCCCTTGCCGTCGGTTAGTCGACCGTCCTCAAGGATCTGGAGGAGTATGTTGAATACGTCCGGATGCGCCTTTTCAATTTCGTCGAACAGGACAACCGCATATGGATGGCGCCGAATCCGCTCGGTCAGTTGTCCGCCTTCGTCATGGCCGACGTACCCTGGCGGGGCGCCTATCATCCGTGAGACCGAGTGCTTCTCCATGTACTCAGACATGTCGAGACGGATGAGCGCCTTTTCGTCGTCGAATAGAAACTCCGCCAGCGCCCGAGCCAGTTCGGTCTTCCCGACGCCTGTGGGGCCCAGGAATATGAAGGAGCCAATCGGACGGTTAGGATCGGACAGCCCGGCACGGTTTCGACGGATCGCGTTCGAAACTCGCGCAACAGCATCATCCTGGCCGATCACGCGCTTGCGGAGCCGCTCCTCCATCGTCACCAGCTTTTTCACTTCTCCTTCCAGCAGGCGGCCGACGGGAATGCCGGTCCACTTGCTGACGATCTTTGCGATATCCTCCTCACCCACCTCTTCCTTAAGGATTCCGCCATCTTTTTGAAGCTCCGCGAGGCGTTGCTGCGCCGCCGCCAGTGAACGTTCAGCGGTTGCAAGCTTGCCGTAGCGAATCTCCGCCACCTTAGCGAGGTCGCCTTCGCGTTCGAGGCGCTTCTCGTCTGCCTTCAGTTGCTCGACCTCCGCCTTGAGTTCACGGATCTTGTTGATGGCCGATTTTTCTACCTCCCATCGCGCCTTCTGACTGTGCGATTGCTCGCGCAAGCGAGCCAGTTCGCTCTCGAGCCCCTTCAATCTCTCGCGAGAATGCGCATCGGACTCGCGCAGCAGGGCCTGCCGCTCGATTTCAAGTTGAAGGATTCGCCGCTCGATTTCGTCGATTTCAACGGGAAGGGAGTCCATTTGCATCCGCAAGCTCGCCGCCGATTCATCGACGAGGTCGATCGCTTTATCTGGAAGAAAACGATCCGTGATGTAACGGTTTGAAAGCGTGGCCGCCGCGACGATGGCGGCGTCCTGAATGCGCACTCCGTGGTGAAGCTCGTAGCGGTCCTTTAATCCGCGCAAAATCGCGATCGCATCCTGCACCGACGGCTCGGCGATCGGGACGGGTTGGAATCGCCGCTCCAACGCGGGGTCCTTTTCAATGTACTTGCGATATTCATTTGTCGTGGTGGCGCCGATAGCGCGCAATTCGCCCCGGGCAAGCGCAGGCTTCAGCATGTTCGACGCGTCCATTGAGCCTTCAGCGGCCCCTGCGCCCACGAGTGTGTGCAGTTCGTCGATGAAAAGAATAACTTGGCCGCTTGACTCGGAGATCTCCTTCAAGACGGCCTTTAGGCGATCCTCAAATTCACCGCGATATTTCGCTCCAGCTACCAGCGCGGCCAGATCCAAAGCCACGATGCGCTTGGGCCGCAAGACTTCGGGAACGTCGCCCGCAACGATTCTCTGCGCCAGCCCTTCGACCACCGCAGTTTTGCCCACGCCTGGTTCCCCAATCAGAACCGGATTATTTTTCGTGCGGCGCGCGAGAATTTGCATCACCCTTCGGATCTCGTCGTCCCGGCCGATAACCGGATCCAATTTCCGCCGGCGGGCAAGATCCGTCAGGTCGCGCGCATACTGTTCAAGAGCGCGGAATGTGGCCTCGGGATTTTGAGATGTCACGCGATGGCTTCCGCGCACAGCCGCGAGCGCCTGCAGCAGGGCCTCGCGCGTCACCCCATGGCGAGCCAGAATCTGCCCCGCGGGGTCCCGTTCTTGTGCGGCGATCGCCAGCAGAATATGTTCGGCGGAAACGTATTCGTCCTTGAATCGCTCCGCCTCGTCGAACGCCCGCTCCAGAATCTTGTTCGTTGCCGGGCTCAAATGCTGTTGCGCAACGCCGGTGACTTTTGGCAGCCTCGCCAACGCATTCTCAATCTCGGAGGCGATAGTCTCGGGCGGAACGCCGAGTCGATTGAGCAGCGGTGGGACAATGCCGTCAGACTGCGTGAGGAGCGCGGCCAATAAATGCAACGGCTCAATGTGCTGCTGGTCATGGCGAGCAGCAATCTCCTGCGCTTCCTGCACTCCCTCCTGAGCTTTTACGGTTAGTTTGTCAAAGCGAAACATGGTGGTTCCTTCCTACAGCTTTTTATCCTTGGCTGCGACGGGGCCGGACGGCACGGGCCCCATTGTAGCGTTTTGTTGAGCTGAGAGCCCGTCAGTTGCCGTTCGCCGAAACCTTCACCTCAATCTGCCTCGGCTTGGCCTCTTCGCGCTTCGGCAGCTTCATGATTAACACACCGTTCGCATAATTTGCGATGATCGCTTCCGTATTCACCGTGCTGGGCAGCGTAAAGCTCCGAGTGAACGAGCCGTAAGAGCGCTCGATTCGCAGATAGTTATCCTCCGAGACGTTCTTCTCAAGCTTTCTTTCACCGCGAATCGTCAGCAGGTTATTCTTGACACGAATGTCGATGTCCTTCGGCTCGACTTCAGGTAAGTCAGCCTTCACGACTAGTTCACCCTCCGTCTCATAGATGTCCACTGCCGGTGCCCAGGCGGTCAGCGCGGCCTCACTGCCCGAGCCTCGCGTCGCAGCATCCCCGAACAGGTGGTTAATCTACTGTTGAATCGCAGCAAAGCCCTGAAATGGCTCCCACCGAATAGTAGACTTCATTGTCCAAAATCCTCCTTAAGTGTTCTTAGACATGACTACACGCAGATAATATAATATGCGCCCATTAATGTCAAGTATGAACTCGGTGACTTGAGTTCTTCATTGGAGCCGTATCGGTATATATAGCAGTAGCTTAGAAGAAGCTCTTGAGTGCTTGAATTCCCGCCAAGTCTCTTGCATTATCCCTGGATGAGGCTCTCGGAATTCGACTATTTTCTGCCCAGGGATCGAATCGCACAGCAACCCCTTGAGTCTCGAGATGATTCGAGGCTTCTGCTGCTAAGCCGGCACACGGGTATCCTGGCAGATTCTTGGACAAGGGATCTCCCGGGCGTCTTGGAAGGGAATGAGCTCCTGGTGGTGAACAACGCACGTGTGCTCCCCGCAAGGCTCTTCGGCAGGAGGACGAGGGGCGGAGCCAAGGGCATCCGAGGATTTTCAGATGCACGAGGAGGGGAACTCTCAGACGAACTTGAACTTTTGCTTGCGCGTCGAATCTCCGCCGATGAGTGGGACGCTCTAGTGCGGCCGGGACGCAAGCTGCCTGTGGGAGCAGCGCTTGCATTCGGTGAAGGGGAGCTGCGGGCCGAAATTATAGGGCGAGGCGAGGGAGGCATTCGGCGTGTGAAGTTCTCATCAGTAAAAGACGTCGACTCGGTCCTGGACCGGCTCGGGCATGTTCCCCTCCCGCCGTACATCAACAGAGGGGACGTGGCGGCTGATCGGGTGCGCTATCAGACGATCTTTGCGACCCAGCCAGGCGCGGTCGCAGCACCGACGGCTGGGCTCCATTTCACGCGTGAACTGGTGGACCGAATCAAAGCGCGAGGCGTGAAGTTTGCAGAAATTACTCTCGACGTCGGTCTGGGGACGTTTCAACCCATTCGTGGCGAGCGAGTGGAGGATCACAAAATACATTCTGAAAGCTACGAAATTTCGGACGCCGCGGCAGCCGCAATTTGCAATGCACGCCGGGCAGGGCGGCCAATTGTTGCGGTTGGCACGACCGTTGTCCGGGCTTTGGAGGACGCTGCGCTGAAGGCAGGGGCGGACAGTAACGCACGCCGGAAAGCGGATGGCCTCTTAATCCGGACTGGGTGGAGCGAAGCAAATATCTTCATCTATCCCGGGCACAAGTTTCGCGTCGTTGATGGGCTGCTGACGAATTTTCATTTACCGCGATCCACGTTGCTTGTTTTGGTGTCAGCGTTCGCAGGGCGCGAGCGCATTCTTGAAGCATACAGTCATGCTGTGGACGTGGGGTATCGGTTTTACAGTTATGGCGATTGTATGCTGATACGCTAAGGCGCGGCGGGCGGCGCCGCAGCACGCTTTTTGGCGCCGCCCCGCGTGCGAAGAACGCTAGTTCGCTGGAATTAATGGGTTGGCGATTACCAGGACATTTTGGTTTCCGGCGAACCGGATTTCAGTGATTGTGTTTCCGGGACCGAACTCGATGGAATCCGAGTCGGGCTTAACGTCGCGTTTCTCCCAATGGGCGGCGGATTCGGCGACAACCTGCTTGCCATGTTTCAAGGTTATGTGGTCCCCATCGACGATGATTTCATAATCGCCAGGGTGAAGTTCGGTCCGTCCGATTTTGGCGTCGTGGTCGAAATTGATTCGCCTGTCGATTGGTTTGGCGAAGGTTGAAACCGAAAACAGAACAGGAACGAGCAACAACAAGAAGCGCGAGAGCCATTTTGGAGTCACTTGACACCCTTTTCTCAGTGGCTCCGACCGTCTAATTCATTAGACGCAGAACCAGGCCGGAAGTTCCCGATGGGCTCTTTATTTCTTGTCGGGCAGGTAAGGCGTCCATCCAAGGGATTCATCGACTATAATCGTCACCTTGCGCCACTTCGGCACCGGGCAGCGACCCCATGCGCTTTCTCATTCTGAGCGATATTCATTCCAACGGCACCGCGCTGGAAGCCGTCATGGACGCGGCCAAGGGACGTTGGGAAAAGGCCATCTGCCTGGGTGACGTGGTCGGCTATGGCCCCGATCCCAATGAAGTGATCGACGAGGTCAAGGCCATTGCACCCGTCTTAATCAGGGGGAACCACGATAAGGCGGTTAGCGGAGTCGAAGGCACGGATGACCTGAATCCGCTTGCCCGCGCTGCGGTGGATTGGACGCGCGCGCAGCTCCGCCGCGAAAACCTGCAGTTTCTGCAACGGCTACCGAGTGGCCCGGTGACCACGGAAGGATTAGCGGTGGTTCATGGCGCGTACAACGACGAGGACGAATACGTTTTCTCGCCGGTGCAGGCGCTTACAGGATTGCTTGAAGCGCGCGTGCCGGTTACGTTCTTCGGCCATACCCATTTCCAGGGAGGCTTCTCATATCGAGGCGATCGCCTGGAAGTTATTCAGCTGAAAGTTCAACCCGGGCCAGGTTTTGCGGCACTTCGCCTCGAGCCCGGCACGCGTTATCTGCTGAATCCGGGCTCGATCGGCCAGCCGCGCGATGGGGATCCGCGTGCTGGGTTTGCCATCGCCGATCTAGATCACGGCGTGGTCGAGTTTTGGCGCGTCCCGTATGATATCGTCGCCGTTCAGGAGCGGATGAAAGAAGCCGGACTACCTGAGCCATTAATTTTGCGCCTCGGATTCGGACGTTAGAGCGGCGAGGAGGTCTCTCACAGATGCTTGAAGAGAAAAGGCGAGAGATGCCTGCCGCGTTTCTCGTCGGCTTGGTGATCGTCTTGCTTCTTGTCGCCGGCGCCGTGCTGTACTCACACTTTGCCAGCTCGAGCGCGAGCGCGAAGCCAAAGCCTCTGCCGATGGGGGCGCAAGAGCAGGCGTACGCCGCCAACATTCAGTTCGCGGACCCGAAGATGAGCCGCGCTTCAAATTTCCTGAATCAGGAAGTGACCTTCATCTTTGGCACGGTCGAGAACAACGGGCCACGATCGATTCGACAGATCGAAGTCACGATCGAGTTTCACGACGCCTTGAACCAAGTTTGTCTGCGCGATACCGAGCGGCTGCTTGCTCCCGAATCAGATCCGCTTGGACCAGGTCAGCAGCGGGACTTTCAGATTTCCTACGAGCACATCTCCGAGATGTGGAACGTGCAATACCCGACGATTCGAATCACCGGCCTCGATCTGAGATAGCAAGCCCGAGGAATCATTCTTCCTTTACCGTCCGTCGAAGCCCAGGACCGACGATTTGTGTCCGCACTGGTTTGGCGAAATAAGGCTCTCTATAATCGGCGGCAATGGAATTAGCGAGACAGATCGAGAAGGCGCTGGTGGGTCTGACACAAGCCGGTGCCGTCGAAGTTCACGAGAATGGGCGTCGGCTGGCTGGAGAGGAATTGCAATTTGAAGTGCGCACGGCAAGCGGCTTAGGGCAGGCGGAGAACGCGGCGCCGCTGATTCACCTCTGGTCCGCCGGATCGAGTGACGCGGGCGGACAAAGCTTCGTGCGGCGTGTGGTGGGAATGCCGGAGCATTCGCGTCAGCACGTGATCCTGGAGGTTCGACGATTCGGACACGTTCGACCGGGGCGGTTGGAATTTCGAGCTATGGAGCGGGAGCACGCGACAGGATTGCAAGCCGCACGGGAGCGACGCGCGGATTTCATCACGCAGTTCCGGCGGATTCTGCAGGAAAAATTCCCAGATGAGACGGTGGATTCGCTCTCGGCCCGGGGCGACCTCGAGCATTCGATTTCGGATTGCTACGTGCGCGGGCTTACGCAGCACGGCGCGGATACATGGTCCGTCGTGGGTGTATCCGGAGGAGAAAGTTCGGCGACAATTGACGGAGCGCTGACGGCAGGTCTGCTATGGCTTGAACAAGCGAGAGAGAGTAGAGCTGCTCGGGTGCGGCCGGTCGCTGGATTGCGATTGTTCTTGCCCAAGGGCGCGGCAAACGCCGCAGCCCATCGCATGGGGGCGCTTCTTTCAAGTGTAAATGTGGAGCTTTACGAGTTGGACGAAGTATACGGCGACGTGCGCCGCTTGGAGCCGAAGAGTGCGAGCAATGTTGCGACGCGGCTGATTCCCCTTCGCGAAACGGAACTCCTTCTGGCCGCTGCTGCGCCGGGAGTCGAGCCGATCGTCCGGCTTTCCCCGCAGGCAATCCGACTGAGTGTAGGAGCGGACTCACGATCCGTTGCGCTGCGGTTTCGCGGACTGGAATTCGCCCGCTGGAATGTGGCGGGAATCGAATTCGGGTTGAGCGACCACAAGGAGCGGCTGACGGCTGGAAACAGGGACCGGCTGGAGAGGTTGGTTCGCGAGATGGAGACGAGACGCAATCCACTCGCGAGCGATGGCAAGCACCGGTTGTATCGAACTCAGGCGGAACGATGGCTTGAGGCCCTTGTGCAGGAAGATCCGGGCCGAGTGGATCCGCGGCTGGATCCGCAGCATATTTATAGTCAAGTGCCGGCGGTCAGCGGTGGCGAGCGGGGAATTCTGGATTTGCTGGGGGTGACGCGGGACGGACGGCTAGCCATCTTGGAGCTGAAGGCAGACGAGGAGCTCCACTTGGTTTGGCAGGCCGCGGACTACTGGTTGCGTGTCCGCTGGCACCAGGAACGCGACGACTTCAAACGCTGCGGATATTTTCGGGGAATCGAGCTCCAACCATTGCCTCCGCGAGTCTTCCTCGTGGCACCGGCGCTGCGATTCCACCCGGCAAATTCGCGTCTTCTCAAATACGTTACGAAAGAGATGGAAGTGATCCGCGTGGGAGTCCAGGAAAACTGGCGCAGGGGGTTGCAGGTCAGCCTGCGGCAGTAGCTGCGCAGAGAAGAAGCAGGGCCAAAAAAAGAGAAGCAGCCTTGGCGAACCAACGCTGCTTCCCGGGGTGTGTCCTAGAAGTGGTGTTACCGAATTAGACGCAAGCGCCCCCCGCTAGGTTGCACAAACCAGGCTGAATTTCTTGAGCAACTTAAGAAGGGCGCAAGCCGCTCAAAGCAGGGCGCTTAAACGCCGCGACGACTTGTTCGCAATCAGTAAAAGAGATACTTGCGCCACTTCTCGTCTTTGTTCCCGATCAGGCGCATCAACTGGCGAGATGTGTGGAGTGTAAACGGCCGAGGACGGCGAACCAGACGCAAGCCAGCCTCCTCGGGAGTGCGATCACCTTTGCTGTTATTGCACTTATAGCAGCAGGCGACGAGGTTCTCCCAGGAGGAGTGTCCCCCGCGCGATCTCGGGACAATGTGATCCAGCGTCAGCTCGGAAGCCGGAAATGTGCGGCTGCAAAATTGGCAGGTATTGCGATCGCGCAGAAGGATATTTTTGCGCGAGAGAGCGCGCGTTTGCTGCGGAATGTGACGATAGGCCAGCAGTCGGATGACCGAGGGGACCTTAATGGTTCGAGCGGCCGAATGGATTTCGGCGTGGTTCAGTTCCTCGGCCTGAGCCACGCCCTTCAGCATCAAAACCATTGCGCGGCGGACCGCTGTGACGTTGATCGGCTCGAAGGTGGCGTTTAGAACGAGAACCGGCTCCTGCATGATAGCCGGTTTGCGCGGATGAGGGGGAAGGTGCCCGGACGCAAGTCTGCCATGTGCCTCGGAGGAGGCACTCGACCGAGGTGCAGGATCGTCCTGGGTCGTTGCAATCATGCGTCGGGTCCGGCTTGGCCCATGGCAGCGGGCTCCCAACTCGGAACAACCCTTGCCACCGTCAGCCCTGCCACTCTCGCCGCCCCGGCCTTTTTGAGGGCTCGGGAACATGCATCTAGTGTCGCGCCAGTGGTCATTACATCATCTACCAGCAAAACGCGTAGCTTGTCAACTTTGGCACCGCCGCGAGTCGCATATGCGCCACGTACGCTCCGCCAACGCTCACGAATCGTTAGCTTTAGCTTGTCAGGGCGAGGCCTCGTTCGGACCAGGAGATAGGAGCGAAAGGGTAACCCAAGCAGGCGGGCGAGGGGTCTTGCGATCAGCTCGGCTTGATTGTAGCCGCGTTCCCGCTGGCGGGCCGCATGGAGGGGTACCGGTACCACAATGTCTGCCGTGAAGGGTTCCGAATTGTCGCGGACCAGCGTGAGCAGACGCCTCGCAAACCACCCGCCCAGGGGAGTCACTTCGTCGTACTTCAGTGCGGTGATCGCTTGGATCAGGACGCCGTCGTACTTAGTGTAGCTTCTGGCGTAATCGAAGCTGAAGAGCTTGCGACGACATGTGTGACAGCGGAGTTCCTGCGAAGTTTGCGCGGCGACGACCGAGATAATTGGCCTCCCGCAGTGAACGCACTGCGGACCTGAAATCGGCGTAATTCTGTCAAGGCACGGCGAGCAAAACGGGATTCGATCGCAAGAATCCAGCAGCCTGCCGCAAGCGCGGCAGGGCGCGGGGAGAGCGATGGAAGCGACGGCCCCGCCGAATTGGCGAAGCCGCGCGCGAGTGGCCTGGAGCCATGAGGACACAGTGGCGCGAGACTACTCTCACTATCAAGTTTATGAAAGGGGAAATGTCTATGGGAGGAAGTAATGGTGGTTATGGTTTATAGCTGGCCGCGCTCGAGCTTTTCCTGGCAGGCGAAGCAATGCCGGGCCCAGGGCACGGCTTCGAGCCGCTTCTGTTGCAGTTCGGTTTGGCAATTCACGCATGCGCCAAAAGTGTTGTCCTTGATGCGGGCGAGCGCGTCGTTGATCAATTGCAGCGTCGTGCGATCCTGATTGGTCTGACCGAAAAGGAACTCCTTCGTATAGGAGTTCGCGGCCTTGTCGGCCAGGTCGACCGTGGGATCATCGTCGGCGGTGCGGCCTTCTTCCTCGGTGCGCGCAATCGTCTTCACGAGCTCGTCACGGCGTGCCGTGAGTTTCTTTTTGTAATATTCCAGGCGCTTCTTATCCATCGCAATGACCCTGAGTCATCGGTCCACAGCAACCCTTAGATGCAGCACGACAAACTAGCGATTCTAGGGAAGCCCAGATTTGCTGTCAAGAAAGCGAGAAGCCGCTGATTGCCAGAGCGAAACATGCCTACGATGCGCGCAATCGCTGGGTGGGCGAGAGTTGCGGGGGCAGAGGGCGACTGCTAAAATTTGAGTCTGTCAGTAGTACGAGAGCGGCGCCATGGTTGAGCGCTGCCCTGCCACCTTTGAGAATTCCGTCCACACGAGAGGCGGCTGTTCGACAGTCATCGTAAGGATTGTTGCGGGCCGGCGGAGCCCGCCTCGGAGGAAGCTCTTGCCCAAATATGACGTGATCATTATCGGTAGCGGCCCTGGGGGCTATCAGACCGCAATCCGCGCCTCGCAATGGGGACTGAAAACTCTCGTCATAGAGAAGGATGGGTACCTGGGCGGTACCTGCCTGCACATTGGTTGCATTCCTACGAAGGTACTGCTCTACCATGCGGAAATTTACGATACCTTTCGCCGCGCGAAGGAATTCGGCATTGACGTCACAGAATTCAAACTGGATTGGAACGCGGTACTGGCGCGAAAAGACAAAATCGTCAACAAACACGCCAAGGGAATCGAGTTCCTCTTCAAGAAAAATAAAGTCGAGACGATGCAGGGGTGGGGGCGATGGGCCGGGCCCGGAAAAGTGACCGTCGAAAAGGACGGTAAAAGCATGGAGGTCGAGGGCACACATATTATCCTGGCCACGGGCTCGAACGCGCGGTCACTGCCCGGCGTCGAAATCGACGGTAAATTAATCCTGAGCAATCGCGAGATCCTGACGCTGCCGGCGACACCGAAATCGCTCGTGGTAGTAGGGGCGGGCGCGGTCGGCGTGGAGTTTGCCTCGATCTACAACTCTTTCGGCACGGAAGTGACGATCCTGGAGATGCTGGCGCGCACGGTCCCGCTTGAGGATGAGGAGATTTCCACGGAACTCGAGAAGGCGTTTCGGAAAAAGGGAATCCAGATCTTTACCGAAGCAAAAGTGGAGTCCGTGAAAAAGGATGCAAAGGGCGCGATCGTTGCATTCAAGGACAGGACCGGCGCGGCGCAGAGCGTCGCGGCCGAGCGCGTCCTGATGGCCGTGGGCCGCCAGCCGTACACCGACAATTTGGGTCTGGAGAAGTCGAAGGCGAAGATTGAGCGTGGATTCATTCACGTTGGCCCGTACATGGAGACAGCGGAACCGCGGCTCTATGCGATTGGCGATATCGTCGCGGGAATGCCTCAACTGGCACATGCCGCGTCTATGGAGGGAATTATTGCAGTCGGAAAAATCGCGGGGAAGCAGGTGCCGACGCTTGAGCGCTCGCGAATTCCAGCGGCAACCTACTGCGAGCCGCAGATCGGTTCCATCGGATTGACCGAGCGAGCTGCGCGCGAGGCGGGCTATAAGGTGAAAACAGGGAAGTTCCCGTTCGCGGGCAACAGCAAAGCGACCATCCTGGGCCAGCATGAAGGTTTCATCAAGGTCGTTGCGGACGAGCAATACGGGGAGGTGCTGGGTGTGCACGCGATTGGACCGCTGGCTACGGAAATTCTCGCCGAACCAGTTGCCGCGCTGCAGCTGGAAGCCACTATCGACGACATGATGTTCACTGTGCACGCTCACCCGACGGTGTGGGAAGCGATGGGAGATGCGTTTGCATCGGTGCGTGGGCTTTCGATCAACGCCTAGGCACGGCGGCGTGGCGGGATCCGGAATAGTTTAATCCTCATGAACGACTGTTGGGTCACGAACTTAGGTCTTTTGGAATATGGGACAGCTCGCGCCCTCGAAAAGAGGATCGTGGCGGCGAGAAAGGCGGGAGCGATTTGCGACGTGCTGTTGCTTTGCGAGCACCCGCACGTAATCACGCAGGGACGAAACGGTCATCGGCAGAACCTGTTGGTCTCAGAACGGGTGTTGCGGCAGATGGGCGTCGCATACTTCGAGACGGATCGCGGCGGGGATATCACCTACCATGGCTCGGGCCAGTTGGTCGGCTACCCGATCTTGAAATTGAGTGAGATTCGCCGCGACGTAGGCTGGTACCTCCGCAGTCTGGAGGAAGCGATGATTCGGGCCACGCGGACATACGGGATCGCATCGACGCGTGTGGCTGGAAAGACCGGAGTTTGGGCGTCGCCAGAGACCGCGGGCGGCACGGGAGAGGCCGAAGAAAAACTTGCCGCAATCGGCGTGCACTTGAGCCGCTGGGTGACTTCGCATGGTTTCGCTTACAACGTCGCGACCGACCTGCGCTATTTCGATTTGATTATTCCTTGTGGAATCGCCGGAAGAAAGGCCACGTCGCTCGAAAAATTGACGGGCAGACGGGTGGATGTCAGCGAAGTCGCGGCGCGTGTGACGCAGCAACTTGGCGAAGTTATGGGCCTGAACATGCTTCCGATCGCGCCGGGAGAATTGCAGGCGAGGCTCCAAGATTTCGAGAAAGAAGCCGCCAAAGCGGCGCCGCTCGAAGTGGCGGCGAGGGTTTGAACGGTGGCGGAAAGAGCCGAGATCGCACTCACGCGCGACCAGCAGCTCGAACTCTACTACTATCTTCGCCTGAACCGGTCGCTTGAAGAACAGCTCGTCCGGCTGTTCAGGCAGAACCAAATTGTCGGGGGCCTATACCTGAGTCTGGGGCAGGAGGCGATTTCCGTCGGCACGGCGTACGCGCTGGGTCCGGGCGATTGGGTCGCACCGATGATCCGCAACGTTGGGGCGCTGCTGGTGCGAGGCTACAAACCGAGGGATATTTTGACCCAATACATGGCGCGATATACCTCCCCCACTTTCGGAAAGGACACGACGAGCCACTTCGGAGATTTACACGAGCGCCACGTCGTTTCGCCGATCTCCATGCTCGGCGATTTGATTCCGGTGATGACCGGCGTCGCGATGGGCGCGAGATATCTTGGGCAAAAGACTGTCGCGATGACATGGATCGGAGATGGCGGGACTTCGACGGGCGCGTTCCATGAAGGGCTGAATCTCGCGGCGGTGCAAAAGGCCCCGCTTGTGCTGATCGTTGAAAACAATCAGTGGGCGTATTCGACGCCGGTCGCGAGGCAAGTGCCTCTCGCGGATTTGGTGGACCGCGCGAGAGCGTACGGAATCGCAAGCCTCGTCGTGGATGGCAATGACGTACTCGCGGTTTATCGCGCCGCGAAAGATGCGATCGAGCGGGCGCGCCGCGGGGAAGGTCCCGTGTTGGTGGAGGCAAAGACCATGCGGATGACCGGCCACGCCCAGCACGACGCAGCCGAGTACGTGCCAAAGGAGATGAAGGAGTACTGGAAGGCGCGCGACCCGCTTGCCGGGTTTGAGCGGCACCTGACGGAGCGGGAGTTGTGGGACAAGCGCACAAAAGACGCACTGGACAAGCGCGTCGAGCGGGAGATCGCAGAGGATTTGGCGTACGCCGAGAGCTCGCCGTTCCCGCCTCCCGAGGTGGCCGAGCAGGGCGTGTATTGCGAAGGGTGTCACGAGATTGCGCCCGCCTGGCAGCGGCCGGTGGATGAGTTACTGCCGCCCAAGTCGAGCGTGCAAGCAGAATGGCCTTCCTTCGTCCAAAAGAAGCGGAGCGGCGCGGGAACTGGCAACGGGATAAAGCTCGTTTCAACCAGCAGGCAAAAGGTGCGCGCGGAGTCCGGCGGAAATGGGTCGCAGTCGCAGCGCACAAAGGCTGGGAAGAAGCGGATGACTGCGCGTCACGCGGCGCGGCCGAAGGCGAGGCGTTAGACGTGGCCGAGGTCACCTACATCGAGGCGATTCGGCAAGCGTTAGACGAGGAGATGGCGCGCGATCCGTCGGTTGTGCTCATCGGCGAAGACATCGGCGTGTACGGGGGCGCATTCAAGGCTACGGAGGGTTTGCTCGCGCGATATGGATGGGAACGCGTAATCGATACGCCGATCAGTGAAACCGCGATCATCGGTGCGGCCGTGGGGATGAGCTACCTTGGTCTGCGGCCGGTAGCCGAAATGCAGTTCATGGATTTCATCGCGTGTTGCTTCAACCAGATCACGAATTTTGCCGCCAAGTCGCATTATCGTTGGGGAGCGCCCGCGCCGATCGTGGTCCGCGGGCCGTCGGGAGGCGGCGTGCATGGCGGGCCGTTTCATTCGGCCAATCCCGAGATGTATTTCGCGCACACGCCGGGATTGAAAGTCGTTTGCCCGGCCACGGCGCACGACGCCAAGGGCCTTTTGAAATCGGCGATACGCGACAACAACCCGGTGATATTCTTCGAGCATAAGTTTCTTTACCGCCGCGTGAAGGAGGAATTGCCCAGCGAGGACTTCAGCGTCCCGTTGGGAAAGGCGGTGGTGCGGCGGGAAGGCTCAGACCTGACGATCGCGAGCTACGGGGCGATGGTGCACGTGTCGCTCGAAGCGGCGGGGAAGCTGGCGGAGGAAGGCGTTGAAGCGGAAGTGATCGATCTGCGGACGCTCTTGCCGCTCGACCGCGAGGCGATTCTCACCTCCATGCGAAAGACGAATAAGTTGCTCGTCGTGCACGAAGACACGCGCACGGGCGGAATCGCCGGAGAGATTGCGGCGGTGGTTTGTGAGGAGGCGTTCGAGGATCTCGACGGACCGATCGTGCGCGTCACATCGCTGGACACGCCGGTGCCGTTCTCGCCGCCGCTCGAAGAACATTTTCTGCCCGGCGTCGCGGGCATCGCCGACGCAGCCCGCCGCTTGGCTCAGTATTGAGGAGTAGAGGAGAACACCATGGCTGTTGACGTGATCATGCCCCAAATGGGCGAGAGCATTTTCGAGGGAACTGTCACGAAGTGGCTGAAGAAGCCCGGCGACAAAATCGAACGCGACGAGCCGTTATTCGAGATTTCCACGGACAAAGTGGACGCCGAGAT
>Ga0187783_10001155_pt1 | contig 19528 bp, 18 predicted proteins | sample 1015_SJ02_MP02_2_FD_132471 | JGI IMG/M metagenome (GOLD analysis project Ga0187783, IMG submission 132471) | Tropical peat soil microbial communities from peatlands in Department of Meta, Colombia - 1015_SJ02_MP02_20_MG | ecosystem: Environmental > Terrestrial > Soil > Wetlands > Peat | place...
AATAAGAAAATTACTGCACAGTATGACCTTGAGGATTTTCGGCGAGATCTGAAAGTAGTCATGGGCCGGTGAAAGTCTAGTTTGAGCAGTTTGAGCGTAAGCGTCAGACCAACGCATGGCTCATGGATATTTCACCTGGTCGCGGCCAGAGTGTTGCGACTTGGCTTGAGCGTGTCCGCTAGCCTGGCAGGGTCTGAAACGAGGTTGTCGGCGAGATACATGATTTGCGAGGGCAGGGCGATCTGAGTACCCGCCTCCTGCACAATTTCCATGATGGAGAACAGCAACCCCTCCTGGATCTCCAGAAAGTGGCTCCAATCGTTGGCATACACATAGGCAAAGACGTCCACATCGAGCGAAGAGGAGCGGAATCCAAGAAATCGAACCCGCACGCCAGCACGCTCCACCGACGAATGCTCCGTGAGCAGGTTTCGAACGTTGTCGACCACCGAGTGTATTTGGGTTGCAGTGGTCCCGTAGCGAAGACCGATCGTGGGATGAAACCAGAACTTGTCCCGCACCGAAAGGGTTTCGAGACTCATGCTTGCGATCTGGCCGTTCGGGACACTCACCAGGGTGCGATCGAAGGTGCGGATCCGAGTGGAGCGCAAGCCAATTTCATCTACCGTGCCCACAATGTCACCGACCTTTAATGTGTCTCCCACCCGCACCACTTGATCAAAGATCATGGAAGCCCCAGCGATGACGTTTTCCAGGGTCTTCTGCGCAGCGAGGGCAACCGCGATTCCACCGACACCGAGTCCTGCCAGTCCCGCCGTGGGATTGATTCCGAAAGCATACAGAATCACGAGAATGCCGGCGAAAATGAACAGCACATCGACGACCCGACGCGTGAGACGCAGCACGGAAGCGGCCCCCGTGAGATTTCGGCTTCGCAGACGACGGTGTGCATACTGTTCTGCACGGCTGCTCACGCGAATCAAAATCCACACGATGGCAGCGACCGCGATCACCGTCGCTGCGCTCGACCAGAACTGCCGCGCCAATAGCGATAGCCCGATCTTCGATAAGAGCCAGCGAATGGTTAGAGCAATCACCAGAAGGCGGATGGGCGTGGGCAGGACTTCGGGATTAGGCAGATCTGCCTGTTTTGCCAGTTGGCGCCGCAGGCGACCAACCAGTGGGCTCAACAGCCGGTTTAGCAGTAACGCCAAAATGTAAAGAACTGGCAGCCCAAGAAAAACCGCGACCCATTCAAACAGCGGTATTCCCCCAATTCGGTTTGTGACCAGAAATTGGGGAAGTACAGAGTCCACGGTTACGACCTCGAGTTCCTCGTAGATATCTGGGATGGCTTCTAAGGTCTTGCTCGAGAACAACCAGACCGGCCCGGATTTTCCTCGGTCCACGCGTTCGAGCACTATGGGCACATCCCCGTTCGCCGTGGTAACCGTCCCCACCAAATCGCGATCCGGGTTCAGCGGATCTAGTAGCGAGCCTTCCGGTTTGTCGCTGAGCTGATTGAGCCGTGCGGGCAGGCGTCGGTCCAGAACCACCGCGAGCTCTTTGGCAAGTTGCGCCGCAGCCTTGCCACGCAGACGGGTATTCAGGTACTCGGCGGCAACATCGTAGTCTCGGTTTTGAGCGGCTGCCAGGAACGCCAGCACCGTAGCCCGCGGAGTGGTACGGCCCAAGGAGTCCTTCGGCCCTTCGGGCTGCGCCGGGGGTGAACTGTTGCCAGGTATTGCGATCTGAGACCAGGCGGCTAGGCAGCCCAGTAAGACCAGAGAAACCACCTGGATACCGAACCGCCGACAACTCGACACGCGCTCCGACAGGAATCTTGTCGAACCCAAGCAAGGCAAACCGGGCATCACCCTCCTCATCGGTTCGTCAGTTGCATCGAGTGTTGGCCGATGCGCAACGGTTGTTGGCTCATAATTTTAGCAGTCGCCCACCCGGCTCTGCAAAAGTCCCCTGGCCTGGCCCGCGAATCCGGATGGTAAGTCCGATTGCCGCTCCTAACCGCAGGACAACATTGCTATCCGATTCATGGCGAAGGGGATGGCCATCTCGTCCCGAGAATCCGCCAGGAGCATTCCGGCCCTTGAAGGTACGGAGGATTGCTTCGAAAGCACGTTGCTCAATGCCGTATTCTGCTTTCCCCCGAACTTGAATACCCAAGTCAGGAGATGCCCCTGTCGCCGACGCTCGATTCCCACATCCTTATCGGAGCAGTTTTCAAGTCGAAGAGCACCTCGGTTGTATGGTCTTGATCGAATGAATCGTGATGGAAACGGAACTGGCAGTGCGTCGCTGTGAACTTGTGAGCATCGCGGGCGATTCCAAACCAGTTATTTCCACTTCTTGCCCCAGGTACGAATCCAGCTTGAATGGCTTGGTCTCCTCCAATTGGTAGGTCTGGCCCTTTCCAGTCACCATGAGAATGAAACTTGCATTCAGCCTGCTCACGCAGCCTGTGACCGTGATCTCATTGGTCTTTTTTGGCTGACGATCACCATTGGACGGACTCTCACCATGGTTCTGAGCAAATGCCATGGCAACGCATAGCAGAATTAGAGAAACTCGCTTTGACATCTTCCACCTCCGACATCGAAAGGCCGACCGGCATGCGGGGGACGCACATCTCCTCTGACCAGCCTAGCGATTGCGGAAAAACAAGACAACCCAGCACCTCTACCAACTCAGGCCGATGGTCAGCGGAAGCAAGTTGGTGTCCAGCTGTTTAGTCGGCACGTGGTGGTAACGGACTCCAGCGAAGAGCTTCAGCGGACTCGCTCCGAACCTGTACGTGATGCCTCCCCCGATGTTGCTACCCCACGCATCGCTGCTCGTCGAAGCCAGTCGCGTCTTACTTGGCACGAGTCCGTTCTCGCAGTTGATCAGGAAAAGGTCGAACGGAGTACAGACAGTACCAGGGATATAGGTGGAAACAGTCAGCTCGCCGGACCTGTGATACCATCCGCCACCCCCGATGGCGTAGAACCCCACTTTGCCGTGAGTGGGTATGGGGACGATGGCATTGAAGGTGACCGCGTAGAGGCGAGCGCGGGCGCTGGCTTTCGGGACATCCAGAGCACTGATCAAGTTCTTCTTGATGGGAAGATCTTGCCACATGAACTCAGCATCCAAGCCGAGGAACCGCATCAGGTTCGGCCCCCCACCGCCGACAAAAGTCGCCCCGTTGTTTGCGAAATTGGCGGCCCCACTCTGAGGAAACCCGACGCCCCCGCCGACGGTGGCATTCCAGGCAGGAAGATTCTGCCCCCAGGCGGTCCACGAGATCAAACCAACCCACACGCTTAGACGCAGAGCCCGGAACGCCATTGGTTTCGTCCTCCATCGGCAACTTCGCCATTCTGTCCTGGCGATATTAAGCGGTTGACTGTCCGATCCGCCAGTCGCCCGCGGAAGTACCATGCGATTCGGGTCAACGGAGTCCAAAGAAAGCAGACATTTCTCGTCTCGACAAAGCAATCTGAGCCGACAACACGCCCGGACCCAACCATCCTTCGAGCCCAGCGCCACCCGGAGTCTCTGCGCAGTATATCTGGGCGGATGGGATGGCAAGCAATGTCAGTTACCCCACTTGACGCAGGCCGACCGGCGCAAAAGACGGCACTGGTGGTCGGACCCGACCCCGGGGTTTGAGCTTCAGGATCTGTGCAAGAACAGAAGCAGGAGCTCGAGAAGAATCACCGCGGAAAGCTTTGCAAAAGCAGAAGTACGCTAGGAACTTCCCTCGCGGAGCTGAGCAGTCAACGCGCCTGTGCCTTGGCTTGCTGCGCCGTTCGTCTCGAAAAAAGAGATGCTTCTCCGTTGGCCTTTGTGCCCACCTAGCGGGCGGCGTCAAAAGATGTGTTTGCTGATCGGGAGCGAACTCGCGGAGACGGTTCGAAGATCATCCGATGACACCACGTCATTCGGGTACTTGCTTAAGGCGTGCCCCTTTTCAGAGGCGTCGTGTGTGCTTGGCTAGGACTACCCGCTGAGGACCTCTGGTTGCTACCCGCGACCTCCAGCCGCTACGAACCAGACTTGATCGTGAGCGGCTGCGTCAGCGTGAAGCTGAGCGCCGACTCGGCTGGAATCTCAATCTGTTTATTCCCGGTCATCGCACCTCCCACAAGTCCCGCGCCCGCTCCCAATAGGGCACCAATTCCTGCCCCCTTACCTCCTCCTGCCAGTCCTCCAATCAAAGCACCACCGGCTGCTCCTCCCCCGGTTGTCGCGGCTGTCCTTTTGCCCTTCCCTTTTTCCGTGTTGCCGAGCACAGCCGTTTGGATCTGATAGGTATGGCTGCCTACGGAAATGCTCGTGAGCTGCAAGTCCAGCTCGCCTTCGCCCTTTATCTTACCCTTCGCTGTGGCGGTCACCACGGTGCCACTGACCGTCGAACCGGCAGGCAACGCTGCCTTTCCATTTACACTCACCGGTTGTGCCAGCGTGGCAAGGAAGGTTTGGCCTGATTGGCTCGTCTTCGAACTTAATGCCTCTCCGGTTCTGACAACTAGATGAGTTCCGGCAGGGACTATCAGCGGAGGGGGCGGTTCGACCTGTTTCGCCTGCTCTGCCGGGCTCGCTGACGGGGCCGCGGCGCCAAGGCTGGGGTCAACCGAGGTTTCATCGTCTAAGTCAGAAACTCCGGGTTCTGCTTTTGCAATCTGTTGTAGTTTGGTGCGCGCCGTCGAGCTCGGTACCCTTCCCTGCAATTCAACTTTGCCCTGATTGGAGGTGACCGTCAGGTCGGAATCTTTCGTATCCGGGTCAGCGGCGACTTTCGTCTGAATATCAGTCTTGATCTGCTCGTCGTTCGGGCGTTTGGAACAGCCGGTCGAGAGCGCAACCAGCAAAATCAATGTGAAATACAGTTGCATTCGATAACCCATAAGTCCTCCCTTTGCGAGCGCGGATCACCGCTCTGCCAGTCAATAGTCGCTCCCTTTCATGTGCCAAAGCTCCTTTTTGACGCCTGAAAAAGGGAAGGCCATTCGACCGTCTTGCTGCTGTCGAAAACGCACACACTTTGGCAGTGATATCGCTGCAGTTTCTGCCCCACCGAACTGCGTCCGTATCGCTAGGGTCCGTTTCCAGTCTGTGATTTATCTCACTGAAGGCTATTGGCAAAAACACCGGGTGCCTGTGTGCCTCATTGCTCAACCGATATCGCCCCCGGGAAGGCGAGGCACATCATAACAAGGCGCCTAGAACCTGGCAATCATTTAAACGGAAGACTGTCCGTCAGGTGAGATTCTTCTAGATCGTCCTTACTCTGGCGTAGTCACGAGGCAACTCCAACGATGTTCCCTTCAGCCCGCAGCGTTTCGCTCCCTACGTCGCGGGCCCTGCCTACCTCGAGTCCGGCTTGTTTCTCGGGCAGTGTCATCGAAGGCGGCTCCTTGTGTAGGTGCAATTCATGCTTGGAAAGGATCGCAGAATGGCAGACCACAGGTAACCCCGCCCTAATCGGAGAAAGAAGGGAGATCCTTCAAAACCGTTGAAAACAAGACCAGAACTGGGGAAACCCTGAGCTTCGGCCCAGGCGGAGCCGCGGCTGCCAGCCTAGGTGAGAGCTGCGACTGGGGGCATGAGTTTGCGATCGAAGGTGACTCTCGGAACCTCCGTCCCAATCCTCTCCCGGGGGTGCGAGGTATAATTTTCAGTTGACAATGCAAGGTACGCGCTATGCCCTGGTCGCCTACGTAAGAAACGCGCTCGGGGAGTTTGTCGAGAATCTTCGCCAGGAATTGCATCCTGATCTGCCTCATCTGCCGGCTCATCTCACCGTGCTTCCACCGCGCGTTCTGCAGGCGAGCGAACTTTCTGCTCTAGAGCTGTTAGAGGAGGTTTGCAGCCGCGTAGAACCGTTCGAGGTCGGACTCGGCGAGGCGGAAACCTTCGCACCGGTGACTCCGACCGTGTTCATTCGCGTGGATTCCGCCGCCTACCGCATGCGCGAGCTGCACGAACGGTTAAACGCCAAAGCCCTCAAGGCGGAAGAGGAATGGCCTTATATGCCTCATCTCACGATCGCCAGGCTTAGTAGCGAGGAGTTGGCGCAGCAGGCTTTCATCACGGCCCGTGATCGCTGGGCGCAATACCGCGGCAGCCGCCGCATCCTGGTCAACGAGCTGACCTTCGTCCGAGAGCAGCGACAAAACCGTTGGGTCGATCTTGCCGGAGTTCCTCTCGGCCGGAGCTTGGTGAACCGCTAATCCATCTCCGCCTCTGTGGCGCTTCTAACCGCCAGTCCGCGGTGAGAATGCTTCCCTCACCCGTGCATCGTCCGAATTCCTGAGCCAAAGGCGTTGTCTATCCTCCAAGGACACCTCCCTCCGTGCTTTGCCAACTGGCGGATCCGAGCGTAGTAAAGAGGGTGGATTATTGCGGGCGAGAGCCAAATTTCCGCCTGTCGGGAGGGTGTTCTCCGAGCTATGCAGATTGGAGTTTACGGAGCGGGTTATCTCGGCACCGTGGTTTCGGCCTGTTTGTCCGACTTCGGAACCCCTGTCCTCTGCTGCCATCCGGACAGCTCGCGGCTGGTCGAGATGGCGCAAGGTGTCGTGCCCTTCCATGAAAAGAACCTGGCGGAAGTCATCAAACGCAGCGTGCGCTGCGGACGCTTGTCGTATTCGACGGATGTGGAATCCTTCGCCCGCAAGGCACAAATCATTTTTCTGGCCGAAGATACTCCTCAGCACCTGAACGATCTGGCTCTTCGCATCGCGCGCGCCGCTCCGAAGCCGAGCATCCTGTCGATTGTCACCCCCGCCCCGGTTGGCACTGCGTCGGAGATGGAGCGGCGTCTCCAACAAGCCGACTTGCGAGCCACCATCGTTTCCCAGCCCATGTTCTTTACTCCGGGCTGCGCGGTGGAGGATTTCAACTGGCCGGATCGCATCATTTTGGGCGGGTCGTCGAACGAAGCCGTACTGGTGATGAAGCAAATCTTTCACTCCTTGGTCATGCGCGGAGTGCCGGTGATTGTCACCAATCACGAAACCGCAGAACTCATCCGCCAGGCGGGCACCGCGTTTCTCGCCACCAAGATTTCATTCATCAACGAACTGGCGAATCTGTGTGAGCACGTCAACGCCGATGCCGTCAGCCTTTCGCTCGCGCTCGGGCTGGACAAAAGGATCGCACCCCGCTGCCTGCAGCCCGGAGCAGGCATGGGAGGCCTGTTCGCGGAATCCGATATGGACTCCCTGGCCGAGCTCGCACGCCAGAAAGCGATCACGCTGAAGGTTCTGGGCGCAGCCCGCGAAGTGAATCAGAGTTTGGCGGATCAGGTCACGGACAAGATCTTGCGTTACGCCCAATCGCTCGAGAACAAGCAGGTAGTAATCCTGGGGTTGGCCTTCAAACCGAACACGAACTCGGTTGCCGGTTCTTACTCCATCCGGTTGGCGAAGAGCTTACTTGCGAGCGGCGCCCGAATCCGGGCTTATGATCCGGTGGCCATTCCAGAAGCGCGCAGCCAGTTGAATGGCACGGTCCACTACTGCGAATCTCCCTACGTGGCCGCCGAGGGGGGCGACGCTCTCGTCGTTGGCACCGGCTGGCCGGAATTTCGCGCCCTCGACTTTGCCCGCATCAAGAAGCTGCTGCGGCGTCCCCTGATCATCGATACCAAAAATCTGCTGGATTCGGCACGCCTACGGGCCATGGGATTCGAATACGTCGGTATCGGCCGCTAGCCGGCCTGGACCCTTCGCCTACGCAAAAACTCCCGGGCTAGAACCCGAGAAGAGAGTGGGGCTGACCCAATCCCGCGACTGGCAGCGGCTGAGCTGTCCCGCCAGGCATCCCCCAGGCCGCACCCAGGAGCCGAGCCCCTCGGACATCTGCGTCTCTTCCCTGCCCCGAGCGCCGCTCTATAATCTTCTCTGGCTATGGCTTCCAGTCTCGATCGGATCACTGCCGCAACCCGGAGAAGGATTGCTGTCGCCAAGCATTCTTGGGATCTGCGAGATCTCGAGCGTACCGCCGAAAGGCACATTCCCCGGGGCTTTCGCCACTGCTTAGAGGCGAACCGCAGTCGACCAGCGGTGATTGCGGAGCTGAAGAAGGCTTCTCCCTCGAGAGGACTGATTCGCTCCGATTTTGATCCGCGTAGCCTGGCCATAGAACTCGAACAGGCTGGTGCGGCCGCGCTCTCCGTGCTCACGGATGAGGAATTCTTTCAGGGATCGCTCGAAAATCTCCGATGCGCATCGAGCAGCACGCACCTTCCATGCTTACGCAAGGATTTTATCGTGGATGAAATCCAAGTGCTGGAGGCCCGGGCCAGTAAGGCGGACGCTATCCTGCTCATTGCCGCGGCCCTGTCGCAGACAGAACTGGAAAGGTTGCTCGACCGGGCCCAGCAATATGGCTTGGACGTTTTATGCGAGGTCCATAATCGGGAAGAAATCCAACGCGCGACGGATGCGGGCTGCAATCTGATCGGGGTAAACAATCGCGACTTGCACACCTTCCGCGTCGACCTCGACACGGCGTTGCGCTTGGCGGATTTGATTCCAACCGAGGCTCTGCCGGTAGCTGAGAGTGGCATTCACAGCGGGGCTGACATCGCGCATCTGCGGGACGCCGGCTACCGGGCGTTCCTGATCGGCGAATTCCTGATGCAGGCGAAATCGCCAGGAGCCGCCTTGCAAACCTTGATCGCCGAGGCCAACCCTCGCCTGGCTGGTTCTCGCGAACGCGAAACGGGAGCCGACCGGCGATGACTTGGGTCAAGATCTGCGGAATCGCCAACCTCGAGGATGCGCGGATCGCGGTCGAGGCGGGAGCCGACGCCCTGGGCTTTGTCTTTTACCCGAACAGCCCACGCTATGTCGATCCGCTGGCAGCCCGTAGCATTGTTGCTGCGCTGCCTGCCGCGATCGAAAAGATCGGCGTATTCGTGGACGAAGCCCCGCAGAGTCTCGCAGGCATTGCCCAGCAGGTCGGATTGACCGGAGTGCAGCTGCACCTCGAGCCGTCTCGAATTCGACAGCAGCCAAGCAGCCTGGCGCCCCTGAACGGCGTGAAGCAGTACGTAGCGCTCCGAGTCCACGGCTTATTGCCAGCCGAATTCCCCCTTCCGCTCGCCCGGCCGCCGGACGGCATCTTGCTCGATTCCGGTACCCTGCTCGAGCCCGGAGGCACGGGGAAGGCGTTTGACTGGGAACAGTCTCGCTCTCTGGTCGCCAGGATGAAAAAGATGGCCAACGTCGTGGTCGCGGGCGGCCTTACTCCCAGCAACGTTCGCATGGCAATGCGTATACTGGAGCCGTGGGGTGTCGATGTCGCCTCCGGCGTTGAGGCCCGTCCTGGGAAGAAGGATCCCGAGAAGGTGCGCGCGTTCCTCGAGGCTGTCCGGGACACCGATCGTAGGATTCCATGATGGCGCTCGCAACCGCTCCAACCCGCAACAAGCCCCCCGCCCACGCCCTGGGCCGCTTTGGTCCCTACGGTGGGCGCTATGTACCCGAGACTCTCATGGCCGCGCTCGAGGAACTGGAGCGCGAGTACGAAAAAGCCCGGCGGGATCCCAGCTTTCGGCGCAAGCTGGATGAGCTTCTGCGAACCTACGCGGGGCGTCCCACGCCGCTGTTTTTTGCAAGCCGGCTTAGCCAAAAGCTCAACGGGGCAAAGATTTATCTCAAGCGCGAAGATCTCCTCCATACCGGCGCCCACAAAATCAATAACTGCCTGGGACAAGCCTTGCTCGCCCAACGAATGGGAAAACACCGCATCATCGCGGAAACCGGCGCCGGACAGCACGGGGTCGCCACCGCGACCGTGGGCGCGCTTTTGGGCCTGGAATGCGTGGTCTACATGGGCAGGGAGGACATGCGGCGTCAGGAACTCAATGTATTTCGCATGCGCTTGCTCGGAGCCGAAGTTTCGGGCGTCGATGCCGGCTCCCGCACGTTAAAAGACGCCATCAATGAAGCCATGCGAGACTGGGTCACCAATGTCGGCACCACCCATTACCTATTAGGCAGTGTGCTCGGTGCCCATCCTTATCCCTCGATGGTTCGCGATTTCCATAAAGTCATCGGCCGCGAGACTCGCAAGCAGATCCTCCAAGCCGAAGGCAAGCTGCCCTCGGCAATCATCGCGTGTGTGGGAGGAGGCTCCAATTCCATAGGAATCTTTTACGAATTTCTCAAAGACCCATCGGTAAAGCTGGTTGGCGTCGAGGCGGGGGGATGTGGCACTGCCCTGGGAGAGCATGCTGCGCGCTTCAGCGGCGGCATGCCCGGGGTCTTGCAGGGAACCTATTCTTATGTGCTGCAAGACGCTGCCGGACAAGTTGCAAACACGCACTCCATCTCCGCCGGCCTCGACTATCCCTCGATCGGGCCCGAGCATGCCTGGCTCAAGCACACCGGCCGCGCGGACTACACCCGCGCCTCCGACCAGGAGACCCTCGAAGCCTGCCTGCTGCTGGCTCGAACCGAGGGAATCTTGCCCGCTCTAGAGTCGGCGCACGCGGTGGCTGAAGTCGTGAAACGCGCTCCCCGCATGAGACGGTCGGCCATCCTCGTGGTCAACATCTCCGGGCGGGGCGACAAGGACATAGGCATTTTGCGGGAAAACCTAGATTTAAACGGTTCTCCTCGAACCGTTGCCCGCTGAACGAGATCCGTCGATTTCTCTGATCGTTCGGCGCCGACGCTAAACCCCGTGGGCGCGGAGTGGCGCTGCGCGGGGTACAATAATCGCTCCTTCCCATGCCGCTTTGCTTTCGACACCAGCCATCTCTCATCGCCTATGTCACCTGCGGTGATCCCGACCTGGCAACCACGCGCGCCATCGTTTTAGCCGCCATTCAAGCCGGCGCCAACGTGATCGAACTCGGCGTGCCCTTCAGCGATCCCGTGGCCGACGGTCCGGTCATTCAGCGGGCCAGCCAACGGGCGCTGCGGGGAGGAACGACGCTTGAACAGGTGATCGGTCTCGCGGGGGAGATTCGGCAGCAGTCTCCTGCCGGGCTGATCATCTTCTCGTATGTGAACCCGATTCTGCGGATGGGGCTGCCGCAGTTTGTCGATCGACTCAAGCAGGCCTCGATTGATGGTGCTTTGATCACCGATTTGCCGGTCGACGAAGCCGCAGATTACCTCGAGGCCATGCGGGAGCGCCACTTGGCAGCCGTATTCCTGGCGGCTCCGACCAGTACCAACCCACGGCTGAAACGCGTCGCCCACGCCTCGAGCGGGTTTGTGTATGCCGTTTCTCGAACCGGGGTGACCGGCACGCGTCAGCAATTCCCCCGCGATGCCCAAGCTCTGGTGGCACGGCTTCGCCGTTACACCAAGCTTCCGATCGCAGTCGGCTTTGGCATTTCGACGCCGGAACAGTTTTCCTCCGTGGGAGCATTCGCCGAAGCGGCCGTGGTCGGCAGTGCCATCGTAGAAACGATCGAGCGCAACCCAGGCAAGGAAGCGCGGTCTGTGGCAGAATTCGTGAGAAGTCTCGTAGCGGGTCGTTCCTAGCTGAGAGCTGTCGTCTAGGCGAATTTCCTCCGCCGGGGACGCGCCGGCACGAGCTTCCGATGCTTATGGACATCTCCGACTGGCGCAACAGAATTGACGATCTGGACCGCAAGCTGGTGGAGTTGCTCAGCCAGCGGGCCCACGCAGCTCACGCCATCGGCAAACTGAAGCAGGTCGCGGGGCTGCCGATTTACGAACCGGACCGCGAGCAAGAGGTGTTCGATAACGTGCGCCGGCTCAATCCCGGGCCGCTGCCCAATCACGACTTATTGAACATCTATGAGCGCATCATGGACGTCATGCGCCAGATTCAGAGGGAAGAAATCGCTCCCCAACCGGCGAAGGTGGAAAATGCAGGCGGTACGGAGTTGGATTCCGAGGTGAATGACTGAAGCAGCTCCCCCGGGACCAGGCGCGGAAAGCGGAAAGCCTTCAATGATCGTCGCGATGCAAGAATCGGCCAGGGAGGAAGAGATCCAGCGGGTCATCGACCACCTGATTCGCATGGGTTTCTCCGTGCACCGTTCGACCGGCGTCCGCCAGACGGTGGTTGCCGCCGTGGGCGCCCGGGTGGACTTTGATGTCCGCAATCTGGAGGTTCTCCCCGGCGTGCAAGAGGTCCACCGCATCAGTGCCCCCTACAAGCTAGCGGCCCGCAGCTTCCGGCCGCAGGGTACCCAGATTCGCTTCTCGAACGGAGCCAGCATCGGGGGCGAGGAGGTCCTGGTCATGGCGGGGCCCTGCTCGGTCGAGTCGCGCGAACAACTTTTTACCATTGCCGATCACGTGCGCAGGGCTGGAGCCCGCGCCTTGCGGGGCGGGGCTTTCAAACCGCGGACCTCACCCTACTCATTTCAGGGGATGGGGATCGAAGGCCTGAAACTCCTGCGCGAGGCGGGTGATAAATTCGGCCTGCTGGTCATCAGCGAGGTGATGGAAATCTCTCAGATCCCTACCCTCCTGCCGTATGTCGATATCCTTCAGGTGGGAGCCCGCAATATGCAGAATTTCAACCTGTTGCGCGAACTGGGCAGGATCCAAAAACCGGTCCTCGTCAAGCGCGGCATCGCCGCCACCTTCGAGGAACTTCTGCTTTCGGCCGAATACGTCATGACGGGGGGGAATTATGAGGTGATCCTCTGCGAGCGCGGCATTCGCACTTTCGAAACTTACACCCGTAACACCTTGGACATCTCGGCGATTCCGATCATTCACAAACTCTCCCATCTGCCGATTGCCTCGGATCCCTCGCACGGTACCGGCCTGCGCGACAAGGTTGCACCCATGGCTCGCGCCTCGGTCGCGGCCGGCGCGGACGCCCTGCTGATCGAGGTACACCATGACCCGGAGCGAGCCCTGTCCGATGGCGCCCAATCGCTTTATCCAGAGCAGTTTTCGAAGCTGATGGGCGAATTACAGATGATTGCTTCGGCCGTGGAGCGCAAGATTGCCTGATTCCCCCGTTCCCCCACTGACATCTAAAGCTGCCATGGGCGTTTTCCTCCCACCCGGGGACGAGAGTTCTCCCCCTGAACCGACGGCGACCCAACCGGCTTCTTCCGGAACCTCGCGGCTCGACGAATGGCTCCGCGCCCTGGTCGAGCTGAGAGGCAGTGACTTGCTGCTCATTCCCGGCGCACCCGCTTCCATTCGCTGTGAAGGGGAGGTTCGTTGTCTCGAGTACGAACCCTTGCAAGGAGCCGAGATCGAGGCGGCGGTGCTGCCCGCGCTCACCCCGCATGCTTTGGAGCTTTACCAGAAACACCACATCGGGGATTCCTCCTACCGCATCGCTGGGCTCGGGCGATTCCGCATCAATCTTCATCACGAGCGCGGAACCGCCGCGGCAGCCATTCGCGCCCTGCCCTCGACCGTACCCTCGATCGGCGAGCTGAATCTTCCCCCGGGGGTCGAGCTCTTGGCGAATTTGCGCCGCGGACTGGTCCTGGTGGGCGGTGCAACTGGCTCGGGGAAGTCCACAACGCTGGCCGCTTTGATCGGGGAGATCAACCGCCATCAGGCGCGGCATATCATTATGATCGAGGATCCCATCGAATACGAGCATGTCCACATCAAGAGCGTGGTCGAACAGGTGGAAATCGGAGTCGATGCCTCGGATTTTCCCACCGCCTTGCGGGCGGCGCTTCGCCAGGCCCCGGACATCATCGTCGTCGGCGAGATGCGAGATCCCGAAACTATGCGTATCGCGCTGGCCGCGGCCGAGACGGGGCACCTAGTTCTGTCCACTCTGCACACGACGGACGTGGCGTCGACCGTTTCTCGCGTGTCGGATTCCTTCCCCCTCGAACGTCAGCACACGATACGTCAGGAACTGGCGATGGCGCTGGCCGCGGTCATGGTGCAAACCCTGCTGCACGCGAAAAACGGCGGGCGGGTTCCAGCGGCGGAGCTGCTGATGATCGGGTACGGCGCTCGCCAGCACATTCGGCGGAACGCTCTGCAGCACCTGCATCAGGAAATTACCATGACCAAGAACAAGGGATCGTTCACCTTAGAGGAGTCCCTGATGCAACTGGTGAATCAGGAGCTGATTGACCGCGAAGTCGCCGAACTCCACGCCATCCATCCGGACGACCTCAGGAGCTTGCTGAGAAGCTAATCCCCGGTCCCTCCGCTGCTCCATCCGGCCGTCGTTGAAGCCCGTTGCAGCCTTCTTGGTGAATACACCAGCCGAGGCCTGCGAAGCAGGCCCAGGCTATCCTGCGGACTATGTCCCAGCCGGGGTAGGCAGGGGATTCGGAGCCAGTCCGTCGGGGTACAATGCCGTCTTCGACCTTGCGCAGCCCTGGGGTGTATCGCCCAATGCCGATTCGCCAAATTACCATCATCGGGACCGGCCTGATTGGAGGCTCGATTGCCCTCGCCTTGAAGAAGCGTAAATTTGCCGGCCGGATCATCGGATGTGATCGCGAGCCCGTGCTCAAGCGCGCCGCCGTGGCCGGTGTCATTGACGCCAGCCAGATTCGCCCCTCGCAAGCAATCCAGGGCAGTCAGATCGTGGTTCTGGCCACGCCGGTTCTGAGCATTATCGATTTGATCGACCAATTGGGCCGAGCCCTGCCTGCCGGCACCTTGCTCACCGATGTGGGAAGCACCAAGGCCGACATCGTCGCGCGCGCCAAGGCCGTCTTGGGCAAGAATGTGGCTGCTCGCTTCCTCGGAGGGCACCCCATGGCCGGCAAGGAACAATCGGGAGTGGAATTTGCAGACCCGGATTTGTTTCAAGGAGCCACCTGGTTTGTCACCCCGGTGGCAGGGCAGAAGATTTACGAGGGGCGGAGCGGGGAGTATCTAGGGTGGCTCGAGAAGATCGGTGGGCACATCGCGGTGATCGACCCGGAAGAGCATGACAAGCTCTGTGCCTGGATCAGTCATCTGCCGCAGATGGTCTCGACCGCGCTGGCGGCGAGCTTGGTCGAGGAATACGGTGCGGAGGCGCCGCTGGTTGAGGCCGGAGGCCGGGCGTTGCGCGAGATGACGCGAATCTCGAGTAGCCCGTATTCCTGGTGGCGTGACGTCGCGTTCACCAACAAGCGGAACCTGGAGGACGCTCTGGGGAAGCTCGAGCAACACCTGGCGCACATCCGCGACAATCTTGATACCCGGGAATTGGCTGCAGAATTCGAGCGCGCGCATCAGCTACGCAAAGTTCGGCTCAAACCCCAGAAGATACAGAGTACACCGAGCCGGTAAGGGCAATGCCGCTCCCTGATCGAGTGGCTGAACCGGGGTGCAAGGGTTGAAGACCTTGATGACCGAATTCCCAGGATCGGCGTTTCACCGAATCGAGAAGCGGATGGCCAAAGAAGAGAAGCTGCGCGCGATCCCCATGCTTCTGATCTGCTTGGCCCTCGCTCCTCGGTGCTTGGCGCAAACCGTGACGATAGACGCCACGCCCGACCACGTGGTGAACACTTTCAGCCCACTCTATGCGCTCGGCTCAACCGTCGACCGTGTACCGAGCAACGCCACCGACACATTCTTCCGTCCCGACCAGATCCGCCAGGTCCTCTCTGCCGGTTGGGGCATCATCAGTTACCGCCAGAACACTGATCTCTTCGTGCAAGCCTGGCATTGGAATCCGAACGGCACCTGGAGCGATCCTTCGGGCCAGGGATACTTTGTCGGCGATTCAACTCCTACCCACGAGATGATCCGCCATTCCTATGGCTATTCACTGCCCCACCGCGGGTTCACTCGTAACAATGGCACGGAGTTCGACGGTTTCTCCCGCCTCGACGATGGGAACCTTGGAACCTACTGGAAAAGCAACCCATATCTGACGCATGACTTCACCGGCGACGATGACTCCCTTCATCCCCAGTGGGTGGTGATTAGTCTCGAAAAAGAGCAGGATATCAATGCTATTCGCATCGCCTGGGCCGAACCCTACGCCCGCGCCTACGAAGTGCAGTACTGGGTCGGAGCCGCCGACCCTATGGACGAACAGGGCAAGGGAGCATGGAAACCCTTCCCTTCTGGGAACATCCCCGAAGGCCACGGCGGAACCGTCACCCTCCGCCTGGATTCCTCCTCGGTATCTACCAAAGCCGTACGGATACTGATGACTCAATCCTCGAATACTTGTGACACCCATGGTTCGAGCGATCGCCGCAACTGCGTCGGCTATGCCATTCGCGAGCTCTATCTCGGAACGGAAGATGAGCAAGGACAATTTAAGGACACGCTTCGTCACTCTCCCGACCAGAAGCAAACCCTGACCTTGTGCTCCTCGGTCGATCCCTGGCATCAAAGTTCCGATTTATACGTCGCACCCGACCGCATGGAATCCGGCGACCAGCCCGGCTTTGATCTGTTCTTCACCAGCGGCATCACCCGCGGTCTGCCCGCCATCATCCCCATCGCCATGCTGTACAGCACCCCGGAAGATGCCGCCGCGCAGATGACCTACATCAAGAAGCGCGGTTATCCGGTTTCGTATGTCGAAATGGGCGAGGAACCCGACGGCCAGTACATGTTGCCGGAGGACTACGCAGCGCTCTATCTACAGTTCGCCGCCGCACTCCATCGCGTCGATCCGACCTTCAAACTCGGAGGACCGGTTTTCGAGGGAGTCGACGAGGACATCAAGGTCTGGCCCGACGCGCAAGGGCACACTTCTTGGTTCGGCCGCTTTCTCGACTATCTGAAAGCCAAGAACCGTCTCCCGGACCTGGCCTTTATGTCCTTTGAGCACTACCCCTACGACGGCTGCGAGACACCCTGGAAGAATCTCTATCGGGAACCCGAGCTACTTACTCACATCATGCAGGTTTGGCGGGAGGACGGCTTGCCGCCTGGCGTTCCGCTGCTCGATACCGAAACCAACGCTCATGGTGGTGAGGCGGCGGTCGATATCTTCGGCGCGTTATGGCTGGCTGACTCGGTCGGAGGTTTTCTGACCGCCGGAGGCCAATCAACCCATTACTATCACGACCTCCCGTATTCCCCGCCGCATCCAGCCTGCCCCAACAGTTGGGGAACCTATCACATGTTCATGGCTGATAAGAATTACCAGATCCGCCAGCGAACCTCACAGTTCTTCGCAACCCAACTGATCACGCAAGAGTGGACGGAACCGGAAGATTCCGCAGACCACCTCTTTCGCGCTGGGAGCGATGTGAAGGATTCCGCCGGGCACGTTCTGGTGACCGCCTACGCCTTGCAGCGGCCGGATGGGCAGTGGTCCCTGATGCTGATTAACAAAGATTACGAGAATGCTCATCGGGTCCGCCTTCGGTTTCACGATGAAGACAGCCACCGGGATCGTTTCCTGGCTGGGCCCGTCGCCATGATCACCTTCGGCAAGGCACAATACCAGTGGCACCCCGACCGAAAGAGCGGTCACGCAGATCCGGACGGGCCAGCGCTTACATCTACTTTCACGGCGGATGAGAACACGCGCTTCAACTTGTCGGCCGCCTCCCTCACCATCGTACGCGGACGAAATTAAATTGATCACGAAACGTTACCTCTCGACCTCGGTATCGTCAGGTTCTTGATTTCGAAGAACCGCCTTCCAGACGACCTTCCGACCGGTTAGCGTGCTGAATTTGATGGAGGATGCCAGCGAGGAGGGAAGCCTAATTGCCTGGGGAAAGCTTTTGCCTGGCAGATTCAGCCACTATCGTTGAGCCGGATGTCCTCGACGAGCGATTTCGTTTAGAATTCGTTGCCTATGAATAAGGTTGGAGCCAGTGCGCAGGAGGCGGTTCGCGACGTCTTCGATGGCGCCACGATCATGGTTGGCGGGTTCGGCCTTTGCGGCATTCCGGAAAACTTGATCCGGGCATTAGTCGAGAAAGGCGTGAAGAATCTTACGACCATCAGCAACAATGCCGGCGTCGACGGCTTCGGCATGGGACTGCTGCTGGCTGCCGGTCAGATTCGCAAGCACATTGGCACCTACATCGGTGAAAACAAACTGCTGGAGCAAATGATGCTGGGCGGATCGATCGAGCTCGAACTGGTGCCCCAGGGCACCTTCTCCGAACGTATCCGAGCCGGAGGCGCCGGGATCGCTGCCTTCTACACCCCGACGGGGGTAGGCACTCTGGTCGCTAAGAATAAAGAGACGCGTGAGTTTGCCGGGCGCAAGTATCTTATGGAACACGGTCTTAAGGCTGATTTTGCTTTGGTGAAGGCCTGGAAAGGGGATGCCTGGGGGAACTTGGCCTATCGCAAGACTGCCCGCAACTTTAACCCCATGATGGCCACCGCTGCCAATGTAACCATCGCCGAGGTCGAGGAGCTGGTCGAGGTAGGCGAACTCGAACCCGACATGATTCATACTCCCGGCATTTTTGTGAAACGCATCGTCCGCGGCGAGCTGTATGAGAAGAGAATCGAGAGGAGAACGGTTCGGAAGGTGGCCGCGGGGGATTGAAGGCAGACAGTTGGGCGGAGGCATGAGCCAAGGACACGGGAAACGAGCTATGTCCACGATTCCGAAGGTCGGCAAAGACGTAGAGAAGCGCGAACGCATCGTCAAGCGCATCGCACGGGAGTTACGCGATGGTTTCTACGTGAACCTGGGCATTGGCATGCCGACTTTAGTCGCCAATTATGTGCCTTCGGGAATGGATGTCATCCTGCAAAGCGAAAATGGCATGCTCGGGATCGGTCCCTACCCCGTCGAAGGTTCTGAGGACGCGGATCTCATCAACGCTGGTAAGGAAACCGTGACCGAGATCAAGGGTACAGCCTATTTTTCTAGCGCGGATTCCTTCGCCATGATCCGCGGAGGTCATATTGACCTGAGCGTGCTGGGCGCGATGGAAGTGGATGAGGAAGGAAGCCTGGCGAACTGGATGGTTCCAGGAAAAATGGTGAAAGGCATGGGAGGCGCGATGGACCTGGTGGCCGGTGCTCGGCGCGTGATCGTCGCCATGGAACACACGACGCGCGAGGGCCAACCAAAAATCCTCGAGAAATGTTCTCTACCTTTGACCGGGGTTCGCGTTGTCAACACGATCGTTACCGAGGTGGCGGTGATTCAGGTCACGCCTGCCGGACTGGTGCTTGAGGAGATCGCGCCAGGACTCACCACCAACGATGTGCAACGGGTCACCCAGGCGAGGCTGGTTTTGAGTCCCTCCTTAAAGGTCATGGAGAGTTGACCATGGCACTCCCTCCCTTTTCAGGGAACGGCAGGGAAACTTGGCGGCAACCAGCAGGAATCCAAACCTGGCCTACTCGCGGCCACTGGCACGGTTGGTTCGTGCGGGCTCGAATTCATCTCCCTTGCGCCAGCTGATTGCCGTCGGCTGTGCGGCTGCCTCCCAGCCTAAGGCAAAGCCGAAGCGAGCCATCACGGCGTCTCCCGTGAAATCCATCCAAGCATGATACTCGTCGCTCGGTTGGTGATAGTGCTTGGCGGTAAACTCGTCGGCCTGCTGTTGTCCCCAGGTAGCATCGTGCCCTTTGTACTTGACGCCTTCATTGATGGCAAAGGCAGGAACGCCCGCGTGCGCCAAGCTGAACTGGTCGGAACGATAATAGTGTCCGGCTTCCGGTTGTGAATCGGGATGAAT
>Ga0187783_10001156_pt1 | contig 19524 bp, 15 predicted proteins | sample 1015_SJ02_MP02_2_FD_132471 | JGI IMG/M metagenome (GOLD analysis project Ga0187783, IMG submission 132471) | Tropical peat soil microbial communities from peatlands in Department of Meta, Colombia - 1015_SJ02_MP02_20_MG | ecosystem: Environmental > Terrestrial > Soil > Wetlands > Peat | place...
CTCTCGACGCTGCGCTTGGCGATGATTTTTCACGAGCTGGAGTTTCCGGCAGGCGTGGTCAACATCGTTACCGGCGCCGGCGCGACCGTCGGCCACGCAATCGCGGCGAGCCCGCTCGTCGACAAAGTCGCCTTTACCGGCGGCACCAAGACCGGCCGCAGCATCATGCAAGACGCTACGGGTAATTTAAAAAAGATCTCGCTCGAGCTTGGCGGCAAGTCGCCGAACGTAGTCTTTGCAGATGCCGATTTCGATACGGCGATCGATTACGCGCTTTTCGGAATCTTCGCCAACGCCGGGCAGGTGTGCTCGGCCGGCTCGCGGCTGATTCTGGAGCGCCCGCTGCACGATCGCTTTGTCGAACGCCTGGTCGAGCGCGCGCAGAAGATTCGCGTGGGCGACGGTTTCGACCCGGCAACCGAGATGGGCCCGATCATTTCGCCGCTTCATCGCGAGCGGGTCGAAGCGTACATCGAAGCCGGCAAAGCCGAGGGCGCACAGCTGCTCTGCGGCGGCAACCGGTTAGGCGGAGCGCTCGCGGGCGGAAACTTCATCGCGCCGACGATCTTCGACCGCACGACGCGGGGCATGCGCATCGTTCAAGAGGAGATCTTCGGCCCCGTCCTCGTCGTGCAAGCCTTCGACGACGAAGCCCAAGCGATCGCGCTGGCAAACGACACGGTGTACGGGCTGGCGGGCGCGGTCTTTACGCAAGACATCGCCAAGGCGCATCGCGTCATTCGAAAAATGCGCGCCGGGATCACGTGGATCAACACCTACCATCCGACTTACAACGAAGCGCCGTGGGGCGGTTACAAGCAATCCGGAATCGGCCGCGAGCTCGGCACCTACGGTTACGACGCGTACACCGAGGTCAAGCAGATCAACGTGAACCTCGACGTCGAGCCCTCCGGCTGGTTCAGCGAGTAGGAGAGCCCCGATTTAGCGCGGCGCGCCCCTAATCGTCGAGATCGGCGACTGCGCTCGCTCGGCTCAGGATGACACCCGCGAGGGGCGAGCGTTGCTCCAGAACGCAAACGTGGTATCGGAGATTCGATTGCGCCCGGTTTGGCGTTCCTCGCGGTAAATGTCCGAAAGCGCATCGAAAAGCGCTTGTGCGGCGCTCTCTTCGCCTAAAAGATACAGAGCACGCAAGATTCGTGTTAGACGAAGATGGTTATGATTTCCAGGACTCAGCCATTGGCTGCGTTCGAGAAATGATGCGCTTTTCACGATACGCTCACCGCTCCACTGGAAGCCGTAAAATGCCAGCATTCGGTCGAGCGAGCGGCGAAGCGCGGCGCGCAGTTCCGGCCGCGTACGAAAAGCGGCGATTGCCGCGTCGTCGAGTATCGGCGCTGATGGATTTGCGCCGCTGTGCTCGAGAAGCGGAAAAAGCCATTGAATGAAATCGTGGGTCTCTTCGAGCCGGTCGTCGCCGAAGTTCACGATTTCATCGAGAAACCGGCCGCGATCGTCGGGTGCGCTGCCTTCGTAAAACGCGACGATCCGCCGTCCGTCGCTGCTGCTTTTCATTTGCCGATTCCCAGGCGCGAGAGCCGGCGGTCGGCGAGCACTTTGCCGCCGGTTTGACATCGGGGGCAGTAGTTCGTTTCGTTGTCGGCATAGGCGATGCGGCGAATCGTATCGCCGCATCGGGGGCACGGCTGACCGTAACGTCCATGCGCGACCATGCCTTCGCGAAAAGCGGTAACGCCTTCGGGAAATTCTTGCGCAGCCGCGCTCGTTAGGCGATCGATCCACTCCTGCAACGTCGCGCGCGTCGCATTGAAGAGCCGTTCCCATTCGTCCGCCTTGAGCTTCTTTGTGAGCGCGAGCGGCGAGAGCCGCGCCGCATGGAGAATCTCGTCGGAATACGCGTTGCCGATCCCATCGATCGCGTGCGGATCGGTGAGCGCGCGCTTGAGCGTCCGATTCTCCGCGCTCAGCGCACCGCGAAACGTGTCGAGGTCGCATGCGAAAACGTCGAGACCCCCGGGATCGAGCGCATCGCGCGCCTGCTCGCCCGCGACGAGGCGCAGCCAGGCCCGCCGTTTGGTGCCCGCTTCGGTGAGCACGAGCGAACCGTCCGCGAAATCGAACGCAGCCAGATTGTTGCGGCCGCCCAGCTTCGCGCCAGGTGGTCTCCAATGAAGACGTCCGGCGATCATGAGATGGACCACCAGCCAAAGGCCGCCCTCCAACCCGATCGCAATCCGCTTGCCGATGCGTCGCACCTCGCGCACCGCGCGGCCCTGCGCGTCGGCCAGCGGTATCGACGTGCGCAAGAGCGATACGCTCCTAACGCGTATTTGCTCGAGCCCCTTTCCCACGATCCGCGGTTCGAGCGCGGCGATGTAAGCGGCTACGTCAGGGAGCTCAGGCATCCCGCGATTACGGCGGCATCTTCTTCGGGCGCAATCGTGCGAAGATCGAGCACCACGCGGCCCTCGCTGATTCGCGCGACGATCGGCGGAGCCGCGCCTCGCAACCGCGCCGCAAACCGATCCGGCGATTCAGTCTTAATTGCGATCGCGACCGATGGTATGCGTTCTTGTGCTAGCGCCCCTCCGCCAACGTACGCCTCGCTATCGATCAGGTTCGCGCCGGGTAGCGCATCGAGATACGCGCGGCCTCGTTCGCGCAGCTCCTCGAGCGTCGCCGACAGCTTGCGATAAATCGGCAGACGCTGCGCAAACGAGCCGTCGCGATACGTTCGCAGGGTCGCGCCGAGCGTGGCCAGGATGGTCTTGCCGACGCGTAGCGCGCGCAATAGCGGATTGTTCTTCATTCGCGCGATCAGCGGCGCTCGTCCGGCGATGATGCCGGCCTGCGGGCCGCCCAGCAGTTTATCGCCGGAGAAGGTGACCAAGCCGATGCCGTCGGCCAGCGCTTCCTGCACCGTTCGCTCGTGTTGCGCGCCGTACTGCGCCAGATCAACCAGCGCACCGCTGCCGAGATCTTCGACGACGGGAACCCCCGCGCGAACCCCGAGTTCCGCCAATTCCCGGCCGCTGGGCTCGTTGGCAAATCCCTCGATGCGATAGTTCGACGGATGGGTGCGCAGCAGCAGCGCGCGGCGCGGAGAAAGCGCCCGCTCGAAATCTTCGATGTAGACGCGATTGGTCGTGCCGACTTCTACCAGCGTCGCGCCGCTTGCGCGCAGCACGTCGGGCATCCGAAAGCCGCCTCCGATCTCGACCAGCTGGCTGCGCGCCACGATCACATCGCGCCCCTTCGCAAACGTGTCGAGCACGAGCAAGACCGCCGCCGCGCAGTTGTTGACGACCAGCGAATCTTCGGCGCCGGTTACGTCGTTGAGCAGGCTTGACACGCGCTCGTAGCGCGATCCGCGTTCGCCGGCCGCGAGATCGTATTCGAGGTTCGAGTAACCCAGCGCGATTTGCGCGACCGCAGCGAGCGCTTCGGCCGCCAGCGGCGCGCGACCAAGATTCGTATGAACGATAATGCCGGTCGCGTTGATGACGCGAAGCAGGGCTTGCTGTTGCAGCAGGTCGAGCCGGCTCACGACTTCGGCCACGATTGTTTCGTACGATCCGTCGCCCGAAACGCGGACGCGGCCGAAGACTTCATCGACCGCGCGCTTCACAACGTTTCTCCCGAGCACCGCTTCATAGGCGGCGATTCGTTGGTCGGCGAGCAGCTTGTGCATCGCCGGGACGGGCGTCACGCCACGTGTTTGCCGAGCATCGACGTTACCACGTTCTCGGGAACGTATCCTACTATGCGATCGACCGGCTGGCCGTTCTTGAAGAGAATCAGACACGGGATGCCCGAAACCTGATATTGTCCGGCCAGCGTCGGGTTCTCGTCGGTGTTGAGCTTGACGAACTTTGCCTTGCCGGCGTGAGCCGCGGCAACTTTTTCGACGACCGGCGAAAGCATGCGGCACGGCCCGCACCACGGCGCCCAAAAGTCCACGAGCACAGGCTGCGAGCTCTTGAGCACCTCGCTCTCGAAGTTGGTTTGCGTAATTTCTGGTAATGCACTCATCGTACGGTTGAAAGTATTCCTCCCCTCAGCAGAACCCTCTTAAAGCTCGGTCTGTTGCGGTTCGCCGGTGATCTCGGTGATCTGCTTGGCTTGTTTGCCGAGATTCGTGATCGCAATGACCTCTTCGCCCTCGCCGAGCCGCTGCAGCCGCACGCCTTTAGCGTCGCGCCCGGTCTTGCGAATGTCGCCGACTTTGAGCCGGATCACCTGATTGCCGGAGGTGATCATCAGAATCTGGTCGTCGGCCGCGACGAGGATTTGATCGAGGACCTGCCCGATGTCGTCGCGCTGGCGCGCGAAGGCTTTAACGCCCTTTCCGCCGCGCGACGTGTGGCGGTAATCCGCAATCGGGGTCCGCTTGCCGAACGCCAGCGATGTCACGAGCAAGACCTCGCGCCGCTCGTCTTCGACGACGTCCATCGCAACGATGGTGTCGCCTTTTTCGAGGGTCATCGCTTTCACGCCGCGCGCGGTGCGGCCCATCGGGCGCACGTCCTTCTCATTGAAGTGCACCGCCATGCCTTGCGTCGAGGCAAGAATGATGTCGCGCGAGCCGTCGGAGAGATCGACGGCAAGCAGCTCGTCGCTCTCGTCGAGGTTGATGGCGATGAGGCCGTTGCGCCGCACGTTGGCGAACTCTTCGAGCTTGGTTTTCTTGATGACCCCGTGCTTAGTCACCATGACGAGATATTTCTCACCCTCGAACTTGTGGATCGGAAAAACCGCCGTGACCTGTTCGCCCGGCGGCAAAGTGAGCAGATTGACCAGCGCCGTGCCGCGCGCCTGACGCGAGGTGTCGGGGATCTCGTAGCCTCGAAGCCGGTAGACGCGGCCCATGTTGGTAAAGAAGAGCACGTGGTCGTGTGTCTTGGTTATGAAAAAGTTGCGCACGACGTCCTCGCGCTTGAGATTCGAGATGCCGGTGACGCCGCGGCCGCCGCGGTTCTGCGTGCGGAACGTATCGACGGAGACGCGTTTGATGTAACCGCCCACGGTGTAGGTGACGACGACGTCGATATTCGGCGTTATCTGCTCGATCGAGATCTCATCCTCGGCAGCCTCGATGGCGGTGCGCCGCTCGTCGCCGTAGCGTTTCTTTTCCTCCAGCGTCTCGTGCTTGACGATGCCGGCTATGCGGCGCGGGCTGCGCAGGATATCTTGCAGCTCGGCGATCGTCTTGATCAGCTCGGCGTATTCGTCTTCGATCTTCTTTCGCTCGAGCCCGACGAGCGTGCGCAGCCGCATGTCGACGATCGCTTGCGCCTGGACCTCGCTGAGCTCGAAGCGTTTCGACAACCGTTCCTTGGCTTCGTCGGTGGTCTGGCTGCCGCGGACGATCTCGATCACCTCGTCGATGTGATCGAGCGCGATCCGGTAGCCCTCGAGCAGGTGCGCTCGCTCCTCGGCCTTGCGCAGATCGTACGCGGTGCGCCGCGTCACGACCGCCTTGCGATGCGCGATGAAATGCTCGAGCAGCTGCTTGAGCGTTAGCACCTGCGGCTCGAGCGCGACCGATCCGTCGGGCCGCGGCTGGCCTACCGGCACGAGCGCGAGCATGTTGAAGCCGAAAGTCGCCTGCAGCGGCGTATGCTTGAAGAGCTGGTTGAGCACGATCTTTGGCGTGGCGTTGCGTTGCAGCTCGATCACGACGCGCATCCCCTTGCGGTTGGACTCGTCGTCCATCCGCGCGATGCCTGTGATTCGCTTCTCCGCGTAAGCCTCGGAGATCGCCTCGACGATGCGGCTCTTATAAACCTGATACGGAATCTCGGTGACGACGATCTTGTGCTTGCCGCGATCTTCCACGATCTCGGCTTTACCGCGAATCGTGATCGATCCGCGCCCGGTTCGGTAGGCTTCGCGAATCGCTTCGTGGCCGAGGATCGTGCCGCCGGTCGGGAAATCGGGTCCCGTAACGATCGCACACAAGGCGTCGTCGGTCGTTTTCGGATCGTCGATCAATGCCGCGATTGCATCGGCGATCTCGTTGAGATTATGGGGCGGAATGTTCGTCGCCATTCCCACCGCGATGCCGGTCGATCCGTTGACGAGCAGCTGCGGCAAGCGTCCCGGAAGCACGCTCGGCTCGGTGCCTTGATTGTCGAAATTTGCAACGAACGGAACCGTCTCTTTGTCGATATCGGCTAAAAGATCGAGCGCCGTACGCGCCAGCCGGGCTTCGGTGTAACGGTAGGCGGCCGGCGGATCGGGGTCGATCGAGCCGAAGTTGCCGTGACCGTCGACCAACGGATAGCGCAGCGTGAAGTCTTGAGCCATGCGGACGAGCGCGTCGTAGACGGAGCCGTCGCCGTGAGGATGGTAGCTCTTGAGCACTTCGCCGATGATGCCGGCGCACTTGCGATGCTGCTTGGAGGGATCGAGCCCCATCTCGCGCATCGCGTAAAGAATGCGCCGCTGCACCGGTTTGAGGCCGTCGCGCACGTCGGGAAGCGCGCGGGAAGCGATGACCGACATTGCGTAGGAGAGATAGCTCTCCCGCATTTCATCTTCAACGTTGACCTGCGCTACGATATCGTTGTTCAATAATCACCTATACTCATGCGCTTGACTCTTCCCACAGAAGAAGACTTAAGCAAATTCGCCGCGATCTTCGCGCGGCGTTTGCGCCCGGGCGACGTGGTCGCGCTCTCCGGACCGCTGGGCTCCGGCAAGTCGGCCTTCGTTCGCGCCGTCGTGCGCGCGCTCCACGGCACCGATCAAAGCTGCAGTCCCAGCTTCACTTTTCGGCACCGCTACGAGGGCGAGCCGCCGATCGAGCACATCGACTTTTTTCGCATCGAAGATCCGCGTGAGCTTTCCGAGCTCGGGCTCGAGGAAGCGCTCGACGGCCAATCGATTGCGTTGGTCGAATGGTGGCGCAACGCGCCGGACGCGATTCCGGCGCGTCGATACGAAATTGAAATCGACGGCGCCGGAAACGAACCACGTACGCTCTATCTTCGACTGCCGAGATGACCGTTCTTGCTCTCGACGGTGCGCTCTACGGCTTTTCGGCGGCGATCTCGCGCGAGGGCAGCATCGTCGCGTCGCGTTGCGAGCCCGGAAACGTCGCACTCGAGCGGGGGCTGGCGTTAGTCGACGGTTTACTCGCCGAGGCTCGACTACAGGGCGCCAGCGTCGACCGCCTTGCGGTCGGAACGGGCCCCGGCGGGTTCACAGGATTGCGGATCGCCGTGGCCTATGCGAAATCGCTGGCAGCCGTCTGGCAGCGGCCGCTGGTTCCGATTTCATCGTTCGACATCCTCGAGTACGGCGCCGGATTCGATTGCGCGCTCGCCGTCGTCGTAGGCCGTCCGGGCGTGATCTCGGCGCGTTACCGCTGCGTTTCGCAGACCTGGCGAGCGTCGGGCCGCGTCGCCGACGTCCTGGACGCGCTGTTGCCGGCCATCCTTCGACCGGATGAGGATGACGGGAGCGTTCACGTCGTCGGGGCGCCGGAGGACGTGCTGCACGCGCTCGCCGAACGCGGTATCATCGTGCGCCCTTTCGACCCTCGTGTGATGCCCGCCGCGGCGGCCGCCGCTCTGCTGGCACCGTCGCGCACGCCTCCCGCGAGCCCGCATGCGGTGAGGGCCGACTATGGAGAGCTGCCCGCTGTCAAGCCGCCGAGATCGTAGCGCCGAACTTCAATGAAAATGGAGCTCGACCGGCCGCCGCAACGGCCCAGCCGGTTTGCGATTCGCCCGATGATCACGTCGGATGTCCCAGCGGTGACGCGTATCGAGCGAGCCTCGTTTTCTACGGTGTGGCCGTCGGACGCGTTCTACAACGAGCTCGGAACGAACAGGCTGGCGCACTACTTCGTCGGCAGCTTCGACGACAAGGTCGTGGCGTACGGCGGCGTGTGGGTGATATTGGAAGATTCGCACGTCACCACGCTGGCGGTCGACCCGCACTATCGGGGCCGGCGTTTTGGCGAGGTGTTGCTGCTGCGGCTGATCGACGAAGCCATCGAGCGCGGCGCCGCCTGGATGACGCTCGAAGTTCGCGAAAGCAACACGGTCGCGCAACGCCTTTATCGCAAGTACGGCTTTACGACCGTTACGCTGCGAACCGGTTACTACAGCGACGACAACGAGAGCGCGCTGATCATGTGGGCGGGAAGCCTGCGCGGCGAGCTCTACCGAAACCGTTTGCAAGTTTTGCGCATGCGCGTTGACGAGCGTGCTCCGTAACCGGAGCTTCTCGCAGCTCGCCCGGGAGGTTCGCGACCATATCGGTCAGCAACACCGTTACGCGCACAGCATCCGGGTGGCGCGTTGCGCCGAGCTGCTGGCGCGACGGCACGGCGTCGACACGGCAAAGGCTCGCCTCGCGGGATTGCTCCACGATCTCGCGCGTCTGTACGCGCCGGAGCGTCTGATCGCCGAGAGCCTAGCCCGCGGGCTTCAGATTTCGGCCGACGAGCGGGAACATCCAACGCTGCTGCACGCGCGGCTAGGCGCAGCGATTGCGCGCGAGCGGTTCGGCGTGGACGATTCCGCCGTTCTTTCCGCGATCGAAAAACACACGACCGGGGCGCAGGCGATGTCGCCGCTCGATGCCGTCGTTTACCTCGCGGACTCACTCGAGCCGGAACGACAGTTTTCCGAGCGCAAAGAGCTTTGGGATTTGGCGTTGCGCGATCTCTACGCAGCCTATCGCGAAACGTTAGCACTGTCGGCGCGCCGGCGCGCCGAAAAGGCCGCTCGCGTGCAGGCGCTCGGAGCTTAGGGACCTATCATCGGCGCGCTAATCGACGTCGTTCGCGAGAGCGCACTCGATAAGAAGGGCGAGGCCTTTACCGCACTCGACGTAAGCGGCCGGACGATCTTAGCCGACGCGTTCGCAATCGTAACGGGCCGCTCCAAGATTCAAACGCGAGCGATTGCCGATGGAATCGTCGAGGCTATCCGCAATAACGGCTATGCGGTTTCGCGCGTCGAAGGCTATGCCGATGGATCGTGGATTTTGATCGACCTCGGCAACGTGATCGTGCACGTCTTTACGCCCGAGCAGCGGGCCTTCTATAACTTGGAACGGTTGTGGTCGTTCGATGCTGCCGCGGTCGACAAGATCCGTCAGGCGGAGGGCTCGTGAAGGGACGCAGGCCGTCACATCAGACGCGCTCAAGCCGAGCCAGGCGTGATTTTTGGAAACGCTTTGGCGTTTGGGTCTTCATCGTTTTCTTTGCGCTCAGCGTGGCCGGCGGATTGATCGTCGTTTCCGCGGAACTCCACGCTCGATGAGCCTTACCAACATCGCCGAAGACGCGGCGGCGCTGCATGCCCGTTACGTCCTTACGCCCTGGCTGGCGCAGAGCGGCCGCAACCCTCCGGTGGTCGTGCGGGGAGAAGGCTCGTACCTTTACGACGATCGCGGCAAGCGCTACTTGGACTTGTCCGCGGGCCTGGTCGCAGTCAACCTCGGCCACGGACATCGCGGCGTGGCCGATGCCATCGCCGCCCAGGCGCACCGGCTATGTTACGCGGCGCCGACGTTTGCAAACGACCAGCGCGCCGAGTTGGCGCGCGCGATCGTCGCGATTGCTCCGTGGCAAGAAGGGGGGCGGGTCTTCTTCACCACGGGCGGCGGTGAAGCCAACGAAGACGCGATCAAATTCGCGCGAACGCTCAGCGGACGGCACAAGGTTCTGACGGCGTACCGCTCGTTTCACGGATCGGCGCCCGGCGCGGGCACGCTGTCCGGCGAAAACCGGCGTTGGCCTAACGAGCCGGGCATTCCGGGCGTCGTGCGATTTTTCGCGCCCTTTCCATACCGCAGCCCGTTCCACACGCGCGATCCGCACGAAGAGGCCGACCGCGCCATCGCTCATCTGGAAGAGATCGTCACCTACGAGGGCACGGATCGCATTGCGGCCCTGCTGATCGAACCGATCGTCGGGTCCAACGGCGTCGTGGTCTATCCCGAATCGTATCTCGAACGGGTGCGCGATCTCTGCGATCGCTACGGGATACTGCTGATCTTCGACGAGGTGATGACCGGTTTCGGCCGCACCGGCGAAGCGTTCGCGGCGCAGCGCTTCGGTGTGACGCCCGACATGTTCACCTTCGCCAAAGGCGTCACGTCGGCGTACGTGCCGCTCGGCGGCGTGGCGGTCCGGGAGTCGCTCGCGGCGCATTTTGATAAGCATCCGCTCCCAAGCGGTCACACCTTCAGCGGACATCCGCTTGCGATGGCAGCCGGAGTGGCGGCATTGCGCGCGTACGATGAGGAGCATCTGTTCGAGCGCGCGCGAGAGATCGAAGGCTGGCTGCGCGCGCGCTTCGATTCGCTCCAGGCACGCCATAGCGTCGTGGGGGAGGCGCGCGGCGCCGGCGCCTTCTTCGGAGTCGAGCTCGTCGCCGACCGCGATACGCGAGCGCCGCTGGTGGCGTGGCAGGGCAAACAATCGCTGCAGCATTTTTTCAACGACCTGCTCGAGCACGGTCTGTACGTCTTAGGCCGGTATAACGTGGCGATCGTCGCGCCGCCGCTCGTCGTCACGCCGCAAGAGCTCGACTTTGCGTTTGAAATCCTCGACGCGGCGCTAGGGCGGTTGAGCGCATGACGCAGCTGCACGTTCACGACAAAGCCACCCGCGAACTGATCGGCGCGGTGACGATCGCGCGGCGCGAAGACGCCGCAGACGCCGTACGGCGCGCGCGCGACGCATTTGCTTCGTGGCGCGAGGTTCCGGTAGTCGAACGCGCGCGTCTGCTTTTCAGGTACGCAGACGCGCTCGAGCGCCGGCGCGAGGAGCTTGCGCTCTCGGTCTCGCGCGAGAACGGAAAGACGATTGCCGACGCGCGCGCGGAGGTGCGGCGCGGCATCGAGGCGGTCGAGTTTGCCTGCGGGATGCCGTCGCTCATGATGGGCGACGCGCTGCCCGACGTCGCGCGCGGGATCGATTCGGTCTCGACGCGTTATCCGCTGGGGGTTTGCATCGGCATCACGCCGTTCAACTTTCCGGCGATGATTCCGCTGTGGATGTTTCCGATCGCGATCGGAGCCGGCAATACGTTCGTGCTCAAGCCGTCGCCGCAAACTCCGCTGACGTCCGAGCTGCTTCTAACGATCGCCGGCGAGTGCGGCTTCCCCGAAGGAATCTTCAACGTCGTGCACGGCGGCGCCGAAACCGCCGAGTCGTTGATCGAGCATCCCGACGTCGCCGCGGTTTCGTTCGTCGGCTCGTCAAACGCCGCCCGCGCCGTGCAAGAACGCGCCGTGCGCGCGCACAAGCGCGTTCAAGCTCTCGGCGGTGCCAAGAACTACCTGATCGTCATGCCCGACGCGGTCAATCCCGCGACTTGCGACGCGGTTATGTCGGCATCGTTCGGCGGAGCGGGTCAGCGCTGCTTGGCCGGATCGGTAGTAGTGGCCGTCGGCGATGCCGGCGACGCGCTGGCTCCGATGCTCGTCGACGCCGCCGCCGAGCTGCGCTTGGGCAGAGGCGCCGACGACGGCATTGAGATGGGGCCGGTCGTCAGCGACGAGGCGCTCGCGCGCATCGATGGTTACGTGCAGCGAGCGCGCGACGCCGGCGTTCGAGTTTTGCTGGCGCCGCGATCGGTGCCGGCCGGCGGCGCGTTTGCGTCGCCGGTGATCTTCGATCTCGTCGATCCGCGCAGCGAGCTTGCTCGAGACGAGATCTTTGGGCCGGTCATGGCAATCGTCCGGGCGCAATCCCTCGACGAAGCGATCGCAATCGCAAACAGCTCGCGTTACGGCAACGCCTCGTCGATCTTCACGCGCGACGGCAGGAGCGCCCGTGAATTTGCTTCGCGCATCGAGGTCGGGATGGTCGGAATAAATGTCGGCATCGCGGCGCCGATGGCGTTCTTTCCGTTCGGCGGTATCAAAGATTCGATCTTTGGCGACCTTCGCTGCCATGGCAAAGACGCGATTGTGTTCTACACCCAGCAGCGGGTCGTTATCACGCGTTGGCCTTCCTGACGCCGAACCAAATCCAACCGGCTGCGACGAACGCCAGGAAGTAATAGCCGAACCACCGCTGAGGCGGAGCCGGCACCGAATCGAAGAGCCAAACGGTCGCCACGATCAGCAGGCCCAGCGCGGCCACCGAAATCGCCAGATCCACCGCGCGCAATGCTTGCAGGCGCCGCGAATAGACCGCCGCCGAAATCGCGATCAGCATGTAGATCAAGATGAAGCCGAACGAGCTCAACGTGCCGCAGTTGTTGAAGATGTCGATCGGGGCGACCCGCGCCGCGAGCGCGGCGAGTGCGATGATCAGCGTTACTGCGGTAATAACGGTGACGGCGACGTTGGGCGTGTCGTGCTTGGGCTCGATGCGCGCGAAGATCGCCGGCAGCAGTCCGGCCGCCGACATTGCGTACGCGATCCGACCTGCGGTCGTAATGCAGGCTAAGCAAACCGAAAAAGCGCTGCAAAGCGCGCCGATCTCGATCGGGAATCGCAGGTATCCGACGCCGTAAAACTGCGCCAGCGTACCGAGCGGAAACGTCTGTTTATCGAGCGGCACGCCGGCGCGCGCGAAGCCTACGATTTCGGCGTACGTGGCCACGACGAAGAATAGGCTCGCGAAGATCACGCTCCCGATGACGGCGCGCGGGATGGTGACGAGCGGGCGCTTCGCCTCGGCACCGAACGCCGTTGCGCTCTCGAAGCCGACGTAGCTAAAGACCGCCAGCGCGATCGCCAAACCGATTCCTCCAGGAAAGGCCGACTTCAGCCGCACTTGGTTCATGTCGAGCGACGGGCCGTGCGCGTGCAAGACCAATGCCACCAAAACGCAGATGATAGTGACCGAGACGACCTCGAGCACCAGCATGACGATCGCCGAAACCTGCACGCCGCGATATGCGGCTTGCCATGCGATCGCAGCCAGCACGACCACGATCGCCATCGCGGGCGGGTGCATGCCGGCTCCTCCAAGCATGAGCCCAACGAAGAGTGCCATGGCTCCAAGCACCGCGGTTGCCACGAAACCGTAGGCCCAAAGCAGCGCCCAACCACCGATCGCCCCCACCGAACGGCCGAGGTGATCGGCAACGTAGCCGTACATCGAGCCCGCGGCGCTCGATCGGCGCGCGAATTGATTGACGCAGAGCGCGACGAAGATCAGCATGATTCCGCCGAACACGTAGGCCAGCCACGTGCCGTTCCCGGCGAGCGCGAACATGTACGGCGCAATCAAGATCGGCGTCATGCTGGGCCCGATCAGTGCGACCGACGTCGCCAGAACCTCGATAAAACTCAGCGAACCGGCTTTCATCGGGCGAAACTTCGCCTTCGGCCGGTGGTAGGACCCCGCATGAACGCCATCTTTGCGAGGCGGGGTCTGGTCGCGGCGGCCGCCGCGGCCCTGCTCGCCGGCGCGGTCCTTCCGGCTGCGGCTCGCGATTTCGTGCAGGACCAAGCCGGAATGTTCTCGAGCGCGACGGTCGCGCAGCTCAACGACCGAATCGGAAACTTCAACGCGCAAACCGGCAAGGAGATCGTGGTGCTGACGACGCCGTCGCTCGGCGGCGCGGCCCTGCAAGACGCAGCCGGCACCGCGTTCGCCCAGCAAAAGGTCAACGGCGTTCTGATCTTCATCGCGCGCGACGACCGGCGCGATATCGTCGTGCCCGACCGCGCCGGCGCGCAGGCCGGATGGTTTTCGCCCGACGTGCTGCGCTCGATTCGAACCGCGATGGAGACTCAGTTTCGCAGCGAAAATTACGACGCCGGCATCACCGGCGCCGTCGATGCGCTCCTCAACATCTATCGCGCGCATTTGAGCTCGTTGCGCGCGCAGGGTGCGAACGTCGCGGCGCCGTCGGCGCCGATGCCAGCAGCCGGAGGACTTCGCATTTCAATGTTTTGGTGGATAATTATCGGGATTGTCGGCTTTTTGGTGCTGCGATCGATTCTTCGCGTGCTCGCCGCGCCGCGTTACGGCGCTCCTCCCGGTGCAGCCCCTGGAGCAGCGCCCGGCGCTCCGGGTTACGGCCCCGGTTACGGTTACGGCGGCTATGGCGGAGGCGGCAGCTTCTGGAGCGGATTGCTTGGCGGCCTCGGCGGAGCGTGGCTCGGCAATGAGTTGTTTCGCGGCGGCGGCGTCGCTCCGACGCAAGCCGGACAGCTGCCACCCGATGCCGGCGGCTGGGGCGGCGGCACCGATTCGGGCGGATGGCAGAGCGACGCCGGTCAAGCCGGTCTCGGCAGCGCGAGCGGCGGTGACTGGAGCGGCGGCGGTTTCGGCGGCGACACGGGCGGTGGCGGCGATATGGGCGGCGGCTGGTAGGCGCGTTTCCGCCGCACAACTAAAAGCAGGCGTCTATGCGACGCCTGCTTTGCTTCTTCTTGACCGGTGCGTTATTTGCGCCGGGAACGCTTGCGACCGCGTCAACGAGCGGACGCATCGACCCATCGTACTTTAACTCGCTTCACTGGCGTTTGATCGGGCCGTTTCGCGGCGGTCGCGCGCTTGCGGTAACCGGCGTGCCGGGCGAACCGAATCATTTTTATTTCGGCGCCGTCGACGGCGGCGTGTGGGAGAGCCTCGACGCCGGACGCACCTGGACGCCGATCTTCGACGATCAAGACATCGGCTCGATCGGCTCGATCGCCGTTGCCCCGAACGAGCCACGCACGATCTACGTCGGAACCGGCGAAGCCGACATGCGCTCGGACATCGCGTATGGCGACGGAATGTACAAGTCGGTCGACGGCGGGAGGAGCTGGTCGCACATCGGGCTGACCAAAACGATGCAAATCGGTGCAATCGCCGTCGACCCACGCAACGCAAACATCGTATACGCCGCCGCGCTCGGACACCCGTATGCGGCCAACTCCGAGCGAGGCGTCTTCAAGACGAGCGACGGTGGAAAGACCTGGACGAAGATCCTCTACAAGGACGCCGACACCGGCGCGACGGCGCTTGCAATCGCGCCGGACGATCCAAACGTAATCTACGCGGCGCTTTGGCAGACGCGACGCCCGCCTTGGAACGTTTACCCGCCCTCGAACGGGCCCGGGAGCGGATTGTATAAATCGACCGACGCCGGCGCAACCTGGACGCAACTCACCAACGGTTTACCGTCGCATGTTGGGCGCATCGGGCTTTCGATCTCGAACGCGGCACCGCATCGCATTTACGCAAACGTGGACGCGGCCCCGGGACTCGGCGGAATTTATCGTTCCGACGACGCCGGCGCAACGTGGACGCACACCGACGGCGAGCAGCGCATCTGGCAACGAGGTTGGTATTTCAGCGGCATCACCGCAGATCAACGCAATCCCGACGTCGTGTACGTGATGGATACGGCGACCTACCGCTCGACGGACGGCGGGAAAAGCTTCAACGCGATCCTCGGCGATCCGACCGGCGACGACTTTCACACGCTGTGGATCGACCCAAGCGACTCGAGTCACCTTATTCTGGGGTCCGATCAAGGCGTCGTCGTGAGCGTGAACGGCGCGAAGACCTGGAGTTCGTGGTATAACCAGCCGACGGCGCAGTTCTATCACGTCACGACCGACAACGCGTTTCCGTATAACGTCTACGGCGCGCAACAAGACTCGGGCGCCGACATGCAGATCAGTCAGGGTCGCTATGGAACGATCTCGAATCAAGACTTTCGTCCCCTCGACGTCGGTGGCGAAAGCGGAACCCTGGCGCCCGATCCGCGCCACCCAGGCGTGGTTTACGGCAACTCCAGCGACGGCAATTCTACGGCGGTCCGTGAGGTCACGGCGACCGGATGGGAGCAAAACATCGATCCGGTCATCACCCATCCTCAGACCCTTTGGCGCGCCACGTGGACGCTGCCGATTGCATTCTCGCCCGTTGACCGCAAGACGCTCTACGTCGCGCGCCAGAACATTTTCCGCACGCGCGACGGCGGCGACACGTGGCAGCTCGTCAGCCCGGACCTTTCCAGGCCGAACGAAGGCACGCCGCCGAATCTCGATCCAACAACGCTTGCCGACGCGAACAACGTACCGCGCCACGGCGTGGTCTACGCAATCGCGCCTTCACCGATTAATGCCGGCGTCGTCTGGGCCGGAACCGACGACGGCTATGTCTGGATTAGCAAAAACGCCTCGACCGGCTCGGCGCAAGTTCGCTGGCAGAACGTCACCCCGCCGCAGCTCACATCTTGGAGCAAGGTCGGCATCATCGAGGCTTCGCATTACGATGCGGCAACGGCGTACGCGGCCATCGACCGCCATCGCCTCGACGATTACAAGCCGTACATCTATCGAACGAACGATTACGGTGCGACGTGGACGACCATCGCGAGCGGTATCCCCGATGGGTCGTTCGTGAACGTCGTCCGCGAAGATCCGCAACGACGGGGTCTGCTCTACGCCGGAACCGAACGCAGCGTTTACGTTTCGTTCGACGACGGGGCCTTCTGGCAGCCGCTGCAGCTCAACTTGCCGGTCAGTTCGATCCGCGACATCGCGGTTCACGGCAACGACTTGGTCGTTGCCACGCACGGACGATCCTTTTGGGTGATGGACGACATCGCCACGCTTCGTCAGTTGCCCGAAACGGCGGCCGGAAGCGTTGCGCTCTTTACGCCGGCAAACTCCTATCGCGTTCGTCCGACCAATCAGGAAGGCACGCCGCTTCCGCTCGACGAGCCGCAAGTCGATAACACGCCGTCCGGTCTTTACATCGATTACTATCTGCCCGACGTGCCGCATACCGCGGTCGTGCTCGAGATTCTCTCGAGCGACGGGAAGGTCGTGCGCAGCTGGTCGAGCGCGCAGCCGCCCAAGCGGGTCGATCCGAAGACGGTGGATTTCACGACGCATTGGATCGAGCAACACCCGGTGCCGGCCGCACAAGCCGGCGCGCATCGCTTCGTTTGGAATTTTTCCGAAGGAGCCCCCGATGGCCCGCTCGTCCCGTCCGGAACCTACACGGTGCGCTTGAGCGTGAACGGCCGCAGTTACACGCGCACCGCGCAAGTGTTGCGCGATCCGCGCATCGCGGCCACCGATGCCGATCTGCGCGCACAGTACGAACTTGCTACGCGCGTGGTGGCGTTGCGAGCGAACGTTGCGGCATCGCGCGCCAAGGCCGAGCAGGTCGTCAAACAACTATCCGGCACGGCGGCAGCTGCTTATCGGCGCGACGTGATCGGCGAGGCGTTGCCGGAAAACCCCGACGATTCGGTAGGGGCGTATTCACACGACTTCACGAGCTTTCGCTACCTGGAAAATGCCCTCGATTATCTCGAGAACGCCGTCGAAAGCGCCGACGCGGCACCGACGCCCGACATGCGCGCGGCGTATAATAAGCTGGCAGCCATCTATCAAACGACGCTCGGCCGCCTCGACGCAGCGAGCGGAGGACGTTGACCAATGAGTCACTTCTCGAGAAACCGTAATCTGGTCGCCAGCGTAACCGGCGCAGCCATCCTTTCAGCGTGCGGCGGCAGCGGGGCGCCGGCCGGATGGCTCGCCTCGACGGCGCAGCCTGCTTCAAAACACAGCCAAACCTTCAACTACACCGGCAAGCCGCAGACGTTTACGGTGCCTCCCGGCGTTACGCAAATAACCGTTGAAGCCGCGGGCGCGGGGACTCCCACCTATCGGGATGGTCCGAGCGGTCCGTTCTCGGACGGCAACAAGGGCGGCTACGTCAAAGCGGCGATACCCGTTACGCCCGGCACCAAGTTGCTGGTGGTGGTAGGCGGCGAGGGCGGGACTTCCACTGCCGGCTTGGGCGGCACCGGCGGATACAACGGCGGAGGAACGGGCGGCGCGGGGAGCTACAGCACGCAGTACACCAACGGCGGCGAAGGCGGCGGCGGCTCATCGGACGTACGCGAGGGTGGTAAACGCGCTCGCGATCGCGTGATCGTTGCCGGCGGCGCCGGCGGCGGTGGCGTCGGCGTCGGATTTTACAGTGCCGGTGGGGGCGGCGCCGGCGGTGGTCTTCTCGGCGGTACGGGCGACGGCGCATGCTGCGGGAGCGGCACCGGCGATGGCGGATTCGGCGGCTCGCAGACCCAAGGCGGCAAGGGAGGAAGCGGCGGTCATCGCTCGGGCTATATGCCCGGCGCGAACGGCAAGTCCGGCACGCGCGCCTTGGGCGGCGAGGGCGGAGACGGTTCCGGCTCCGGCGGCGGCGGTGGTGGTGGCGGCGGCGGCTTTTACGGCGGCGGTGGTGGCGGCGCCGGCGCTTCGATGACCAGCGGCGTCGGCGGCGGCGGTGGTGGCGGCGGCGGTTCTTCGTACGTCGAGCCGAGCGCGAAGCACGTCAAAAACGTGCAAGCCGGCGGAAGCAGCGGCAACGGTCAGGTCGTCATTTCGTGGTAGGGGTAGCGGTCAAGCTTTCGCGCACTCTGGTGCTGGTGGCGGTTTGCTGCGCGCAATGCTGCTCGTCGGTCGGACAGCCGGCGACGCCGGTCGCCGCACCTCAAGCTGCCAGCATCCAACACGTCGTCGTCATCGTGCAAGAGAATCGCAGCTTCGTCGATTTGTTCCGCGGATTCCCGGGAACCGACGCACCGTCCTATGGTTACCTGGGCTCGAAGAAGATCGCGCTGAAACCGGTGCCGCTCGAAGATCCCAACAACATCGCGAACAACTTCCCAGATGCGATCGCAGCGTGGAACAACGGCAAGATGAACGGCTTCGATCAAGAGCAAATGTACGGCACGCCGAAGACGTTTCCGTACGCCTACGTTCCCAACACCCGCAAAGAGGCCGGACCGTACTGGTTTCTCGCGCGCAAGTGGGTGCTAGCCGATCGGATGTTCCCGATGGAGTTCGGCGAGAGCTTCACCGCGCATCTCGCACTCATCGCCGGCACCAGCAACCTCAATCCCCAACTGGCCGAAGTCGACGGGCCAAACGCCTGGCCGTGGACGTGCGACGCACCGCCTGGCACGATCACGTATACGCTCACGCCACAACGCAACGAGAACGCAAACGGACCGTTCCCGTGCTTCACGCAGATGCGCACGATGGCCGATACGCTCGATGCGGCGAACATCTCGTGGCGCTACTACGTGCCACCCGTTTCGAACCTCGGCGGTAAAGCCTGGACCGAGTTCGGTGCCATCAAGGCGGTGCGCTACGGGCCGGACTGGAAGAACGTCGTTACGCCCGAGACGGCGGTTCTCTCAGACATTCACGCCGGCCGCCTGCCGCAGGTGGCGTGGGTCATCCCCGACATTGCCAACTCCGATCACCCCGGTAGCGGCAGCAACACCGGACCGTCCTGGGTAGCATCGGTCGTCAATGCAATCGGCGAGAGTGCGTATTGGAAGAGCACCGCGATCGTTCTGCTCTGGGACGATTGGGGCGGCTGGTACGACGATGCCCCGCCGCCGCAGCTCGACTTTCGCGGTCTCGCAATCCGCGTGCCGTGCCTCGTCGTCTCGCCGTACGCGCGCATCGCCGCCGGTGCAAAGAACGGCTACGTCTCGCACACGCAATACGAATCGGGAAGCGTCCTCAAGCTGATCGAGGAAATCTTCGGATTGCCGCCCGTCGGGCCGGCCCGCCTAGGCTATA
>Ga0187783_10001157_pt1 | contig 19517 bp, 19 predicted proteins | sample 1015_SJ02_MP02_2_FD_132471 | JGI IMG/M metagenome (GOLD analysis project Ga0187783, IMG submission 132471) | Tropical peat soil microbial communities from peatlands in Department of Meta, Colombia - 1015_SJ02_MP02_20_MG | ecosystem: Environmental > Terrestrial > Soil > Wetlands > Peat | place...
CCGGATGAGTTCGTAAGCGACATAGGGGGCAGCTAGAGCGGGACGCGTGTCGTATCGAGGATTTCCCGGAGAATCGCTTCTGCCTGTTCGGATTTCTTCTGCGTCGAAACGTAGCGTGAGCTGACGACGACGCGGTGGGCGAACACAGGAACGATGAGACGCTTGAAGTCATCGGGCAGGCAGTAGTCGCGCCCCTCCAAGAACGCGCGCGCTTGTGCGGCACGATGTAACATCACTGCGCCGCGGGAGCTGACGCCGAGGCTCAACTGTTCGGTCTGACGGGTTCGCTCCACGATTTCCAGTGCGTAGTCGAGCAGGCTCTCCTCCACTTTCACCTGCGAGATCGCCTGCTGCATCCCGACCACATCGTGTGCATCCATCAGGGGAGCGATCTGGTCGGCGCGCCCTGCAGCCGAGTTGTTGCGGAGGATCTCCTTTTCGCTCGCCCGAGAGGGATAACCCATGCGGATGCGCATCAAAAAGCGATCGAGTTGCGATTCCGGCAAAGGGTACGTGCCATGGTGCTCGATGGGATTCTGCGTAGCCACCACCAGAAAGGGCTGTGGCAGCGGGCGCGTGTGGTTATCGACCGTGATTTGCGATTCGTTCATGGCCTCGAGAAGCGCAGACTGTGTTTTCGGAGTGGTGCGGTTGATTTCGTCGGCCACAATGATGTTGGCGAAAATCGGGCCGGGCTTAAACTCAAATTCCTGCGTGGCGGGGTTGAAGACACTCACGCCGATCACATCGCTCGGCAGCAGGTCGGAGGTGAACTGAATCCGTTGAAACGAACAACGAAACGAACGCGCGAGCGCCTGCGCCAGAGTGGTCTTGCCGACGCCCGGAACGTCTTCGATCAGGAGATGACCGCGCGCTAAGAGCGCCGTGAGCGCAAGGTGGATGACGTCCTCTTTGCCTTTGACGACCCGCCCGATCGAGCGCTGAAGCTCGGCGAGACGGCTGCTGGCAGCGACGGCGTTGGTGTTGGTCGCGGTTTGCAATTCCTTAGGCCTTCTGCTACAAAAACTGAGCTGCTTTTGCTGGGCGCTTGCGGGCGATTAGCTCAGTGGTTAGAGCGCTCCCCTCACACGGGAGAGGTCCAAGGTTCAAGTCCTTGATCGCCCACCAGCTTCTGTTTTGATTCTGCCATCATTTGTCAGGCTGCCTGAAATATTGATTTAAGAAGGTGTGCCCAAGGAGTGGCGCTTGTGGGCCGCCGGGCTCGAAATGAGGCTGTCACTAAAATTCGTAAGGGTCCTAGCGCTGGGCGGGTGGGTCGGGGCCATCGTGTATTTTGCGGCGGTAGTCACCGCAGGAGCTTTCGCGGTTCTGCCAAGTCGGGACGAGGCTGGACAGCTCGTGGGCTTCACGCTGGGCGGATTGCACGTGATGGGCCTCGTCGCAGCGGCGGTTTTTGTGATGGCATCGGTCGTGCTCGTCAAGGGTCTCAAAGCATTTCTCAAACCAACGGTGGCGGGCGTGATTCTGATGGGGCTGTTGACGGCGGCCTCGCAATATCACGTGATGCCGCGTATGGAGCGCCTGCGGAGCCAGATGGGCTCGGTCGATCAGACGCCTCGAAGCGATCCGCACCATGTCGAATTCGACCGTCTGCACAAAACCTCCGTAGACATCGAGGGCGCGGTGCTGTTCGTTGGATTGATCGCCTTGTTCTTAACCCTGCGCGAGGATCGATCGAGGGCGGAGAACTAGGATTTTTTTCTCGCGCGCTTGTGCTTGATCGGCGCCCTCTTCCCCTTTGCTCGCACCTTGCTGATTTTGCGGGCGTTAGGGCCAGCGAGTTGGACGGCGCGCCACATGTACCAGCTCGCCACGGTGCGATAGGGACGCCATCGCTCGCCAAACTTGAGTAGCTCCATCGGCCGCGGAATCTCGCGTTTGCGGTAGGTGATGGCGTAGCCTTTCTGCACCCCGTAATCGTGAATCGGCAGGACGTCGGGGCGGCCCAGGCGAAAAATCAAGAACATCTCGACGGTCCACCTACCGATGCCCCGGACAGAGATCAGCCGATCCACAAGCTCCTGATCCGATATTTTCTCGGCTTCAGCGAGCGTGGGCACAACGCCATCGATTGTCTTCTGCGCAAGATCGCGCACAGCGGCCACCTTGGCGTTCGAAAGGCCGCACTGGCGCAGCCTGCGAGTCGGCACGCGCAGTAATTCTTCCGGGGTCGGGCAATTTCCGTTGACGCCGAGCGCCTTGATGCGTCGAAAAATGGCCTGTGCAGCCTTCCCGGCGATGCTCTGGTGCATGATGGCTTCCAGTAAGGATTCGTAAACGCTGTCGCATTCATCGAGCCGGAACTGAAATGTTCCGACCCTTTCCATCAGGCTGGCAAGACGCTTGTCGACGCGCGAAAGGTGCGCGTGTGCCTCGACGTGGTCGAAGGGCAAGGGAAGCGAGCTCGTCTGAGCGTTTATCACTCCTTCTTCTCGAGCAGAGCCTTCAGACGCACCCAAGAATCGGCGCGGGCTTTTCTATTGGCGTCACTGGCATCGGGAGCCTCGCCAGCTCGCATAAAGCCATGTCCTGCGCCATCGTAGGTGACCGGCTCATAGACTTTGCCGGCCGCTTTCATGTTAGCGGTCGCCGTGGGAATTGTGGCATCAACGCGAGCGTCGTTACCGGCGTAAAAAGCGTACACGGGCGCGGCGATGCGCACCATCGCGTCCGGCTCCGGCGGCCCTCCGTAGAAGACAAACGCAGCGGAAAGATCGGGGCGGTTCGTCGCGAAGCGAAAGCTCTGGCCACCGCCCCAGCAGAAGCCGACGACGAAGAGTTTGCCGGTGGAGGCGGGGAGCTTCTTCCCGTAGTCAGCGACGGCCGTGAGGTCGGCCGTCACCTGCTCCGGATCGAGATGGCTGACGGCCTCCATGGCCTTCGCCTGATCGAGGGAGGAACTGCGACCGCCATTCGGTCCCATGCCAGAAAGCAAATCCGGCGCAACGGCAATGTAGCCGGCCGCGGCGAGCTGGTCGGAAAGGTCCTCGACCCAGTCGGTCATGCCGAAGATTTCGTGAATCACGACCACAACGGGGCGTTTGTCCTTCGACTCGGGATAGACGACGAAGGTTTCGACCGAGCGGCCGTCGTGCTTGACCGTTACCCATTCTTGATGCCGCGGAGATTTCTGAAGGGCCGCCTGCGCCCAATCCTGCGCCGAAACGGCCTCGGACGCGAGGAGGGCCAGAACTAGGGAAAGATATTTCATCGACCACCTCAGCTCTCTTCTCAGGCCGAATAATATACAGCAGTCGCGCATCGAGGCAAGCGGGGCTGTCTGTTCTGGATTCTGAGTGTGCTGCCGGCGAGCTCGGTCTGGCCGGAGGCTTCCAGATCCAGCATCTCGGAGCGAAGCGAAGCCAATTGCCGAAGCAATTCTCGGGGTTCGCAGTCGTCGGTTTGGGTCCTATCGCTTCTCCCGAGCTCATTCTACGGGTCGATTGTTTCCGATCTGTGACCACGGTCACGGATCCGGGCAGCGGGGAAGTAGGAAATGGCTGTGCTAGTATCGAGCGCTTATGCAGACAGGAATTATCGGGCTGCCACAAGTAGGAAAGACCAGTCTTTTCCGCATCTTGACCCGGGCGCGCGTGGGGACGCGGAGTGCTCCGGCCGAAGCGCATGTGGGGATCGCGCGGGTGCCGGATGTGCGGGTCACGAAACTTGCGGAGGCTTTCAGGCCGAAGAAGATCACGTACGCGACGATTGAGTACGTGGACATCGGCGGCATTCAGAAAGACCGAGAGAAAAACAAAGCGTCGCTCGTGCCCCTGCGAGAGGCAGACGCCTTGGCGCACGTTGTGCGCCTTTTTGAAAATCCAGCGGTGCCGCACGAGGCCGGGTCGATCGATGCGCTCAGAGACATTGTGAGCGTCGACATTGAATTGATTTTGAACGATCTGGAGCAGGCGGCCAAACGAATCGAACGAATCGAAAAGGACTTGAAAAAGAAAAAAGATCCGTCGCTCGAGGCCGAATTGTATCTTTTGAATCAGTGCCGGCAGTCACTCGAGGCGGAAACACCTCTGCGCGAGTTGACGCTAAAGCCTGAGGAGGAAAGGCTGCTAACGGGCTTTTTGTTTCTGACGCGCAAGCCGATGCTATATGCACTGAATCTCGGCGACGAAGAAGCGCCGGAGATTGACCAAGCCGTGAAGAAACATCATTTGGAAAAGCTTGCGGCGAAACCGCAGACTGCCGTGGTCCCGTTTTGCGGCAAGATCGAAGCAGAACTAGCGGAACTCGACGATCGTGAGGCGGCCGAGATGATGCGTGCGTACGGTCTTCGAGAATCGGGGCGCGATCGCCTGATCGAAGCAAGCTATCGCTTGCTCGGGCTGATCTCCTTTCTCACGTGCGGCGATCCGGAATGCCGCGCCTGGACTATCCGGCGAGGCATGACCGCGCAGGAAGCTGCCGGAGCGATCCACACCGACATCCAGAAGAATTTCATCAAAGCGGATGTCGTGAACTGGGAGGACCTGCTCCGGGCCGGAAGTTTTGCGGCGGCGCGGGAAAAGGCCCAAGTGCGGCTTGAAGGGAAAGAGTACATCGTGCGGGACGGCGACGTGATCTTGTTCCGTCACAGCGGATGAAACGCTGTGAACGAGCGGGAAGGCTCAGCCGCGCCGGATGAGTCATGAATTCACCCGAGATAATGCGAATCCTCGTGGCGGGATTGCTGGGCTTGACGGCGGCCGGCGCGAACGTTTTGGGCGGACTGCTGATCGCGCGGCGGCAATGGTCGCGCCATTACCTGAGGTACTTCATTGCGCTGGGCGCCGGGTTCATGTTGGCGACGGCGATCCTCGAGATGATTCCCGAATCGGTGAAACTCCGCGGTGACAGCGGGTCGATTTTCTTTCATAGCACCAATGTCGTTTTCGTCTTTGTCCTCGCGGGCTATTTCTTGGTGCACTTCTTCGAACACACTGTGGCACCGCACTTTCATTTCGGCGAAGAGACCCATCACGACGCCGTTTCACGAGCGCACGCAAGCTATGCGGCCCTGCTCGGGTTGGTGATCCACACCTTTTTCGACGGCGTGGCGATTGCGTCCGGGCTGCTGGTATCCACTTGGTTGGGGGGAGTCATCTTTTTCGCCGTCTTCCTGCATAAGATTCCAGAAGGGTTTACGGTGTCTTCGCTGATGCTTGCCAGCGGCCAGAGCCGGCAGACCGCACTGGCCTCGTCGGCGATTTTAGGCGGAGCCACACTGGGCGGGATGGCGCTGATGTTCGCCATTCGGAGCGCGGTAGCGGACGCGCTGCCGTTCTCGGCGGGTGTCACCCTGTATGTGGCAGCATCGGACTTGATCCCGGAGGTGAACCGCGAGCCGGGGCCGGGTATGGCGGGACTCGTCTTCGTAGGAGTCGCGATTCTGCTCGTGCTAAAGGCCGCCTTCCGCATGTAGACGGTATCGCTGGGTAAAATGCGAACTCTCGATTCGAAGGCGGATTGCGATTCGATCGCCGCGCGCATTGCCACGCTGACCCCGAACGATCGCCGGAGGTGGGGGCAGATGTGCGTGGAGCAGATGGTTTGTCACCTCTCGGATTCCTACCTGGCGGCGCTCGGCGAAAAGGCTCTCAGCCCAGCCACAGGATTGCTGCAACGGACCGTGGTCAAGTGGATGGCGCTCGCTCTTCCCATCCCATGGCCGCACGGTTTCAAGACGCGCCCAGAGCTCGAGCAAGGCCTGGGTGGTACGCCGCCGGTTGACTTTGAGCGGGATTGCGCGAGGTTGCTCGCTGTTTTCCGTCGGTTTTCCGGGGAGTCGGCCCGCTACGCGGATACACACCCCATCTTTGGGCCGATGAGCCGGCGGGACTGGCTCCGCTGGGGCTACCTCCATGCAGACCATCATCTTAGACAGTTTGGCCGTTAAGGACGCTGCGGAACCTCCGGGCAGCTTTTCTTGCTAACCTGTCCTTTTTGAATATCTTAGGGGATTTGGCGGCCCCTCTCAAGGTCGTTGCCGATGCGCCAATATGTGGTTGGGCATGGGAGTCCACCGCAACTTTATGGCACACAGGGTGTTAGATAAACTGTGCAGGCCATGGCACGAAGCGACGTCCAATTGATGCTGGACGTGAAGGCCGGCGACGACGCGTCCTTCGACTTCCTATTGGTGAAGTACCGCTCGCCACTGGTGAACTTCCTCTACCGCATGGTGCGCGACCGGGCGACGGCCGAGGATCTAGCGCAAGACGTTTTTTTGCGGGTCTACCGGGTGCGGAAGGAGTATATTCCCAGCGCGAAGTTCACGACCTGGCTCTTCCGCATCGCCACCAACGCGGCGCTCAACTCGGTTCGGGACAATCGGCATCAAAGGATGGAAGTGTCGCTCGACACGCCGGTCCGTGAGGAGCAGGAGGCGTCGCCCCGCGAGCTGCCCGCGCGCGAAATGCGGATCGATGAGCACTTGCTCGAGCGCGACCGCGTGGAATTCATACAGCGGGCCATCGCTTCGCTGCCGGACAAACAACGGGCCGCTGTTTTGCTACACAAGTATGAAGAGATGGACTACGCAGAAATCGCGAAGATTCTGGATTGCACGGAGGCAGCGCTGAAATCCTTGCTGTTCCGGGCGTACGAGAATCTGCGGGTGCAATTGGCGCCGCTGGTGAATCTGTCGGCATCGCCCCAGCGCGCCGCAGAAAGAAGGCCCTCATGAATTGTGAAAAGGTCTCCCAGGAGTTGGTGGCGTATTTGGACGGCCGGATGGACTCGGCCGAGCGGCGTGAGACGGAGGAGCACATCGCCAGTTGTGCGGCATGCCGCGAGCGCGCCGAACAGTTCCGCCATGTTTGGACCGTGATGGACGAAGTCCCGGTCATGGAGCCGTCTTTTGGTTTCGATGCGCGGGTTCGCCAGCGCGTGGCTGCCGAACCCAGGCGCGGCTGGTGGGCATGGTTTGCTCCGCAAGCACGCCTGGCGTTTTCGGCTGTGCTGCTGATTGCGCTGACCGTCTGGGTTGCGAAACGGCCGAGCAATCCCGCAACGGGGGGCCCGGCGGCCTCAACCGAGCAGGATTTCAATGCCATTCAGCATCTCGGCGTGCTCGAGAACTACGACGTCGTAACGAAAATGGATGCGCTCTCTGAACTGGTTCCTTCGGCCGACCAAGAGCCGCAAACGCCGGAAGCCCAACCGAGGGAAAGCAACGACTAACGGGAGATTTCTTTGCTATCGCGATTTCCCAAACTCGTGATGCTGGGCCTGCTGGTGGCAGGATGTGTCGGGCCGCTTGCCTCGGCACAGAACGGCGGGACGCCGCGCGGTTGGCAGGCCCGGTGGCAAGCGGCCCGACAGGTACATGAGAACGCTGGGCCGAAGGGCGGGGGGGGCGCCAAAGGCCAGCCCAACGTGCGCGCGATGGAGGGCCTGCCGCCGGTCTGGATTCAGAGACTGCGAGAGATGCCGGCCGATCAGCAGGAGCGGTTTCTGCAAAACAATGCCAAGTTTCGCCAGCTGCCTCCTGAGCGGCAGGCGCAGATTCGCCAAAACCTCGATCGTTGGAACAAGCTTTCAGCGGAACAGAAGCAGGATGCCATCAGTCGCGAGCAAGTGCTTGAGCGCATGACGCCGGAGCAGCGTCAGTACGTTCGGAATACACTCTTGCCGAAATGGCAGTCGATGCCGCAGGACCGGCGCCAGGTGATCAACCATCATCTAGCCATGCTGCGGAATATGAGCCCAGCCACGCAACAGGCCGCGCTGAACGACCCGCGCTTCGTCGGGGGGCTCAGCCCGGATGAACAGACGATGCTGCGCGACCTGAATTCGCTCCGAAATCCGCCTCCGGCACCGCCCACGCCGGAGCCCTGACGGCTCGCGAGCCGATCGGCTGAAGAATTCCTCGCCTGGGTTGTTAACTCTTACAAAACAATTTTGAGCGGGTGTGGCTCTTGACCGCTAGCCATCGCGGAGACGTTCGGATTCTGCTACTACCGCTTGTGGTTTTGCTCCCTCTCCGGCGCACCGAAGGAATTTTGCGGCCGCTTGCGCCGATCAAAAAAAAACTTTCTCACCTTGCAACATTCCACTTGACAAGAAAAAGAAGCCGCCTACAATCGGGGCACAAAGTGGGATGAAGTGGGACCTAGTGGCAGGAGATGTAATCGAGTGGGTGAGGCGAGCAGGCGAGTGGAACCAAGATCCGGCGCTCTGGCCAACGTTCTGAAGGGCTCACATGCTGCGCGGCAATTATCTGGCGACGGTCGACGAGAAGGGGCGGGTGAAAATCCCTGCCGACTTTTTGGCCGAACTGCGGCGTTTGGGCAAGAAGTTCTATGTGACCAGCGTGACCGGCAATCACGCCCGAATCTACCCCATGAAGAGGTGGGAGGAGATCGAAAAGAAGCTCGCGAAACGGTCATCCTACAACCCGGCCAGAGAAAAATTCCTGGCACGAACCAACTATTACGGCCAAGTGGTCGAGATGGATGGGCAGGGGCGCATTCTGATTCCATCCATATTGCGCGAGTCAGCGGAGATGAAGGGAGAAGTGGACGTGCAGGGAAATCTCACCTACCTGCAAGTCTGGAATCACGCGCGATTCCTCGAGCAGTTGAACCGTAGCCCGGTCACGGCGGAAGACATCAAGGCGTTTGACGAATTGGGCGCGTAGGTTTTGAGCATTTGGCATACGCCCGTTCTGGCCGCGGAGGCTATCGAATTCCTCCACATACGGCCCGAGGGAACGTATGTGGACGCGACGGTGGGCACGGGCGGGCATGCGGTCGAAATTGCTCGGCGGCTCACGACCGGGCAGCTTTTGGCGATCGACCGCGATCCCGAAGCGCTCGCTGTCGCGCGCGAGAGATTGAAGCCGTACGGGGAAAAGGTGGTTCTGGTGCAGGCGGAGTTCTCAAGAATCGGCGAGCTGCAGGGCGAAATGAACATGCCCTTGTTCAACGGAGTGCTCGCCGATCTGGGAGTTTCAACGCTCGAGCTGGACAGTCCGGAACGCGGGTTTTCCTTTCGCTGGGCCGGGCCGCTCGATATGCGGATGAACCCCGATCTGCCGCTGACGGCGGATGAGATTGTGAATCATTGGTCAGAGAGCGAACTGGCCGACCTGCTCTATCAAAAAGCCGAAGAGCGGGATTCACGCAGAATCGCCAGGGCGATTGTTCGGGCGCGACCGATTCGCGACACCGAACACCTGGCAACGGTTGTGGCAGGGGTCCACAAAGCAAGGGGAAGGCAGAAACTGCAGCCCGCGACAAAAACGTTTCTGGCGCTGCGGATAGCGGTGAATCGAGAAGAGGAGGAACTCGAGCAGTTTCTTTCGCGGACCCCTGCCACATTATCTTCCCGAGGACGATGGGTGGTCCTCACCTACCATTCGCTCGAAGATCGACCCGTGAAGCGGACCTTTCAGCGCCTGGAGCGCGAGGGTAGCTTTCGGGTGCTGACGCGAAAAATCATCCGACCCAGCCAAGAAGAAATCCGAAATAACCCTCGAGCGCGCAGCGCAAAGATGCGCGTTGCGGAAAAAATCTCGTCGGTTCCGACCCGCCCGATGGGGAGCCAGTCATGACGGAATATTTCACGGTCAAGCGCATTGATAATTCCAGACTGTCGCGCCCTGTGGCGACGGCGCAGCTCCAGGAGTTCCGCCGGCGGCTTTTGACCGCGGCAGCGATGGCCACCTGCCTGCTGTGCTACGCCTGGCAGCACTTCCAGTGCATCCAGATCCGGTACCAGCTCGAGCAGCTCGCGAGCGAGCGGGCGCAGGCCGCCGAGCTCAATCAGCAGCTGCACCTCGAGGTGGCCACGCTGCGATCGCCGATGCGCGTCGACGCGATTGCGAGAAACCAGCTTGGATTGACGGTCCCTGTGCCCGGCCAAGTGGCTCCGGCCGATCTGCCCGCCGATGGCGTGCTGGCCGATGCGCGCCCGGTGGTGCAGTCCACCCGGCCCTGATATCTCGAACGAGATCGGCATCAAAGTGGTCCGCCCGGGCGGGCCGTCCTCTTTGGCGTGAACCGAGCCGGAGCATGATTTCCGATCAGGAAGGCCGGAGTTCATGGAGCAGCGCAATCCGCGTCTCCGCTGGCTGATCGTTTGGTCCCTCGCGGTCGTCTGGATCGCCATCCTTCTCGTTCGTCTCAGTTACCTGCAGCTGTTCTGCTACAGCGAATACCTCGCCAAAGCACAGCGCCAACAGCAGCGCGTTTTCGAAATCAGTCCGATGCGGGGCCCGATCTATGACCGCAAGGGCCGTGAACTGGCCGTGAGCCTGCCCATGGATTCGGCGTTTGCCGATCCGGCCGAAATCAACGATGTCGGGATGGTGGCGCGGCTGCTTTCGCGTGTGCTCGACCTGCCCGCCGAGGAGCTCGAGGTCAAAATAAAACAGGCCCACACGCCGGTCCGGCTGGCGAGAAAGGTCCCGCCCGAGGCGGTGCAACGCATCAGCGAGATGAGCTTGAAAGGGGTGTTCTTTCAAAAAGAGAACCGTCGCGTGTATCCGCAAAGAGCCCTGGCTGCCTCGGTGCTCGGGTATGTGGACGTCGATGAAAAAGGCAACGGCGGAATCGAGTATTCCTTCGACAAACAGATTCTCGGAAGGCCCGGCAGAATGATGGTGCTGGCCGACGGGCGGCGGCAGTGGTACGACCGCAGCGAGGCGGCGGCCGATCCGGGCGCGAGCGTTACGCTGACGATCGACGAAACCATTCAGTACATTGCGGAAAAGGAGCTCGCCCAAGCGATTCAGCAGACACAGGCGAAAGCGGGCACGGTAGTGATCGAAGACCCGAACTCGGGAGAGCTATTGGCCGTTGCCAACTGGCCGACATTTGATCCAAACGATCCCGGAAAATATCCGGACGAGGATCGAATCGACCGAGCCGTGGCATCGGCCTACGAGCCAGGCTCGACATTCAAAGTCATCACGCTGACGGGAGCTATCGAAAACGGCGTCGCCCGCGTCGAGGACCTCATCGACTGCCAGATGGGCCAGATTATGGTGGCCGGGCGGCTGATCCACGACTGGAAAAAGTTTGGAGTTCTGAGCGTCCGCGAGATTCTGGAACACTCGAGCGACGTCGGCGCAATCAAGCTGGCGTTGCGACTGGGGTCACCCAGGTTCTACGACACGGCTCGCGCCTTTGGAATCGGGCAATCCACGGGAATCGAGCTGCCAGGCGAGAATCGGGGGCTGTTGCGACCAGTCGAGAACTGGTCGGCCAGCTCGATTGGATCGCTGGCCATGGGACAGGAGGTGAGCGTCACCCCGATCCAGATCATTTCGGCTATCTCGGCCGTCGCCAATGGCGGCACGCTCTATGCGCCTCACGTGGTGCGGGAAATTCACGGAGGCAGTCCCGGCGGTCTGCGTGTGCTCCGGGAACCGAGACTGGCAACGGACGGCCGAACGGCGGCGACCATGCGGGAGCTGATGGAAGGAGTTATCCGAGAGGGCACGGGCAAGCCCGCGCGGCTTGATGGTTACACGGCAGCGGGAAAATCGGGAACCGCACAGAAAATCGATCCGGCAACAGGACGCTATTCACGGACGCAATATAACTCGTCGTTTGTTGGCTTCGCTCCCGTGAACAATCCGGCCATCACCATTCTCGTCCTGTTGGACTCCCCCGTGGGGCCACATCATGGAGGAGAGGTCGGCGGACCGGTCTTCAAGCGGGTGGCCGAGCAGGCCTTGGCTTACTTAGGCGTGCCACACGATGTGCCATCGGCCTCTGACGTGGAGACGGCCGAGAACTCGCACCCAATCGAGCCGATGAAACCTCGCGAGAGAGATGCCGAGCAGGAGAGCCACCAACGGTTTGCCGATGCCCTGAGCGCGGGCCTTCCGTCGGTCTCGGCCCCGACCATGAGCTTTGGCGATCAGACTGTCGCGGTTCCCACGCTGACAGGTCAAAGCGTACGCAGTGTCACGGAGCTGTGTTCGAAGCTCGGATTGGCTCCGGCCCTGATCGGTACCGGAATTGCGTTGGAACAGTCTCCCGAGGCCGGCGCGCAGGTGCCACGGGGCAGTCAGGTGACGGTCCGATTCGGACGGCCCGGGGAGTTGGAAAGCGTTTCGGCGCGAAGAGGCGGGAATTGAGTGCTGGTTGCAGGCTGCCGGAGTTGAGAAACGGCAGAGGCCGCGCGAAACTGAAGGTTCAAGGGATGAAACTCAGGGATCTGTTGTCGGGCATCGAGCTCAGCCAAGTCAGTGGGCCGACCGATGTCGACATTCAGTCGGTTGCCTATGACAGCCGCAGGACCACGTCGGGGGGCCTTTTTTTTGCACTTCAAGGCGAAAAACTCGACGGAATGGCGTTCCTCGACGACGCCGTCAGCCGGGGCGTGATTGCAGTGGCGAGCACGCGCGCGCGACCCGAGTCTCTTGCCGGACGGGTGACTTGGGTGGAGGTACGACCGGGAGCAGAGCGGCGGGGCCTGGCGCAAGTTGCGGCCAACTGGTATGGACACCCGGCCCAGGAGCTCAAGCTCGTCGGCGTCACGGGAACCAACGGCAAGACCACGACGACCTATTTGGTGGACTCGATCCTGCGCGCAGCCGGGCACACGACTGGCTTGATCGGCACCACGGGATACCGGACTCCGAAGAGAAGCCGAACAGCGGTCAACACCACGCCCGAGTCGCTCGATTTGCAACAAATGTTGAGAGAGGTGCGGGAGGCGAGAGGCACGCACGTCGTGTTGGAGGCGAGCTCGCATGCGCTGGCGATGGAACGGCTCTGGGGTTGCCATTTCGCAGTAGCGGTCTTCACCAACCTGACGCGCGATCACTTGGATTATCACAAGACATTGGAGGACTATTTCGCTGCCAAACGACAGCTGTTTCAAGGCACGGGCGCTGGGGCGCCCGATGTAGCTGTGATCAACCGCGACGATCCCTCTTCGGTGTCGCTCGAGGGGATGGCGCGACGCACGCTCACCTATGGCCTCGGGGGCTCGGTGGATCTGACGGCGAAGGGGCTCGCCTTCAATTTTCGAGGTCTTACCTTTACAGCAGAGACACCCCTGGGAAATATCGAGGTGCGATCGTCGCTTGTGGGCCGGATCAACGTTTACAACATACTGGCCGCGGTCGGCGCGGGGATCGCTCTCGGCATTTCCGCCGCGAAAATTTCCGAAGGAATCGCCTGTCTTGATTTGGTGCCGGGGCGATTTCAGACGATTGACGAGGGGCAACCGTTTTTGGTCGTCGTGGACTATGCGCACACCGACGATGCGCTGCGCAATTTGATTCAGACGGCCCGAGAGCTTAGTCCCCAGGCCCGGATCATTACCGTATTCGGCGCGGGCGGTGAGCGCGATCGAACGAAACGTCCATTGATGGGCGAGGCAGCCGGCTCTCTGAGCGACGTCGTGGTGCTGACAAGCGACAATCCTCGCGGAGAAGACCCGTTGCGAATCATCAATGATGTGGTCGTGGGGTTGCAGAGAGTCAATGCGAAGTATCGAGTCGAGCCGGACCGGGAGCTGGCGCTTCTCACGGCCCTTGAGGAAGCGCAGCCCGGAGACATTGTCCTGCTCGCGGGCAAGGGGCATGAGACGTATCAGGTGCTCGCGAAGGGAACCATCGAATTTGACGATCGTGAGAAGGCGCGGGAAATCCTGCGCCGGAAAGGCTATTCCAGGGTCTCAGCTGGATAGGCATTGGGAGATGCCATGCGGTGGACAGTGGCTCAACTGGCAGAAGCACTGAGTGTCGCGCCCCCCACGCGGCTCGACCCTACGGCTACGGTGGTCGGTGTGTCGATTGACTCTCGTACGGTCCAGCCGCGAGAGCTGTTTATTGCCATACGCGGACCGCGTCACGACGGACACGATTTCCTTGCGGGGGCATTCGAGCGCGGAGCGACGGCTGGGGTGGTGGCGAGGCCACGCATGGCCGAATACCCCGAAGAAATTCGAGGCAAGCTATTTGCGGTTGACGACACACTGGCCGCGCTCGGGCGACTGGCCGCACGCGCGTGCCAAATTTGGCGAAAGGGGAAGCCGGGAAGGATCATCGGCGCCGTAGCTGGATCCGTCGGCAAGACCACGACGAAAGAGATTCTGGCAGGGTTGGTGAGTGCACGGTTTCCCGTGCTCAAGACACAAGGAAACCTGAACAACGAATATGGCTTGCCTCTGACGCTGCTGAAAATCGGCGAGGAGCATGAAGCGGTTGTGGTCGAACTGGGGATGTCGCACCGGGGCGAGTTAGCGGCTCTGGCGAACATTGCCCGGCCCGAAGTGGGAGTTGTGACCCGTGTCGCCGTAGAGCATTTGGAGTTTTTTCGATCGATTGACGACATTGCGCTCGCCGAACGTGAGCTGGTTGAGAATCTTGCCTGGCCCAGCGCCACGGCCGTGTTGAATGCTGACGACGAACGGGTTGCGAGTTTTGCGCGGGTGGCCCGTGGGCGCGTGGTTCGGTTCGGGACCGGCATAGAAGCTGAGTTTCGAGCCGAGCAAATCGAGGAGCGAGGCCTTGACGGCATGGCTTTTGATTTCATCTCGCCGGCGGGCCGCACGCGGTTCAGCCTGCCGCTGATCGGGCGGCATAACGTGATGAACGCCCTCGCTGCCCTGGCAGCGGCGAGCCTTTGGGGCATCGGTGCGGAGGAAGCAAAAGGTGTCTTTCCTCGGCTCACGCCAGCAGACAAACGCGGCGAAGTGGTACGTTTCGAAGAAGGATTCGCTGTGATCAACGACTCGTACAACTCGAGCCCGACGGCGCTGACAGCTATGGTCGAGCTGCTGGCGTCCACACCGGGGTACCAGCGAAGGATTCTGGCTGCCGGCGAGATGTTGGAGCTGGGAAATTCCTCGGCCGATCTTCATCAGGAATGCGGCCGTTTGGTCACGGGCCGCAGGATCGACTGGATTTTCGGGGTGCAGGGTCATGCGGCCGATTTGATCCGTGGCGCGCTGGAGGCGGGACACCCGCAGGAGCGCACACAATTTTTTGAAACATCTGCCGAGGCGGCCACCTTTCTGGCGGGGTTTGTGACCCGTGGTGATCTGCTGCTGCTGAAAGGTTCCCGCGGAACAAAAATGGAAAAAATTCTCGAAGCGATAAACGGCCAGCATCGGCGCAAAACGCCCCCGACGGACGTTGTGGAGGCCGGTCTCAGAGGGCGTCACTGAAATGCTCTACTACCTCTTCTTCTTCGCGCTGCGGCCGCATTTCAGTCCCCTGAACGTGTTTCGCTACATCACCGTGCGCACGGCGGTGGCGAGCCTGACGGCCCTCGCTCTCTCGTTGCTGCTGGGGCCCTGGATGATCGAGCGACTTCGCGCCATGCAGGTACAGCAGTACATTCGCGAAGAAGGTCCGAAGCGACACCAAGAGAAGGCGGGAACGCCGACGATGGGCGGCCTGCTCATTGTCTCCGCGATTGTGATTCCCACGCTCCTTTGGGCCGATTTGCGAAACCCCTACGTGCTGCTGGCCATCGCGGCGACCGTAGCGTTCGGAACGATCGGGTTCGTTGATGATTACAACAAAGTGGTCCGCAAGCACAATCGTGGACTAACGGCGGCGGGAAAATTCCTCTTACAGGTTCTCACCTGTGCGTTCGTAGGTGCGGTGCTTGTGGGGTTGCAGGCCAAGGGAACGTACTCCACGCAGTTGAGCGTACCTTTCCTGAAGAAGCTGCACCCGGACCTAGTGATCGAGTCGGCGCGGAACCTTCCCGTGATCTGGCCGATCGCCTATGTCCCGTTTGTTTTGTTCCTGGTGGTCGTCATCGCGGGGCTCTCCAATGGAGTCAATCTCACCGACGGACTGGACGGACTGGCGATCGGCTGCGTGTTGATTACCGCGGTGGCGCTGACGGTCATCACTTATCTCTCCAGCAACGCGCGGTTCGCCGAGTATTTGGAGATTCAGAGAGTTCCCGATGCAGCGGAGCTTACGATTTTCTGCGGGTCGCTGGCGGGCGCGTCGCTGGGCTTTCTCTGGTACAACACGCATCCGGCAGAAATCTTCATGGGGGATGTCGGGTCGCTGGCGCTCGGCGGGGCCATTGGCACGGTGGCTGTGATTCTCAAGCAGGAGATCTTGATGCTTTCGATCGGAGGGATCTTCATTTTGGAACTGATGTCCGTGATCATCCAGGTGGGTTCGTTCCAGCTCACCGGACGGCGGGTGTTTCGCATGGCGCCGTTGCACCATCATTTTGAACTGGGGGGATGGAGCGAATCGAAGATCATCGTGCGATTTTGGATCATGGCGCTGGTGCTGGCGCTTTTTTCCCTCACCACTCTGAAATTGAGGTAGGCCCGGTGCGACCCGGATTTGACTTCGAAGGAAAGCGCGTGCTGGTGGTGGGGCTTGCGCGCACCGGTGAAGTGGTTTCCCTTTTCGCCGCGGGCTATGGCGCAAGTGTTACGGCAACGGACCAAAAACCCGAAAGCGAATTGGCTCTGGCGGCAGAGAAGCTGCGGGCGGCGGGGGTCAAACTGGAGCTCGGCGGTCACAGGCCGGAAGCGTTTTCGGAAAAGGATTTGATCGTGACGAGTCCGGGCGTGCCGGCGAATTTGCCGTTTCTTCTAGGGGCACGCGCCGCGGGCATTCCGGTGTGGAGTGAAATCGAGCTGGCCTGGCGCTTCCTGCGCGGCAAACTGGTGGCGATCACCGGCTCCAACGGCAAAACGACGACCACGGCGCTCACAGCTCACCTGCTGAAGACCGCGGGGATCGAGACGCTCGTGGGCGGCAACATCGGCACACCGCTGCTTTCTCTGGTTGAGTCATCGACCGATTCGACCGTAACGGTCGCCGAGGTAAGCAGTTTTCAACTCGAAAACGTCGAGGCCTTTCGGCCGGAAATCGGTGTACTGCTGAACTTGACGCCCGATCATCTGGACCGGCACGCGTCGTTTGCCGAGTATGCCGCGGCCAAAATGCAGCTGTTTTCACATCAGCTCGACCGTGATTGTGCCGTTCTGAATGCCGATGACCCCGAAGTGACGAAACGGATGCCATCGGGGCAGCAGGTCTTCTGGTTTAGCCGGAAGAAACGGGTTGCCGCCGGTACGTTTTTGCGCGATGGGCAAATCCTATTTCGGCGCGAGGGCGATGAGGTTCCATTGGGATTCCGAGATGACATTGCGTTGCGCGGCGAGCATAACGTCGAAAACGTCCTGGCGGGGTGCGCCGCGGCGTATCTGGCGGGGGCCGATCCGGAAGCGATCGCAAACGGTGTTGGGACATTCCGCGGCGTGGAGCATCGTCTGGAATTTGTCGCTGCAATCGGCGGTGTGGAATTCTTTAACGATTCCAAGGCGACGAATGTGGATGCCGCACGGAAAGCGATCGAGGCCTTTCCCGGCCCCTTGATCGTGATTCTCGGCGGCAAGGACAAGGGCAGCCCGTATACGCCGTTGGCTGAACCGCTCAGACAACGCGCCCGAACGGCGATCTTGATTGGCGCCGCCGCGGAGAAGCTGGCCGCAGATTTGGGCCAAGCCGTGCCGTACGTCCACGCGGAGACGCTGGAACGGGCCGTCGAGCTGGCGATGACCGCAGCACGACCCGGTGACACGGTTCTGCTCGCTCCCGCCTGCTCCAGTTTTGACCAGTTTCACGACTACGAGCATCGAGGACGCGTGTTCAAGGAGCTGGTGGGGAACCTCGGAAACCGTTCTCGCTCGGGCGCAGCCGCGCAAAAAGGATAAGGGATGCCGCGAAGCCTGCAACACGATCGGCAGCTTTTCGTGGTTACGCTGGCCCTGTGCCTGGCGGGCGCGGTCATGGTGTTCAGTGCCTCCGCCGTGACGCTGCGCGAGCAGGGCGGGAACGGCTACGCATTCCTTTTGCGCCAACTTCTATGGGCGGCGATCGGGATGGCCGGGATGTTTTGGCTCATGCGTACCGATTACCGCAAATTTCGGCAGCCGCGCGTGATTTTCACGGCCATCTCGTTGACGCTGGTCCTGCTGATTGCTGTGTTTTTTCTGGACCGGTCCCATGCGACACACCGATGGGTTCGCGCGGGTCCGTTGAGCTTCCAGCCTTCGGAGATTGCAAAATTGGTGGTGATTGCCTACCTGGCCTGGTTCCTTGAAAGCCGATCGGCGTCGAAAGGCGCCGCCGTCAACAGCATCCGCCAGACGCTTCTGCCCGCGCTGGGAACGGTCCTCGCCATGGTGGCACTCGTCTACAAAGAGCCCGACATGGGCACGGCGTGTATGATTTTCTTCATTGCCGCAGTGATGCTGTTCGTGGCAGGGCTTTCGTATCGATACATCGGCCTGGCAGTGCTGGCGGCCGTGCCGCTGATCTATATCGCGATCGCAAGCGTGCCGTACCGCCTGGAGCGTGTGAAGGCCTTCCTGTCGCCCGGCGCTGATCCACAAGGTCACGGATTCCAACTCGCGCAATCTCTGATCGCGGTCGGATCGGGCGGCTTTTCGGGCGTAGGTCTGATGGAGAGCCGGCAGAAGTTGTTTTTCTTGCCCGAAGCGCATACCGACTTCATCTACTCGATCATCTGCGAAGAGATCGGTTTCCTTGGCGCCGTCGTGATACTGGCGTTGTTTGCCGTCTACGGCTGGCGCGGATTTGTGGCCTCGCTTCAGGCACCCGACACGTTCGGGCGGTTGTTAGCGATCGGGATCACCACGATGGTAGTGGGCCAGGCCCTGGTGAACCTGAGCGTGGTGCTCGGCCTGATGCCCACCAAAGGCATCCCGCTTCCCTTCATCAGCTATGGAGGCTCGAGCTTGATCGGCATGCTGCTGGCGACGGGTGTGCTCTTAAACATCAGCCAGCACGCGGACGAAACGTGACCAGCGATGTCCAGGACTTATTGATTGCGGGCGGCGGAACCGGCGGCCACGTTTTCCCAGGACTGGCCGTGGCCAAGGAATGGCTGCGGCGGAGCGAAGGGCAGGGCCCGGGGAAAAGGCGGGTCATGTTTGTGGGAACGGAACGCGGAATGGAAGCAAGACTCGTGCCCCAAGCGGGTTTGCCGCTCCAGTTGATTCGCGTCCGCGGTCTGAAAGGAATCGGCGGAGCGAGGTTCCTGCGCAATCTGGTGATGCTTCCGGCCGGATTGTGGGATTCCCAAGTGATTCTTCATCGGCGCCGATTTGACGTGGCCTTGGGGGTGGGCGGATATGCTTCGGGTCCGATGATGCTTCTTGCGGCCCTTCACAGGATCCCGACCGTTGTTTTCGAACCGAACGTTGAGGCGGGATTCACGAACCGCGTTTTGGCAAGGCTAGCCCGGCGGATTGCCGTTGCGAATCAGCAGACGGCGGCTCATTTCGGCTCGAAAGCGGTGGTCACGGGCTGTCCCATCCGCAAGGAGTTTTTCGCCGCGGCCCGGAAGGAGCATCATCCGCCTTTCACGATCCTCATCACCGGGGGCAGCCGGGGAGCGTTGCCGATCAACCGGGCCGTCGTCGATTCACTCGACCGTTTGGCGACACGAAAAAATCAGCTTTTCATCGTGCATCAGACCGGCGAACGTGACTATAATGCAGTGCGAGTCGCTTATGCGCGA
>Ga0187783_10001158_pt1 | contig 19494 bp, 13 predicted proteins | sample 1015_SJ02_MP02_2_FD_132471 | JGI IMG/M metagenome (GOLD analysis project Ga0187783, IMG submission 132471) | Tropical peat soil microbial communities from peatlands in Department of Meta, Colombia - 1015_SJ02_MP02_20_MG | ecosystem: Environmental > Terrestrial > Soil > Wetlands > Peat | place...
GAAGGGCAGGACATTGCTGGTGAGTGGTGGACATTGTTTCACTCGCAGCCGCTCAGTGATTTGATCGAGCGCTCACTCAAAGCCAACCCGAATATCAAGGCCGCACAAGCGGCGTTGCTGGTCGCAAGAGAAAATACGCAGGCACAGCGAGGCTTCTACTATCCAAGCGTCAGCGCAGGGTTTGGGGCGACACGCGCCAAGTCGTCGAGTAACCTTTCACCTGTGACCAACACCAGTGCGCTAAATTACAGCCTGTACACTCCGCAGGTCAGCGTATCGTTTGTGCCCGACGTTTTCGGTCTCAACCGCAGAACCGTCGAGTCGTTGAAGGCCCAGCAAGAACAGACGCGTTTTGCCTTGGCGGCAACGCACATCACGCTCAGCTCGAATGTGGTGGCCGCCGCCATTCAAGAAGCATCGCTGCGGGGGCAGATTGACGCGACAAACGAGCTCATCAAGATCAATACAGACATGTTGGAGATTTTGAGGACGCAGTTTGAGAAGGGATACGTGAGTCGTCTCGATGTCGCCGCCCAAGAAGCACAACTCGCGCAAGTTGTAGCCACGCTACCTCCGCTGCTTAAACAGTTAGCACAACAACGGGATCTGCTCGCTGCTCTTTCGGGCGGATTCCCAAACCAGGATTTACCGGAAAAGTTCGAGCTTGCGAGTCTGCAACTGCCGCAGAATTTGCCGTTGAGTCTACCTTCCCAGCTCGTCGAGCAACGGCCCGACGTTCGGCAGGCCGAGGAGAATCTGCATTCCGCCAGCGCCCTGATTGGCGTCGCGGTTGCCAACCGGCTTCCCAGTTTCTCACTGACTGCCGATGCCGGAAGTATGGCCACAATCTTCACGAACTTGTTCACGGCTGGCACCGGTTTTTGGGATCTAGGCGCAGGCGTCGCCCAGCCTATTTTTGAGGGGGGCACTCTCTTGCATCGGGAGAGAGCGGCTAAAGCTGCTTACACCGAAGCTGCGGAACAATATCGCAGTACGGTTTTGACGGCGTTTCAGAACGTCGCCGACACGTTGAATGCACTCCAGCAGGACGCCGATTCTCTGAAAACCGCGGCAGCCGCTAAGGATGCTGCTGCCGTGACACTCGAGTTGACTAAGAGACAGTTTCAAACTGGCTACGTCAACTACCTGGGGCTCTTAAGCGCCGAGCAATCTTACGAGCAAGCACTGATCAACCTGGTTCAAGCCCAGGCGAATCGTTATTCCGATACGGCGGCGCTGTTTCAGGCTCTTGGGGGCGGATGGTGGAACCGAGTCGATATTCCTAAGGAGTAATCCGGTTTCGGTTCGCCCACCGGCGGCACGAGCTTACGGTAGGATGCGGGTATAGAGAAACACGAGCGCTACGGTGGCGCCAATACCGAGCAAGAAGCCGCCTAGGTGTAACCGCGGGTGGATGGCGCGAGCATAACGAATGCTGGCGAGCAGAAAGACTGCGTTGGACAGAAACGCGAACGCAAATCCCGCAAGGACAAGGACATTTCCGAGAAGCGAGCTTGGGTCCCAACTGGCGGGTTCTAGGGTTATAAACGCGAGTACCGCGGAACCCAGTGTGACAACCGTGGCTGTAGCAACAGCGTAACCGCTCGCAAAGCCCACATTGGCGTGCAAGTAAAGGAGCAAGAAGACAACCGCGTACTCCGCCACTACGACGGCCGCAACAAGAGCACGATACCCAGGGTCTACCTGGCCGAAAAGGCGCGTCGCGGAAAACAAGACCGCGGGGACAAGCGCGTTTGCCAGAGCGGCGACCGCCAGCGCGACGAGAACCTGACGTCTTGGGCGCGGAGAGCCGACCTCTTGGGGGGTTGAGATGTTGGCAGCCACGAAAGTAGTCCCGCGGATTATACAGCAGGGGCAGGTAAGAGCATACTTTTGCTTGGTCGGCTAGATGCGTGCCAATGCTGTGGCTTCGTCCTCAGCAAGGCTTAGAACGCCATCGAGCCGGACCATTTTCAGCAGCATCAGGACGCGTTTACTCGGTGAGAAGAACGTGCAGCTTCCACCGGCCCGTTTGAGGGAGGTAAAGGCACGCACCATGGCGCCGATGCCCGAGCTGTCCAGGTCGGTAACGCCCGCTAGATTGACGGCAACGTGCGTAGACCCTGCGTCCAGAAGCTTTTGAACCTGGTCGCGGAATTCCTCCTGGGCGGGGCCTAGCTTGAGCGCCCCCTCGAGATCAAGGATCGTGGCCGTTCCGGCCGTGCGCATGCGAATCTTCAAGAGGCCTCTCTTTGGCTTGTAAACCTAACTGAATTGCCCTCGCCGATCAAGGCCAACGCCGCAGATTCTTGACGCCTTAGCGCTGCATTTGCTAGGCTTCGCCATCCGCTCTTCGTCCCGTGCGGGATACCATTTCGCAAGAGGAGTCGTGCAAACATCGGCTGCACTGTTCGAGCTGGCAAGCGTGTCCCTTGCCTGCCGCGATCAAGATACACTGCTAAAGACCTTCGCCGCGCGCGTGGGAGCATCGCTGGGGGCCAAGGCAGTGCTGGTCTGGCTGGGTGATCCCGAAGCAGGGCTGATCTGCAGAACACGCTGGAGCGAGCCGGGTGAGCGGTTCCAACCATCCGATGAGCCAGCCGTCAGCGGCCTGCTTGCTGAAGTCTTTGAATCTGGCAAGACTCGCCGCCTCGGCACAAAGCAGATCGACCCGAAGGATTTTGATCATCTGGATGAGGACAGCCGCGTTCGCGTTAAGGCGGCGGTGTTTGCCGTTCTGCCGGGTGCGGAAGGTCCGAAGGGCGTCGTTGAGGTGCTGGGCAAACTCGCAGGAGATTTTGCTTTTGAGGACGCCCAGTTCCTCGAGGAGGCGAGCCGCCTCGGCGGCCGCGCACTCACGAATCTCGAAGCTATCGAATCGGAGCGCCAATTACAGCTCACGACCCTTGAGCGCTTGACCTCGCTCTATGACCTCGGTCGAACGTTCACCTCGACACTCGAACTTGCTGAACTCCTACCCGTGGTCGCGGGGAAGATACGCGACGTGCTCGGTGCCAGCGCCTGTAACGTCTGGCTGACGGACGCAGATTCCGAGGAGCTCCATTTGGCAGAACGTGCGGGCGAAGATCCGACCGCCGAAGAAGGCGCACGCGTTTCATCGACCGAGGGAGTACTGGCCGAAGTCGCCCAGCAGGCAAATCCTAAGCTTGTCGTGGAACCGGCGGAGGAACCGGGACTTTCAGAACGGTTGGAAAAAGGTGAAATCCAGTGTTGGATGGCAGCGCCTCTGCGCAAGGAAGATGAAGTCCTCGGCGTTGTGGAGATTGTGAACAAGGCCGATGGCAGTTCGTTTGATGAAGATGATCTTTTCTTGCTTGGGAGTGTCAGCGAGCAGGCCGCTATCGCTTTGCACAATGCCAATCTGCTCGAATCGGAACGCAAAGTCCACGCGCTCGATGCGCTGCTTAAAATCTCGCAAGAAATCACCTCCACACTTGACCTAGACCACGTCCTTACGACAGTCGTTCACCAGGCTGGCTCCGTCGTTCCCTTTGACAAGTGCGTAATCGGGTTGTTCGACCGTGGTCGGTTTGTCATCGGCGCCGTTTCGGGAGAAGGAGAGGTTCCCAAGACACGCGAAATGGCCGACTTAAGAGAACGGTTGGAGTGGATCTCCCATAGTAAGTGTGCGGTCGCAGCCGATTTGTACTCGGACGGATGGCGCGTTGACCCAGAAGAGGCCCGGGCGCAGATTGTGCCGGTCCTCGAGAAGAACGATTATGCCGGTTTCTACGCGCTCCCACTGCACGACGAGCAGGGAGCGCTCGGTGCCATGGCTCTTTTGAGCGGCGATGCAGATTTTCTAACGGCCAGCCACAAGGAAACGCTGGCCATCCTGGCCAACCAGACAACAGTGGCGATCCGCAACGCGCTGCTCTATCAACAGGTACCCCTCGCCAATTTCTTGAAGCCGCTCGCCGAGCAAAAACAGAAACTGCTATCGGCCCTTCCGAAAGGACGCTGGCGCGACTACGCCGAGCGGGCTGGCGTCGTCCTTCTGGCGCTCACTTTGATTCCGTGGCCGATGCGTGTGGGCGCGGATGCCACCGTTGTTCCCGCCGAGCGGCGGAGGGTGAGCACGATCGAGGGCGGCGTTGTCCAGCGCGTGTTCGTTCGCGAAGGTGATACCGTCGAGCCTGGACAGTTACTCGCTCAGCTTGACGATAGTGACGATCTCATCAAACTGGCGCAAGCACAGGCCGCGCTGGCCCAAGCAAGGCACGACTTGGCCGAAGCCGAATTTCGCAATGATGGCTCCGCAGCGGGCCAAGCGAAAATCCGCGTCGACCTCCACGCGGTCGAGGTTCAGCTGGAACAGCAACGCGTTGGGCAAGCACAGCTCCGCGCGCCTATTGCGGGAGTTGTGGTGACTCCGAAAATCGAGGAGCGGACGGGCACCATGGTAAAGCCCGGAGAAGCGTTCGGCGAAATCGTCGAGGCCGACCGGATGGCCGCTGAAATGAGTGTTCCAGAAGCCGACCTAGGGTTGGTTCGGCCGGGGCGAAAAGCCGCGCTCAAATTCAACGCGTTCCCGACAGTAACCTTCGCGGGAACCGTCGAGCGGATCGGTGCAGAAACAAAATCGGACGCAGATGAGCAGTATTTTCTGGTTCGGGCTGTGTTCGATAATCCTGGGCATCTTGCACGGGACGGCATGGTGGGTCGTGCACGAATTCGCGCCCAAGGGGGGTGGCTTGACAGCGGATGGTATCCCCTGGCCTACGTCCTGGCTCGCGATCCGTTCCGTTGGCTTTGGCGAAAAGTCTGGGCTTTGCTGCCGTAATCGACTGCAAGAAAGGAACGAACATGATGAGGCAAGCCAAACTGTTCCTCGTGGGTGCGATTTCGCTAGCTGCAGTTGGCTGCGGAAGCACGCCGATTGCTTCATCGTCCCATGCTGCGCCTCCTCCTCCCGCGGGCCCCTCCTCTTCTGTTCAGACCGAAGCAGTGCCTGTCGTGAGGGCCTCGAGCACTGATGAGTTAAGCGTCCTTTCCGTTGAGCATCAGGTCGATGTTGCAACCGAGCGTGATGGCATGGTCGTCTCGATCGCCAAGGACGAGGGAAGTCCGGTTAACAAGGGCGAGATTCTCGGCCAGCTCGACGACCGCACACTACAGATTCAGCTGATCAAGGCCCATGATGACCTGCTAGTGGCTCAAAACAATGTGAAGTACAAGGAGGCCGAATTGAAAGCCAAAACGGCGGCACTCGACCGCCAACAGCAGCTGCGCTCGCTAGGACTCTCTAGTGTGGCTGATCTCGAGGCTGCCGATTTCGAAGCCAAAGCCGCGGGGTATGACCTACACGGCTGGGAAGCAATGGCCGAAAGTAGCCAGGCTGAAATTCACCGGCTTGACATCGAGCTAGACCAAACCCGCTTGCGCGCTCCGTTCTCTGGTGCTGTTGTTACCCGTTACATCCGAGAAGGGCAAGAGGTCTCCAAGGGCGAGAAATGCTTCCGGGTCAGTCAGCTGGCGCCCCTTCAAGTGCAGTTCCAGGTTCCGGAGTCTGCAAGCCCGCACCCGGTTGATGGCGCAGGCGTTAGCCTCTTGCTCATAGGCGATTCGAAGCGCATCCTGCACGCCCGAGTCGTGAAGGTCAGTCCGATCGTCGATCCGGCAAGCGACAGCTATAACGTCACCGCTGAACTGGACGGTAAGGGCCTTTCCGACCTTCGTCCAGGAATGGCTGTTCGAGTCTCATGGCCCGGCTCGGGCCCAGAGGCACCCTAGCGGAGCCGGGTATGCGTTTTGGTCCCACCAGCCTAAGAGCCTCCAGCATTCTTGCCAAGGGATTGCGCCGCCCTAAGTTCCGGTCGGATCTTCGCATCAGCGAACAAACGCTTTTGGGTGAGAAAAGCTACGTAATCAAGATTCTCGAGACGGACAGCTACAACCGCTACGGCTCCACCGAGTACGAGCTTCTCACCCTCTGTGACGGCACGCGGACGGCGTCTGACGTTGCAGCGCTTTTCAATGCGCGCCACCCCGACGAGCCTGTGGACGAAGCGCAGGTGCTGGAGTTCCTAGAAGGTGTTGAGGCGGGGATCTGGGAACAGACCCTAGGGGAACGAAATCTTGCCGTCCTTGAACGAATTCGTGACGATCGAAAGAGTCGCGTGGACTACTCGAGTGTACTCTACCTGACGTTCAAAGCCTGGGATCCCAACCGAACACTTGCCAAATTAGATCGGTACTTCAGGTGGATGTTTACTCCCGGGTTCGTCATATTCTCCGTGGTGCTGTTCATCGTGTCCGCCTATTTGGTAGCCGGGGACTGGGCTCAGGTGGAGAGCGATACCGTGGCGTTGTATTCTTTCCACAATAAGACTGCCTACGACATCTGGATCTTCTGGGTGCTGCTTTTTGGATTATGCGCCATTCACGAGTTCGGCCATGGGCTGACATGCAAGCATTTTGGCGGGGACGTACACCATATGGGCTTCATGCTGGTCTATTTCACCCCAGCGTTTTTCACCGATACAACCGATAGTGTCCTCTTTCCCCGCGCAAGCCACAGGCGATGGGTGCTTTTCTCCGGAACCTGGATCGGTCTGGTGCTTTGCGGCATCTGCGTATTGATCTGGCGGTTTACCGTACCCGGCTCGTTCGTCAACGATCTCGCCTACAAAATGATGTTGTTGAGTGGAGTCCAAGGCGCGCTCGTGAATTTGAATCCACTCTTTAAGACAGACGGATACTACGCCCTCGCAGAGTTCCTCCACGTCGACAACCTTCGAGACGAAGCTTTTACCTTTTTGCGCGCCTTTGCACGAAAGTATCTGCTCCGCGAAGATATCGAGCTGCCGGCCACCACGAAGCGACTGCGTCGGATTTACACGGTCTTCGGTCTTGCCGCGATCGTTTACAGCATTTTGCTGGTGATCGTTGCTCTCCTGTTTGTGAAAAACGTATTCGTCAGCAAACTAGGGAATTGGGGATATGTCCTCACAGGGTGCGTCGTCTATATTGTTGCCCGCAAGGGCCTGAGAAAGGCGTGGCCGCAAATCCGCGCCTGGTGGCGCGCGAATAGGGAGGGGTACATGGCCTGGAAAATGACGCGGGCGCAGGGTCTGGGCGGCCTCGGTGTCATCCTCTTGCTCATCATTCCTCCCGTTCCGTCGCGAGTTGCTTCCGACTTTGTATTGCACCCGGGAAAAGAGGCCCACGTGCGTGTCGAAGTGCCTGGCGTTGTCCGACAGGTTCTTATCAAACAGGGCGACCCGGTCGAAAAAGGACAGGTACTAGCTGTTCTAGAGAACCCTGAAATCGAAGCAAATGCCGAAACGCTTGCCGAGCAGCTTGCCATGGCCGATAGCGACCTGCGCTTGGCGCAGGCGCGGGCCGATCAGGAAAAAGCCGCCGCCGCACTCGAGGAGCAAGTGCGATTGGCGGGGGAATGGAAACTGGCGCAGCGCAAAGTCGATTCGCTCACTGTGCGGGCGCCATTTGCCGGGGCGATCTCCACACCGGTCGTAGAACAAAAGACGGGCGAGTACCTTTCTGCGGGAGAGGAACTCTGCGATGTGGTGGATCGGAGCGCGATGAAGGCCCGGATTCTCGTCCGAGATTGGGAACTCGAAGATGTCTCTACCGGGGCCTCCGCCCAACTGAAAGTGACTCCCTTTCCTTATCGGACCTATAGCGGACGGGTGGAACAGATTCTCCCCGCCGCGGCTCTCGACCGCCCTGTGGCACAGCCACAGAGATTCTTGCGGCTCGGACAAGATCGCACGAATTACTTTGCTGTGGTGATGAGTTTCCCCAATCCGGATGGGACACTGATCGAGGGTATGACAGGAACAGCCAGAATATCCGGCAAGTCTTCACCGTTGGCGTGGCAGGGGATGCGGAGTGTGTGGCGTTGGATTCGTTCCCAGGTCTGGTAACCTCAGACGCTCGGCAGAGAAGGGGCCGACCGAGGCTGCCGGTTAATCCAAATCCTTCTCTTGCAATTCCTTAGCCAGAACAGGGATGCTCTGCCACTCAGTCCAGGGAGGCCGCCCGGCGTCCACAGGCGGCCTCCGTCGTTGAGACTTCGTCCGAACTGCCAATTCCCGAGAGACTCTAAGAGCCAAACCCCACAATCAATGGGCGCTGGTCTTTCAGAGTCGTGACCTTTTGAAGCTTCTTGCCCTTTCCCTTCTTTACCGGTTTCGCTGTGGGCTTCATAGCTTCATCCTTGATACAGCAGATGGGTTGGTGGCTAGTGAGGAATCAGAGTGGCTTTCTTCTCCAGCTTCTTTGAGCCCAGCGTCTGTGTTTTTCCCTTTTTTGTCGGTTTTGCCGCCATGTTTTTTCTCCTTTTCTGATCGGATTTGCACTTGCTTCGCCACGATAATGTGCAATCACGTCACCAAACTTCGAGGGCCTTGGATTCCATTGAAACAAAGGGTTTATCGACGAGGCCCTAGCCGGGAAGCTGATCTGTGGTCACAGAGTCTGCTGATTTTTCCAACACATGGTTAATTATTCAACGATCTCTTGCGCAGCCAACCGAGGGCGCCAACTGGCCCCGCAACTCGTCTCGCGTTTCACGCTTAGAGACCGTGCTTGCGGCAGAGATAGTTCAGCCGGTTGCGGTCCACGCCAAGCAGACGGGCGGCTTCGGACTTTCCGTCTTTCTTGGCATGCTGCAGCGCCTCCTCGAGCCAGCGCCGCTCGTAAGCCCGGAGCTCCTTGTCGAGGTCGATCCCGCCAGCGGGCAAATGGAAGCGGTCTTTCGCGTTTCGGCCGACGGCCTGCACGATTTCAGGAGGGAGATCGTTTAATGAGATGGAATCGCTGTCGGTCATCACCACCAGCCTCTGCATCGCATTTTCGAGCTCACGCACGTTGCCGGGCCAAGAATAGCGTTTCATGGCAAGCAGGGCATCATCTTCGATGTGTTTAACTGGCAAACCATTCGCAGCGCAATAGACGCCGATGAAATAGTCAGCAAGAATGGGAATATCCTCGACCCGTTCTCGAAGGGCCGGAACGAAGATCGGGACCACGTGGATCCGATAATAAAGATCCTCGCGAAAGCGGCCCTGGCGCGTCATTTCCTCCAGGTCTTCGTTCGTCGCGCTAATCAAACGGAAATCGACACGGATGGACCTCTTGCTGCCGAGGCGCGTGAGCGCTCTTTCTTCCAGGACACGAAGCAACTTACTCTGGAGGGCCGGCGTGAGGGTGGCGATCTCATCGAGGAAAAGCGTGCCCTGATGGGCCACTTCGATGCGTCCCTCTTTGGTGGCTGCCGCGCCGGTAAAAGCGCCTTTCTCGTAGCCGAAGAGTTCGGACTCCATTAGAGTCTCGGGGAGGGCCGCGCAGTTAACGCTCACAAACGCGCGGCTGCGACGCGGGCTCTGCTCGTGGATCGCTCGCGCGACGAGCTCTTTTCCCACTCCGCTTTCACCCCGAATAACGACGTTCGTGTTTGCGCGCGCGATTCGCTTGATGGACTCGAACAGGTGGCGCATCGCATCGGTCGCGCCGATAAAATCGCCGAGCGTGTTTTTGCGGCTGATTTCCTCGCGGAGGATGCGGTTCTCGCGTTGGATGCGGAGCTTCTCAACGGCGCGCTCCAGTAGATGACGCAACACGTCCGTGTCGAATGGTTTGGTGAAATAGTCGTACGATCCTGCACCGATGACCTTGAGAGCAGTGGACTTCCTTTGGTCTGAGCTCAGGACAATGACGAGCGTATCAATTTCGCTTCCGTCGAGACGGCTCAGCAGTTCCGTGCATTCGCGGACACCGCCCGATGCGATCGGTACGCCGAGCAGGAGGATATCAAGCTCGGCTTCCTGTAGCAGCTTGTAGGCCGCTTCGTAATCCTTCCCCTCAAGTACCTCAAAATCCGATCGTAGCGACGAGGCAATCTTGGAACGCAGGCTCTCGTCGTCATCCACGATTGCGACTCTGGATCTGGGGGTTCCTGGCGCGATCGCTGGTCTCCACACCCGCACACGGAAGCTTCTGAAATCAACAGGAGTTCCGCGTCATCGCGATTCTAGGGTCGAGGCCGGCCGGTGTCAACGATCGCTGCCGTTCCGCAGATTACCTACAAGAACTGAGGATGACCGCTTGATCGGTTACTCCCGCAATCAGGTGTCGGATAGCCTCCCCGCCGGACCGAGGCTGCAAGCCCCTGAAATGGACGGTCCGATAGCTATTACGCCTGCATCGCCATCGATCTCAAAAACATCCAATCCGCGACGGTGCGGATTGAGCTGGGCGATGCGGATCTGTGGAGGATTTGTTATCCTTACCGGATCAAGCCGTTATGAAGGCCTCTAACGCACTTTGGAAGACGCACCTTGCCGGGCGGTTGCCCGACGACCTAGTCCGCGAGGTGGACATCTTTGATGCCGAGGTTGCGCTGCGCAAGCAGGGCAAGCTGGACGAGCGCCTCTTCGCTGAGACTCGGCTGCGCCGGGGAACGTACGGCCAGCGCTACGACAACGGCCAGCGGCACGACGGTGCCAAAGTCCAGGACATCAGCTACCCGTCCGGGACGCTCACCAAAGGCCCTTCCACGATGTGGGACGCGCCGGGCATGCAGCGAATCAAGATTCCGGCGGGGGGACTGAACGCCGAACAGCTCGAGACCCTGGCCGAGCTGGCCGAAGAGTATTCCGACGGCATCGCGCACGTCACTACGCGGCAGGATTTTCAGCTCCACTATATCCACATCGAAGACACGCCCACGATCATGCGCCGGCTGGCCGCCGTCAAGATCACGACGCGTGAGGCTTGCGGCAACTCCGTTCGCAACGTCACGGCATGCCCCTACGCCGGCACCTGCGCGGACGAGGTGTTCGATATCACACCGTATGCGCGGGCACTCGCAAAATTCCTCCTAGGTCACCCCGATTGCCAGAACTTCGGCCGAAAATTCAAGCCCGCGTTCAGTGGTTGCAGCCAGCACGCGTGCGGTCTTACCGGTCTTCATGACATCGGTTTCATTGCCGCAACGCGACACGAAGATGGAGTCGAGAAGCGCGGATTCGACGTGTCGGTCGGAGGTGGGCTTGGCGCCGTTCCGTACATGGCCAAGCGTTTCGATTCGTTTGTCCCCGTCGAAGAGATACTACCTCTGACCCAGGCGGTCGCACGGGTATTCGGACGACTCGGTGAGAAGAAGAATCGGAGCCGCGCGCGCATCAAGTTCCTGATTCAAGATTTGGGAATCGAGAAATTCAAGCAATTGGTTCTCGAGGAGCGCAAGACGCTCGCCCCGGACCCGCGTTGGACGGACTTTCTAGAGGATGCCGAGCGCTTCGCTGAGAGCCCATTGCGTCCGGCCGGAGAGCTATCCGACCTAGGTTCAGAAGCCTACCGGCGCTGGCTTAAAGCAAATACGCGGCCGCAGAAGCAGCCGGGCTACGTCGTCGTCACGATCGCGCTGCGGCTCGGCGATATCACGGCGGAGCAGCTGCGTTCACTCGCCGATATTGTGCGCAGATTTACCAAGGAAACGATCCGAACGACCGTCGAGCAGAATTTTGTGATTCGGTGGATCAGTCGGAAAGATCTACCGGAATTGTACAAAGCCCTCGAAGCCGTGCATTTGGCCGATCCGGGCGCCGGTACAATCGTTGACGTCGTCGCGTGTCCTGGTACCGATACCTGCAAGCTAGGAATCTCCTCTTCGCGTGGGCTGGCGGCGGAGCTGCGGAAACGGCTCGCCGAAAGAAGTTTTCAGTCCGACGAAGCTGTCGAAAATCTGCACATCAAGATCAGCGGCTGCTTCAATAGCTGCGGGCAGCATCACGTAGCGGACCTTGGTTTTTATGGAGTAAGCCGCAAGGTCGGAGGATATGCGGTCCCGCATTTCCAGGTTGTGCTGGGTGGAGAATGGGAGCGCAACGGCGGTTCCTACGGTTTGCCCGTGGCTGCGATTCCATCGAAGAACGTCCCGGAGGTCGTCACACGGTTGACCGGTCGTTATGTAGAAGCTCGGAATCCGGGCGAGTCCTTTAAGAATTTCGTCAAGCGCATTGGCAAGGTAGAACTTAGGAGTCTGCTCGACGACCTGGCGCGGCCGCCGGAGGGTGATCGCTCGTTTTTCAGCGATTGGGGAGACCCGCGTGAATACAGTCTTGAGGATCTGGGCGTCGGAGAGTGCGCCGGCGAAGTGGTTTCAGCCGTGGACTTCGATCTCGGCGCTGCCGAAAGGGAAGTATTCGAGGCGCAATTGGCTTTTGAGAACGGTCAGATCGAGCAAGCCGGAAGGATCGCTTATCGCGCCATGCTGCACGGTGCCAAAGCTCTCGTGAAGATCAACAATCCCAGCGTGTCGGAGGATGCGGATCAAATCGTCAGTGAGTTTCGAATGCACTACTTCGACACGCAGAAATTCTTCGATCCTTTTGCAGGGGGAAAATTCGCACAGTACCTGTTCGACGCCCACCGGACGTCCCGTGGTCCTTACACTGCCGATTCGAGCCGTTACCTGATCGACGAGGCTCAGCTCTTCCTCGACGCCGCTCATAGCTGTTATAGCCGACTGGGTCGTTCGGTCGCCGTCTGAAGCCGGGGAACGGCGCCGAATGAACCTTCAGCACATCAACGCAAAATTCCTTGTCAGCGAGCCTCAATCGGTCGATTGGGAGCCGCTGATCCCTGTATTCCATCGATGGATTCAAGAACAGGTCTGCGAGGAGCTGTTGCTTGATATCGCCGACTATCGGCATGTTCCTCAAGGGCCGGGTATCGTGTTGATTGGTCATCAGGCCGACTACAGTCTCGACAACACCCATGGTCGACTGGGCGTTCGTTACAACCGCAAGACACCGCTCGAAGGAAGAAATTGGGATCGGCTCATGCAGGCGGCCTGTTCGACCCTTAAGGCGTGCCGTCGTCTCGAAGCCGAAGCGGCGCTGGAAGGGAAGATTCGCTTCAACGGTCAGGATGTGGAGTTCTTCATCAATGACCGCTTGCTTGCGCCCAATCGCGAGGAGACCCGTCAGTGTCTCGATCCCGAATTCAGGGCGTTCTTCGACGTTCTGTTTCGCGGCAGCGATTATGTGATGTCCTACGACACAGACGCTCGCAGGCTCCTACGCGTGATCGTCAAAGCCTCCCGGATTTTTTCGGTGTCCGATCTAATCAAGAATCTCGGATCCTGATTCTCTAAGACGCTTCGATCACTAGAACCGCGCTGAGCCTTCCATTCCCGCGAGCCGGCGCGGATCGTTCCCGGGAATGATCATCTGAAACGTGGACTCGACACTCGTATAGTCTTGATAACCGAGCCGCGCGATCGGCCGAATCTTAACAATGTCGATGCGGCCATCGGGGCCAATGGCCTTCTCCTCAATATGGATGCCAATGACACGCCCGATAACAATATCGACCGTTCCCATCGTGCCGTTGCCAGGCAGGCGAATGGTCTGGTGATAGAGGCATTCGAAATGGATCGGTGACTCCGCCACGCGGCGCGGCTGAACGAGCCGGGAAGTCTCTTTCGTCACGCCCGCCAGTTCAAACTCGTCAACTTCCGGAGGGACTTCCTCCGCTGATCTGTTCACCGCCTCACGTAGCGCGTATGTCGCCATGTTCCAGACAAACTCACCTGTCGCCTCCGTGTTCATGACCGTGTCCTTCCGCCTGCCTCGAGTGGACTGATTGGCCGCAAACATCACGTAGGGCGGATCAAACGTCAAGTTCTGAAACTGGCTGAAGGGAGCGAGATTGTCTAAGCCGTCGCGACTCACCGTTGAAATCCACCCGATCGGCCTCGGGACGACGCAGGACTTGAACGGATCCCGCGGCAATCCGTGCCCAGTCTTGCCCGGCTCGTAGAACATCGCGACCCTCCTTGCAATCGAACAGCACGATGACTGATGTGGCGGCTTCGCCTGGTCAGGCCAGGTTAAGTCTACCCGAACAGGGGGCTGATCGGTTCTGCTGTAATTCTCTCAGGGCAGCCTAAGGTGCTCGAGCCTGATCGTTTACACGCTGCAAGCCCTCGAAGCCTGTCCCCGCCGTTAAGGCAGCCTGCATGGAACCAAGGGGCCATTTCTATTTTGGTTTGACAAGGCGCACACACAGCCTTGACAACGCTGCGAGCGCCCATATACGTTACTCATTTGCTTTGACGGCTTCAGAGAAACCATTGGGGCCACTGGAACGCCGAGGTCCTCAGCTGGATCGTTATCACGGGAGGAAGTGAAACATGCCTCGTAAGCTGCAGAACATTCTTGCGCGCGTTCCGAGTGACATTGAGATTGCCCAAGCCGCCACGCCGATTCCCATCGACAAGCTCGCCGCCGAGATTGGCATCCAGCCAGACGAGATCGAACTCTACGGCAAGAACAAAGCGAAGGTGCACTTGTCAGTTCGCGACCGTCTCAAGAACGTGCCCAATGGCAAGTATGTTGTCGTCACCGCCATTACACCCACTCCGCTAGGGGAGGGCAAGACCACGACGACGGTCGGTCTCAGTCAGGCGCTGGGCGCCCATCTTGGAAAGAAGGTCTTCACCTGCGTACGGCAACCCAGTCAGGGACCAACCTTTGGCATCAAGGGTGGCGCGGCGGGGGGTGGCTACAGCCAGATCATACCCATGGAGGAGTTCAATCTTCATCTCACGGGCGATATCCATGCGATCACGGCAGCCAATAATCTGCTGGCCGCAGCGATCGATACCCGTTGGTTCCACGAGAAGTCGCAAAACGCCGAGACTCTTTTCGAACGGCTCTGCCCGCCTGCCAAGGACGGCAGCCGCCGCTTTTCACCCGTCATGCTGCGCCGGCTGCGAAAGCTCGAAATCTCGAAGACAAATCCCAATGACCTGACGTCTGAGGAGCGCGCTCGCTTCGCTCGCCTTGATATCGATCCGGACAGCATCACCTGGCGCCGCGTCACCGACACCAACGACCGCATGCTTCGGCAGATCACGATCGGTCAAGGCCCGGAAGAAAAAGGTGTCACACGCATCACCGGCTACGACATCTCCGTTGCCAGCGAAATTATGGCCATCCTCGCCCTTACCACGAGTCTCGCGGACATGCGGGAGCGCCTGGGCAGAATGGTCATTGGCACGAGTTTTGCCGGCGAGGCAATCACCGCTGACGATATCGGGGTCGGCGGCGCGCTCACCGTGCTGATGAAGGACGCGATCTATCCCAATTTGATGCAAACGCTCGAGGGCACTCCCGCATTTGTCCATGCCGGTCCGTTTGCGAACATTGCTCACGGGAACTCCTCCATTGTCGCCGACCAAATCGCGCTGAAGTTAGTGGGTCCGGATGGCTACGTGGTCACCGAGTCCGGCTTCGGCGCGGACATCGGCATGGAGAAGTTTTTTAACATCAAGTGCCGCTACAGCGGTCTTGTGCCGAACTGTGTCGTTATGGTGGCAACAATTCGCGCGCTCAAGATGCATGGCGGTGGCCCTAAGGTCGTGGCTGGCCAACCTTTGAACCACGCCTACGTCGAAGAAAATATCGAGCTGCTCGAAAAGGGTTGCGCGAACCTGATCAAAATGGTTCAGAATGCGAGGCGCTACGGCATTCCCGTCGTTGTCGGCGTCAACCGCTTCCAGCACGATACGGCCGCCGAAATTGACTTGGTGCGCAAGAAGGCCATCGAAGCCGGTGCGCACGATGCGGTGATGTCAAATCACTGGGCCGAGGGAGGCGCAGGCGCCGTGGACCTGGGTAAGGCGGTTATCGATGCGTGCGGCAAGCCTAGCAAATTTCAATTCCTTTATCCGCTCGATATCAGCATCAAGCAAAAGATCGAAACGATTGTCCGCGAAATGTATGGCGGTTCAGGAGTCGACTATCTGCCTGAGGCCGAAAAGAAGATCGAACTGTACACGCGGCTCGGTTTCGACAAACTGCCTATCTGCATGGCCAAGACCCATCTAAGCCTCAGCCACGATCCGAACCTTAAGGGTGCGCCGACCGGTTTCACGGTTCCCGTGCGTGACATTCGCGCAAGTGTGGGTGCGGGCTTTCTCTATCCGCTTCTCGGAACGATGAGTACGATGCCGGGACTCTCCACGCGCCCCGGCTACTACGAAATTGATATCGACCTAGCCACAGGGCGCGTGATTGGTCTGTCCTGATGCAGGTGCGATCTCGTCTTGCGTGCCGAAAGAGCGCGCGATAGACTCACCGGCCGGATTGCGAAGTTCCCAGGATTCCATGGAAGCTGCCAAACAGGAGGAACTTAGGATTCTCATACGCCACGCCGCCATCGAAAGGCGCGTTCGAGCCGTGGCGCGCCGCATTACGCGTGACTTCAAGGGGCAGCGTGTCCACTTAATCGGTGTCCTCAAGGGCGCCTGTATCTTCCTTTCCGACCTTGTCCGTGAGATCGACCTCGAGACCTCCATTGATTTCATCGCCGTATCGAGCTACGGCAGAGGTAAGGACAGCTCCGGTCAAGTGCGGTTGCTAAAGGACTTAGACTCGAACATCAAGGGCCTAAACGTGATCCTCGTCGAGGACATCCTCGATACCGGTTTAACGCTGAATTATCTTCTTCGCGTTCTGAGGCAGCGCAAGCCGAAAAGCCTTCGGGTGGCTGCCTTGCTCGATAAGCCGGCGCGGCGGCTTAAAACGGTGAAGGCTGACTATGTCGGCTTCAAGATTCCGAACGACTTCGTTGTCGGCTATGGGCTCGATTACGCCGAGCGCTATCGCAATCTGAAAGACGTTTGCGTTTTGTCGCTCCTGCCCGAGCAGGCTTAGTCCGCATCTAACCTTTCTCTTTTTACTCACTTACGAGCTAGGTGAAAGACTCTGCTGCGGCGCCTGCTATAATTAATGCGCTCGCGCCCGCGCTCAATTCCGGAAGACTGGCGCACCGGTAGCACCTGCCGTACGGTGAAAGCGCTCTCAACTCTTGGTTCCATGGATTCGATCGATCTCAATTCGGTGCAGGACGTCCCTGAACGGACACTCGCTGTCCTCTCCGAGATCAGCCAGGAGATTAATGCCTCGCTGAATCTCGATCAGGTCCTGGCCAGCGCGGCCCAGCAGATCCGGCGACTGATCGACTATGAGATTTTCGCCGTGCTGTTGCCGGAAGAAAGCACGGGCAATCTCTACATCCGTTTCGGGATCGGTCATCGAACCGAAGTCGTCGAGAACTGGCGGATTCCGGTCGGCGACGGAATTATCGGTGCGGCGGCCGCGACAGGTCAGGCGATTCGGGTCGGAGACGTGCTGAAGGATCGGCGGTATTTGCCCGCTGTCGAGGCAGTCCGCTCGGAAATCGCGGTCCCGTTGATCGTACGGGGGCACGTGATTGGCGTGATGGACATCGAAAGTCGCGAGCCAGATTACTTCACGCCCGCTCAGCAAACGCTTTTGACGCTCGTCGCTGGCCGAATCAGCACCGCCGTTGAAAATGCAAGGCTCTACGAGAAGGCGCAAAAGCAGGCCGAGACCCTGCTGCTGCTGAACGAGATTGGCCGCGAAGCAAGCGCCAGCCTAGAAGTTGAAGAAGTTTTGCGCCGTGCCGTAGAGCTTACCAAGCGCCTGATCGACTACCAGATTTTCAGCATCCTTCTGTACGACGAGGTCGCAACCGTGTTTCGCCATCGCGTGACAGTGAAATTTGGCCAGCGCGTGCAGGAGAAATCCACGGTCCCTCTGCATGAGGGGATTGTCGGCGCAGCCGCCAAGCTTCGCCGTCCGGTTGTCGTGGCTGACGTGTCGCTGGATCCGCGCTATCGCATGCTGAATCCCGAAACGCGATCGGAATTGTCGGTGCCGATGATCTACAAGAATCGCGTTGTTGGCGTGATGGATTTGGAGAGTCCGCAGCTCAATTATTTCACCGCCGAACACGTCCAAGTGCTCTCCATCCTGGCCGCGCACCTTGCGGTCTCGATTGAGAACGCCCGCCTCTACGAACGTGTGGCGCGCGATGAAAGTCGTATGGAGCGCGATCTCAACGCGGCGCGCCGAATTCAAGGCGCACTGCTGCCGGCACTGCCGGGGCCGGAATTCGGGTTGGAGATTGCCGCCCGGGTCGTGTCGTCACGCGAGCTGAGCGGCGACCTATACGACTTTCTCCGATATGGTCCGCAGGATCTCGGCATCGCCTTGGGCGACGTGAGCGGGAAGGGAAGCGCGGCCGCGCTGTACGGTGCCGTCGCCGTTGGTACGCTACGCAGCATTGGCTCGCAGAAGCTTCGCCCCGCCCAGATGCTCCGCGCCATCAATGGCTTTCTCGGAGAGCGCTTGATCGAAGGCCGTTTCATGACACTTTGCTTTGCGACCTGGCATCGAAGGCAGCGTCGCCTGCGCATCGCCAACGCGGGACAAGAACTGCCGCTGCTTCTTCATGGGGGGCAGTGCGAGAGACTTTCGCTCGCTGGTTTCCCGCTGGGAATTTTCGAGGAGGTTACCTACGACGAAAGGACGTTTGTCCTCGATCCAAATGATATCGTCGTGATTTACTCCGACGGCATCGGCGACGCCCAGGGCCTCACCGGTGAGTTTTTCGGCTATAAGCGTGTTGCCCAGATTGTCATCGAGAATCAGCATCTATCCGCTGATGGAATCGCGGACAGGATCCTGGAACTGGTGGATGCTTTTTCCGGCGGCCAACACCCCTCCGACGACCGTACGCTGATCGTCCTCAAAGTGAAATGACACTTGTGTCAGGGGCGAGCGTGCGCCATGTCGCCTGCCTTAGCCGTGCCTGGGTGAAGAAACATGTCCACGGACTGAATGAATAAGTTGGGCTGGTCGACAAACGTCATGTGGCCGCTGTTGGGCAAAACAACGATCTGAGACCCGGAAATCTTGTCATGCATTTCCCGAGAAAGCGACGGATCGCACTCGTCGTGGTCGCCCACAATCATCAGCGTGGGCACATGAATCGAAGGCAGCCGATCAACGTATTCGACCGATCTTAGGTTGCCGTCGATGACAAACTCACCGTCAGAGCCCCACATCTCACGATATAGATCCCATGAGATATTTCCGTCGAGTACTGGATCGCCGTTGGGATCAGGGTGGTTCCGATAGAGGTATGGGAAATACCCTTCGCCCCAAGCTGCGATCATGTAGTCGTCGGTGTAGCGGTTCTTGCGATAATCCAGCCCATGGCCGAACAGTCCATCCTTTTCCATCGTGTCGATCCGTTGGCGTAGTTCCGGAGACATCTTCTCCTTCATCCGTGCGAACACCTCGTTCATTTGCATTGTACTGGGAAACGTGCTGGCCAGGATCAGATGGGTCAGATGTTCCTGATACTTCAGGGCGTAGGCCTGTGCGAGGACGCCTCCGTAGGAATGCCCCAGCAGACTCATCGGCCCGAGGGTCAACGCCTGTCGCACGGCTTCGACGTCCTCGACCATGTTCTCGACCGTGTAGCCTTTTGGATCTTCTAGCTTCTCGGATTTTCCCGACCCACGCTCGTCGATGAAAATCAATCGGTTGTGCCTGGCCAGAGGCAGCAGGTAGGGCAGGAAGTAGTCGTGCGAGTCGCCGGGTCCTCCGTGCACGATCATCA
>Ga0187783_10001159_pt1 | contig 19488 bp, 15 predicted proteins | sample 1015_SJ02_MP02_2_FD_132471 | JGI IMG/M metagenome (GOLD analysis project Ga0187783, IMG submission 132471) | Tropical peat soil microbial communities from peatlands in Department of Meta, Colombia - 1015_SJ02_MP02_20_MG | ecosystem: Environmental > Terrestrial > Soil > Wetlands > Peat | place...
ATCTCGTCCTCGCCGAATCCCTCGGTATAGGCCGGCGAGACCAGCGGGCTCGCCCGCGCGACCTCGATCACGACCACGGAGCGGACCCGGCGGACGTCGGCGCCCTCGGCCTTGTAGCGCTCGAGGACCTTGAAGTAGAGATCCCCTGCGTGCAGCACCGTCGCCGTTCCCGAGAACCGGTAGCCTTTGCGGACGAACGGGTCCACGACGTTCACCTCGGTTCGCGGGTTCTTCGACAGATTCCGGACGGTGTTCGGAGACTCGATATCGGCGAAGACCAGGTGGCTATCGTCCCAGACCGTCAGCGAGCCCTTCGGCGAAACCATGGGGTAGCCGTCGGGGGAGATCGACGCGACGTAGCCGAGCCGTTCTCGGCGGACCAGCGCCATCATGGGCTCGGTGAGTACCGCCATCGGAGGGTTCCCACGGGCTCCTACCTCATCTTCGTTTCGCCGGTCCTCACGATGAGATCGCCGGCACGCCGGGACCGCGGCGCCTTCCCCGGCGACGTACCGGAGCCGCGCGGCGGTCGTGGGCCCATCCGAGGCCGCGTCGCCCGGTCGTAGCCGACGCGCCCCGGAGCGCTCTTCGACGGGCGTCCCGCCGTGGTCCGGATCGTGTTCCGAACTCCATCGCGAGGGCCTCGGGCGCCGGAATGTCTCCGCCGCGAGCGCGCTCGGGACCGCCAGGCTCGGCACGCTCTGGCGGCCCGAACCGATCGAAGATGGCGGGATGGAATCCGTCGGCGTTCAGGGCTGGAACGTGGCCGCCGAGCGCCGTTCGGCCGCCGTAACGGGAGTTCGACGCCGTGGACGGTGGAAGAGGCCCCCGGTCGCCGAAATCCGGCGCCTCGGCTCGCCGGGACCGAGACGATTCGCGTGCGGTCGATGGCCGTGCTGCGGAGGAGACCGCGCCGGCGCCCGGTCAGCGAGGGCCCGAGTGCGTGCGGGCGTGCCGGGGAGTCTGGGCCGTGAGAGTTCGACCGCCCACCAGCGCGCTCCTCGGAGGCGGCCACTTCCCGCGGAGCACCTTCCGGTCGATCCAGAACGTGGTGGGAGGCTCGATGTCCCGCTGCCAGAGCATCGCTTCCACCTCGCCCAAGTGCAGCAGATGCTCGGTCAGGCACTGCGCCAGCGCGGAATCCCGGCTGAGCCGGATCGGGTACTTCCGGGCGGCGACCCACACGGCCGGCTTCGACAGCTCGGCGGGGGTGTTCCAGTCCTTGAACCGCGAGTCGCCCATGGCCCGGACCTGCTGGAGCCGCCGTCGTACCTCCGGAATGCTCCGAAAGCGGTCCCGGGGGATCTTCATGACTTCCCGCATCCAGGGAGTCTGCCGATTCTCGCAGAACTCCGTCACGTGCTGCTCCTCGACGTAGGCGAGGTGCAGGAAGATGTCCCGGAACGAGAGCATGCTGACGCCTCGGTCCTTGCAGAACTCCTCCCAGCCGAGCTTCGCGGCGCACTCGAAGAAATCCTCGCGAAGCTCGTGGACGAACTGCATCAGGTCGATCGTGCTCACCACGGAGTCCGGACCAATCCGTGGGGGCAGATAAACAGCGTATCGTCCGACCGCCGGTCCTTCAGGCGGCGGACGCTCCGCCCGGTCCGAGCGGGCGTTCCGTCCTCATCGGGAGCGGCTCCGTACGGCTCGAGTGCCGAGTCGGGTTCGGGCCGCGAGTCCTTCACGCCGGCGGCCAGCCGGCCGGCGGCTGACTAAGCGAGAAGAGATTGCCGTCCGGATCGCGGAACGTCGCCGCGATCCCCCACGGGTACTCCTTCGGGACCTGCACGAACTCGACCCCGCGCCCGCGGAGCTCCTCGTAGACCTTCCGGCAGTCGGAGACTCGTAGCACGATGGGCGGCGCCTTCGCCGGCCCCCAGTTCTTCGACCAGGCCCGCTGCTCAGGATCCGTGGCCGAGCCCTCCTGCCAGAGCGCGAGCTCGAGGTCCTGTCCGCGGGGCCCCACCGTCACCCAGCGGTAGCCGGCCGGCGTCGCGACGTCGGTCTTCTTCTCGAAGCCCACCTGGTCGACGTAGAAGGCAAGGGACCGCGCGGCGTCGGTCACGACGAGGGTCACCTGAGATATCCTGCCGTCCATGGTGCGCTCCGGTACGACCGTCCCGCCGGCACCGGGCGGGCCGCGATATTACCCCTCCGCGACCCGCCGCAGGACCGACATCGCCTTCAGGGTGATCCACTTGCTCGGCGCCCCGGGCCTCTCGATCACGAGGGGCGTCACGCCCTTGCGGTACTGCGCCGCCTTGGGGCCCGAGACGTCCGGATGCGCCCGGTCGATGCACCAGGTGCCGTCGGGCCGCCGCTTGTCCTCGAGCCGCCGGAGCGCGGGCCGTAGCCGCGGGTCGCCGCCGTAGCCGAGCCGCGTGAGCAGGTCGAGCCCGACCAGGATGTCGTAGTAGTAGTGGTTCGGATAGTGGAGCCGGAACCAGGGGGCGTACGGGGCGCCTTCTCGGAACAGGCGCCGCGCGAGGTAGAACTCCGCGCCCCTCGAGACGGCGGCCGTCACTCTCGGGGAACGCTTTGCCTTGGGCAGCGCTGCGAACGCCGCGAGCGGCTCCCATACATCGAGCGTGCCCGGCGTGCCCTGGGAGCAGTTCCATCCGCCGTCGGCCCGCTGATCCTCGATCAGCCAGTCGTAGAGCTTGCGGACGCGGCCGTCGTCGGCGTAGCCGAACCGGGTCAGCATCCGCGCCGTATTGGCCGAAACGCACGCCTCCTCGTGGAAGAAGTTGTACGGAGAACCGAGTCGGAGCTTGTACTCGAAGATGGTGTTCACGAGACGGCGAATCTGAGGGTGGCGCGCATCCAGGCCCCAATCGGAGAGCACCAGCGCCCTCCAGTTCGTGGAGAGGTACTTGGGATAGTAGAGGAAGTCGATCCATCGCCGCAGGTTCCGCGGCGCCCGGGCCTCCCAGAATCCGTCGGGGCCCTGCTGGCGAAGCTGATCGTGGGCCCAGCCAACGCGGGGGATCCTCCGCCGGGCTCTGCGGACGAGAGGATCCTCCTCCCGCCGACCTTGCAGATCGACGAGCGCTCGGTACTGCACCGCCGGCTGGTCGTCCTCGAGAAGCCAGCGGATCACCTTCGCGTCGGAGGACGAGGCTCTCGCCGGACCAAAGTCGGAACGTGCGCGCGAGCGTCCCGTCACATCGGGGCGAGGCCCCCGGCGCGCATTATGCACACCGCCCGTGGGCGTCCGCTCCGCTCGCGTGCGCGCAGCGAGGCTCAGCCGCGGGGCATCGCGGGAACGCGCGATGCGGGCGGCACTACGCGTGGGCCAGCGCGCCGGCAGGAACGGTGCTGCCGGCGGCCGACGTTGTTGGGTCAACGCAATGCGCGACGCCACGCGCCGGGCACGCGGGAGCCGATCTCGGTGTCGGCGGCACCGAGAAAGTGCGCCAACCGTCGAATGGCCTCCGCCGCCGGTCCGCCCGCGTCGGGATCGTCCGCCGCCCCCGGCTCGGCATGGACGGAGCGGATGATCAGGCGCCGGTGCTCCCGGTCCATCTTGGGGTCGAGCCGACCGATGAAGCGGTCGCCGTGCAGGATCGGCAGTACGTACGCCCCGAACTTTCGCTTCTCGGGCGGAAGGAAGTTCTCGTGCACGTAGTCGAAGCCGAACAGCCGGTGGCACCACGTCCGGCAGGTCGTCAGGTTGTCGAACGGCGAGAGCAACGATGTTCGCGGCATGAACCCGTCGTCGGCGATCGTCTCGAGGACGGCGAGATCCTCGGCGTGGAGGTATCGCGGCTCCCGACCCTCGAGATCCGTGACGATCCCGCGCACCAGCACGCCGTCGTCGAGCAGCCGCTGGATCGTGGAGCGGAGGTCGACGTAGCGGCCCCGGGGAAAGTAGAAGTTGATGTCCGATCGGGTCATCCAGGGCAGCGAGCGGACCGCCCGCTGCACGGCGCGGTACTCGGCTTCCTTCGGGGTCAGCTCCCGGCGATCCGCAGACGCCGGAAGTTGAGTCCGCGTCAAGCCCCACAGGTTCTCTCGGCCCTCGTGGCCGACGATCATCACTTCGCCGCCCAGCCACAGGTGGAACAGCATGATCGAAACGTCGCTCTCGGAACTCCAGCCCCGACCGGAGCGCCGCGTGGCCGCATGGTCTGGAAACCGGGCGGTCGTCCGGGGGCCCTTGGCGAGCTCGCGCAGCACCGCCCGGCGAAGAGCGCGGTGCCGGGGGATCCACCGGCGGGCTTCCGCCCTCCAGTTGCCCCAGGACTTGGAGAGCGACTCGGGGTAGCGCCGCATGATCGAGCGGTGGATGGGATAGTCCTCGATCGGCAGGATCGAGGCCGAGTGGCCCCACCCTTGGAAGAGGTGCTTGTCCCGCCACAGCAGGTGCTCGAGGTCCGAGGCCCGGAATTCGCCGATGCGGTTCCACAGCGTGATCTCGTGCGCCGGGGCGACGACGTTGACCGGATCCCACTGGATGTAGGCAAGATCGCGCACCACCGCACGGATGGCCCCCCTGTCCGGCCGGCGGGGCAGGGGACCGGCGAGGTGCTGCTTCGAGAGGGCAAGCCGCCGGGCCTCGCGCGAGGTCACGGCGATCGGGGCTGGGCTCACGTTCCCTCGTCGGACATCCGCCGGAATGGCGGCCCGCCGCACGGCCACGCGACGCGGGCGGAGCGGCAGGCTCCGCTCATCGCCGCCGCGCCCCGCCGTTGCGCCCGGCGAGCCGCCAGATCTTCCCTCCCGAGCCCGGGGTCCGAACGAGACCGATCTCCGCCTCGAGACGGCGGGTCCAGCTCGGGCAGGGCGCGCGGTACGGAAGACCTAGGTCGGAACGCATCGACCTCCACAAGGAACCGCTCGGCCGCTGTCGAAGGTAGGAGCGGACGGCGTCGCGAAATTCGGCGTAGCGCATCTCCGTCCGCCTGCCGGGTGCGGTACCAGGCCCTTGGCCTTAACCCGGCGCCGGAGGTCCCGGAACGGTTCGTCCGCTCCGGCCCTCGGGGCGCCGTGACCGAGGCTCGAGCGCGACCCGGAGGGTCCCGCCTTGGCTCGGAACGTCGGGCCGAATGCCGGCCGGCCCACCGTCGCGGCCGATCAGGCAGCGGCTAGAGCAGGTCTCGAACCTCGGGGCTCGTCAAGAACGCTCGCCTCGATTCGGCCTCTGGGATCGACTCGGCGAGCTCCCGAACGATCGAGCCGGCGGCGAGACGCGCCTCCTGGGCCGCGGGCGCATCGTGCGCCGCAGCGAGCGCCGTAGCGCGCAGCGCGAAGGCGCGCCACGCCCGCGACCGGGCCTGTCGAGCGGAGAGGTCTCGGGCGAGCCGCTCGGCGAGCGCCGCCGCGTCGTGCGCGCGCCCGAGGCCGAGCAGCGCGCGGATCTCAACCTCGCGCGCGGACATCAGGTCCCGGATCTCCTCCTCCGCCTCGGCCCTCGATGCCACCTGGCGGGCAACCCCCAACGCCGTTTCGGCGTCGCCCCGGGCGAGCGCGACCTCGGCGCGGACCGCATCCGACGCGAAGTTGGCCAGCGGGGCCATCTCCTGCTCGAGCGCCTCCCAGTCCGACGGATCGAGACGGCCCTCGCGAAGACGCGCGCGGGCGATGTACTCCAGTGACCAGCGCGCCATCCAGGCCCGGCGCAGCCGCTTCGCACGCTCGAGCTGATCCCGGAACGTTTGCTCGGCGCGCCCGAAGTCCCGGAGCTCGAAGAAGTACATGCCGAGCCCGAGCAGCTGCATCGCCTGTCCGAAGGGATGTTCGGCGTCCGCCACCTCCTGGCGCAGGGACTCGCGGGCTTCGGCGAAGCGACCGAGCTCGATCAGCGCGAAGGCCCGGAGCGTCGGGTACTGCACGGGCGGAACGCCGATCTCCTCCGCGAGGCGGATGCCCGCGTCGCACGCCTCGATCGCCTTGGCGAACTCGGCCCATTCCAGGTAGGCCCACATCATCGAGAAGTAGAGCAGGTTCAGCCGTCCGAAGTCCCGGCGGTCGCGCAGCTGTCGGACCAAGCGCGTCGCCCGGGCCTCGGCCTCGAGCCGATCGCCTTGTCCCCAGAGCGCGAGCTCGCTCGCCAGCGTCAGATCCGGATCGCCGAGGCGCCGGCTGACCTCCAGCGCGGTGCGCAGGTTTTCCTGAACCTTGGGGCGGTACTCGGGGAAGAAGTCGGCCATCCACCGCGACTTCAGCAGCGCTTCGACCTTGGCGGGCTCGTTGCCGAGCTCGTCCGCGAGCGTCTGCGCGCGCTCGCTGTTGAGCCTCCAGGCGGCTAGGAGCTCGGGGGTCGTGGCGTCGAGCGCGACGATGTACGACGCCTCGGACACCAGCAACAGCGCCCGCAGCTCGAGGGCCCGGTCCCCGCGCTGGCGCGCGAGCTCGAGCAGGCGCGTGCTGTCGGCGAGCCCGGGGGGGCCGCGGAACGTGTCGAGGTACAGCCGCGCGCGGCGTCCGAGCGCGTCGGCCTCCCCGTCGGCTCGATGGGTCCGCTCCGCGATCTCGAGGGCGATCGTGTACTGGCGCTCCGCCGGCCCGCTCGCAAAGACCGAGCGGGCGAGGTCTCCGGCCGCGAGCGCGAAGGGGATGGCCCGCTCCTCCTGCGCGGCCTCGAGGAAGTGCCCCGCGAGCTCCGCGCTGCGGGGGGCCCGCTCGGCCGCCGGCAGGCGCTCGAGCGCTTCCGCGGCGGCCAGATGGAGGGCGCGACGTCGACGCGGCGAGAGCTCCCCGTACAGGGCCTGCTGCGTCAGGGCGTGGTCGAACGCATACAAATCCGGTCGCCGTTCCTCGAGCAGGCCGGTCGCCTGGGCCTCTTCCAGGCTGCGCTCGACCTCCGCCTCCGGGCGTCCGCTCAGCCCGACCAGGGCCGAGAAGGAGAACGTCTGCCCGAGCACCGCCGCCTCCCGAAGGATCTGCGGCGCGGGTTCGCTGAGCCGCTCCATGCGCTGACCGATGACCGAGCGAACGCTATCGGGGACCTCGAGCCGGCGGAGCGGGCGTTCCACCCACACGCCGTCCCGGCGGTACAGGTCGCCGCGTTCCACCAGGAATCGCAGCAGCTGCTGCGTGAAGAACGGGTTCCCGTCGGCATGCTGGTGCAGGAGTTCCACGAGCTCCGGCGAGGCGTCCGATTCGCCCAGGGTCAGCGCGACCAGGCGCGCCGTGCCGGTCGGTTCGAGGCGCCGCACCGTGATGCGCTCGACCAGGTCCTCGCGCGTGAGGTCACGCAGCGCGGCATCGAGCGGGTGATGGCGACCCACCTCGACGTCGCGGAAGGTGGCGACGAGCAGGATCCGGCTCGCGCGCGTGTGGCGCGCGATGTGCTGGAGCAATTCGAGCGTGGCGGAGTCCGCCCAGTGGAGGTCGTCGATCAGGATCGCGACCGGTGTCTCCGCCGCGACCGCCTCGAGGAATGCCGTCACCTCGCGGAACAACAACTGCTGCTCCTCCGGGGTGCTGGACAGAGGAGGAGCGACCTCGGCCTTGAGCTCGGGCAGGAGACGGCTGAGGTGGCGCCAGCGCTCCAGGACGAGGGCACGGACGGAGGGCGGGGCGAGGCGATAGGCGCTCGTGAGCGCGTCAAGGAACGGGTAGAACGGCACGGGTTGGTGGGTCTGGTAGCAACGTCCGGTGGCGACCAGGAATCGCCGGTTGCGGATCGTGAGCATGATCTCCTGGGCAAGGCGGGTCTTGCCGACGCCGGGCTCGCCCGCGAGGAGCACGAAGCGCCCGGCGCCGCCGATCGCGGAGTCCGCCGCGACGAGCGCCCGGCCCAGCTCCGGCTCCCGGGCCACCAGTTCCGTGGCCGGCAGCGCCCCCAGGAAGCCCCCGATCGGCGGCGGTGGCTCGGGCGGAACATGGCCCGCCTCGAGGCGACCCGTCTCGGCGGCCGGGCCGAGGGGGCGGACCTCGTCCAGGACCTTGAAGACCCGAACCGGGTCCCGGAAGCCCTTGAGCTGCGCCAGCCCTCGCTCGACGTAACCGATCCCGTCGATCTTCGACGCGACGTGGACGACCGCTTCGCTGGCGAGCACCTCGCTCGGTCCGGCCAGCTTGCACAGGCGGGCGGCGAGGTTCAGCGCGGCGCCGACGTAGTTTCCACCGGCCGGCACGGCCTCGCCGGTGTCGAGACCGATTCCCACGAGGAGCGGGACGTCCGGATCGCGTGCCGTCGCGTCCGCGACCCGGCGCTGGAAGTCGAGCGCCGACCGGAGCGCGTCGCGGGCGGAGGCGAAGACGGCCACGGCTTCGTCGCCGGCCAGCCCGATGATCTCGCCGCGGTGCGGCCCGACGGCCTCGCGGGCCGCCGCCCCGAACCGGTCGACCATGCGAACCCCGGCGGCATCGCCCTGCTCGACGATGAAGCGGGTGTAGCCGCGGATGTCCGCGAATAGGAAAGTTCGGATGCCGGGCCCCGGGTCGCTCTTCGACCGTTCGTCACCGCTCGTCAAGGGCCGCGCGAGCGACGCGCTCGGGAGGTATGTACTTACCCACGCCCTGGCGGGCGCGTGGCTGCGGAGGGGTCCGCGACCGGCGCCGGGCGGTCGCCGGCGCGTTCAGTCTTCCTCGATCGAAGCCTCGACCGCGTCCGCGAACAGGTCGTTGCGCCAGTCGCGCGCCCAGTTCGCCGTCGTGATGTCGGCGTCGGTCGCGAAGATCGGGGTTGAGGAGAGGAAGGCCACGACGAGCTCCCGCGCGGGATCCGCCCAGAGGTGCGTTCCACCATTGCCGATGTGGCCGAACGTTGTCGGCGAGCACAGCGCGCCGTTCCATCCGGGACCGGCGGCCTCGATACCCCATCCGAGGCCCCAAGACGATTCCGGGAAGTGCTGGTCGAAGAACACCGCGGGGATCCCACGGGTCTGGTTTCGCACCATCGCGCGGACCGCCGCCGAGGAGTGGACCCGCTCGTCGCGGTACTCCCCTCCGTCGAGGAACATCTGGGCGAAGATCGCCAGGTCCCGCGCACTCGAGAGCGCCCCCCAGCTCCCGGCCCAGTAGCGCTCGGTCTCCCGGGCGACGTCGGACGCGTCGGGCACGTAATCTGCGGGCAGCTGGAACCCCACCCGTCGCGTCGGCGGGATGTCGACCAGACAGTACGAAGAGTCGCGCATGCCGAGGGGGCGGAAGATCCGCTCGGTCGCGAACCGGTCGAGCGGCATTCCCGAGACGCGGCGCACGATCTCCGCCGCGAGGGTGAAGTTGAACCCGCAGTAGGCCATCTCGACCCCCGGCGGCGTCGCCAGCGGTGCCGCGAGACCGCTGTTCAGGGCGGCCCACCAGACCGGGTGCGCATTGTCCGGCACGGGCGGCTGCTGAATTTCGCGGGAATGCTCGCGCGCGAACGTCTGCACCGTCGGGTCCCGCAGGCCCGAGGTGTGGGTGAGCAGATCCCGCACCCGGACGCCATGCTTTCCCTCGCCCGCGAACTCGGGAATGTAGGAGTCCACGGGTCGGTTCAGCCCGACGCGCCCGTCGTCCACGAGCGTCATCAGCGCCGTGGCCGTGAGGGGCTTGGTCACCGACATCAGCTCGAAGACGGCGTCGAGGGGCGTCGGGTCCCCTCCGGCCGCCACCGGCATCCGCCCGAACGCCTCGTGCCACACGATGATCCCTCGGCGGGCGACGAGCACGACCAGCGGACGCCCCTGCGCTCCGTCGACCCAGCGCCGAACGACGGCGGCGAGCCGCCGCAGACGGGCGGAGGACATCCCCGCCTCTTCGGGCTGCCCCGATCGCAGGGTCGGGACCATGAGAGGGCCAGCCGCCTCGCCGATAAAACCGAGTCAATCCGGGCCGTGGGCGGGTCGAGGAGGCCGGAGGGGCACACCTCGCCAAGCTTATGCGGATTCGTCCCCCCCTCGCGCGGCGCCGTCGCGATGCCGGCCCGACGGCCCGCGCGAGAGGAACCCAGTGATGCACGGACCTCGCATGATCCGAACCCTCCCGGTCGATCCGGCGCGGCGGGAGGTCAGATGAGCGGCCTCTCCACCGCGGACACCTCCGCGATCGTGTTCCTCGCCTTGATCGTGCTCATCATGGCGCGCCGCACCTACCTGCTCAGCCAGGGCGCCCCCTACAGCACCGGCCGAGTCTTCGGCTACGGTGGCTTCTCGATGGTCCTCTTCGGGTATCTCGCCGCGTCGACCCTGTACGTCGCCTGGACCGTGTGGGGGGACGTCGCCTTCGCCCTGATCGCGCCCTACGCCGGCGTGGTCGTCGGCGCCGCCCTGTTCGCGGCGCCCCACGTTCGTCGCCGAGTGACCTTCGAGTCCCGCGGCGACGGTCGGATCTACTATCGGCTGCCCCTCCTGCTGCCCTTGCTCTCGCTCGTCCTGTTCGTTGCGCGCGTCGCCGCCGAGATCGCGATGTTCGGGCTCGCCTCCCTGGCGAGCTTCGCGGTCCCGACCTCGGTGTCGGTGACCCAGCTCTCGGTGCTGATCGCCTTCGATCTGCTCTACGGCTCGAGCATCGGCCTGTTGATCGGGCGGGGCCTTGGCGTCCGCAGTGCCTTCCGGGCGCGCGGGAAGCCCGAGGATCAGCCGCTCGCCTCCTGAAGCGCGGGGGCCCTCGTCCTCGCATCGGGGCCGGGGACGGCGGCGTTATCGCACGCCCGGCCTGCCTCGACGCGTGCCCAAGGACGGCCGGCCTCGCTGCGCGTGGGCTTCGCTCGCCGATCCGGTCATGCGCCGCTACCACGACACCGAATGGGGAACGCCCGTCCACGATGACCGGCGGCACTTCGAGTTCCTCCTGCTCGAAGGGGCCCAGGCCGGACTGAGCTGGTCGACGATCCTGCACCGCCGTCCCGGGTACGACCGGGCGTTCGACGGTTTCGATCCGGCGAAGATCGCCCGCTACTCGCCGGCGCGGCGGCGCGCCCTCGCGCGGGACCCCGGCATCATCCGGAACAAAAGGAAGATCGAGTCGGCGGTATCGAACGCCCGGGCCTTCCTCGCGGTCCAGCGAGAGTTCGGCACCTTCGACGACTACTGCTGGAGGTTCGTGGGCGGACGCCCCCGCCACAATCGATGGGCGAACTACCGCCAGGTGCCCGCGACCTCGGCGGAATCCGACCGGTTCAGCGCCGACCTGCGGGCGCGGGGTTTCAGCTTCGTGGGCTCGACGATCGTCTACGCCCACATGCAGGCCGTCGGGATGGTCAACGACCACACGGTCGATTGCTTCCGCCACCGCCAGCTTCGAGCGTCCGCGCGCAAGACCGCCTCTCGCCGGTAGCGGCCACGGCCCGGGTCGCGTGGGGGCCGTTGCAATCCTTAACCTCCCATGCCCGTTGGCGGCGCGTGCCCGGCACCCGTCGCCTGGCGGCCATCGTCTTCACCGACCTGGTCGGCTCGACCGAGCTGGCTCAGGCCGACGAGCGGGGGGCGCTCGAGCTGATCCAGCAACAAGAGAAGCTCGCCCGCCCGCTCGTCGCCGAGCACCACGGTCGGATCGTGAAGTCGACGGGCGACGGCCTCCTCCTGGAGTTCCCGAGCGCGCTCGATGCGGTGGAGTGCGCGGTCGCCTTCCAGTTGCGACTGCGGGAGCGCGCCGGGCGCGGTGGGCGCGCCTTCCCCCCGGTTCGCGTCGGGGTTCACCTCGGGGACGTGCAGCGCCGCGGCGGCGACATCTTCGGCGACGCCGTGAACGTCGCTGCGCGCGTCGAGTCCGCGGCCGAGCCCGGCGGCGTGTGCATCTCGGAGTCCGTGTGCCGCCAGGTCAAGAACAAGGTCCGCTTCCGGATCGAGCCACTCGGCGCCCGCGCTCTCAAGGGCGTGGTCGAGCCGGTCGAGCTGTTCCGAGTGGTCCCTCCCGGGGACGAGCACGCGCCGGCGGCCGCCGCCCCCTCGCCTCCGCGCCTCGCGGTGTTGCCGCTCGCGAACATCAGCCCGGATCCGAAGGACGAGTACTTCGCCGATGGCCTCACGGAAGAGCTGATCTCGGTCCTCTCCAAGATCCGGGGGCTGCGGGTCATCGCGCGCACGTCGGTCACGCCCTACAAGTCGACCTCGAAGTCGGTCGTCCAGATCGGCTCGGAGCTGGGCGTCACCTCGATCCTCGAAGTGAGCGTTCGCAAGGCGAACGACCGCCTGCGGATCTCGCTCCAACTGATCGACGTCGGGACCCAGGAGCACGTCTGGTCCGAGAGCTACGATCGGCAGCTCGCCGACATCTTCGCCATCCAGACGGAGGTGGCCGAGAGTACGGCGAAGGCGATCCGCGTCGAGCTGTCGGAGCCGGCGCGTGAGTTCATCCGGCGGGCACCGACGAAGGATCTGCAGGCCTACGAGCTGTACCTGCGGGCGATCCAGCAACCGGCGGGGTACGCTCCGGAGGGGTTCCGCCAAGCGATCGCGTGGCTCGAGGAGGCGATCGCACGAGACCCCGCGTTCGCGCTCGCCCAGGCCTACCTCGGCTACCTCTACGTACAGGGCGCGGGCGACTACCTTCCGCATCGCGAGGGGTTCCGCAGGGCGCGCCCCTTCGTGACGCGAGCCCTCGAGCTCGACCCGAACCTCTCGGAGGCGCATGCCGCGCTGGCCGAGCTCGTCATGCAGCAGGACCACGAGTGGCCACGCGCGGAGGAGGAGTTCCGTCGAGCCCTCGCGCTCAACCCCAGCAACGCCCTCGCCCGGCTGAGCTACTCGACCCTGCTCCGCGTGCTCGGCCGCGACTCGGAGGCCGAGGTCGAGCTCCACGCGGCGATCGAGATCAATCCGAGCTGGCAGGCCCCACGACGCCTCCTCGTGGACCTCGCGCTCCTGCGCGGCGATCTCGAGGGCGCCCGCGATCGCTTGGCCAAGTGGCTGACCCCCGACCCCGATCCGAGTTGGACCCACCTCAGCTTCGGCGTCGCCTACAGCGTCCTCAACGACCCAGAAGCCGCCCGGCGGGAACTCGTGGCAGCGGGGCCCCCCCGGAGCGTGGTCCAGCGCCTCGCTCGCGCGATGATCCTGGTCCCCCTCGGCGAGCCCGAGGAGGCCCGTCAGCTGCTCAAGGAACTGACCGAAGCTCGACCCGAGGAGCTCCTCGGATCCGACTTCTCGGCCGCACTGCACGCGCTGCTGGGCGAGAAGGAGGCGGCACTCGACATCCTCGAACGCTCGGCTCGCGAGGGGACGAGCGGTCTGTGGCTGCGCGCCGGCCTCCCCGCGTACGACTCGCTACGCGAGGAGCCGCGATTCCGCGCGGCCCTCCGCGCGGCGCACCTTCCCGAGGACGCGGGCGGCGCCCGCGCCCGGTCCCAGTAACGATCGCGCTCCGCCGTGACGACGGTGCGAGCGTCGATCGGCGGACGGGCCGTCCCATAAGAGTCCGGGTGCGCTCACCTTCCCGTGACCGGCGGGAGCTCGCTCGCGCAGATGCCGGCGCCCGCCCCGGACCGGCCCGCCGCCCTGGGCACGGGCCCACAGCGCGCGGGCCGAGACCCGGTGGCCCTGAGCACCGCGGCTTGCTACGCCCTGTTCCTCGTTCTCTTCCTGGCGATCGTCGCCGTGATCTGGGGGAGCGGGACCCTGTTGATCGCGCCGCCGTACGCCGTGACGGCCTACCTCGTGGTCTTCGATCGAAAAAGCCGCTACGCGGCACCGAGCAGCATCCTCGCGTCGTACCTGGTCGTCATCGGGAGCTCGGAGCTGTTCGAGTTCTTCCTCGGCATCTCCCTCCTCGCGCTCGTCCTCAACGTCGTCCTGGTCTCCCTGTTCATCGCCTTCACGCGCTTCTCCCATCCTCCGGCGCTGGCGCTCACGATCTTCTCCTACATCGTCCACGACTCCCCGGTCTTCGTCCTGAGTTCCCTTGTGGTGCTCGCGATGGTCACCGTGGCGGACACCCTGATCGAGCGGACCTGGCCGACCCGCTCCACCTCGCCCGGATCGACGTGACAGACACGGCGGTGATGACCCGGAGCCAGCGGCGCGCGTGGCGCAGAGCTCGCGGCCCTTCGCCTAGCTCGAGTTGGTCGGCCGGGTCCGAAGCGCGTGGACCAGGGCGGCGCCCGCGACGACGGCACCCGCGAGCAGCAGTCCCAGACCGGGGAATAGGAACAGGAACGCGACGGGCGCGGCGCTGCAGCCGGAGCACGAGCCACCCGACAGCGACAGCGCACCGGTCAACAACGAGTCGAGCGCGAGCAGGAACGCTCCCAGCGTCGCGAGACCGACACCGAGGACGACAAGGACCCATCGCGCGTCGCGATAGGGCGGCGGATCCCCGGGATCTACCTGGAAGCGCAGCCCACTGTACCGGCCCAGGAACCAGGGATCGGCTTCGCGCGCGGTCGGCTCGGCGGCGACCGGCCGGCCGCAGGCGCCGCAGAACCGGCTGGTCGGCGGGTTCGGCCGCCCGCAGTACGGACAGGTCCGCGCGTCCACGGGCGACTAGGAGGCGCCGACCCGCCTCTTGTAGCCATAGGGCCGGTCCGGAGGCGCGGTCCTACGGATCCGGGCGCTTAGCGAACCGGACCTCGAGGCCGATGCCCTCGACGCGAACGGCACAGCTACCGAAGGGACTGCGCTCGGCCAACCGGACGAACTCCTCGGACGTGTAGGCGCGCCTCCGCAGCGAGAAGAGGGCCCGGCGGGTGAAGTAGGCGCGAACCGGCCCGAGGCCCATCCCCCGGACCTCGGCGTGGATCCCGGCGTCCGGGGCGTCGCGGCGCATATCCTCGACGATCGCGACGCCCCCGGGGCGCAGCACGCGGTGCATCTCGTTGATCGCGGCTTGGGGCCGACCGAAGTTCTTGAACGCGGCCTGGCAGACGATCCGGTCGAACGAGGCGGCCCCGAACGGCATCCGGGAGGCGTCGCCCTGGCGGACCGCGACCGGCACACCCGCCTCGCGCGCGTGGGCGTTCGCGATCTGGACAAAGGTCCGACTGATCTCGAGCGCGGTGACGCGTGCCCGACCGGTGCGGGCGAGCTCGACCGCGAAGTAGCCCGGGCCCGGAGCGACCTCGAGGAGGTCGGTTCCGGCCGGTAGGTCGGCCACGAGCTCTTTCGCCTGCTGCCTCCATGCGGCGATCTGGCTGGGCGTGCCGCGGGTGCGGGCGTACCAGCGGGCGATCGAGCCTTCCATCGCGACGCCGCGATAGGCCCTGCCTTCCGGATCCGATTCCTCGGGTCCCATCAGCGACGGGTCGATCGAAACGGCGGCCGTTTCCCCCGACATCGCATTCCCTACAGCTCGCGACGGCCCGGCGCGCCGATAAGTCGAGCGCACCCACGGTGAGGCGCGCCCGTGAGTCCCTGCCGGCCGCCCTCGCCCCGGTCCGCGTGGCCCCTGGGTAGGAGCGAGCCGTCAGGGCAGGACGGGCCCCGGCGGTTACGGTCGACCTGGGGTCCAATTCCGGGGGCTCGACCGTACGGTGGTATGCGAGCGGGGTCGTGCTCGAAGGGGCCATCGGTCTTGTTATACCCGGAGACCTTTCCCCCCGCATGCAGGGATCGAACACGGGCACGATCCAGTGCAACACCTGTGGGACCCAATTCCCGGCCTCCGACACGGAGGAGATGGCCAACCACCAGGGCCACGACACCATTCACATCGATCCTGGCGGCTGAGCCGCCGCAGCGCGCTCCGGGCCGGTCGAATCGCGCGACAGTGTCCGCCCCCGGGCGCGGCGCGACCCTGAGCCCCCGCGTGGGCGCGAGAGTCCTCCCCGACTTCGCGAGCAGGCCGTCCCACCGGCCCCGAGGGCCGAACGTCCTCAGGAACTCCCCGCGTCGGCGTCCGCGAGCCGGGGAGGTCTTCGGCCGTTCCGGCCAGCGTCCGCGTCGGTGAGCCGCACCCGGACCCCGACGCCCTACGACCGAGCGCCGAAGTGTCGGCGCAGCGGATCCCAGTAGTAGCGCGTCCACTCCGCTCGCGTGACGCCGCTCTCGATGCCGTCCGGGATACCGCGTTGATCGAAGATCAGCCTCGTTCCCTTGCCGCGCGGTCGGAACACAAAGCTGACCAAGGAGAAGGCCCCCTTCGGCCAATCCGAGCCGCGCCAGGCCTGGACGATTCGCTTACCGGGCACCAGGTCGAGGTTGAAGCCCGAGATGTAGCCTCCGGCCGAGAATTTCCCTCCTACGACGGGGTCGATGCGCGCCGGAGCGCCGGTGAACCTCGCATGCGCGCGGCTATCCATCATCGTTCGGTAGGCCAGCCGGGGGGTCGCCTTCAGGTCGATCTCATCGTGGACGCTTCTGCACATGGCTCTCCCGTTCCGCCGTGGCTCGGCGGTCGACCGGAGGCCGTCGCAATACTTAACTGTTTAGTTTAATATAGCGTTCGAGACCGATGCGGGGCCGAGGACGTTCGAGGTCGGAGGCCGATCGAGCCCTCGCGCTCGACCGACTGTTCGGCGCGCTCGCGGATCCGACCCGACGCAGCCTGTTGGCTCGGCTCGCCCTCGGACCGGCCCGGGTGACCGACCTCGCCCGACCCTACCGGATGAGCCTGCCAGCCGTCTCCAAGCACCTGCGGATCCTGGAGGACGCCGGCCTGGTGGCCCGCAAAGTGGACGGTCGCGTCCACCGTCTGAGGCTCACGGGCGGCCCGCTCGAGGCGGTCGAAGTGTGGCTGGACCCCTTCCGTTCCTACTGGGCGAGCACGCTGGGCGCCCTGCAGCAGCGCCTGGGCGGACCGCCGGCTCCGCGCCCCGCACGACGACGCGTTCGCTAGCCGAGTCGTACGGGGGACTGCGCCCCGCCCCGGAGTTCAGTCGCGTCCCTGTAACGGATGCCAGCCGCGCGCCGGCGGCGGGGAGCCCTCTCGGACGGCCGCCGATGCCGGCGGCCCGGTTCGGGCCGAGGCGAGCAGGCGTCGGATGACGTCATCGTAGCTCTCGCCCATCCGTCCGAGCGCACGAAGCCGGTCGCGGACTTCCACGTCGACCTGGATGGTCGTGGTCTGCGCTGCCATGCGTATCCTATAGTATCCATGGATATTATTATTGCCACAGAATTGTTTCTGGCTATTAATACGACCACCGACCTGGGTTCGGGCGATCGGTCGATCCGGTCCCAAGGTGGAAACAATGCACGGAACCTCGAATCGGCGCGGCGTGACGACCGGCGTGGGTGCGCTCCTGTTGGTCGTCGTCGTCGTGCTCGCCGGCGGCCTCACGGCCGTGGGTCTGAACAGCGTGAGCGGCTCGGGCACCTCCTCGCGCTCGAGCACCTCCACGAACTGCATCCCGCCGACGAGCGCCGCGTGCCGCGCCTCGTCCGACGTGCACGATGTGTCGCTCCTCGTGCCCGTGCAGACCAGTTTCATCCAATCGCCCGTACCCTTCACCGCGAACCTCCCGACGGGGGAGGTCGCTTCGAGCTTCACGTTCAACTTCGGTGACGGCTCGGCGCCGGTCACGGTGGCCGGGTCCGCCAACTCCGCCACCGACGACTACGCGTACGCGTCGCCCGGCACCTACCTGGTGACCGTTACGGCGAACGTCAACGGCGCCACCCACGACAACCTCCACGACATCGGCTTCCTCGTCGTACAGACGAGCTACTCGGTGTCCGCCGCCGAGGCGATCCCGGCGGTCTCCGCTTCGATCACCTCCAACGGGACGAGCTCGAGCTCCCCGACCGGCGTGGTCGCCACGGGCGCCACCGTCAGCTTCGCGGGTAGCTACACCGCCGTGCCCGTGAACCCTCTGTACTCAGAGACGGCTCCCTCCCTCAAGGTCCTGAGCGGTCCGGCCGGGGGTGCGACCTTCACGGCGAGCGCCGCGGGCCCAAGCTCGGCCACCGCCTCGATCCAGTTCACCATCGCCGGGACGTACACGGTCGGGTTCGTCGCGAACGCGACGGGAACTCCCGGTCCGGCGAGCCAGAACACGATCTTCACAATCGTTGTGGGCAGCGGCGGAGCGGCCAAGGTCCCGCCCGTCTCGGTCGCGCCGTCCGCGCTCGACGGGACGATCATCTCCTACACCGACACCGGTGGCTCGGGCGCCGAGACCCTCGACCCGGCGATCGACTACGAGACGATCGGCGAGGAGCCCACCCAGAACGTCTACCAGAACCTGGTGATGTACAACCAGTCGTCGGTCACGAACTTCATCCCGATCGGCGCCGCCTGCGTGCCGGGCAGCGCCCAGTGCTCCTCGCTGTTCGGCCAGTCCCTCGTCAGCGGTGAGAACGTCACGTTCGTGATCAGCGGCGCGTCGAATTTCTACGATCCGAACACGCACGCGACCTGGGGCGTCTATCCCTCGGACTGGGTCTTCTCGTTCGCCCGCCTCGCCTCGTTCGCCGTACTGCCCTCGTGGGGCGGTAACAACGGGTGGGTCGAGTCGCAGGCGTTCCTGCCGCTCGGCAACGCCTCGTGGGACACGGCCGCCTCGCCGACCGGGGCCGCGCTGCACTACCCGGGCAACAACACCCCGTACCAGATCTTCACCCACCTCTTGGTGAACGACTCGGCGTTCTGTCCGGCGAAGGCCTACGCGAACGGCTACCACGGCTGCTTCACGATCGTCGCCGACGGGCTGGGGCAGACCTGGTCGCTCTCCGCCCTCTACCAGCTGCTCTCGTTCCCCTGGGCGGTCGCGACCCCCGCGGCCTGGATCAGCCAGCAGGGCTCGCCGCTCCCCGGCTGGACCGATTCCGGGATCACCGGCGCCGGCGACTACCCGATCGGGCTCCCCGGAGACCTCGATACCACGAACGCCTCCTCGCAGAACCCGGCCGTCTGGGCCTGGGTTAACGCCTCGGAAGCGACCCCGACGATGTGGGACACGATGCAGATCGACGGCTCGGGAATCTTCGGGTTCCCCGCGGGCAGCGTGACGGCCAAGAACGTCATGGCCGGCAGCGGCCCGTACTACCTCGCGTACTTTGACAACGCGGTCGAGTACATCCTGGAGGCGAACCCCGGCTACCACCCCAACCCGAACTGCCTCGGGTCGAGCTCGTGCCAGCCGGCGGTCGGCAAGTACGTGCCCAAGGTCATCCAGAACTGGGAGAACGGCTACACCCCCGGCGAGGCCGCGCTCGAGTCGGGGACGGCCGACGTCGCGACGATCGCGTCGACCCAGAGCAGCCTGTTGCTGCAGCTCCTGTCGCAGGGCAAGGTGAAGTTCACCCAGTTCCCGTCGCTCTCGGTCTATTTCTACCCGTTCGACTGGAACTACAACCTGGCCGCCGCGCAGGCGCTGACGCCGACGACGATCACCGCGCCGACGGACTTCTTCAGCTCCGAGGCGATGCGGATGCTGTTCACCACGGCCTACCCGTACCAGTCGGTCTACAACGCGATCCTGGACGTCGATGGGATCACGACGGGCATCAACTACGGCGGCGCGATCGCGCCGGGCTTCGAGTACTTCCCGACCAACGTCAGCTGGCCGGACACCAACCCCAGCGCGACCCCGACCCCCGATGTGCCGGGCACCGCGTGGTGGTGGTGGGCGCAGGTCTCGACCCCCGGGAGCCCGTACTACGACGCGGAGATCGCCAGCGACTGCACGACCAGCCACCCGTGCACGATCCCGCTGTTCGGCGAGACCGGCTTCCC
>Ga0187783_10001160_pt1 | contig 19478 bp, 14 predicted proteins | sample 1015_SJ02_MP02_2_FD_132471 | JGI IMG/M metagenome (GOLD analysis project Ga0187783, IMG submission 132471) | Tropical peat soil microbial communities from peatlands in Department of Meta, Colombia - 1015_SJ02_MP02_20_MG | ecosystem: Environmental > Terrestrial > Soil > Wetlands > Peat | place...
ATAACCGTCGGCTTTAAGCTTTTCGGCTTGAACGTGAATCTTGGTAACCATCGGGCAGGTGGCGTCGATGATCTCGAGGTTCTTCTCCTTGGCCTTTTCGAAGACGTCTACCGGCAGACCGTGTGCGCGCACGAAGAGAGCGCCGGCATCCACTTCGTCCACGCTCTGCGCGTTCTTCAGGCCCCGCGCAGCGAGCGATCCGACCATTTGCGGGTTGTGGACGACGTGCCCAAGTGTGGTGACATCGCCGCGCGAGGCGATTGCCTCCTCGGCCTTCTTCACCGTAATGGCAACGCCAAAGCAAAACCCCTGGACGGACGCCTTACGAATTTCCATGGATACTCTCCGCCAGCGTCTCTATTGCTTTCATGATCTCGGCGGTGAACTTCGCCAAGTCGTCGCGAGTTGCTTTTCGGACCGGCGGCGAGAGCGCGGCGCCGAACGCGACGCTGATTTTCGCAAGGGTCGGCGCCCGCTCGCTGCCGCAAACGCAGGCCGGAACGACAGGGGCCTGAGCCAGCGCCGCCAGGAGGGCCGCGCCGAACTGCGGGGTCACGAGCCCTTTGGGATTGCGTGTCCCCTCGGGGAAGATTCCCACCGCACCCCCCGATTCGAGCACCTGGAGCGAGCGCTTAATCGCGGCAGTGGCGCTTCCGTGGCGATCGACGGGATAGGCGCCGAGCGCTCGAATCACCGGGCCCAGAACCGGCATTGCGAACAGCTCCTTCTTAGCCATGTAACGAATGCGCCGCGGACAGAGCGAACCCAGCAGCGGCGGATCGAAATACGAAACGTGATTGCAAGCGACGATCAGCGGTCCGCCGGCCGGCACGTTGCCGGTGCCGAAAACGCGCGCGCGCCAGAACGTGCGCGCCATCGTCCCCACGACGAATTTCGCAAAATCGTAGAACCGGTAATTCACTGCGCGTCGACCAACGCGCATATTGCGTCCACCACTCCCCGAGCGTCGATCTCGCTCGAATCGATGATGTGCGCGTCGGGAGCGGGCGCGAGGGGCGAAATCGCACGCGTTTGGTCGAGACGATCGCGCTCCTCGATCTCCTCTGCCAAGCGGTGGGCATCCACGTCAACTCCGGCGGCTTGCAACTGTCGGCGCCGGCGTTCGATCCGAGCCGGCACCGAAGCGGTGAGATAGATCTTGACCGGTGCTTCGGGCAAGACGACCGTGCCGATGTCGCGCCCGGCCATTACGACCGGCCCTTTCTCGGCGATGCGCCGTTGGGCGCTCACCATTGCCCGGCGGACTTCCCGCTGCGCTGCCACGACCGAGACAATGGCGGTGACCTCGTTGCCGGAAAGCACCGCCTGATCGAGTTCGCGCCCGCCGACGACGATGCGGAACCCCAGCGCTGACGTTTGGTCGAGCTCGACTTCGATCCGCTCGGCGGTCACCAAGCGCGCGAGTGCAGCGCCGTTGTCCACGTCGGTGCCGGTTCGCAGAGCAAGCGCGGCAACCGCGCGATACATCGCACCGGTATCGAGATAGAGGATGTGCAACCGCTGCGCGACGGCGCGGGCAACGGTCGTCTTGCCGGCTGCCGCAGGCCCGTCTATTGCGATCTGAAGTTTCGTCAATCGCGAGGGAGCCATGCCGAGCCGATTCTCCCAGGCGCAGCAACGGCCCCGCAGAACTTTGCGAGGCCCTCGGGTTATGTTAGTCTGTGGGACAATCTTGTGGCTAAAGCGCGCGCGGTATACTTTTGTTCGGCTTGCGGATTCGAATCGCCGAGATGGCTGGGACGTTGCCCGCAATGCGAGGCATGGAATTCATTCGACGAACGCCCGTTCAACGTTGCGGCGGCGCCGCGCCGCGGTAAGGCGCAAAGCGCCTCGTCGAGCGAGCCGATCTCGTTGCGCGAGATCGGTTCGGGCGCAGTCACGCGCGTGCGTGCCGGCATGGCCGAGTTCGACGCAGTGCTCGGCGGCGGCATCGTTCCGGGAAGCCTGACGCTGGTCGGCGGGCCGCCGGGCGCCGGAAAATCGACGCTGTTGCTGCAAATTGCGGCCCACCTGTCCCGGCAGGGCGAAGTCGTTTACGTCTGCGGCGAAGAGTCGGCAGCGCAGGTGCAGCTGCGCGCACAAAGAGTGCTGGCGCCCTTCGACTCCGCGCGGGGCGACGGAATGTTTGTCTACCCGGAAACAAACTTGCGGGCAGTGCTCGACTCGCTCGAGCGGCGCTCACCCTTGGCCCTGGTCGTTGATTCGATTCAGACGGTCCGGCTTCCGGAGTCTGAGGCTTATGCCGGCAGCATCACGCAGGTTCGCGATTGTACGCAGGCACTCATGGAGTACGCGAAACGCAGCGGCTGCGCGTGCTTCATCGTCGGCCACGTTACCAAGGACGGGGCAATCGCCGGCCCGCGCATGCTCGAGCATTTGGTGGATACCGTGCTCTATTTCGAGGGCGAGAGCGCCGGCGAGCATCGCATCCTGCGAGCGTACAAGAATCGCTTCGGTTCGATCGACGAAATATGCGTATTCACGATGCACGACACCGGGCTGCGCGAAGTCGCCAATCCCTCCGAAATCTTTCTCGGTGCTCGAACGCAACGGCCCAGCGGCTCGTGCGTGGTCGCCTCGATCGTCGGCTCGCGTCCGATCCTCGTCGAGGTGCAGGCGCTGGTCGGCGAAGCAGCGTACGGCACGCCGCGGCGATTGGCTAATAATTTAGACCAGCAGCGTCTGGCGATGATCATTGCGGTGCTGGAACGGCGCGCGGGCTTTGCGCTCGGTACGCACGACGTCTATGCGTCGGTGGCGGGCGGCTTGCGGGTGGTCGAGCCGGCAGCCGATCTCGGCATCGCGCTGGCGATTGCATCGTCCTTTCGCAACACCGCGATCCCGGCGAACGTCGCAGTTTTCGGCGAGCTCGGATTATCGGGCGAAGTGCGCGCGGTCAGCGCCTCCGAGCGGCGCGCCGCCGAAGCCCGCAAGCTCGGGTACGCGCAGTTGATATCACCCGGCAGCGCGCCCGACATCGTTCGTGCGATCGAGAATGCACTTGGATGACAGGCAATGGCGCTGTTTGAGATCGTACCAAATCTTTCGGAAGGGCGAGACGCGGCGATCGTCGCGGCCGCCTGCGCCGCAGTCGAAACTACCGGAGCTCAGGTGCTCGATTGGAGCAGCGACGCGGTGCATCATCGCAGCGTTCTCACCATCGTCGGCAATGCGGTACAGGTAGTCGAGGCGGCAGTCGTCTTGGCTGGGGTCGCCGCCGAACGCATCGACCTGCGGGGCCACGGCGGCGCCCATCCTCGGATCGGCGCGCTCGACGTGCTACCTTTTGTCCCGCTGCGCGACGCAACGCTGGCCGACGCCGCAGCGCTGGCCCACCGGGCCGGAGCCGAGATATGGAAACGCTACGGCGTCCCTTCATTCTATTACGGTGCGGCGGCACGCCGGCTGGAGCGGCGGTTGTTGCCCGACATTCGGCGCAACGCCGGCTGGTTGCCCGACGAAGGCGACGTAGTGCGGCACGAGAGTGCAGGTGCCATTGCGATCGGGGCCCGGGACGTATTGATCGCCTTCAACGTCGAGCTGGCCGGCACCGATCTTGCGCCGGCGCGGGCTATCGCCTCGGCCATCAGGGAGCGCGGCGGCGGCTTGCGCTCGCTGCGTGCGCTGGCGCTGCCGCGCGCGGCCGACCGCGTGCAGGTCTCGCTCAACGTCACGGATTATGCTGCAACACCGCTCTATCGGATCGTGGAGCTCGTTCGCCGCCTCGCGGCCAAGCATGGCGTCGAGGTCTTGGGCTGCGAGCTGATTGGCTGTCTTCCTCGAGCGGCCGTCGAATCGGCCGCCGCGTATTATCTGGGAGTTAATACACTGTGAATCACCGGCTCGGCGTAGGCATGACGTTCTTCTTAGCGGCAATGCTAGGAGCGCCGCTGGCCGCCGCAGCGCAGAACGGACCCGGAGACGCGGGAATTTTTACGACCACGTTACGCAACGGGCTGCGGGTCGTGGTCGTTGAAGACCGCAGCGCGCCGGTCGTTCAAACCGGGGTGTGGTACGGGTTTGGATCGCTACAAGAAACGCCCGGCAAGACCGGCTTGGCGCACGCTCTCGAGCACATGATGTTCCGTGGAACGCCCGAGATCTCGTCGGGAGGCCTCGACGACATCACCGCACGCCTGGGCGCTCAGATGAACGGCGAGACCAGCTACGACTACACCCAGTTTTACTTCGAGATGCCGGCCGATAAGCTGGACGTCGCGCTGTACGTCGACGCCGACCGCATGCAGCACGCGGCGCTGCGCGCCTCCGAGTGGGCGATCGAGCGCAACGCCGTGCTGAACGAGCTCGACGGCGACGCAAGCTCGCCCTTCTTCAACCTACTGGCGCGCGTCCGCGCCGCCGCCTTTCCCAATCAACCCGCCGGGCGAACGCCGTTGGGATATCGCGAGGACGTAGCGCGAGCGACGGTTGCCGATATCGCGGAATACTATCACGAGTGGTACGCCCCCAACAACGCGACGCTGGTCGTTGCCGGTGACGTAGACCACGCGACGGTCTTTGCCAAGGCGCAGCGCTATTTCGGGGCGATTCCCTCCAAGAAACTTCCCGCGAAGTCGAATGCCAGCCCGGTGCCTGCAACCGGCCAAACGGTGGAAGCGCAGTTCCCGTTTCCGTTCGAAGTTCTCGATTTGGCTTACGCCGTTCCGGGCGATACGCAAGCCGGCGAGCCTGCGATCAGCACGCTGTCAACGCTGCTGGAGAGCCAGCGTTCGCCCTTCTATCAAGCGCTGGTGGAAAGCAACATCGCGCTCGCGATCGAGGCGAACGCCGATACGCAGCTGCGCGGTGGTTTACTTCACGTGTTCGTCGTTCTGAATCCCGGCCACAGCGGAGCGGAAGCTCAAACTGTCTTTCAAGCCACCATCGACTCGCTGATCCAAAACGGTTTGTCACCCGATCTGGTTCTCGCAGCGAAGCGGTTGACGATCGCGCAGCGGCTTTACGACGCCGACTCGATTGACGGCATCGGAAGCTTAGCCGGATACACCTACGGCATCGTAGGCGAAAAGATTTCGGGCGAAGATTCCCGGATCTCGGCGTTGAGCGGAGCCGATCTCGTCGCCGCGGCGCGCCGGTATCTCAGCCGGCCGACGGTCGTGGGACATCTTACTCCAAACGAGAGCCCGCCGCACGGCAATTCTCAGAAGAGCAGCGCGGAGGCCAGCGACGATTTTTCGCGGCGCGCTCCGAGCGGCCCCATTATCGAGCCGGCCTGGATTGCCAAGGCGGTCCGAACGCCGACGACGGCGCGCAGCGCCCTGATGCCGGTTGAATTCGAGCTTGCCAACGGCCTGCGCGTGATCGTGCAGACCAAGAGCGATCGTCCCACGTTCGTGCTCCAAGGAAGCATCGCCACGTCGCCGGCTTTCGAGCCGCCGGGAGAATCGGGAGTTTCGCGTTTGGCTTCGGCAGTTGCCGATTACGGAAGCGAACGCTATTCGTTTGCAGTGCGCCGTACGGAAACCGACGAGATGGGCGCTTTCGTCGAAACGGGCCAGGAATTCTCGGCGCGGGGGCTCGCGAGCGACTTCGACCGCATCGCCGACATCATCGCCGACGGCGAAGCTCACCCAACGTTCGCCGATCCTTGGTTGGGCGTAGAACGTTCCCAGATGGCAAATAGCCTCCAGTCGGAGGCCGATATCTCGGGGGTAATGATCGACCGCGCGTATTATCGGCTGTTGCTCGCCGGCGACGATCCAACGCTGCGTCTACCGAGTGCCGAAAGTGTATCCAACCTCAGCCGCGACGACCTGGCCGCCTACGTGCAGCGTTACTGGCGCCCCGACCTCACGACGATTGCGGTCGTCGGCGACATCTCGCCTGAACGCGTGCGCCGTGCATTGGAAGACACGTTCGGCTCCTGGCAGGCGAGCGGACCGCGTCCCAATCCGCATTTGATGGCGATGCCGCCGGCGACCGGCGGACACGACTACATCGGGACGGCCGCAAATCAAGTTTACATTCGCTTGGGCCAGCCGGCCGTATCGCGCTCGAATCACGACTACGATACGTTCCTCGTGCTGAATCAGATTTTAGGCGGAGCAGGCGCGTTCGAGTCGCGCTTGTGGCAGGGGCTGCGACGAACCCGCGGTTGGGTGTACAACGTCGACAGCTCGCTCGAGGCTGACGCCGACCGCGGCGATTTCCGCATCGAGCTGAACGCCTCGCCGCAGCGCGTCGTGGAAGCCGTTGATTTCGTCCGCCGCGAACTGGCGCTGTTGCAAAACCAGCCCGTCTCGGCCACCGAGTTGCAAGAGGCCAAAGTACGCCTGGTCAGCAATGCGCTGCTCGAGGAAGCGTCGTCAACCGGACAGGCGAAACAGATCGGCGACATCGCCCGCAACGATCTGCCGCTGGATTATTATCGAACGCTCAACGATCGCTTCGCGCGAATCACGGCGGCCGACGTGCAGCGCGTTGCCCGCACCTACCTGCGCCCTGCAAGCCTGATAGAGGTTTACAGCGGACCGTCGGGTCCGTGGTCCATGCACGCGATATGATTGAAACAATCAACCCGGCGACGGGGCGCGTCATCGAGCGCTTCGAGCTCATGGATGCGACGCAAATCAACGCCAAGCTGGACGCGGCTGCGGGCTGCGCGCCGCTGTGGGCCGCTGCATCGTTTGAGGATCGGGCACGGCTTCTTCGGGCGGCGGCGGTGAAAGTGCGAGCCGAAAGCGAGTCGCTTTCGGCCGGAGCCGTGCGCGAGATGGGCAAGCCGATTGCGCAAGCCCGAGCCGAGGTGGAAAAGTGCGCATGGGCGCTCGATTATTTCGCCGAGCACGCCGCCGCGATGCTGGCAGCGCAGGTGACGCCTTCTTCGGCCGCGCGCAGCTACGTCGCATTTCGGCCGCTGGGCGTCCTGCTGGCAATCATGCCGTGGAACTTTCCCTATTGGCAAGTGATTCGCGCGGCAGCCCCGGCGATCATGGCGGGCAATACGATTCTGCTCAAGCACGCCGCCAACACGACGCGCTGCGCGCTCGAACTCGAGCGCATATTCCACGAAATCGGCGCTCCCGACGGCCTTTTCGGCGTGCTGATCGCACGCGGCGACGGCATCGACAAGTTGATGGGCGATGCGCGCGTCGCCGCGGCAACGCTAACTGGAAGCGAGCGCGCGGGAGTCGCGGTGGCGCGCGCTGCGGGCGAAGCGCTCAAGAAATGCGTTCTCGAGCTTGGCGGCTCCGATCCGTTCGTGGTCTTTTCCGACGCCGACCTGGAAGCCGCGGCCCGCACCGCCGTGCGCGCCCGCTTTCAAAACAACGGCGAAAGCTGCATCGCGGCCAAACGCTTCATCGTGGAGAACGGCGTCTACGACGATTTTTTGAGCCGTTTCGTTCGGCTCGCAGGCGAACAAATCGTGGGCGACCCGATGGAAGAACGGGTGCAGCTTGGACCGTGCGCGCGCGAGGATCTCCGCGCGACGGTGCACCAGCAAGTTACGGCGACGCTCGAACGCGGCGCGAAGCTGGTTCTGGGCGGCAGGCAGCTCGAGCGCGAGGGTTATTTTTACCAAGCAACGGTGTTATCGGAGGTCGCGCCCGGTATGCCGATGTTCGAAGAGGAAGTCTTCGGACCGGCGGCCGCGGTGGTGCGCGCAAACAATCGCGAGCACGCCATCGCGCTGGCAAACGCTTCGTCCTTCGGCCTGGGATCGAGTCTGTGGACCGGCGATGTCGCTGCGGCCGAAGCTTTCGCCGCGCGGATCGAAGCCGGCGCGGTGTTCATCAACGCAATGGTTGCAAGCGATCCGCGGCTACCTTTCGGCGGCGTCAAGCGCAGCGGCTATGGACGCGAGCTCTCTGCCTTCGGGATACACGAATTCGTAAATATCCAAACGGTTGCTATCGCGTAAAGTGCGTCAGCGCAATAGCTTGAAGGCGTGATGCCAGGTTCCGGATTGGGCGCCGTAGGCTAGCCACGCCATGCACATGGCCTCAAGATAGCGAGACGACTCGATACCGCCCAGATCGGCGCTCTCCCAGCCAAAGCTTTCGATAATCTTGGCAACCTCGCGCTTCGCGCCGTCGTCGTTTCCGGCGATGAACATGGTCGGCGGTCCACCGGCGAACTGCGGGTCCACGAAGTATTGATTGCCGACGGTGTTGAAGGCCTTAACAACTTTACTCATCGGGAGAGTGCGTTGCACGAGCTCGCCCTCCGAATCGTTGAAGCCGATTGCCAGGTGAATGCCGTTGTCGAAGTTCAGCGGATTGGTCGCGTCGATGACGACCTTGCCGCCAAAGTTTTGAGGGCCGGCTTGCTCGATCGCCGATTCCGTCGCAGTGCCGAGCGTGGCCAGCACGACGATCTCACCGAATGCCGCGCTTTGCGCGAACGAGCCGACTCGCGCGCCGGCGTGTTCCGTCTGCCAGTCCGCCAGCTTCGCTGCGTCGCGCGTGCCCAGCATCACCTCGTGCCCGCGCGAGAGAAAACCGTGCGCCAGCGACGTTGCCACGTCGCCGCTGCCGAGGATTCCTATTTTCATGCCGGCTTCAAACCCGGCAAAGGCGGCGACGGATGCGCTAACGCCGCAGAAAACGTGCCGGGCTAGTGAAGGATCGCTTCGCCGATTTGGCTCGGGTTATCGTAGTCGTCAACCGTGAAAAACATGTTGCCGTTCGTTCCCATCGCGATGCCGTTGGGAATGCTGCCGCTGGGCAACGCGACGATCGAACCAAATTTGCCGGTAGCGGGATTGATTCGGCCCAGATCTCCGGTTAGGCTTTCGGTAAACCACAGTTCGCCGTCAGGACCGGCGGCAAGCGCCTCAGGATAGCATTCGTGCTGAGCGATTGCGAATTCACGAATCGTCCCGGTGCTGAGTATCTCCGCGATGTTGTTTCCGCGCCGCTCGGTGAACCAAATATGCTTGTCCGGCGCATACAAGATTCCCCACGGAGTCGCGCCCTGCGTCGGAACGTCGAGCGAGGGCTCGAACTGCAACGTGCTGACGTCGAACCGCGCGATTCGGTCGGCCCCGGACTCGCTGACGTACAGAACGCCGTTCGGGCCGGCTTTGATGTCCCACGGAACGCTCTGGTAATCCGGTAGGGCAAAGCGCGTGATCACGCCTTGAGGCGTTACCCGCCCAATGTATCCGTCATCGAATTCCGTGTACCAAACGTTTCCATCCGGTCCAAGCGTAATGCCGCGGGGATCCGGATCGTAAGCGTCGATTGGGAAGGAGGTCACGGCGCCCTGCGGGGTCATCCGCCCGATGGCGTTCGCCCCAGGCTCCGAGAACCAAAGGTTGCCGTCAGCGCCTTCAACTAACACCTCGATGTCGTTCTGGGGGCCAAGCGGGAACTCGGTGATCTGGCCGCCCATTGTGATGCGGCCAATCGCCGCCGTGAAAAACTCCGAAAACCAGAGCGCGTTCTGCGGACCTCGCACGATATACATCGGCCACGCGCCTGCGGTCGGCGTGTTGAAAAATTCCAACGCCGGCGACGTTGCTTGGCGCGCCAGCGGTGCGCTTCCGGCCGACGGGTTCGCGGAAGTAGGCTGGGGAGGAGACGTCGCCTGCGCGCATCCGCAAGCAAAGACAACGGCAATCGTTCCGAGGCTCAGGAGCCGGACGTTCATGGCAGGCCTCCATCAACAGCAACGCCGGGAACGATCCTCGCAGACCGGTATGAAGAAACTCTGAAGGCGTGACGCCATGTCCGTCCATGACGCGAGCGGGTGCGACGTTTTGACGAGGACCGTCTGACCGAGCGCCGGAGCTGGATGCGGCAGGCGCGAGGCAGACGATAGGAGCGCCACATGGACGTGGCGCGACGAATGTGTCCGAGTCGAAATGTCGTGCCCGCTCGCGATGACAGACCGATTATTTCACGCTGATGGCGGCGCCGATCGGTTCGACGAGCCCGTCCTCGACGGAGTTCGTCGGCAGGCCGCCGGCGGGATAGAGCCAGCGATTCTCGCTGCTGGATTCAGTGCCGCAGTAATCGTAGTCACCGCCGACGAGGTTCTTCTCGCCGACCGGATTGAGCGCGCCCTGCGCCAAATCGCAGATCGCGCCGCCCTGTGGATTCTCTAGATCCGTCTGGCCGATAATGGTTCCGTTCGTGCCCGAGATTTTGATCCAATACACGCACGAGCTTTCAGCGTCGCCGCACAATTGATCGGCCGAAACGATGTAGTTCCCGGGCTTATACCACTGGGTGAAGCCGGGGAAATAAATCGTGCCACCCGAGATATTGATAATATAACCCGACGTGTTTCCATTAGGCACTTCTCCCAGCGCAAAATCGCCGCTGGCGTTTCTACCGCTTACAAAGAGATCGCCGGACGGATCGTACCCGCCGAAAGAATAATAGTAGAACCCCGGAATCGTCAGTACGGTCGGCGTGCACGAGGGGCACGAGTAGACGTAGCTACCACCTTCGCCGCTAAAGTTGAAGATGTTAAAAACAGCCACGTCGTTGTTCGTCGGATTTACCGCACAGCTGACCGGATAGCCGTAGGCATCATTGATGGTGTTGAGCAACAAGCCGGTGCGAGAGTACTCGAGCAGCTGGTACGTGCCGGTATTGGCGACCCAGACGTACCCGTTGTTATTGGAGCACTCGCCTTGCGGCTCGCTGAACCCCGTGATCGTTCCCTTTAGGCTGAGGTCCGGCAGGGTAAAGATATCGACGTCGTCCGTTCCTGGGTCGGAGGCGAAGAGCAGGCGCGGCGCCCGCTTCGCGTCGGGTGAGATCCACGACTTGCGCGAATCCCGCTGCAGCAGAACCGGCGGACGAACCGCCAGGCTGGCACCGCGCGACGAGGCTGCAAGAGGCGCTCCAGTGCCGAGCGGGGATTGCACCGGCCCTCCGCCGGCGCTGCACCCGTTCGCTAGAAGTGCCGCCGCCAGAATCGTAACGACGGTCCGCAAAAGCCCCGACTTGCCGTTCACGTGCGCGCTCCTTGGGCCGTAATTGTACCGCAGTAGGCCGCGATGCGCGAGAGGCCCGCGGCCACCTGTTCGGGGGCCGAGACCCAACTCAAGCGCAGCCAGCCCTCGAGCGATGGTCCGAACGCGATACCGGGAATTGCCACTACGTCGTAGCCTTCGATCAGCTCGGCGGCGGCTTGGAGGGAGCCGGTCCCTTCCGGCAGCCGCACGCAGACGTAGAACGTCCCCTCGGGAGCGATATAGCGCAGGCCGTTTGTCTCAAGCGCAGTCAACAGGTCGGCGCGCCGATCGCGATACCAGCCGGCATGCTCCGCGAGCGCACCGGGAGTTTGGAAAACGCGCAACGCCACGCGTTGCGCGAACGTGTCGGCGCACGACGTCGCCCAGGCATGCACTTTGGTCGCTTGCGCAACAAAGTCGCGAGGTCCGAGAATCCAGCCCAGTCGCAAGCCGGTCAAAGCGTTGCTTTTGCTTAACGAGTTCGTGACGATCGTGTGCGGCCAATGAAGAGCCGGCTCCGCCGCGTCATCGACGAAGATCTGCTCGCGGTAGATCTCGTCGTGGATCAGCCAAACCGGTTCGCCCCCGCGCCGCTCGAGCGTCGCTGCCAGGGCTCGCGCGGTAGCAACGGACACGACCCGCGCCGTGGGATTGCACGGCGAGCAGAGAACGATCGCGCGCGTTCGCTGGCCGATCGCGCCGGCGATGCGCTCGGCATCGAACGCATAGCCGTCCTCCTCGCGCATCGCCACGCTTCGAGCCGCGACGCCCTCGAGCGCAGCCATCTTTCGATACGACGGAAAGCACGGTTCCACGATCAGCAACTCGTCTCGCGCCGGATCGAGCAGCGTCTTGAGCGTGACGTACATCGCCTCTTGAGAGCCGACCGTAACGCAGACGTTCTCGGCGCGTTCCATTGAGGGGTAGCCGTAATGAGCGGCGATCGCGGCACGCAGCTCGCCGTCGCCCGCATTGGGCGTGTACTTTACACCGACGAGCCGAACCGATTCGATCGCCTCCTCGAAATGCGCCCGATTCGGAAGCAGCGACGGTTCGCCCAAGCCGAGATCGATCGAGCCGGCCTTCTTCTTGCTGGAAACTTCGCGAATCAACGACGGCGCGATCTCGCGGACGCGCGGATTCACGTCGCCAAGCCATATTCGCGCAACGCGGCGTTGAGCGAGACCTTGAGATCCGTCGATTCGCTTCGCGTACCGACAATCAGTGCGCACGGCGTTCCGAATTCGCCGGCAGGAAAGCGCTTGGATTGGGTGCCGGGGATCACGACCGCGCGCGCAGGAATGCGACCTTTCGTCACTACCGGCTCGTTACCGCGCACGTCTACGATCGGCGAGCTGGCCGTCAACACCACTCCGGCCCCGATCACGGCTTCGCGCTCGATGCGGACGCCCTCGACGACGATACAACGCGAACCGATGAATGCGCCGTCCTCAACTATCACCGGAGTGGCTTGAGGAGGCTCGAGAACTCCGCCGATTCCAGCTCCGCCGGAGAGGTGGACGCCGGAACCGATCTGCGCACAGGAACCGACCGTTGCCCAGGTATCGATCATCGTGTCGGCCCCGACGTACGCGCCGATATTGACGAACGCGGGCATCAAGACGACGCCGGGCGCAAGAAAGCTTCCGTAGCGCGCCGCGCCGGGCGACACGCAGCGCACTCCGGCTTTTCGGTACTTTGTCTTAAGCGGTATCTTGCGGTTGCGGCGGGTAAAGTAGAGCAGAATTGCCTCCTTTACCCAGGCGTGCGTGATCCACTCACCATCGCGCGGTTCCGCCACGCGCAACCGCCCGGTGTCGAGCATGTCGATGGCTTCGTCGACGGCGCGCCCATCGCGACCGCGCACGTCACCCTCGCCACGGGCCAACGCCGCGATAGATGCCTGCAGTTCTTCTACCGTCACCCGCGGAAGCTACGGCACGAGGTAAGCCCGCCCCCGCGTCATGAAAGGATCCGCAATGCCGAACTCACCCGCCGACGAGCAACGCATCAACGCCATTCGCTTCTTAGCCGTTGACGCCGTGCAGAAGGCCAACTCAGGCCATCCCGGGATGCCGATGGGAGCAGCGGCGATGGCGTACGCGCTCTGGACTCGTCACCTGCGCTTCAATCCCAAGGATCCACATTGGCTCAATCGCGACCGGTTCGTGCTCTCGGCCGGGCACGGCTCGATGCTGCTCTACGCGCTGCTTTATCTCACCGGTTACGACCTGACACTCGACGACATCAAAAACTTTCGCCAGCTCGGGAGCAAGACTCCGGGGCATCCCGAGTGCGAGCGCACGCCCGGGGTCGAGGCAACGACCGGTCCGTTGGGACAAGGCGTTGGGAACGTCGTCGGCATGGCGATCGCGGAAGCGCACTTGGGCGCAGTCTACAATCGCGACAACGCGGCGATCGTCGACCATTTCACCTATTGCATCTGCGGCGACGGCGACCTCATGGAGGGCATCAGTCAGGAGGCGCTGTCGCTCGCCGGGCATCTGAAGCTCGGCAAACTCATCGTTTTGTACGACGACAATCTGGTGTCGCTCGCCGGACCCACCGACGTGACCTTTACCGACGACCCGGTTGCCCGCTTCGATGCCAGCGGCTGGCACACGCAGTTCATCGACATCGATCATGGTAATGACGTCGCAACCATCGACCAGACAATTCAAGTCGCCAAGAACGTGACCGACCGGCCGTCGTTTATCGCCGTGCGGACGCATATCGGCTACGGCTCGCCGCGTCAAGACAGCTATCTGGCTCATGGCGAGGCGCTCGGACCGGAGAACGTTGCCAAAGCCAAAGAGTTTCTGGGCTGGCCGCTCGAGCCGCCGTTTTACGTGCCCGACGACGTCCTCGCATTTTACCGCGAAGTCGGCGCCAAGGGAGCTCAGCTGGAACGGCAATGGCAGGACACGTACGATGCGTGGAAACGCGCCAACGCGGAGCAGGCAGCGCAGCTCGAACGCGCGCTGCGGCAGGAGCTCCCGCCCAACCTGCCGTGGCCGACGTTCACGGCCGAAAACGGCAACGTCGCGACTCGCGATGCCGGGGGCGCCGCGATGAACGCCATCGCTCTGTCGCTCCCCGAACTGGTCGGCGGATCCGCCGACCTCGATCCGTCAACTAAAACCTATCTCAAAAACTGCGGCGATTTCGAGCCGAACGATTATGCCGGGCGCAACATTCACTACGGCGTGCGCGAGCATGCCATGGCCGCGGCGAGCAATGGGATCGCGTTACACGGCGGCCTGCTGCCGTTTGCGGCAACGTTCTTCAACTTTCTCGACTATCTCAAACCGGCGCTGCGTTTGGGGTGCCTGAGCGGCGTTCACTCGATCTACGTCTTCACCCACGACTCGGTTTTTCTCGGCGAGGACGGGCCGACGCATCAGCCGATCGAGCAGCTTGCGACGTTGCGCGCCACGCCGAACTGTTTCGTCATTCGTCCGGCCGATGCGCTGGAGACGCTGGAAGCGTGGAAGCTCGCGGTAGCCGCAAAGGGTGCCCCGTACGTGCTCGTGCTCACGCGGCAGAAAGTGCCGTTTCTCGGCCAACGCGATGCCGCCGTGAGCAAGGGGGCGTACGTTCTGGCCGACGCCGAGGGCGGCAAACCCGACCTGATCCTCATTGGAACCGGTTCGGAAGTCTCGCTGGCGATGGAGACCAAGAAGCTGCTGGACGCCACCGGGGTGCGCACGCGGGTGGTGTCGATGCCCTGCTGGGAGCTCTTCGACGCACAGCCGCAGAGCTATCGCGACGACGTCTTACCGCCTGCCGTCGGCGCGCGCATGTCGATTGAAGCCGGGGCGACGCTGGGCTGGGCAAAGTATGTCGGGGACCATGGTTATGCATTCGGCATAGACAAGTTCGGGGCGTCGGCGCCGGCAGCGGCAATCGCCAAGGCGTACGGGTTCACGCCGGATAACGTCGCCGAAATAGCCCTTTCGAAGTTTGCTCTAGCCGCTCGTTAGGAGAGACCATGAAGAACGCCATCCAGCAGCTGCTCGATGCCGGGCAGAGCGTCTGGCTCGATAATGTCCGCCGTAATATGTTCGCCTCGGGCGAGCTCAATCGCCTGATCGAAAACGGATTGCGCGGCATGACCAGCAACCCAACCATCTTCGAAAAGGCAATCGGCGCAGGCAACGATTACGACGAGCAGCTTTCCACCCTGATCGGCTCGGAAAAGAGCGCCGATGCGCTCTTCTGGGACTTGGCGATTCAAGATATCCAGAGCGCCTGCGATGCCTTTACGCCGGTCTATCAAAGTTCCGGCGGCAACGACGGTTTCGTGAGCCTCGAAGTCTCGCCGCTGCTGGCCAACGACACGGCCGGCACGATCGCGATGGTTAAGGAGCTCTGGGAACGGGTGAACCGGCCCAACGTGATGATCAAGATACCGGGAACGAAAGCGGGCTTGCCGGCGATCGAAGAATCCATTTACCGCGGCTACAACGTCAACGTCACGTTGATCTTCTCGATCGAGATGTACGAAAAGGCGGCCCTAGCCTACGTTAAAGGGCTGCGCCGGCGGGCGGACGAGGGAAAAGCGATCGACAAGGTCCGATCGGTAAACTCCGTTTTCGTCAGCCGGATCGACACCGCTGTGGACAAGCTGCTTCAAGAGCGCATCAACCAAGGTGAAAAGCTCGATCACCTGCTGGGCAAGACGGGGATTGCCGGTCTCAAGCTGACCTACCAGAAATTCAAAGAGATTTTCGAGGGTGGTGACTTCGCCGCGCTCAAGGCCAAGGGCGGCGCGGCGCAACGGCCGCTCTGGGCCTCCACTTCAACCAAGAATCCGCACTACCCCGATCTGATGTACGTCGAGAACGTCGTTGGTCCGGAAACCGTCAACACGATGCCGCCGGCCACGCTCGACGCGCTGCTCGATCATGGCAAGGTCGTTGCCGACACGGTTGAAAGCGATTTGCGTGGCGCCTTAGACGTGATGCGTGCGTTGCAAGATGCCAAGATTTCGCTCTTTGAGGTTACGGCACAGCTGCAAGTCGAAGGCGTGCAACTCTTCTCCGATTCGTTTGCGGCGCTGCTCGGCGCGATCGTGTACAAGCAGAAGCTGCTCTCCTCGGGCGGTGCCGAACGCATCCATCTCGCGCTTGGGTCCTCGCAGGCACACTACGCACAGGCCCTCGATAAGCTGGCCGGGGCGGACTTCCTTAAACGGATTTGGGCACACGACGCGTCGCTGTGGTCGACGGATCCTGCTGCGGTCGAGATCATCAAGAAGTCGCTGGGGTGGCTCGACATCCAGCAGCACATGCTCGATGAGGTCGCGGCGCTGACCAAATTTGCCAACGAGGCGAAGGATCACTTCGGCTCGGCGGTCGTCTGCGGAATGGGCGGAAGCTCGCTCGCGCCCGACATCCTTGCCGACACGTTCGGACCCACCAAGAAATATCCAAAGCTGTACGTCCTCGACTCGACCTCGCCGCAGCAGATCAAAGAGCTTGAAGGGGCGATTGAAATTCCAACGACTCTCTTCATCATCTCCAGCAAGAGCGGCACGACGACCGAACCCAATGCGTTCTACGCCTACTTCCACGAGAAGGTGACCAAAGAAGTCGGCGCGGCGTCTGCGGGGCGGAACTTCGTCGCAATCACCGATCCGGGAACGACCTTGGACAAGGAAGCGCGCGAGGCCGGTTTCCGCGCCGATTTCGAAAACGATCCAAACATCGGCGGCCGATACTCCGCGCTTTCATTCGTCGGAATCGCACCGTCGGCAATAGCCGGCTACGACGTCAACCTGCTGCTCGATCGCGCGCTGGGCGCGATGCACGCCAACGATCGCACCGTAGATCCGCGTGCTGCGGCGGGGGTCCGGTTCGGCGCCGTTATGGGCGGACTCGCAGTAAACGGTCGCGACAAGCTGACGATCGTGACGCATCCGGCGATTCAAGCATTCGGAGCGTGGGCCGAACAACTGATCGCCGAATCCACCGGCAAGCAGGGCAAAGGGATCGTTCCGATTGAGGGCGAGCCGTTGGGCACGCCCGACGATTACTCCGACGACCGCGTCTTCGTTTACGTCGGCGCAAATCTGCCCGCTCCGCTAAACGACACCGAACAGAAACTCAACGCCCTACAAGCCGCCGGGCATCCGGTCGTGCGGCTCGACATGAACGACCCGTACGACGTGGGCGAACAATTTTATCTTTGGGAGATTGGTGTAGCCGCGGCTGGCGTCATACTGGGCATTAACGCCTTCGATCAGCCCAACGTACAGGAATCCAAAGACAACACGGTCGCGCTGTTGGCGCAGTACGCAAAGAACGGCAGGTTCGACGAGCCCAAGCCCGACGTGGAAGGCGACTCGTTCGACGTGACCTATCTCTCCGGAAGCAAGAGCATCTCAGCGAACTCACCCTGGCAAGCGCTGGCAGGCCTCTTCGCGGAGTTCAAAGCACACGACTATAACGCGATCACCGCGTACGTCGCGCGCGACGAATCACACGCCCGGCTATTGCAAGAGTTGCGCTTGAAGATTCGCGACGCGCACGCAGTCGCGACGACGGTCGGCTTCGGGCCACGCTTCCTGCATTCGACCGGCCAGCTGCACAAAGGAGGCCCCGACAGCTGCGTCATCCTGCAAATCACGGCCGACGACCCGGACGATCCGATGATTCCCGGCATGAAGGTCGGTTTCCGCACGCTGATCACCGCGCAAGCCCTGGGCGATTGGATGTCGCTCGACAAACGTCACCGTCGCGGCGTGCGCGTCCATCTCAAAGGTCCGATCGAGCCGGCGCTGCGCGCGCTCGTGGCGGCGGTAGATGAGGCGTTGGCCGTTCGGGCGTGAGATTTGCTTCTTCGGTTTGAGGCATGGGCGAGTTTCATTCGACCGTGCCTCGTAATCCAAATTAACGCCCTCACTGTAACTGAGAGAACTGGAGTATAGGCGATGCAGCTTGGGATGGTTGGGCTGGGCAAGATGGGCAACTACATGACCCAACGCTTAATTGGCGGCGGGCACCAAGTGATCGCGTACGATCGCAGCTCCGCGGCGGTGCAGGACGTCGTGAGCCACGGTGCCGTTGGCGCGTCGAGCTTGGCCGATATGGTCGCGAAGCTTACGGCAGCGCCCAAGGTTGCTTGGGTGATGGTGCCGTCGGGCGCACCGACCGACGATACGATCCACGAGCTTGCCGATCTGATGGGTCAGGGCGGCATCGTCATCGACGGGGGAAACACCAATTATAAAGATGGCCTGCGCCTGTACGCCGACTGCAAAGCGAAGGGTGTTTCGCTGATCGATGCCGGAACGAGCGGCGGCGTGTGGGGCCTAAAAGAAGGCTATTGCTTGATGGTGGGCGGCGATGACGCACAGGTAAAGCATTGCGAGCCGATTTTTCTCACCCTGGCGCCTCCCAATGGATACGCGCACGTGGGCCCGCCCGGGGCAGGTCATTTCTCCAAGATGGTTCACAACGGAATCGAGTACGGGCTCATGCAGGCCTACGGCGAGGGTTTCGAGATTCTCAAGGACTCGCCGTACGATTACGATTTGGGACAGCTTGCCGAACTATGGACCCACGCAAGCGTCGTCCGCTCGTGGCTGCTCGAGCTGCTGGCGCTCGCCTTCAAGGAAGACCCGGGGCTAAAAGACATCCGCGGATACGTCGAAGATACCGGCGAGGGGCGCTGGACCGTGCAGGCGGCAATTGACGAAAACGTTCCGGCGCCGGTGATCACGCTTTCCTTGATGGCACGCATGGCCTCGCGACAAGACGAATCGTTCAGCGCCAAAGTTGCCGCGGCGCTGCGCAATCAGTTCGGCGGCCACGCGGTCAAGACCGAGTCGCATGCCTGACGACGCGACCGCGACGGTATGTGTTTCGCCCGACGGCGCGGCGACTAACCCGCTGCGCGAAGGTCTGCGCGCGCGGCAGGTCAGCAATCCGTGCAGCGCGGTTTTTTTTGGCGCCAGCGGCGATCTCTTCAAACGCATGCTCCTTCCGGCGATCTACTCGATGCGGTTGAACGGCACGCTGCCGACCGACTTTGCGCTAATCGGCTTCGCCCGGACACCGTACGACGATGACGGCTTTCGGGAGTATTGCCGGCAGCAACTCGATCTATTCATGCCCGCCGATGGGAAGCCGCAAGGTTCGCTGTGGGAGGATTTTGCCCGGCGAATTGGCTACGTGGCGGCCGATTTCAACAACACCAGCCATTTTATCGATCTCAAGAAACGCTTGGAACAGAACGATCGTGATTTCGGCACGGGCGGCAACCATTTGTTCTATCTCTCGACGCCGCCGCCGGTTTTTCCGGTGATCGTGAAGCAGCTCCAGAAAGCCGGCCTCGAAAAGGATCCCAACGGTTGGACTCGGATCGTGGTCGAGAAGCCGTTCGGTATCGATCTCAGTTCGGCGCGCGCGCTGCAAAGCGTGATCGAGGCCGTTTTTCCCGAGAACGAAATCTACCGGATCGACCATTACCTAGGCAAAGAGCCGGTGCAGGACATTATCGCGCTGCGTTTTGCCAATAC
>Ga0187783_10001161_pt1 | contig 19468 bp, 15 predicted proteins | sample 1015_SJ02_MP02_2_FD_132471 | JGI IMG/M metagenome (GOLD analysis project Ga0187783, IMG submission 132471) | Tropical peat soil microbial communities from peatlands in Department of Meta, Colombia - 1015_SJ02_MP02_20_MG | ecosystem: Environmental > Terrestrial > Soil > Wetlands > Peat | place...
AAAATGACGACGGTGTCGCAGGTGGATCCCATATGGGCTTACTTCAACATCGCCGAAAGCAACTACCTCGCAAGCGCGGCAAAGATTTCACAAATGCTGCGCAGTGGCGTAATCAAAAGCGGAATCTTTGTTGATTTCATTACAGCCGATGACAAGCCCTACCCGTTTAAAGGCGAAATCATTTTTGTGAACCGGCAGATCACCGCTGGGACCGGCACTATTCAGCTGGCTGCCGCTTTCCCGAATAAGGACGCAATCTTGCGCCCGGGAGGCTTCGGTAGGGTCCGTATACAAACGACCAACCGTAAGAACGCACTATTAGTTCCTCAAAAGGCCGTGATCCAAGTGCAAACGGATTACATGGTCGCCGTTCTCACGCCTGACAACCGAGCACGGTTCCGTCCCGTGAAGGTCGGGGACCGCATCGGAGCGGACTGGCTGATCACACAGGGACTGCAACCAGGCGAAAAGGTGGTCGTCGAGGGCTACGCTAAAGTGCAACAGGCCGCACAGAACCCCGAGTTTGCGAAGGAGGGCGTTCCTGTCGTCACAAAACCGTATGTTCCTGCCGCCGGAGCACCCGAAAGCAACTAGCCGTGTCCAAATTTTTCATTAATCGACCCATCGTCGCCATTGTCATCTCCATACTCATGGTGCTGGTCGGAGTCGTTTCGATCCTTAGCCTTCCCACAGCGCAGTTTCCCAACATCGCCGACCCGATGATCCAGGTCAAGGCGACGTATCCTGGGGCCGACGCCACCACCATTGCAGAATCGGTCGCCACGCCGATCGAGCAGCAAATGTCGGGCGTGAGCGGCATGAACTACATGTACTCCCTCAGTGCCAGCTCCGGTGGCGGCATGAGCCTGTACATAGATTTCCAGTTAGGAACCGATGTCAACACCGACCAGATCCTGGCGCAGATGCGCAGTGGTCAGGCTAACTCGCAACTGCCCAGTGAAGTCGTTGCGCAGGGCGTGATCGTACAGCCGGGCACTACCGCTCCCTTCATGTTGCTCAATCTCTACTCGAACACCGGTGCGTACGATCAGATCTTCCTGTCCAACTACGCCATTATAAATTTGCAGTACGCGTTGACTCGCGTCAGCGGTATTTCCCAAGTTCAGATATTCGGAGCAGGGCCCTACGCCATGCGTATCTGGGTGAACCCTGACAAGTTGGCAAACCTGAACGTGACCGTCTCCGATATTACGAATGCAATCAAAGCGCAGAACAAGGTCAATCCCGCCGGCCAGATCGGTGGGCAGCCCGTACCGTCGGGGCAACAGTTTACCTACAACGTGCGAGCTCCCGGACGACTACCAACGCCTGCGGACTTCGAACAGATCGTGGTTCGAGCCCAGCCTGATGGTTCCATCTTGCGCCTGAAAGATGTGGCACAGGTGGAGATGGGATCCCAGTATTATTCCTATTACGCGCGCCTGGGAAACGCGCCTGAGCCGGGCCAACCGTTCAAACCTGCCCAGCCTTCAGCCGCCATCGCCCTTTACCTGACCCCAGGCAGCAACGCCCTACAGACTCGAGACAACGTCCTTAAAATGATGGAGGAAGCCAAGCTGCGTTTTCCCCAGGGACTGGATTATGCCATCTCATTGGACACGACGCTGGCCGTCAGCGCCGGTATCCACGAGATTTATAAAACTCTGCTAGAAGCCATTGGTCTGGTGATCCTAGTAGTTTTCGTGTTTCTCCAAGGATGGAGAGCCACGCTGATTCCACTTCTGGCGGTTCCCGTCTCTTTGATTGGAACTTTTGTAGTGTTTCCCATGCTGGGTTTTTCCATTAACACTCTTTCGTTGTTCGGCCTAGTGTTAGCCATTGGCCTCGTGGTGGATGACGCCATTGTTGTTGTGGAGGCCGTGGAACATCACATCGAGCACGGCATGACTCCGCATGACGCGTCCGTGCGCGCCATGGAGGAAGTCTCTGGGCCCGTGGTCGCGATAGGTCTTATCCTAGCGGCTGTATTTGTTCCCACGGCGTTTATTCCGGGTATCACTGGTCAGCTTTATAGGCAATTTGCGGTCACAATTGCGATCTCGGTCTTGTTTTCAGCCTTTAATGCACTCACGCTCAGCCCGGCACTCTCGGCCCTGCTTTTGCGCCCCAAGAAGGAGAGCCGCGGACCACTCGGCGTATTCTTCCGATGGTTCAATCGGGTGTTCGGTAGTGCCACTGACGGCTATGTTAACTGGTGTCAGCACCTGATTCACAAGGCGTGGTTCGCGTTCCTGTTGTTAGCGTTGGTGACGGTCGCTGCTGGCTTTTTCGGAAAGCGGATCGCCCAAAGCTTCTTGCCGGATGAAGATCAGGGTTATTTGTATGCAGGATTGCAATTGCCCAATGCCTTTTCCCTGCAGCAATCGTCCGAGGCTTCCAGAGAGGTTGAGAAGGCCATTCTAGAGACCCCTGGCGTCGAAAACGTAACCTCGATTATGGGTTACAGCTTGCTGAGCGGTGTCAATGCCACGTACTCGTCCTTTTACTTTGTTTCACTGAAGCCTTGGGAGGAACGCAAGACGCCCGAGACGAGCTACGACGGGATCAAGGCGCACCTGCAACAAGTTCTATCCCGAATTCCAGCCGGGGTGGCGTTTTCCTTTCCGCCGCCCGCTATCCCAGGGGTCGGGACCTCCGGGGGCGCGACCTTTGTCCTCGAAGACCGGTCGGGCAGCGGCATTGATTTCTTGGCGAGCAATGCGCAGTTGTTTATGGCGGAGGCCCGCAAACGTCCAGAACTGGCCAGCCTGATGACCACGGCTCTGCTCAACGTGCCCCAGATAGGCGTAAACGTGGACAACGCCAAGGCCATGACACAGCAGATTCCATTAAGTAGTCTATATGAAACCGTGCAGACGTTCATGGGCGGCACGCTGGTGAACTACTTCAACCGCTTCGGCTTGCAATGGCAGGTTTACGTGCAGGCCGCCGGCGAATATCGCACCAGTGCCGGCAACTTAGGAAAGTTCTACGTACGCAATGCGACCGGCGAGATGGTCCCGCTCAGCACGCTGACGACTACCTACCCCCGCAGCGGTCCGGAGTTTGTCATGCGCTATAACCTATTTAACTGCGTGCAGATCAATGCATCGGCAGCTCCGGGATACAGCTCCGCCCAGGTGATCGCCGCACTCGAAGACGTTTTTCGTAAGACCATGCCTACCCAGATGGGCTATGACTGGATGGGCATGTCGTATCAAGAGGTGAAGGCTTCGCAGGGTGTGAAGCCAGCAACGATTTTCGCGTTGGCGTTCTTCATTGTCTTCCTCATCATGGCGGCTCAGTATGAAAGCTGGACGTTACCGTTCTCGGTGCTGCTTGGAGTCCCCATCGCCGTCTTCGGAGCCTTTGTGGCGCTCTATTCCCGCCATCTCGAGAACGATGTGTACGCACAGATCGGGTTGGTCATGCTAATTGGCCTTTCGGCAAAAAATGCAATTTTGATCGTGGAATTTGCCAAGCTTGAGTATGAGGGCGGGAAATCGCTGATTGATGCCGCACTGTCTGGGGCAAAGCTCAGGCTGCGGCCGATCCTGATGACCGCATTCGCATTTATTCTCGGTTGTGTGCCCCTGTGGGTGGCAACGGGAGCAGGCGGAATCTCGCGACAGGTCTTGGGCACCGTGGTGATCGGCGGCATGTTGGCAGCTACGCTTTTGGCTATTTTCTTCATTCCGGTCAGCTTCGATGTCGTAGAACGATTTGGGATTTGGGTTGGTGGAGAAAAGAAAGAACCTCCCACCCCCAAGGGCCCAGAAGCAACGGCGGAAGTAACAGGCCATGGCCGCTAGGCGGAAGATTGATGCCATCATTCTTGTGGTGTCGCTCGCGCTGTGTGGGTGCACGGTTGGTCCCAACTACAAGCGGCCAGACCTGACCGTGCCCGTCCAATATCGCGGCGTGACACCCACCCCTGTCAGTCAGGCGCCGCCAGGACAGCCATTTGGGGAGATGCAGTGGGAGAGCGTCTTCCAAGACGCGACGCTGCAAGATCTGATCAAAGAAGCGCTAAAAAACAACTATGACCTTCGCATCGCTGCGACGCGCGTTCTCGAGGCCAACGCCAACCTGGGTATCGTTCGAGCGAACCAGTTCCCAACCTTAAACGCATCGGACAACCTGAGCTATACCCGCACCCCGCTTAATCCTACCGCGGTCTTCTACAATGCAGCGTCCATGTCGCTCAACTACATCGTGGACTTCTGGGGTGAATACCGGCGTGCCACGCAGTCAGCTCGTGCAACTCTACTGGCCACCGAGTATGGACATAGCGTCGTGCAGACGACCCTGATATCGTCTGTGGCGACGAACTATTTTTTGTTGCGACAATACGATCTGCAACTGGTCTACTCCAACGATACGGTCGAGGCCGACAATAACATCCTGCAACTCAACATCATAAAGTTTAAGGGTGGAGACGCCTCCCAGATGGATGTATATCAGGCCCAGGTCCTAGTGCAGCAGGCTGAGGCACAGGTCATCAACCTCAAGCAATTGGTCGAACAGACCGAGAATAACCTCAGCGTCCTTCTCGGGCGGAACCCAGGTCCGATCCCACGAGGCGTTAGCTTGAGTGAGCAGCCGCAGGTGGCTGAGATTCCTGCAGGGCTACCTTCTGCGCTGCTCGAGCGTCGCCCCGATGTGCGCAGCGCAGAGGAGAATCTGGTCGCCGCCAATGCCAATGTCGGCGTTGCGAAGGCTGCGTTCTTCCCGCAGATTGCGCTCACCGGCCAATATGGTTTGAGTTCCGCCATCACCGGCTTTTTGGCAGGCCCAGCTCCATTCTGGGCAGTCGGCAGCCAGATCACGCAGCCCATCTTCGAAGGCGGCCGCCTGAAGAGCAGCTATCGTCTTGCCTGGGCGCAACGCGACGAGGCGGAGCTCGCCTACAAGCAGACCGTGTTAGACGCCTTCGGGGATGTTTCGAACAGTTTGGTCGGGTATTATCAGGCGCGGCAGTTCCGAATGAAGATTGACGAGCAAACCAAAACGTACAAAGACGCCGCTAACCTCGCCAACGTGCGCTTCCAAGGCGGCGTCACTTCTTTTCTGGAGGTTTTGATCATCGAGCAAGATTACTTCGCCTCCGAGCTGAACCTGGCAGCTGCCCGGTACGCCGAAATGGCGAACTACGTTCAGCTCTACCAATCCCTGGGTGGGGGATGGCAGCCGTATTAGGGACAGAACGATCGTAACACCGCGCTTCAGCTTCTTCCGCCGCCGGGCATTCACGGTTTCCGTCCGTGTGGTCCGCTCGAACCCGAAGAACCTGGTTTGACCTGGTTGCGCTCAATCGCAGGCGATTTTACGCAAGGAGTGGCCTCATGAAAATGAGATGGCCCAAGGTGCGCACGATAAGAGAGATGGCTGTGCCGATTCGAGGCCAAGCAGCAGCGATGAACCCTTCACCTTGCCCGGCCAGGCCAAATGCCCCCAGAACGATGCACGTGGTGACGAACCTGAGCGTCCAGAGACCGAGCCACGGACCAAGCCTACTAGGAGACGATCGACGTTCCGCCGAGGAGCAGCCAACACCGGCCGAACCACAGCGCTCGACGCCGAAAGCGCTCAAGACGTGGAACACAGTCAGAGTTTTCGACTTCCGCTGACCCACGGCTGCGTCCAGAAGACGACGCTTCAGGTGGACTTCAATTTATCCTCGACGTACAGCGAAAGTTCAATCATTCGCTCCGCCACCTGCTCGGCAGGCAGACCCGCAAAGTTCTTGAGCACCAACTCCTTGACATAGAGTCGCACCAGATAGCGCAGCTGGAGCGCACGACTGCGCGTGGCAAAGACAAAGTCGCGATGCCCGTTATTCACGATGATCACGTTGCGCACGGTATCAAATCGTGAGCGCCAGAGCTCGCCGGCGGCTCGTTCAAAGGTGTAGCTGGGTAGTCCGCGTGCATTCGCAACTGCGGGGCCCGGCGCCACCTCGAGGCTGTCGGTGACGGTGATCAGCGCCTCGGCGCTGCAGCGAATGTCCCGCTGTGAGACGGACACCGACAAGCGCACCAGAACAGGTGCCGGTGGAGCTTCGAATCGCACTTCTTGGTCAGAAACCGACGAGAGAGTGCCACTGCCTTCGACAATCTGCCAGGCAAAGGTCAGGTCCTGCTCGACCCGCCGGCGTGAGCGATCCCGAGGAAGTGCGCGAAACAGACGGCTGTCATTCACTTTCAACGTGCTTGCCGCTGGCGAAAGCAAAACGCTGTGCAGGGGTCCGGCGAAGTCGAAGAACTGGCGCTGAGTGGGTTCGCCTCCGCTCCGTAGCCGAACGCCCGGCACAGCCTCTGTGGGGGCCTCCGCGCCTTGTTCCGAGGGCTCCCCGCCGCCGGCAGGCTGCGGCAAGCGCGACTGGATATCGAACCAGTCATACTCTTCCGGTGGCAGGGCCAGCATGGCTTCTCGAAACGCACGTTGGATCGCGCGCAGGGATTCCCGGTTGGCCTGTTCTTCCTCGGCGCGGCGCTGCGCGTCGATGAGGCTGTTGAGGTGTGATTCGAGTGGTCCCAGGGCTTCCACGAAGGCCCGATAACGCTCATCGTGAACGATGCCGGAACGGGTGCCGGGTGTGAGGTTAAGGTAGGGCACGTCGATCAGGCCCTGCAGGTAGCGAGAGTTCCACGGCGGGCGCTCCAATTCAGGCAGCGTGCCGACATCCGTGATCACACGCGTGCCACTTCGAGTAAGGGCGACTCGGCAGGCTTCGGCGGGTTCGGTGAGATACAGTTCGGCGTAGGCCTCGCCAAACGGCGAGCGAGCGGTCGGTAGTTGGTGCAGCAAGCGGCCCTCGAACTGTCGAGGCTCGACCTGGTACTGCTTGCGCACAAGCTTATCCATCACTGTTATCCGAACCTGCGTATTGCGAATGCGGTCGCGCAGCTCCGAGGACAGATACCACTGAATCTTCTCGCCGCTCAAGCTGCGGATACCCTCGAGCAAGGGACTGATCTTGACCTCGGTGCCCCGCTCGGTAAAGAGCCCGCGTCGAAGACTCACAATGTAGCGCGGATCCCCTTTACTCATAACCATCTGATAGACCCGCTGGTCGGCGCTGGTGGACGTCATGGTCAGCGTTTCACCCACCGTCCAGAAGCTCAAAAGACCGATGCCAAACTCTCCTTGTACGCCGGCTCCAGCGCCGTCTGCCTTCAGGCGCCGCTTGAGCGAATCGCAGATATGAGTGGCGACGTACCTGAAGTCAGGTAGTCCGTTCAGGTCGCGCGGGACGCCGTCGCCATCGTCCCTGACCGTCAAATAGTGCTGACCGTGCTCGCGGCCACGCGTGATGGAAATGGTCTTGGCGTGCGCATCGATGCTGTTCTCGACCAGCTCCGCGATGGCCTTGAACGGATTGCCTTGCGACAGCGCGATGATGCGAATCGCATTCCAATCGTCGCCGATTCGCAACTTGCCCCGTCCTGACTCTTTCGACTTAGCTGCGCTCATCTGTTCGCCACGGTGAGAAACAACTGGAGTGCCAGGCGGCCGAACTCGTCTCGGCCTCCTGCCGCCCAACTATAGCGAGGGTGTTGCCCATCGGGCAAGGCTAGCTGTAGCGCGGTTCAATCCAGGGGAAGGGCGCCAGAAGGGATCGTCAGAAGTAGGCGATCCCCGAGAGCACACAACAGAGGTGCGTTGAGTTGGGGCGGTAATGTGGGGCTGGCACCCGCGCGAATCCATGCGGGGCGAGGGCGACCGGTCCGCATCCTTGTCGCCTCACCACCTCCCTCTCGCCGTTCACAGACCGCTTTAACCCTGACCGGTACGGCTTCAGTACGGTTGCTGCGCTCGTGTATTCAAGAAATGACAAACGTCCTTCACGGCATTGCTGAGGAAAGACGTCTGCGTGGCGAAGATCGTGTCGCCGCCCTTGGCGACGATCAGGAAGCGATAGTTTCCCGACCAGCCCCACGCCGAAAGCATGTAGTCGGATTGCTTCACGTTGGTGGTGAGCGTGACGTTCGGGCACTTCTGGTTGAGGTTCTTGACGATTCCGACTGGATCCACCGTGGATCGGCGGTCCAGCACCAGCTTCAGAGGTCTTCCCGCGTACTGGGCATTTGCCAAAGGTGCTATGGCTGCCAACAACCAGACCGCAAGTCCGAAGATGAACTTTTTCATGACAGGTTCCTTCCGCCCGGCTGGGCCGGGAATGACAATGATATGGATCGAGGGGCTGCCCGGGGCTGTGAAGCGAACGCTGTCCGGGCAAGCTTTCCCTTGGATATTAGAACACTAAAAAAGCTAAAACGTTGCGCGAGCTCCGCTCGACGTGTCGCCGCTGGCGATGCGGATCGGGCTGTAATATGATGCGCGCCAATCATCGGAGTTAGTCCGAAGCGGAGGGTTCATGTCCAGTCCGGCGGCTGAAAACGCGACCGCTCTCACTCTGTACGCACAGATGATCATGCTGGCAAGGGGATATATGCCCGCTGCGTGTCTCTACGTGGCGGCGAAACTGAAGATCGCCGACCTGCTGGCCCGAGGTCCGAAACCGGTTTCCGAGTTGGCGCGCGCCAGCAAAGCCAATGAAGATGCTCTCTATCGCATCCTGCGAGCGCTGGCGTCCATCGACCTATTCCGCGAAACAACGCCACGAACATTCGCCAACACGACGCTATCGGAAGCGATCCGCAGTGACGTCGCCGGTTCGGCCCGCGACGCCGTCCTGTTCATGGCGGACCCGTTGCATATGAGAATCTATGCCGAATTGATGCACACGATTGAAACGGGCGGAACAGCATTCCGAAAGATAACGGGCACAGAGCCGTTCGAATTCTTCCGGCAGAACGGAGAGGAGAACAGGGTATTCAATGACGCGATGACATCGATCAGCCGGCAATTCATTCAGCCGGTCATGGAGGTCTACGACTTTGGCGACTCGGGAACGCTGGCAGACATCGGCGGCGGCCACGGGATTTTGCTTGGTACCATCCTCCGCAAGCATCGGGGACTGCGCGGCATCGTTTTCGACCTGCCGAATGTGATCGAGGGAGCCCAGGCGCAGATCGATTCGCTCGGGCTGGGGTCGCGGTGCGAGGTTCGAGGCGGCGATTTCTTCCAGTCTGTGCCGCCAGCGGAAAATTACCTCATGAAATCCATCATCCACGACTGGGATGACGCGCAGGCGATTACGATACTGAAAAACTGCGCGAAGGCGATGCGCGGCCGGGAGGGAAAGATCGTCTTGCTCGAAATGCTAGTGGGCCCCAGTAACGAACCTGGCCTGGCCAAATGGATCGACATGGAGATGCTGGCGGTGGCCGGTGGACGCGAGCGAGCCGAGACGGAGTACGCCGAACTACTGTCGAGAGCGGGACTCCGCCCCGCGCGAGTCGTGCGCACGGCTGGGCCCTTGGCTGTGATCGAGGCAATGAAGGCCTAGCGATAGCCTGTTACGGAGGACGCGATGAAGACGAACTACCCGGCGGTCGCTGTTTGCGCGATCGTCTACTGGCTGATCGGAGCGCTTTGGTACGCCGTCTTATTCAACAAGCCCTGGATGGAGCTGGAGCACAGGACGGCCGAACAGGCGAATCCGCTCTTTCCCTACATCGTCACCTTTTTGCTCAACCTCGTGATTGCCTTCGTACTGGCGCAGATCTGCACCTGGCGAAACGCCAATACGGCCTCGCGCGGAGCCGCCATCGGAGTCCTGCTGTGGCTCGGCATCGTGGGGCCGATTACCTTCACGACCTACATGTACGAGCTCAGATCGAATGAACTGTTTGCCATCAACGAGTTCTATCCGCTCGTCGGACTCTGCGTGATGGGAGCAATTCTGGGGGCGTGGAAGAAGGACGTAGCGGCCTAGCACAAATTCGCAGGACCGATGGCGACTCGAGCGGATCTCCACTTGAAGCCAGGGTGAAGAAGCTGATCTCGAGCGGCGCTCAGTGGGACACCCAGTGGCGCAAATAAAGGCCGTGGAGGCTCAAACCGAGTCCACCGAGGAACAGCAAAGGCGAGAGATAATTGGCTACGACAGCGGGGACTGCAACCGGGAGCGTCCATGCGCTGGCTCCCCCGGCGAAATAGCCGATGACCGCTGCGGCAAGCATGAACAGCAGGCCACGGCGGATGCTATCGCCGCCCATGGGGCGCGCAACGGCTGATTTCGGCTGCCTGATTTCCGGCAATCTCTCTCTGCAATAGTTACATTGCGTCAGCCGGTCGTAAACCATCTTTCCGCAGTATGGACACTCACGCGAGGCCATGCATTTCCCTCTCGCCGGAAGGGATCTGTGCAAATTCACTTCCAGAGCAGCTTCCACAATTCTAAACACATAGCTCGGTCTGGAGTTTCATTGGTGGGCAGGAGTGTCCGGAAATGTAACAACTCCGGAAGTGCAGGTTCGAAGCGGATCTTCGCCTTCTCATCGCCAGCCGTGGCGATCGCGCAGGGACGTGATATGTGCGACGTGATGACGCCCGTGCCAGGCGTATTGGGCCAGGAGGAAGTCAACCGTGGCAAGGCCCCACTCGGGATGGCGAAACCTTCGCGGCCAGTCGGCTGCTTGGAGCGAGCGCAGCAGAATCACCCAGCGCTTGTGCAGATTCTCGATGATGGCGAGCGACGGCTCGATGGGCGGCATTTTCGTATCGGCCAACTCCGCCCAACGCGACTCTTCATAGGTCTTGATCGTCGGTTCGTTCTCGGTGAGCGTGAGCTTGAAACGTGTGAAGGCGTTCATATGGCTATCGGCGATGTGATGGACTAGCTGGCGAACCGTCCAGCCACCCGGGCGATACGGAGTGTCGAGGTGCTGCCCGGTCAGGCCCGCGACCGCGGCAGAAAGGCGTGCGGGTGCCTCCTCAATTTGCAAAATACATTTGGTTCGCTGGTCCGCTGTAAGTTCCTCGACAGGTTGAAAGCGCCCGATGGGATAACGCAGATCTTGACTCATAAAGGTCTCCGACCCGATGACGGTGTCCGAATCAAACGGTGGAACGCGCAACGCCCAATTTGGCAGGCTTACCGGCTACCTTGCCGTTTGGCGGTCTCGAACAAAGAAGAAAGCTCACGGAGGCGCTTTACGGTTTCGACGACGCGGTCGGCGACGTAGTCAACCTCTTCCTCGGTGTTGAAACGACCAAGACCGAAGCGGATGGAGCTGTGGGCGAGGTCTTCGGAAACGCCCAGGGCTTGCAGAACGTGGCTCGGCTCCAGTGTCGCCGAGGTGCAGGCCGAGCCGCTCGACACAGCCACGTCGCTGATTCCCATGAGCAGCGCGTCACCCTCGACACCCGCAAAGCTGAGGTTCAGGTTGTTCGGCAGCCGATGAAGCAAGGAGCCGTTTACGAAGGTGTCGTCGAGGCGATTGGTAATCTGATACTTTAGTTTGTCCCGCAGCCGCCGAAGACGCTCGCCCTCTTCCACCATTTCCTTCTGGCAGATGTCGCAACCCTTGCCGAACCCGACGATTCCCGGAACGTTCAGTGTGCCTGAGCGCAGTCCGCGCTCGTGACCCCCGCCATCGATGAGGGGAGCAAGTTCCACGCGGGGGTCCTTGCGACGAACGTAGAGGGCACCGACGCCCTTGGGGCCGTAAAGTTTGTGACCGGACATCGACAGTAAATCGATGCCGAACTTCTCGACATCCACTGGAATTTTCCCGACAGACTGTGCCGCGTCGACGTGGAAAAGGACCCTGTTTTCCTTTGCGATTTTGCCAATTTCCTCGATGGGCTGGATCACGCCGATTTCGTTATTGGCGTGCATGATCGAAATCATGACGGTCTTGGGCGTAATCGCGCGGCGCAGGCTCTCAAGGTTGATGAGCCCGTCCGGGTCGACGGGCAGGTAGGTGACTTCGCAACCGGATTTTGCCAGACGTTTACAGGTGTCGAGGACGGCCTTGTGCTCGCTCGTCTGCGTGACAATCTCCATACCCTCGGCAGGATGGGCCTCCACGGCGCCCTTAAGCGCCAGATTGATCGACTCCGTTGCGCCACTGGTGAAGATGATTTCTCGCGGCGAAGCGTGGATCAACCGCGCAATCTGCCCGCGCGCGGTCTCGACGGCCTCCTCAGCCTTCCAGCCGAATTCGTGATTTCTGCTTGCGGCGTTGCCGAATTTTTCGGTGAAATAAGGCAGCATGGCGGCCAGTACGCGCGGATCGACCTGTGTGGTCGCGTGATTATCCATGTAGACGGGCAGTTTGACTGGCATACTGCCCCCATTTTAAGTCCGTAGGGCCCGGCCGTCCAGCCAACGCTTTATCGGCGTCCCGCAGGCGATGCTAGAAACGGGGCCGGCCGCGGGAGCCGGCGTAGTTCGGCTGAATCGTCCGAGGGCTCAGAAGAGAACTAAATAAGCGATCCCTCAATCGAGGATTCACTCCAGAAAAAGAATCGTCAGCCCGCGTGGGGGGGCGCCCACTTCTTTAAGAACGCGGTGACGTCGGCTGGACCGATGCGGACGCTATTCTCGAATTCGCCCTCTTTCTGGCTGTAGACGAGATGGCCGTCGGGATCAAGGACGGCAAGACCGGGAATCCCCTTCTTCAAAGGAACGCCGTATTTGTCGGCGAGATCCAGATTCTTGTCCTCATCGCCCACGTTGACGTGCACGACATGATAGTTCGCGTTGAGCAGGGGTGCGATCGCCTTCGAATGGAACGTGGCGTCCAGAACATGGCAGTCGTAGCACCAGTTCGCCCCAAAAACCAGGATCACGCGCTTGTGATCCTTTTGGGCACTGGTCAGGGCCGCCTCGATTTCCGCCCTCGCCTCTTCCGGTGGAGCGTAAAGATCCGTCTTGGGCCTAACCGGCTCGGGCAGGCGACGTGGTGGATTCGGTTCCAGATCGCTGCGGCGCGTCAGAACGATGAGCCAGTTGTTTCCCTGCCGCTGCCAGAGCTGATGAACGGCTGCAGCAAAAGGCTGGCCGGCGGAACCGCCAGGGAACGTCATCTCGACTCGAAGAACCACTTCCACAAGGCCCGCCTGTCTGGTCTCCACCGTAAGCAGCTTGGGGTTCATGCTGACCGGTCCTTTGGCCACCGCCGCGGACCAGTAGCGCGCCTCGGCCTGGGGATCCTCTACGGTCCCGGCGCCGGTCTGGACCTGTGCAGGAGGCACTCTCGAATAGAGCGCAGCGAGAGCTGCTTCGTTCCCCGACTGCAGCGCCGCCTTCCAGCGGTTGAGCGGCTCAAACGTGGACTGGGCCAGTGAGACCAGCGCCCCTAGAAGTAGGAGCGCAACGACCCGAATCGATTTCATAACTCCCCCTCGCAGGCGCTGAGACACATTTTAGCTGAGTGCAGCAGACATCGGTCACTTTCCTCGTGCGCATCGAGTCGCAGCGACTTCACCTCACGCAGCTTTCTGGCGGCAAGGGCTTTCCCAAGCGCCGCTTCCAGTTGCGGATCGCGGACGCTCGTACAGGAGTAAATCATCACCTGGGTCACGACTTGCGCGGTAAATCCCCGGCGCCTGCGAACGATCTTCACCATCACACCACTACCAAACGAACTGGTCCCCAGCGCAGCGGTGAGGGGTAAGACCAAACGGCCTCCCTCAACCAGCCGATCCAACCAGGTCCCATGGGGATGCGTGACTCCGGCATTGATCAACATGGCCTCACAAGGGCCCGGGTCGAGTTCTGCTCCGTCAGAGCAGTGAACCGTCACAGTTTCGTAGCTCGAGAGGTTTTCCTTCGCGCGATCCGCGATGTCGCGGTCCAATTCAACGGCGATAACGCTTCCTTCGGGGCCCACCAGTTCAGCCAGAATGGCGGTGTAATACCCGACTCCGCAGCCGACGTGAAACGCCCGATCACCCGTCTTCAGATCCAACGCATCGATCCACCGGGCCAGTGCGCTCGGCTGTCCGTTGTTCAGGAAGCGAGTGGAATCAATCGCGATCAGCGCATTGTGATAAAGATCGCGGGGATCGTGGGTCGTCACGTAAACGGAACTGATGGGGCCGGTCGTCGCTGCGGCCTGCTCAGGCGATGCAATCTGCCAGGGGCCAGAGCCAAAGAACTTCTCCCTGGGAACCCGTGCAAACGCTTCGACGAGGGCAGAGGAGCTGAGGTTAGCTAGGACGCGGATTTCCTCGGCGTAGAATCGCCGCCAGTCGTCAAGGGTCATGCCAGCAGCGACTATAGCACGGGCGCAGAATCGACCGGCACAACCACGCCGGTCATTGGCCTAGATATCGCCCGACTGCTACAATGCGCTGACATGGCGGATTGGCGGCAAATTCAGGCACGCATTCGCAAGGCGAAGAACAGCCCCGAGGCGGTGTCGAAGCTCTCCGAACTTTTCAAACGCACTCGCGATGGTATGGTTGCCTGGGAACTGGGGACCATCGAGGAAAAAGCGGACCACAAGGAGGAAGCGGGAAACTGGTACATCCTGGCTGCCCAGCGCTTCCGACGGGCGGACTGGAAAAAGAAAGCGGAAGAGGCTTTGGCGCGGCTCGGCATGTCTGTGCCCCAAGTAGAAGCAGCTATGTTCCCGCCGGCGCCAGCAGAGGCGGAACCGCTCGAGACAGCAGCGATGGAGCCGGACGAGACTTCACTGGCTCCGTCTCTGCGAGAACATTCGGAGCAGAGTCCTGTCTCGCCACAGCCAGCGGCCCCTTCTCCCGCAAACGCAGAGCCGGGGCGCAGAAAACGGCGTCGAGGGCGACGCGGAGGTCGAGGTCGTCGTCGCCAGGGCGCGAACGCGCCGGTGCTGCCGACACAGGCCTTCTCGGGACGTCCTTCGCTAGGATCCCAGCCCGAAGCAGTGGCCTCGCCCCTTGTCGAGCGGAGCCCCTTCAACCGAGCGGAAAGCGAGCCGGTCGCTCCCGAGCATTTCGAGCCCAGTCGTGCCGAACCACCCCCTCAATTGCCCTCTGAGCGCACGGCCCACGGACGCAGCGAACCGGGGTTGGCGTCGCGCATGGCGCATCTGGAATCGCTCTTGCGTCGACTGTTGGGAAGTCCACTGCGGCGGCTCGATACGATGGAGGAGGCACCGGCCGGCCCCGGCGTGTTCCTGCTCTCTGACTCCGATCAGACCACATCGTATTACGTGGAGGCATGCCAGACCTTGCGCGTCGGAATCGGGAATCTAGTACGCGGGGGTCATCCTGGGAAAACCGGCCGAGCCGCCGGACGCGGAGCTTCCGAGGCGAGTCTCAAGGCCAAACTGGCTGAGCATCTGGAGATCAATGAAGCAAAAGTGTCGCAGTATATGAAGGACCACTGCGTCATACGATGGATTCAACTCGACGATGACGCTCCTCTGTTGGCCCATTTTGCGATCGCCGTCCTGCGCACACCTCTCAATCTCTAACACAGGCGACCCAACTGCCGCCTGGCCACGGCCGCTTCAGGAACCTGCGAGCTCCTTGCCCGCGACATCCCGGGGGGCGGCAGGGCAGGACGTTTAGAGCGCGGTTTACGACCGTTCGACCCTCCATATGTACCTTTGGGTGCAAGAGTGTAGACGGGTCTCCCCAACCTATTTAAACTCTGATACTGTAATCGGTTACGGGCACTGGGGTCTATAAGCGGCTCGATTCCCCCCTGGGCGTTGGGGGACTATACCATCACCCACAGCTACACTGAGGAGACGCGCACGACCATGTCGATCACCGTCGGCAATCGTATGTGGAAATCTTTCGATTGGGCGCTTTCGAAGACTGCGCTTGTGACATTCAACGCGATCCAGTTCTTCAACAAGCGTAACCCCAACCCGTCGTTCATACCGAAGTGGTCCGACAAACCCCTACTGAAATCCTGGGAAAAATCGAAGCCGACGCTGGGATGGCCGCGCACAACCGACTCCCTATGCCCGGACTGTGTGAAAGAAGCCCGAGAAGCGATCCTGAACGGAAGTAAGGACTGGATGGACCTGGTCCACGAGAAGGTCGGAGAAATCAAGGCCCAAATCGTCGAACGCGACGGCCAGGTTTGGATGGCCAAGGAGTGTCCGGTCCACGGAAAATATGAAGACCTGATGGCGGTGGACTCGAAGTTCCTCGCCTGGATTGAAAGTCAGTTCCCCGGCCGGGATATCCCGGCGCACAACGACGAGAAGCTCCACCGCCACGGGTCGAGCACGGTGCGTCATGGCCGCGGCGCCGTTCTGACGGTCGACTTGACCAACCGCTGCAACATGATGTGCGATCCCTGCTTTATGGACGCGAACCAGGTGGGTTACGTGCACGAGCTCGAGTGGGATGAAATCAAGGAAATCCTCGACAACGCGCTGCTAATCAAGCCACGCCGTCAAATGTCGGTGCAGTTCTCCGGCGGCGAACCGACCATGCACCCTCGGTTCGTAGACGCCGTGGCCTACGCGCGACAGATCGGTTACAACAGCGTTCAAGCGGCCACCAACGGCATCGAGTTTGCCAAGAGCAAAGAGTTCTGCCAAAAGGCCTTCGCAGCCGGCCTGCGATACGCCTACCTGCAGTTTGACGGCATCGGCAACGACGCGAACAGCCATCGGCAGGTTGGTAACCTGTTCGACGTAAAGCTGCGGGCCATCGAGAACATGCACCGAGCTGGCATTGAGATCGTGCTGGTGACAACCATCGTGAACAACGTGAACAACGATCAAGTGGGGCCGATCGTGAAGTTCGCAATGGAGAATCCGCGGAAGATTTCGTTTGTGTCTTTCCAGCCGGTCTCCTTTACCGGTCGCGATGAGGACATTACGCCAGAGCGGCGGATGCGCCAGCGTTACACGCTGTCGCATTTAGCGAAGGACGTGAGTCAGCAGGTCGGAAAAATCGAGCCCACGCGCGATTGGTTCCCGATATCGTTCATCAGCACGTTCGCAAACTTTGCCGATCTGGTCCATGGTCCGGAGTCGCAATGGGGTTCGCTTTCCTGCGGTTGCCATCCGAACTGCGGCGTAGGGACGGCGTTGATGGTCAATAAGTTCACGAAAGAATGGGCGCCGGTGCCACGTTTTCTGGACGCACAGGGCCTCACCAGGGACGTCAATGCCATCACGGACGCGGCACGGGGCAGGAGCTTCTCGAATTTCATGATGGCGCTGGCGTTGCTGAAGAACTACAAGCCCTTCCAGGGACCGCCCAGCCTGAGGTTGAAAGACCTTTGGGTGAAGTTCGACAAGACCTGGGCGCTCTCCAAGAATGCGGAACAAAAGTATGGCCGCAGCGCTCCCGGCCGCACCTTTGACGACGCTGTACGGCGTCGCGAAGATCCGTGGAACTTCCTGTTCATCGCTGGGATGTGGTTTCAAGATCTTTTCAACTACGACTTCCGCCGCACGGAAATGTGCATCATTCCCTACGCCACACAACAAGGCGAGATCTCCTTTTGCGCCTATAACACTGGAATCGGCTGGCGCAAAATCATCGAGAACATGTACAAGAACGCTACCGTCGCCGAGTGGTACAAAAAACATGGGAAGCATCAGATTTACGCCAAGGGCAAGAAGGTCGACCTCGATACCTACGAGCACTCGCTGCGAATCGATGCGGAAGACGCCGCGCACGTGCGTCACCTCGAACACGATATTCCCTTGACCGCAGCCGAAGAGGACCGCATGCGCCGCAAAAAGGCCTTCGAAGAAGCCGCCAAGGTGAGGAAGATCTACGAGGAGCTGGTCCTTAAGAAAAGCTCGGAGCCGATCGTTCAGATCGGGTCCATCGACGATATTTTGACGGCGGTTCCCGGCGCAACGGTGAAACGCGGCGAGGCCGCCAACGAAAACGGTGCGGTCAAAGTGGGTCACTCCGAGGCCGCCGTGGCCGGCGACTAAGAGCCTTTCTCCGGCCGGGCCCGGCTCACCGGACCTTGTGTGAGCGCGCCGCCCAGTTCCGTTCGAGAAGATCCTCCAGCAAGCCGGGTTCTGTGAACACTCTATGCCGGATCGAGCGCGTGTGCGCGAACTTGCTGCAGAGTACATTCGCAGGGGCGACCCGCTGGGCTGGTTCGAGGCTCTTTACCAGGAAGCGGACAGCGGCGACGCGGTCATACCCTGGGCCGACCGGGAGCCCAATCCGCGGCTGATCGAATTTTGGAAGGCCCATCCGCTCGAGACATCGGGTCAGCACGCGCTTGTGATCGGCAGCGGGCTCGGCGACGATTCCGAACAGCTGGCTTCGTGGGGATTCCAAACGGTTGCATTCGATATCTCAAAAACGGCCATCGAAAATACCAAGAAGCGCTATCCCAATACGCGCGTCGAATACGTGATCGCGGATTTGTTTCTTCCGCCAGCCGCCTGGATTGGCAGCTTCAATTTCATACTCGAGGTTTACACCATACAGTCGTTCCCGACGGAGTGGCGAGGGAAAGCCGTTGCCGCGATTGCGCAATTTGTGGCGCCGGGTGGGCGGCTGCTGGTCATTGCACGCGGCCGCGGTCCAGGTGAACCAGAACCGATGGGTCCGCCCTGGCCCCTGACGCACAAGGAGTTGGACGGTTTCCGGCGAGCGGGACTTGAAGAGGAATCGTTTGAGGACTATGTGGAGCCCGAACCGCCATGGGTGCGGCGCTTTCGCGTTCTGTACCGACGGCCAACGCTGTCGCCCTGAGCCAATCCCAAGGCCGAGTTTGCTACAATGAAGGCAGCTTACAGGACGGAGCCATGCCCATCTACGAATATCTCTGCGACGATTGTGGCACACGTTACGAGCGCATCGTAATGAAAGCGACGACGATCGTGACGTGCCCGAAATGTGCCAGCGCGAAAAACACGATTCAGCTGTCCGTTTTCGCAGCGCACGCGAACGGTGTGAAGCCCTCGAACCGCCCAGCGTCGGATTCCGGTGGCTCGGGCGGCTGCTGCGGCGGCGCCTGCGGCTGCAGGAATTAACACGCCACACCGATGAAGTCTTCAAGAGCTATTTTCTCAAAACAAACGATCCTTTTTCTACGCCAGCTGGGACGCAACAATCACAAAGCCTGGATGGACCAGAACCGCGAGCGCTACCGCGCCGTCATCGTCGAACCCTTTCGCGAGCTGCTCGAGCGCCTGATTCCCGTCGCCTTGAAACTGAATCGGCGATTCGTTGTCAGCGGCCGCGTCGGCGAGAATTTCTCCCGCATCAACCGCGACATCCGCTTCTCCATGGACAAGGCGCCTTACCGCACCCAGATGTACCTGTTCTTCGCGGAGCCGGGCGGCGAGGGTGGCCAAGTCTACAGCGCCATCTCGGCTGAGGCGGTCACCTGCGGCTTTCGGGTTTACGCCCGTGCGCGGGGAGCCCCACTAATTCAGATCGGGCGGGCACGGGCAATGGAAAACACGAAGTGGCTCGAGCGGCAACGGCGTCGGCTCACACGCCATTACGAGAGCTATTGGTACTCCTCCGAGAAAGGGGAATGGACCAGGCACAAAGGTTGGCCCGTGAAACCGGAGGAGTGGAAGAAGCTCAAGGGCTGGGTGGTGCGCCGCAAACTGTCGCACATGACGGCGATGCGTCCTGGGTTTGAGCGCGAGGCCGCGGCGATCTTCCG
>Ga0187783_10001162_pt1 | contig 19461 bp, 20 predicted proteins | sample 1015_SJ02_MP02_2_FD_132471 | JGI IMG/M metagenome (GOLD analysis project Ga0187783, IMG submission 132471) | Tropical peat soil microbial communities from peatlands in Department of Meta, Colombia - 1015_SJ02_MP02_20_MG | ecosystem: Environmental > Terrestrial > Soil > Wetlands > Peat | place...
GCTACGGAATGAGAGCGCAGATCTTGACAGGGACTGATGATTGCCTATGCTGAGTGAGAGCACCGATCTCTGTTTAGAGCGATAGTTACGAGGAGGGCCAGATGACCGAGGACCCAGCCGCGGGCGGGCCGCACCTGGTCGTAGGCGCGGGAGTGATCGGAGGCCGGGTGGCGCAGCTGCTCGCGGAGCGCGGGGAGCGCGTCACGGTGGTCAGCCGGAGCGGATCGGGGCCGGCGGCCGCGGTGTGCGTGGCGGCGGACGCGGCGGACGCGGAGGTGATGGCGCGGCTGGCCGCGGGAGCGGCCGTGATCTACAACTGCGTCAACCCGCCTTACCACCGCTGGCCTGCAGACTGGCCGCCGATCGCGGCGAGTGTGCTCGGGGCGGCCGAACGCAGCGGCGCCGTGCTGGTCACCCTGTCCAACCTGTACGCGTACGGGCCCGCGTCGCGCTCGCTGGGCAGCGTGGGCTACGACGAGGCTCATCCGATGACCGAGGCGACTCCGCTGGCCGCGACGGGACGCAAGGGCCGGGTGCGCGCGCGAGTCTGGCAGGATGCGCTCGCCGCCCACCAGGCCGGGCGGGTCCGGGCTGCCGAGGTCCGAGCGTCTGATTTCGTCGGGCCAGGCGCGGTCAGCGCGCTGGGTGAGCGCGCGGTCCAGCGGGTCCGCCGGGGCCAGAGCGTCTCGGTCCTCGGCCGCGCCGGCCGGCCGCACACCTGGTCGTATACCGAGGATGTGGCCGGGATGCTGCTGGTGGCGGGCAGCGATCCGCGGGCCTGGGGGCACGCCTGGCACGTTCCGTCGGGCGAACCGCGCAGCCAGCGCCAGGTCATCGAGGACCTCGCCGCGGCGGCGGGGTCCGGGCCGGTCCGGGTCAGCGCGATCCCTTCGGCGGCGGTCTACGGGCTGGGGCTCGTGTGGCCGCTCATGCGGGAACTCCGCGAGACCGAGTATCAGTTCCGCGACGACTTCATCATGGATTCCTCGGCCGCGCAGGAGACCTTCGCCTTGCGCCCGACGCCCTGGGACGAGATCGTCGCCGCTACGGTCGGGGCGGCGGGTGACCGGAGGGCGGCGCACCGGAGTTCCGCGCCTGCGGGATCGGGCAGGGTGACCGGATCTGCGCCATGACCGGGTCTGTCGGCTTTGCTGGCTGCTGGGCGTGGCTGGCGGAGTGGGGTGGTCCGGGCCGGGGGACCAACGCTCGTTCGGGATAAGAGTGCAGGTGAGCGGGCGGGGGCGTAATTGCCGTCGCGCGGAGGGGTGCCGCCTCTGGTAGCATCTCCGCGAGGTACTGGGCCGTTAGCTCAGCGGGAGAGCGCTTCCCTGACACGGAAGAGGTCACTGGTTCAAATCCAGTACGGCCCACGGTTTATTCGGACTTCTGTTCGATTCTGTAGTGACTAACCAAGTGACTACGCGGTTGCGGCGTTGTTGCAGTGCTCGCTTGCGTCGTCTGGATTGGGTTGTCCTTTGAAGACTCGGTCCATTACGGGCCGCGCTGCCGAGAATCGCGGACGGTCACGTGCCGGTGAACGGTCTCGGAGGTGGCTATGCTGCGTGGTCTGTTCATCGGGATCGATAGGTATAAGACGCCCATTAATCGCCTCTCTTGCGCACGCGCCGACGCTGCCGCGCTGAGCAGCTTGTTTCGCGATAACAGCGATGGAGAGATCGAGCTCCTAGCGGACGGCGATGCTACTCGCCAGCGGATTCTTAACGAGCTCAAGGAACTTCAGCACGCCGACGAGGACGATTTGGTCGTTGTCAGCTTCTCCGGGCACGGGACTGAGGATCACCGCCTCGTCCCGGTGGATGCTATGGCCGACGACTTGGCGTCGAGCTGTATCTCGCTGGACGACCTGGCTGTCTGCCTTGACGCGATCCCGAGCAGGCAACTCGTGGTCATCCTCGACTGCTGCTTTGCCGGCGGTTTCGGGGGTGCCCGCGTGTTTGCGCCTTCCAGCGCTCGCTCGACCATTGAAGACCGCCAGACTGTCGAACGCTTGATCCGTGGTGATGGCCGAGTTGTCTTGACGGCTTCAGGTAAAGGCGAACCAGCACTTGAGACTCAGCAGTTTGGGCATGGACTCCTCACCTATCACTTGCTGGAGGCGCTCCAAGGCGCTGGCCAACTCGCGGAGTCCGATCCGATCCCGATATTTGTCCTGCTTGATTACGTTATGACGCACGTCATCGACTCGGCCAAGCTCTTGGGAGAGGTCCAGACCCCCACCCTCTATGGGTCAGTTGAGGGGGCCCCAGCGCTACCGCGGCTTACGCCAGGTGCCAGCTACGCGGCAGCCTTCCCCGGCCGCGTGCGACCGCCGGCTACCGAGGCATGGGAGTCGCTGCTGCCGTACGGGTTCAGTCAAGAGGTCATCGATCGCTGGTCGGCGACCATGCCTGGCCTGAACCAACTACAACTTGCCGCGATTAACGATTTTGGCGTACTCGATGGCAAGTCCCTCCTGGTCGTGGCGCCAACATCATCGGGCAAGACTCTTATCGGAGAACTGGCGGCCGTCCGCGAGGCTGAGGCGGGCGCTCGGGCCATCATGTTGCTGCCGCTCCGAGCGCTCGTCAACGACAAGTACGACTACATGCGCCAGATGTACGGCGATCACCTAATCATCGTGCGGGCGACCGGCGAGTATGCCGACGAGATCGGAGCGATCTACTCCGGGCAGTTCGACATGGCACTGCTCACCTATGAGAAGTTTCTCAACATCGTCACCGGATCACCTTGGGTGCTGCGGGGCGTCTCCCTTGTGGTCGTGGATGAAGCGCAGAACATCTCCGATCCAGGTCGAGGACCTAACCTTGAGTTCCTGCTGGCGCTCTTGCGTTCGGGACGTGCACGCGGCGGCGCGCCGCAGATCGTCGCGCTGTCGGCGGTAATAGGAAACTCTCATGGCATCGAGCGCTGGCTGAACGCAGGCCTGTTGAAGACCGAAGACCGCCCCGTCCCGCTTCGCGAGAGCATCATCGATGGCGCTGGCCATGCTAGGCACCTGAACCCGGACGCCACGATAAGTAACGAGCAGATGCTCGTGCCAGCTTGGGACGTCGGCGGCCAGGGTAACAAGCAGATCGTCATTCCACTGGTCCAACGGCTGGTCGGCGCGGGCAAGAAGGTCATCGTCTTCCGCGCCTTCAAGGGTGAGACGGTCGGGACCGGTCTGTACCTTTCCCGCGCGCTTGGACTTGCCCCCGCGACCTTCGCGCTAGAGCGGTTGCCGAACGGTGATTTGTCGTCGGCATCGACCTCGCTCAGGCAGGCACTGCAAGGAGGAGTTGGCTTCCACAACGCCGACCTCAGCGCTGCAGAGCGAACGGCACTTGAGACGAGCTTCCGAGATTCGGCGTCGGATCTGAAGGTAATCGTCGCAACGACTACCTTGGCAATGGGGATCAACACCCCGGCTGAGGCGGTGGTCATCGTTGGGCTGACTCACCCTGGGCCGGCGCCCTACTCGGTGGCTGAGTACAAGAACATGATTGGCCGTGCTGGGCGCCTAGGTTTCGCCCAGATGGGTGAGTCATACATTGTCGCAACCGGCGATCCGTCCCCTCAGCAGGCGTGGGACGGCTATGTAATGGGCCAAGCCGAGCCGGTCGTATCGCATTTCTTGGCCGCGAGCACCGACCCGCAGACGCTGATATTGCGTAGCCTCGTGGCGCTCGGTGGCTCGGTGAAGCAGGAAGAGCTGATAAGCCTGCTGGAGAACAGCTTCGCCATCTGGCAACGGGTCGATCATGGCGGAAGTGGCTGGGACTCTACGAGGCTTGGATTCGACTTGCATGCGCTGGTTCAGGCGCGACTCGTCGACATGGAGCCCACGGGACTGCTGACGGTGACCGAACTGGGCCGCTTCGCCGGCGAATCAGGTCTCGAAGTCCGGTCGGTTACCCAAGTTGCCTCGCTCCTGCGGTACGTCGCCCCAGGCCTGCCCCTGAACGAGGCTGACCTAGTGGTCTTGGCGCAAGCTACGACCGAACTTGACGCTGTGTATCTACCTACGGCCGTACGGTCTCATCAGGAGCAAGGTCGATGGCCGGAAACTCTGAGAATGCTGGGCGTCCAACCGAGGCTGCTGAATGGCCTGCATGTCGGTGGCGGTGTCGTTGTATCACGCGCCAAGCGGGCGGCTGCCGCGCTGCGGTTCGCGAGCTCGGCACCCATGGCCACAATCGAGGCCGATCTCATGCAGCACCTGCCCGACAACTCGGTCGCCGGCCCCGTTCGAGGTGTGGCTTCGCGCACTCGCGATGTGCTTGAAGCAGTAGCGACGATCTGCCGGGTCTATGACGCTATCTTCGCCGACGAGCAACAAGTCGCCAGACTGGGGATAAGGCTGGAAATCGGCCTTCCCGCTGAACTCGGTGGCCTCGCCAGCGCGCTTGGCTCATCCATGACTCGTGTCGAATACTTGAGCCTTCTCAGCCACGGCATCAGTACCCCGGATCAAATTCGATCGCTGCGGGACGAGGAGCTCGCTAAAATCATTGGCGAACAGACGGCGAAAGTTGTGCGTAGGATCCTGGAAGATTCAACGGATACTTGACGGCAACCGTCAAGCCCTTTCGACACCAGTGGGCTTCGTTCAGCTCCCAGTAACTTATGCCCTCTCGGCGTCCTCGCTTGCCGCGCTTGTACCGGCCTCGGCCTTGAAACGGTCCATTGCCATCGCGCCGCCGCGGAACGCCGGGACATCACATGCCGGGACAAGCGGGCCATGATGGGCTATGGCAGGCGCTTGCACTGAAATGTCACAGATCCGTTCGTCAAGTTATCCTCCACGCCGGACAGCTGGTTATATAGCTTTGTGATAGATGATGGATCGCCGCCAGCCTTGCAGTGCGCGCCATCAGGCTCAGTGTGGATCAGATATGCCAAGCCGCAGTCACAGGACACCACGAATGCATAGAACTGACCGTGCATTGCCTCCACGACCAAGATGCTTGGGTAATACGCGACATGCTTGCCGCACATAGTTGGCAGCTCGATCATGTCCCCGGCTAGCTGGCTGGCTGGGAGCTCGAACGCAGGCTTCCATGGACGCAGGTTAGCATATGCATCCTCGACTCGAAGATCCCGGCCGAGGGCAAAGGCCTGGTAGTTATCGTCGTGAACTGCGTCTCCTTCTGGCCATCTCGCGGAAGCAACGTTCGGCCAAATCCGCGGCATTCCTTGCTTGGCAGTGGTCTTTAGTTCCAAGCCCGCTGTTGTCATACGTACGCCTTGCAAGAGCAGTTGACCGAGAACGACTGTCATGAGGTAACCCTGGGGGAACTCCGGCTCGGGCAATCCGTCAATTACCACTACCAGCGGTGTAACCCGTACAGACCACGCAAGGGTGCCATCGAACCGGCCCATCCAGAACTGACTATGAGGCAGCGGCCGTCGCTGGTCCCGAAGGTTGTACAGCTCATGGTACTCAGATGAGGGAAGCCCATAGCCTGCAGCTCGGTCTTCGGATGAAGAGACGCACATTGCGGTCAAGCATGTCTTTTGCACCCACGCCGCAATAGAGCCGAGGTCTGGTCCTTCGATTACGCCACTTGTGCCAAGAATGAATGGCGTCAGGACACGCGCGGCTGTCATTTCTAGCCGACTTAGCCAGCCGCTATTACATTGGCCGCAGACATCGCGGATCCTCTGCCTGAATGGGGGACGAGTCCCGAGGTCACGGCCGATCAGGTTTAGCCATCCTGCGCCATGCGGCACTGGCGCTTGATCGAGATCAATCCGTTGAAGCCACTGCCCAAGTACATCCTCACCAGTCATGGTGCCGACCGTGCCGCAGAAGATGCACGTACCGGATCCGGCCAAGCCAACCTCACCTCTTTCGATAAGCGGATCGTCAGTCGCGGAGGTCTAGCTCCAGATCCTGGGATTAGGTTTGATGTCGTTACCGTCGATCCCCAGTGCTGCGGCTCGCATTCGACGATCTTCCTCCGGTGAAGCCCCGTAGCTGGTGACCAAGCTTGCCTGTGGCGTAAGGCGCGGGAAGCCTCGGAAGGATGGCATCGTAATCAAGCCCTTGGGCTGCTTCCACTGGTTCGGGCTCTGCGATAGCAAGCCAGGATCGGCACGTCGCGTGGACCAAAGATCCCTCAACAGACCGCAGGCTTCGTTGACATAGGTCCCCACGGTCTTGCTCAACTCATTGAGCATCTCGGCTGCCGGGGCTTCGAAGGTGGCTGCGATAACGCCGCCTGAAAGGATGATGGCATCAACCTCGGTTCGATCGGGTGCGATGGGCAGGCGGAGAGCGAAGTCCAGTACTTCTTTAGCGCCCAGGTTCCCCGACCAGGTGACTGTTCGGCGTCCGCGATGCACGACCGTGTTTCGCATGCCCAACAACCAATCACGCCATCCAGTGGGGCCGGCGTCGGTTTCGGCTTTTGCTAGGCTCGTCTGCAATTGCTCGAGTAGCTGATTGCCAGGGCTGTACTTGCGCAGCGATTCTTGCGCTGTGCGCATGTCAGCCTTAACGAGGTCGGCAGGGATTCCCGTTACGCCGATAATGCATCCGGCGACGCAGTCGAGAGCGCTCCCCCACGCGCGCAGCGTGCCAGCGAGATGCGTCCGTGCCCTTCGGTTGGAAAGTTCTTCGTACGGGCTTATCGGCGGCTCGACTGTAGACCGATTGTGGCCATCCACGCCGCGATTCATCCAGTTGCGGAAATCCTCCACCGCGTGATCCAGTTCGAGAAGTTCAATTCTGGCCTCTACCAGGTTGTCTGGAATTGCCCGTGCGCAGGTCAGCAAATAGTCCGACAGCAGGATTCGAGTCTGGCTATTAAGGTCCGAATAAGTCTTCCACCACCCAATGCCATAGGTGGTGACGTCAAGATCTCCAAAGATCTCGTCACCGAGCTGGGCTGATTTCTTAAGGTCAAGGCCAAGCGGGTCGGCGAGCCGCAGGAGAGGCGGGCCGTCTAGCGGCGTTGCTGGCGGATAGGGTTCGGACAGTCGCGTCACGTCTTTGTCGAGCATGCAGTCCAGAGTCCTCGCGTCGAGCCTCTGTTGCAACAGAGTTTATCCGTAAGGGCGATTCCTGAGATTAACTCCGCACCCAGCAACCTCACGGGAGCAATGACTCAAGACGAGGCTTTCGCTGGGGTTACGAGGACAGTTCCCTCTGGATCGGATTCGCCTGCGAAGATGCGGTCCATGACCGTTGCGCCGCCACGGATCGCAGGCACGATCACGTGCCGGTAGACGGTTTCGGTGACGTGGGTGGACTTGTGGCCGACAGTGTCGCTGATCTCCTGGATCGGGACGCCGTTGTGGCTCATGATCGAGACCGCCGTGTGCCGACCCTCGTGGGCGTGCCAGTGGCCGATGCCCGCACGCTTGGTCATCTTGCTGAACCGCCAGTTGAGAGCGTCCTTGGTGTACGGGTGGCCGTCCTCGTGGCAGAACACGAGGTTGGTGTCGTGCCAGGCGGCGCCTGCGGCTAGTCGCTCGGCTGCCTGGCGCTTCCTGTGCTTCGTCAGCGCGTCGATGGCGCGCTTGGGCAGTACGAGGGAGCGCTTGGACTGCGGCGTCTTGGTGTCGCCGCTGCGGCTCGCTGAGCGCCATACGTGGATTACTCCGTTGGTGAGGTCGACATGGTCCCAGGTGAGCTTGCGCAGTTCGCCTGGGCGCAGGCCCAGCGTGATGGAGAGCACGAACAGCGCTTCGAGCCGTACGCTGGCGTCCGCACCTTGGTTGAGCCCGAGTTGGGCGAGGCACAGGCGGCAGGTCGTCTCCTTTAGCTCGGTGCTCACTTCCGTGACCGGCGCACCGTTACATGGCTTGGTGCCGCAGGCCAGCTCACCGGTGTCGGTGGCCGCGTGGGTCGCGCCGTAGCGGCCATTGCTCGCCTTCACGACCTTGACGTAGCCGGTCGCCTGTCCGCTCGCGGCGTTGAGCACCTTGCTTGCCTGTTGCTCGGTCATGGCGCGCGACGGGCGCCCTGGCCGACCCTGCGGCAGGTCGACAAGCTCGGCGACGTTCCGGCCGATGAGGTCGAATTTCTGCGCTCGCCGGATCGACCTCGCGAGCATGCTCTTGATCTTGACGAGCGACGCCTTGCTCAGTTGGTGTCCCAGGTCCTTGAAGAACCGATCGCAATCGGTCGCCTTGAAGTCCTTGAGTTTGGTCGCGCCGATTTTCGGGTTGATCCACTTCTCAGCTTGGCCACGGTAGATGGCTACAGTGTCCGGATCGAGCGTGAGATCGTCGAGCCAGTCGGCAACGCACTGCTTGACGGTGTAGGTCGCGGGCGTCCGGATGCCGGCGTTGATCTCGTCGTGCAGCTTGTCGAGGTTGTCCTTGACCTCGGCCTTGGTCTTGCCGCGGACGGTGCGCCGCAGACGCTTGCCGTTCCCGTCGTAGCCGAGTGAGATCGTGCCGACGTAGCACCTGTTGATCTTGTCCCATGAGATGCCATCGTCTCCGCGTCCGCGGCGCCTCTTCGGTGCTGTTGGGGTGCTCATAGGCGCGGCTCCTTCCGCTTTCGCCTGCTCCGCTCATTCACACTAGCTCAAGAAGTCCCAAGACGTCCCCAGGGAGCTGGCGTTCGTCATGCGGCGTCTTCGAGGGACGCGATGAACTCGGCGAGTTGCTGATCGGTGATTCGGCGCAGCTTGCCGATCTTGATGCTGCGGAGCTGGCCGGTCCGAAGCAGGTAGTAGACCTTGTCGCGGCTGATGTGCAGCATCCTCGCTACCTGCTCTACGGTGTAAGCCTGCAAGCGCGATCACCTCCTTCGGTCGCGGTTGGATGCTGGGCGGCTCCTCTCCTTGTCGTCACGGTGAGTAGTTGTCTATGTCTTTGTCTACGGGTGTGCTCTCCTGCCATTACGTGCAGACGCGCGTGTGAGCCGTAGACGTAGACAATCACGATGCGTCATCGATCACGGCGCGCCAGCGTCCACGGCTGACTTGAATCACGTGGCCTCGCTCGGCGAGTTCGCGCAGCCGGAGGTAGATCCAAGGGCGGCTCATGCCGGTCGCCTCCATAAGTTCAGGCACCGTGGCGCCGTAGTCGGGGGCGAGCGACAAGGCTGCCCACAGGATCGCCTCCGGCGTGTCGTCCGTGCCGTCCATGCGGTTCACGGCTTCGGCTGGCGGGACTGCCGGGCCGACCAGATCGCCACTGGACATGTCAAGCCGTCCCCAGTGCTCCAGCTGCTCGATCGCTCGCTGCGATACGTCATCGAGCGGCGGCCGGAAGTCTGCGTAGCGGTCTGCCGTCTCAGCCACGGCCTGATCCGTGACGAGGTACGCGCGGGCGCGTCGAGGCGTGTCGTACTCGGTGGCTGAGATCAGGAACTTGCCGGGCGCGTCGAGCGTATGCGCGTTCCATCCTGCGGTCAGCATGCCCTGGCCGAGGATGAGGTCGACGTCCCTGCGTTCGCGGACGCGGAAGCAGATCCGCACGTCCATCTGCGAGCGCACCGCGCCCTGTCCCATGGCCTTCTGCGTTGGCCGCTGGGTCGCGGCGATGAGATTGACCGCCACGGCGCGTCCGCGCCGGGCGATGGAGTCGGCGTGCCTGATCGCGTCGGGCGCATCGTCGGCGAGCTCGGCGTATTCGTCAACGATGATGATCAACGCGGGGAAGTCCGGTGACGGCTCCCATACCCGAAGTCCACGGGCGGCGAGCAGCGCGGCACGAGCTTCGAGGATGGCGACCGCGTCGGCCAGCAAGGCGCGAGCTTCGTCCGATGTGGTGGCGAGCTGGTCTACGCACGATGCCCATGGCCCCAGCTCCATGCCCTTCTTCAGGTCGATGCCCCAGATGACCACGTCCGGGCAGGCGACGAGGTTGCCCATGAGCACGTTGAGCCCGCCGCTCTTGCCCGCACCGGTCGCACCGCCCAACAGGCCGTGCCGACGCAGGAGCAGCACGCGGCAGGGGACGGCGTCCTCGAAGGGGCCGAGGTCGATCGGCTCAGTGATCGACGCGACGGATGGGCCAGGCCACATGAGGGCGTCGGCATGCGGGTTGATATCTAGGACGCGCAGCTCACAGCGGTTGGCGAGATCGTCGGGGGTCGGGTAAACGCGGACCGCGCCGCGGAAGGTACCTAGTCCTGACTCGATGGCCGGTATCTTCGCGATGACGTCGCGTATGGTCTGACCGCGTGCCAGGCGGAAGCGGGCACGCCAGCCCCATACGTCCACCATGGCGGACATGACCTGTGATCCGGCCAGGCCGATGGCGTTCGCGATCTCGGGCCAGGATTCGAGCTTACGCTCGATGCGGACCTTGGCGCGGCGTCGGCGGCTGGCCCACCACGGGACGGCGCCGATCAGCGTGAGAACGACCGCGAGGACCGGCATCGGCGGCGTGGCCGGGCCTACTACAGTGGCCGCGGTGAGCCAACCGCCGGCCGTCGCGGTCACGGCGCTGGCGTAGATGCGCTCGGCGGGCCGGTCCACGATCGGCCATGCCTTGCGCAGCCAGGCGGGCATGGGCACGGCGAGGATGGTCGTGGTCGTCACCGTGGCGAGCGTCCACCATGGCCACCATCCAGGATGGGTGCGATGCAAGATTGCCGCGACAGCCACGGTGAGCGCCGAGAATGCGGTGGGGGCGAGTTCGGAGCGGTAGCGCCATACCGCGCGGGCGGTGGCCACGGCAGCCGTTTCTGGTAGCCGGTCACCCTGGTTGACGACCATCATCGGCTGGAAGCCGTCCCGGCGGAGCCGACGGGCGTGGCGGCGCAGCTGGGATCGTGAGGGGCGGCCGGTCATGGCCGCTCCCGGTACTGGGGCGGAAGCTGGCCCTGCGCGTCGAGTTCGTCGCGCAGGTAGTACAGGGCGTCGTCCTCGCCGTCCGCGTGGGCGCCGAGGGTGGCGCGGGCGGCTGCGATCAGATTGTGGAGGTCGGTGAGGGTTCGGGCTAGCCGGGCGCGGAGCCGACCTATCTCGGCGCACATGCGAGGGATGGCCTCGAGCGCTGCGGCAAGCTTTCCCATGGCCGACGTGGCCTGGTCGTGCTGGCGAGCTACCTGCTGAAGATCAGCGTCCGGGTAACCGTTCGGTTCGGTCGTGATGATCACCTCCTTGGGTAGCGCTCATCCCTGGCCCGTCAAGGCGCGGATGACGGCGGTCAAGGTGCTCCGGATCTCCGGGGCGAGGGTGCTGGTGGCCAGGTAGAAGCCGAACAGGATGCAGATCACGCCGTGCCAGACCTTCAGTCCGGCGTACCTGTGCAGCACCCACACCGCGACGGCGAGCACCAGGATGAGCGAGAGCGAGATAGCCACTAGCGCGTCACTCCTCCTCGCGGCTGGTCGCGTGCGCGGTGAGGCAGGTGTCCCGCGTGCCGACGCTCTCAGTCGGGTCTGGTCGGCGGATGTACAGGCCGACCATGCGGCGGGCCAGGCCGGCCGTATGGCTCGGCGCCCTGGGTGCTCAACTCGGCGCTGGGCGGCTCCCTGTGGATGCCCACGGCCACGACGGCGAGCAGGACCAGGACGAGAAGGGTTGTGATGATGACGAGGAAGATCAGCGCGGTAAGCATCAGCCGTCCACTCCCTTGCTGATGGCCTGGAGCAGCGCAATGGCGCTGGCGAAGATCCGGGTTCCTTCGTGGGCCTGGTGCGCGGCCAGCCGGCGGGCGGCTCGGCGGCTCGTCCGCGTGGTCTTGCGCCGCCAGAGCATGCGAGCGTGGCATTTGGGGCACAGCCGGTCGGGCCGTTCGGCGAGCGCGCCGCACGGGCACTGGCGGTGCCGGTCGTCGGCGAGGGCGGCGATGAGTTGGGGTTGGTTCATTGGAAGCTCCTTCCACTCGGGCGATTCGTCCGCCTGAGCGGCGGGTGAATCTGCGGTAGTGCAAGGCAGAATGCGCCGGAGTGTCAGGACGCAGTCACTACGCGCCAGGACGGCGACTGGAATTCTCCAGACGTCCCCGCTAGGGTGAAGCCGTCCTTTTACGTCCCGCGGGCATGGGTGGAATGCCGAACGAGAGGCTGCGAGCGCTCCTACTGGAACGGCGGGTGACGCCCGCCAAGCTCGCCGAAGCCGTGGAAGTAGATCCCAAGACCATCGAGCGGTGGATCGTCGGCGGGCGCATCCCCTACCGTCGGCACAGGTACAACGTCGCCGCGTTCTTCGGCGTCGATGAGTCCTACATCTGGCCCGACGCCCTGGACCGGGACGAGATCGTCGCAGCCTCCGAGAGTGAGATCATCGCCGTCTACCCGCACCGCTGGGCCGTCCCCAGGGACACGTGGGGACATCTCTTCGAGCAGGCCGAGCAAGAGATCGGCATCCTCATGTATGCGGGCATCTTCATGGCTGAGGACGTCGGCCTCAAGCGGTTGCTCGCCGGCAAGGCGAAATCAGGCGTCCGTGTCCGTATGTTGCTCGGAGATCCGGACAGCCCTTACGTGGCCGAGCGCGGCCAAGCCGAGGGTATCGATGACGCGATCGTCGCCAAGGTCCGGAGCGCGATCGTCTTGTTCAGACCGCTACTGGCTGTCGAGAAGGTCGAGATCCGGCTGCACGGCACCATCCTGTACAACTCGATCTACCGCGCCGACGAGCAACTGTTGGTCAACACCCACATCTACGGCATGGCCGCCAATGATGCGCCGGTCTTTCATCTGCGCAAGATACCCGGTGGCGATATGGCCAGCAGCTATCTCGAAAGTTTCGAGCACGTCTGGGATGGCGCAACGCCATGTGAAGGAGTGTGACGGTGGGCCGTAGGATCGACTACCACGACGATCCCAACGCGCCGAAGGCTAACAGCATGGTGCCGTCAGTGAACGTGGTAGTGGTGAACGATACCGGCGAGATCCTGCTCATACGTCGTTCGGACAACGACAACTGGGCGCTTCCAGGCGGCGCGATTGACATCGGTGAATCCCTTGCTCAGGCGGCCGTTCGCGAGACCAGGGAAGAGACCGGAGTCGACTGCGAGATAACAGGACTCGTCGGAATCTACACAGACCCTGGTCACATCATCTTGTACACAAGTAACGGTGAAGCTCGGCAAGAGTTCTCGATCGTTCTCAGAGCCCGCGCAGTATCCGGGCATCCGACGTCCAGCGACGAATCAACCGAGGTTCGGTGGGTTCTTCCCGCTGAGGCTGAGAGCTACACCATGGACCGATCAATGCGGCTACGTATAAGACACTACATGTGGCCCGACGTGGCAGCGGTCATCGCATAGCACGCAGGAGATATTCGGTGCGCCTGACACTGCCGAGAAGGCCAGACTCGGCTTTGAGCGTGAACCGAGTAACGATGCTATACGGGCCATATCGTTCCCTTATCTCGGAAAGCCGGTTATATACAGAGACCGCGTTCCCGTTCGGGTCTGTAGTAAGGTCGCAAAAAGCTAGCGCATCGTTGAGGACCATGCTCACAGCCGGGAACTCGCGACATAGCTCGCCAGCCAGGCCGCGCTCTTCGGCCTCGATGACAGCGCAGGAGTGATGGGCGACCAAGCTGCACAGCACCTCGTCGGTCTGGTGCACATCGCGGAGGTAGCGGGCGCCATCGAGCGGATGAAAGCCGGTCTCGACCAGCTCGGGTGAGTAGCCGATGTCGTGCAGCCACGCGGCTGCTTCGAGCAGGTCGGCGTCCTCGCCAAGGATGGGGGCAAGGGTCCGGACTCGCGCCGCTACCCCCTGAACGTGCGCCCAGCGGCGGGGTAGCGGGATCTCCAGGAGCTTCCGCGCGAGTTCTTCGGCCCAGTCGGCTTGATTCATGCGATCACGGTAATAGCTCCGTAAGGGACGTTCACGGACGCGGCGTGCCGTCTTCAGACGTCCCCGCATGCCTGGTTTAAGGAGCGCCGTCCCTCTTCCCGCTCGTGCTCGCTGATCTGCCGTGCGACGCTTCCCAAGCTGGCGTCGGAGAACCATGGAGTTCCTCTGGGCACCGCGACATGTGTGCCACCCACGGTGTACAGGTCGAAATCCCAGTAGAGCGCCTGGAACATGCGAATTGTCAGCTCATCGTGAGCGCGGCGCTCCGCTTCTCCCCTGCTGCCATTCCCCGCCTGTGCCACAGGCCACCGTCGAAGCGTCCCGCTCACCGATTGCCGACTCGTTCGTCATCGGCCTGATCGATGAGCTTTTGAAGCTGCTCGGGACTGTCCGTGTTGAGCAGCGGGCGCGGCCGCGCACACCACGTCACAGCCCCGTCCACCGAGTGCGGCACGTACCAGATCTGCCAGCCCGGGTTGTCGTGTTGAAGTTCGCGCTTGCGCTCATCGAGTTCCGTCAGGTAACTGGCCATGATGTCCCTTCGGCGGGGCCCACTGGCGGCGTCCTGTGTGGTGCCGTGCTAGCGAGCGGAAGCGCTGCGGGATTCGAGCGTGAGCACGTGGCGCATTTCGCCGGGATCACGGGTAATGACGGCGTAGGTGCCTGCGCGATCCGCGCCGTCACGGCGGACAGCGACGAGCGAGACGCCGTTCCAGGTTGGTTGTGTGCCGAACTCGAAGGCGGGGAACTCAGCGGCGAGCCGCAGGACCAAGTTGCCGAGCCCGTGCAGCACAGCCTCACGGCTGAGCGCATCGAGAGCGCTAGCCGACCATCCGGCGGTCATGGCGTCTCTCCCTCTCCTGATCCGTCACATTCATGTGCCGCCCCGCGACGCCCGCGCGTTGGCTATGTGATCAGCTTGGCGCGGACAGTGGAACTTCTAAACAACGCTTAGGGACTTCTAGGGACGTCTCTGCTACCGTCGGGGGTGTCCTCGCTACGGGAAGCAGGAGAGTTGAACGAGCCGCTACGGCGAGCCCTGCTACGCGCACGGTTGCGTGAAGACGATGTCGCCGCACGCTTGGGCGTCGATCCCAAGACCGTCCGGCGCTGGCTCACCGGACGCGTCCCCTATGCGAGTAACCGCGCTGCGCTGGCCGATCTCGTGGGTGTGGACGAGGCGGATCTTTGGCCGGACGCCGAGGGACCACTCGCCGCGCGGCCACGGCCGGAAGAGTTGGGCGCGATCTACCCGCACCGCTGGTCCGTTCCACGCGAGGTCTGGACGCGCTTCTTCGCGTCGGCCGAGCAAGAGATCGGCATTCTCGCGTACAGCGCCCTGTTCCTCGCCGAGGACGCTGCCATCCTGCACATCCTCGCCGACAAGGGCCGCGCGGGTATCACAATCAGGATTGCTCTCGGCGACCCGGAAAGCCCGCACGTTGCCGAACGCGCAGAGGAAGAAGGCAGCGGCGATGCCATGCCCACCGAAATCCGCAACGCGCTCACCTTGTACCGACCCCTTCGTAAGATCTCGAATATCGAAATACGGCTACACCGAACCGTTCTGTACAACTCGATCTACCAGGCTGACAACCAACTCCTCGTAAACCAGCACATCTACGGGTTTCCCGCTGCCCACTCCCCCATATTGAGCCTCCGTAAGACGGACAGCAGCGACATGCTCAATGGCTACCTCGACAGCTTTGAGCGAGTCTGGGTAGAGGCTCGAGAGCTTCGCTGATACCTGCCAACCTACATTCCCGGCAAGGCAGCAATAGTTAGGTCGCGTAGAGAAGGGCCTTTAAATGCCCAGTCCGGCGGAGGTAGCATCGATGCCTGCATTAGTTCGGAAGTTGAGATCAGCACTCCTTCGCAGACCTGATCGAGTAGGGTAATCTGTTGTGGTTCCAGTCGCACACATCCGGTAAGGACGGAAAGCATCGCAAGCAGTTCGTTAGTCAGTTGAGATGTCCAACTGCCGAAGTTCTTGGCATTCAATCCACTCTTATTCCTCTTATGCAGCGGACTAATTCGGCGCGAATCAAACCAATGGCTTACTACCTTCATTCCATTAACTTCATAATCCCATACTTCTTTACTGACAGGTCCGAGCACGCCATCCCCGACAATAAGGTTTATCAAGTCGTCAGAACCATCAATTTCAGTCGGAGTGATCGAGTTTGGCATTCCAGGTGGTCGCGCAACTATGGGAGAATAGAGCCTGATACCAGATAGTTCGGCTAGCCTCAACGCATCTCCAGGGCGTCGAGCATTATCGTCGACGAAACGTTCACTGAAAGTATGTAGCCAGATAACCTCCTGTCCGATACTCACAGCTCGCGCCCACAACTCTCTGTGAGCGGTAAGTGGTAGGCGTATTCCAGGCTCGTTCAGGTATTGCGCAAATCTCTGGCTATAACCGCGATGTCCTACCAGACCGGCAACATAAGCTACAAAATCTTCAGCACTAACGTCTACACCGAGCCGATCGGACAGGTAAGGGAGCAAGCCAGTAAGTATATTAGCAAACGCGGTCGCTGGGTCACGATACAGTGGGCGCACCAGACTACCCTCAGAACCGTGAAAGTGGTCAATATCAGGTACATGAGCGCAGAAGATCAGGCCAGGCCCATTCTTAATCGGCTGAATATCTTCCGATACAAAGATTTGACGGCTTGAGCGTACAGCCCAGAGGGAAGTTCGCGCCATCTCCATGAGTCGGTTATCAGGAATTACCCATTGACGGTCGAACGATCGATATGCTACCAGGACTGGATCGGGGCATGACCCTACCTCGGTGGCGAGGCAATCTGTTGGCGGAGGGAAGCCCGGAAGCGGCTTAACCTTACTATCAAGCGAGCGATCCCGTTTCTCAACAAAAAGGACTTTACGTCGTGCAACGTTTGATGCAACTAGCTCTTGCCAACGCAATCGAAGCGTTTCTCGCTGCGGAGCATAGATCCATGATCGACCGGTTGTCACACCACGCGAGCGCCACGGCATTAGGTCGCTTAGAGCTGGGTACTGGTGCCAGCTGGCGTTTACCGGGAAGAGCGGGTCTTGCCAATCATCAGAGCAGGTATTCCAATCTTTATCCCGTAGAGTGACGGTATTTAGACGACTGAGTTTTTGTTGGCGGTCTCCTCGAAGCACCATGTGGTGGAAGCACGCCGGTCGTTCGTATTCTGGCTGCCCCCAGCGCGCGAAGATAGCAATACACAGGCGGCGGCTTACCTTCGAACCAAAGATTCTGGTATTCGTATCAGATCTATTGCCCTCGGGAGACAAGTCGATAATCCAACCTTCAGCACAGGTTCGCCTCAAGTATTCTCTTATGCCTGCGAATGCTCGGCCATCGGTCAGGCTTTCTGGAACCAGTAGAGCGACGACACCTGTTGGATGGTCAGGGTGGGCATCGAATACCTTCCATAGAGCCCATCGCAGGAAATACCATTGTAGTCCGTGAAGGTCAGACTCATATGAACCTCCAGTCCGAGTCCTGAAGTCGTCGATTGAAGGCAGAGCAGATGGAGCGAATCCTCGCCTGGGCTTGCCCTTTCCGACAAGCCAAGCCCCCTGCTTTTTAGCGTCACCGACATGGGGAGGATTCCCGATTGCTACCAATACGCGCTCTTCGCGCTTTATTCGGTTAGCCCCATCATGCGATTGTTCAATTACTTTGTATGCGGCGGTTGGCGGTAGCACGTCCTCGTACGGATTTGCCAGTGTATTTGTAAGGAACCTTACATCCGAGACAGGTATATCCGTATCGAATCGAACTTTGAGCGCCTCATGCAAACGTAGCTCCGCGACGGCGTACGGTGCCATCTGGCGTTCGAAACCTACGAGTCGCTTCCGGAATAGATCGCGAAGTCTCTCAGAGCGTGCTCCTTGCCCTTGCTTGGCACTTACCGTATCTGCGACGCACTGCATTACTTCGATTAGGAACGTCCCAGTCCCCATTCCTGGATCGAGGACTACTACACCCTCGTCGGCGAAACCCCACGAGCGGTTGAGGCACGTTCTCAGTATCTCATCTACGAACTGAACCATAAACTTTGCTACCGGTTCGGGCGTATAATACGATCCGCTCTCCTTTCGTTTATCAGGGTCATACTGTGCCAAGAAGTTCTCATAAAGCTCAACATAGACATTCGTATGGCTATCCTGGAGCGCGGTCCAGTCGACAGTCCCAATGACTTGGCGAAGAGTGTCGATAGTGACGAGTTCCTCTGTTGCATCGCCATCGGTCAGATTAGAAAATACCCGCCCGATAAGCGAATGTTTGTTCGCAAGTTGCCGACCGATTTCATGAAGCGGCATCCCATCCAAGGCGATTCCGTTTACCTGAGCAAGGAGGAGTGCAAAAGTAATACTTTGTGCATAGGCATCTGCAAAATCTTTGTCGGTGAGATCTGGGAATAGCCGTTGTCTCAAATCTCCCGCCAGAAGGTTGAGATCCTCTCGCGCTGGGTGTTCGGAAGTCGATCCAAGGATGGCTGCTACATCATCTTTAAGCAGGCGGCACAATCTAGCTACAATAGTTACCAGGTCCGCAAGGGAGTGCGGAGGAACTGGTTTCGCGGTCAAGAATCGTTGAATTAGAAGCGGTAGCCTTTCAGCTGCGTCATCCGCGAGGCGCTTCCCGGTTTCCGTAGATTCGTATATGTGTATAATTGGCTCTCGAAGTTTGCCGTAACTATATGCACCCCAGCTGTAACCGTCGGAATAAATTACATTTGGCAACGCACAGAGTTTCTCCCATTGCTCGCGTTCGCGCTTGTCCGGCCTCCAATCTGGTGGGATTCCGCGGCCGGGAGCCTTTAGCTCTATGTACCCAACTCTCGATCTGCCGATATCGACTGCATAGTCGGGCCGCGCGCGGAGTTCCTTGAGATTCACCTCACCATAAGGGGTAGCATCCAGGCCAAACTGCTGCCCGATTTGTTCCAGAAGAACTTCTAGGGGACTGCGGAGTTGATCCTCTGGGCTTCCTCCGCGACCGAGCTTCCGCGCGACTGCTTGGGCGAAGTCAGCCACGAGGCTTGTCGGCGACTCGTCAGCGTCGGCGACCACCCGGAGATGCCGGGTACGGCGTGAGGACAGAGGATCCATGCCTTGGATGGCACCTCTCCACGACGCGAACAGTTACGGTCCTATATGCGAGCATGACGCGCAGTGAGAATTTGGCAAGGGGTCAGTTTGAGGCCGACGGGGGCACCAATGCGAGATAATGACACGCGTGATCACTGTGGTGTTTAAATGACCAGTGAGATTTAGCTTGAGCCCGCTTGTGCTGGTAAGAGGTGATCGCGGCGGCATCGGAAGTTGACTGCCACCACCTGTCTACGTTGGCTGCGGTGGAGTGGAGGATTGTTCCTCTTCGCGGAGAGGTCCGGAAAGCAGTGACTAACTAAGTGACAACGGCGCCAGGCATGGCCAGTCAAAGCGCGACGCGCCATGACGGCACTCCCCCGTCTAGCTGCGGGAACGTGACTCTGAGCGACGGTGTCAGACGGATTCGTCATGCCTGACACGGAAGAGGTCACTGGTTCAAATCCAGTACGGCCCACACCATTTTTCGAAAACCTGTCTAGCGTCTGGAACCCCGATGGGAGCCAGGCTCCTGCGGTTTCGCCGAATAAGCGCTGGTCACAGCCCTGGCATTCCGGCCTCTGCATAGGCGTTCCGAGCGGGCTGCATATGGTGTGGGCGTGACTGACATTCCC
>Ga0187783_10001163_pt1 | contig 19451 bp, 20 predicted proteins | sample 1015_SJ02_MP02_2_FD_132471 | JGI IMG/M metagenome (GOLD analysis project Ga0187783, IMG submission 132471) | Tropical peat soil microbial communities from peatlands in Department of Meta, Colombia - 1015_SJ02_MP02_20_MG | ecosystem: Environmental > Terrestrial > Soil > Wetlands > Peat | place...
CCTCGCCATCACTTAAGAGAAGAGGCGGATGGACAAAACGTCACGCGCTCAGCCATCGCCCCACCGGCTGCCAGCTTTCGACATGATCGCAAATCACTTTGATCACCGCCGTAATCGGAATCGCTAGAATCAGTCCCATGCCGCCCCACAGAAATCCCCAGAAGAGCAGAGACACGGTTAGGGCCAGCGCATTCAGACGGATCCGCCAGCCGACCAGGGCCGGGATCAGCAAATTGGCGGTAATCAAGTGCAGGACCACGAGAAGCGTAAAAATCCCGATGAAGGGCCCCGCCGTATGGAACTTCCTGAGTCCAACCAGCAGCGGCGGTATCCAGGCCATAATGACGCCCAGGTACGGCACCAGATTGAGAAGCCCGGAGGCCAGCGCAGTCAGAAACGCAAAATCGAGCCCAATCCACCAGAAGAAAAGCCAGCTGGTAACGACCAGGATTAGGCCGACCAGGGCCGTCCCGATCACGTAACTGCGCAGAACGCGAGTGACATCCGTCAGCGTCTCTTTTACCTGCGTCCGTTCCGTGGCTGGAAACAGCTGCATGGTCGCGTGCCACACCTGTCGCTTTGCGGCCAGCATGAAGAACACAAGAAAAGGGACAAACGTCGTGGCCAGCAGAAAGGAGTAGACCGAACCCAGCCGCGCGAAAATTGCGTTGCGCAGGGGATGCGATTCGGCCACCTCCACGATGCGTACCCCGACGTGAGCAGAGGGCTCGAGCTCGGACACGCGAGCCTCGAAAATGTCGAGTTTCCTCTCGATCGTTTGGACGGCCGATCGCAGCGGCGCGCGGTACTGCGGCCAATCCTGGCCGAACTGATCGATCCTATCGACGAGCGACCAGCCGAGCACGGTCAGGAGCGCGAGCGTCACCAGGACGACGAAGAGCGATCCGAGCGCCCTCGGAAGGCGAAACCGCTCCAGTGCACTCACCACCGGATCCAGGAAGTAGGCCATCAAGACGGCTACCAGAAGGGTAACCAGCACCGAGGAGGCCCAGTAGCAGAACGCGATTACAATTCCCGCGGCGATGATGCGAGCGCTGACCGAGCTCGCCGTAATGAGCTTGGTTTCTTCTACGGGCATTGGCGGTTACGATAGCATAGACGCTCGAGGGGGCGCAGCGCCTTGTGCCCGCGCGTACACTGTCATCCTCGCGCGAACGCAACGACGGCAGGCCTCCGGAGCAGGCGGGGCCGCGGAGCAGCAGCGCGAACAAGATGCGCTTCGGCTCCTCGCGGACCAGGAACAACCGAGAATGGCAAAACAACTCTTCGGCACCGACGGCATCCGCGGCATCCCGGGCGAATTTCCGCTTGATGATTCAACACTCCTGCGCACGGGCCTCGCGCTCGGGGACTACCTGCGCAAAGGTGAACCGTGCGCGCGCGTCCTGATTGGACGCGATACGCGCGAATCCGGCCCCCACATCGCCGACCGCATTGCCCGCGGCCTTCAGAGCGCCGGTGCGGAACCTGTTTCGGCAGGAATCCTTACCACCCCTGGCGTGGCTTGGCTCGTGCATCGGGAGAGCTTTGCCGCCGGCGTGGTCATCTCCGCCTCGCATAATCCGTATCACGATAACGGCGTCAAACTCATCTCGCACTCCGGAATGAAATTCCCCGACTCGATCGAAGGGATGCTCGAGAGGTCGATTCTCGGGAGCGACCCACCGGTTCCCACCACGAACTCGATGCGCCTCGAATCCGATCGGACTCTGCACGAAGACTACTTGACCGGGCTGCGCGCCGCCGTCCTCGAAGGCTCCCGGCTTCGCGCTATGAAAATCGTCCTCGATTGCGCGAACGGCGCCGCGAGCAAACTTGCCCCGCGGCTGTTTCGTTCGCTCGGCGCCGACGTCGTGGCTATGAACGATTCGCCCGACGGCCGCAATATCAATGCCAATTGCGGCTCACTCCATCCCGAATCGATGCAGAAGCGGGTGGTGGCTGAGAACGCCGCTATGGGAGTCGCCTTCGACGGCGATGCGGACCGCGCCATTTTTGCCGGTCGATCGGGCCGCCTCGTCGATGGCGACGGCGTGCTGCTCGTCACCGGCCGCTATCTCAAGGCGCACGGAGGGCTCAGGGGCGACACGATCGTAGGCACCACGATGGCCAACCTCGGCCTCGAACGCGCGCTCGAACAGGAGGGCCTCAAACTCGTACGCACGGCTGTCGGCGACCGCTACGTCCTCGAGGAAATGCTGCGCACCGGCGCGAACCTCGGCGGCGAGCAATCCGGCCACATTCTCTTCCTCGATGACGCGACCACCGGTGATGGCATGCTCACCGCGCTCAAAATTGCCTCCATCGTTTCGCTCGCGGGCCCGCTCGATTCACTCGTCGCCGATCTCAGGATCTTCCCGCAGAAGATCGTCAACGTAAGAGTGAAATCCAAGCCTGCTCTCGATACCGTTCCCGAACTGTCGCGCCTGCTCGCCCAAGCGAATCAAGTTCTGGGCGACCGTGGCCGCATCGTCCTTCGCTACTCGGGCACCGAACCCCTTGCCCGCGTCATGGTCGAGGCCGAACGCGAAGAAGACGTCCGCCGCTGGACCGACGCCCTGGCCTCGGCCATCCGCACCGCGATTGGTGCTTAGCCGCTATGGCCTTCACGCCCTCATGGAAACGGAACTTTTTCGCTTCTCGTGACATTCTATCTGTGCGAGGCAAGGACGAGGAGTACCCTCCAGACGGACATAGTCGGTGTGGAATGAGCGACGACGATCAGTTGATGCTTCGATTCCAGCAGGGCTCGCGCGAAGCGTTTCGTGAACTCTTCGAGCGTTACCGTGATCCGGTGTACGGTTTCTTCCGGCGCCGCATCGATCATCCTTCCCGCGCCGAAGAACTGACCCAGGACTGCTTTCTGGTCCTGCTGCGCAATGCCGCTCGATACGAGGCGCGTGCAGGCTTTCGGAGCTATCTCTACGGGATCGCCATCCATCTGCTGGCCAACGAGCGACGCAAGGCCGGACGCGAAGTCCCGCCGCGCGACGATAACAGTTGCCCGGCGGACAACCCGAATCCCGAAGACACCTTGTGGGTCCGTCGCGCGCTCGCGGAACTGGACGAAAACGATCGCGAGATTCTTATGCTTCGCGAATACGAGCAACTTGCCTACACGGAAATTGCGGCTGTACTCGACCTGCCGGTCAACACCGTGAGGTCCCGACTGTTCCGCGCGCGGATCGCACTCAAAGAAAAGCTCATGCCCGTGAACGGTGATTTCGGGGGATTGCTATGAATCGGCATGCGTTCCAGCCAGAAGAAATCATGGCTTACCTGGATGGCGAACTCGGCGCAAGCGAGGCTCGATCAGCGGCCGCGCACATCGCGCATTGCGCCGAATGCCAGGCCATCGCCGGAGATCTCTGGCGCATTTCCGACCGCCTGCTCGGTTTTCAGATCGAGCCCTGCCCGGAGAGCGTAGACCGAAGAATTCTGGAGCAGGCCAGCAGGAACCACGGCAGCCAGATTGAGGAGCAGACACGCGAGATAAAGGCGGCTCCGACAGGCGTTCCCGGTTGGGTTGTGACGTCTGCGTCGATTTCGATTCTGGCCGTTCTCGCCCTGCTGATCATTCCAAAGATCCGGCCAAATGTTCTCGTCCCAGGAGAAACGGCCCTATCTCGGCAGGGGGCTGGTCAGGCTTCTCTCGGCAGGCCTATGGGCGAAGCACCAGGCATCGCTCCCGACTCGGACGGACCCTTTCATGGGCTCGGCGACCATGCCGCGAATTCGTTCTCGACCAATGGCCAACCTGTGAGCGATCAGCAGGCCCAAGCCCTCGCGGGCGCGAGTGCAGGACTCGAGCCTCCCATGGTCGTCCACACAGCCGCGATGACCATCCTGGCCTCGAACTATGACCAAGCAAGCGGCGCCGTCGAGCCTCTCGTAACCCAGCACGGCGGATATGTGCAGGACACTACAGCGAACACACCGACGGGCTCGGCCCGCTCGATGAACGCTACCCTCCGTGTCCCCGAGAAGCACCTTGAGCCTTTTCTCGCCGACCTCGGCAAGCTCGGGCATGTCGAGCAGGAGACCCGGAACAATCAGGAGGTCACCGGGCCGTACGTAGATCTGACCGCACGCCTGAGGAATGCTCGCGCAGCCGAAGTCCGCATATTGGGGCTTCTCAGGACAAAAACTGGAAATCTTGGCGAAGTGCTCCAAGCAGAACAGGAGCTCGCGCGAATTCGCAGCGACATCGAGAGCCTCGACGGCCAACGCGCCACCATGGAACGCGAGGTGCGGTACGCGACCGTATTTCTGCGGCTCGACGAGGAGTACCGCCAGCAACTTAACCCGCGGGCATTCACGACCGGCACACGCATCCGAAACGCAGTCGTGGCCGGTTTTCAGAATCTCGAAGACAGTTTGCTCGCAGTGTCGCTTTTTCTTTTCTCTTACGGGCTGCCCGCGCTCGTTTGGCTGGCTCTGGCGGGAACGCTCTCCTGGTTCTTCTGGCGCCGGTTGCATCGCGCCAGAGAGTCCTGATCGCCCGCCCGGCGCCGCCCTACTTGTTTTTTTCCTTCAGGAGCACCTGTAGCCGCGCGTTCTTTTCCTCAACCGAGCTGGCTAGACTCTTCTTGTGGGCCTCGAGCTTTCGGGCGATTTCCGCGTCGCCCAACCCCAGAATTTCAGCGGCAAAAATCGCCGCATTCACGGCACCGGCTTTGTCAATCGCCATTGTACCCACCGGAATTCCGGCCGGCATCTGCACCGTAGCAAGCAGGGCGTCGAGACCGTTTAGCGTGCTCGTCGCCATAGGAACTCCGATCACCGGCAGGGTCGTGTTTGCCGCGATCACCCCCGCCAGATGGGCTGCTCCGCCGGCCGCTGCAATCAGCACCTTCAGTCCGCGCGACGCTGCCCTCCTCGCGTACTCGTGCGCGCGCTCGGGCGTGCGATGCGCAGAGAGAACCTGCATTTCAAAAGGAATCCCGAATTTATCGAGCGTCTCACCTGCCTGGCTCATGACCGGAAAATCGGTATCCGAACCCATCAGAATTCCCACTGCACATCCACTCTTCCCGCCGCTTGCCACTCGTCCCTCCGTCAGTTTTGGCTAAATTCCAAACCCATTCCGAACCGACCGCCCTCGCCCGAACTGCTAAGGCGCAGCCCGGAGCTTACGGTCCGCCGCCACATCCCTGCGGTAGTGCGCTCCGTCGAAGTTGATAGTACTACACGCATAGTATGCGGACTCGCGCGCGTCACTTAACGTGGCTCCAGTCGCTGTCACCATCAGAACTCGTCCACCACTGGTTTGGTACTCCTCACCGACACGCTTGGTTCCAGCATGAAAGACGACTACCCCCGTCCGACCCTTGACCGAACCAAGTCCGGCGATCGGAACGCCCGTTTTCGGATTCTGGGGGTAACCGTCCGAGGCCATGACCACGCAAACCGATGGATTCGGCGACCAATTCGGGTCGACCGCCTTCAAATTCCCGCTCGCGGCTTCCATACAGGCCGCAGCGAAGTCGAAATCTGCGCGTACCAGTATGGCCTCGGCCTCCGGATCACCGAGCCGGCAGTTGAACTCGAGCACCTTCGGCCCGTCATCCGTTATCATGAGCCCGAAATACAGAAATCCCGAGTACGGGATCCCGTCCGATCGGAGCCCCAGCAATGTCGGCCGGACGACACTCTCCACAATGAGTGTCTCGAGCTCGCGCGGCAAGATTTCGTCGCTTGAATAGGCACCCATTCCGCCCGTGTTCGGCCCCTGATCTTCATCGAGCGCACGCTTGTAGTCACGAGCGGGCGCCATAGGAAGGAAATCGTTGCCGTCGGTCAGCACGATGAATGACAACTCCTGCCCGACGAGCCCCTCCTCCAGAATCACCCGCCGGCCGGCCTCCCCAAATTCGCGGCTGTCCATGAGGCGATCGATGAAGGCAGTCGCTTCGTCAGGAGACGAGGTGACGAGGACGCCTTTTCCGGCACACAGCCCGTCGGCTTTGACCACAAGCGGCCAATCGACCGCGCACAGTGCCGCATAGGCATCGATTGCCGAATCGAAGACTCCGTAGGTCTCGGCGGTTGGGATTCTGTGCCGTTCCATGAACTTTTTGGCGAAGACTTTACTGCCCTCGAGTTGTGCCCCGGCGCGAGTCGGGCCAAGAATCCTAAGACGACGAACCGTGAATTCGCCCACGATGCCCTCGACCAGGGGAAGTTCTGGTCCCACAACCGTCAGGTCCACTTGAAGCTTCCCGGCGAGATCGGCCGCTGCCTTGGTGTCCTTGAGGTCGAGCGGGAGGCATTCAGCTTCCGAGGCCACGCCCGCGTTGCCTGGCGCGCAATAGACTCTCTCGACGCGCGAGCTCTGACGAAATTTCCAGGCGAGCGCATGCTCGCGTCCCCCGCCTCCGATCACCAGAATGCGCAGCCCATCCATCCATCTGCCCCCGAGATCAAGAGGCGAACATACGGCGCTCCCGCCTTTACTGTCAACCGGTTAGCGCAACCGAAGCAACAAATCTTCAAGCAGAGTTCGCTTGCGGGCGCGCGGAAAAGGTGATTCTATCTGACGCAGAATGCATTGGGATTTCGCGATCATTTTGATTTTTCTTGGCGTCATCGCGCCTGCACTCGGCTACCGGCGCGTACGACGATTGATCAAAGCACCGAGCATCACGATGATGGAGCGCCTGACCTTGTACGCCTCAACGATCGCCTTTCAGTGGCTCGCTGTCGCGGTCATCCTCTGGCGCGCGGCGGCACACGGCATTCATCCGTCCGGGCTTGGAATGATCATTCCTTATCCGGCGCTGACCGCGACACTTTCCTTGGTCTTGTCGGTTTTGGCGTTCGCCAATCAGTTGGTCGGCATCCGCCGGCTATCGGCGCGCCCCTCGGAGATCAAGGGTCCCGTCCCGCAGCTCGTCATGAAGATATTCCCACAGAACGAGATCGAACGTCTCGCCTTTGCCGCGCTTACGGTTACTGTTGCGCTCTGCGAGGAGCTGATCTACAGGGGCTTCGTACAACGCGTGCTTGAGGACTCGGCCGGCGGTGCTGTACTGGCCGGAGTTTTCGGCTCTGCGGCACTGTTCGCCCTTGCACACCTCTACCAGGGCCGTCGCGGCCTGGTTTCGACGTTTATTGTCGGGATCATTTTTGCCTCCATCCGCTCTTGGACCGGAAGTTTGGTCCCTACGGCGGCGGCCCACTTCGTTGCGGACCTCACGATTGGGCTCCTCGGGCCCGGGAGGCTTCGTCGGGCCACTCAAGGCGGGTAGCCCAGTGCAGAGGCCCGGCAGCGTGGGTGAATCTAGGTACGTGGCGCTTTCACGCGAGCTGATCCAAAAGGAACTCGCTGTGTATGGGTTCTCGCCCCAGGATGACTTTGCCGACCGTGTCCGCCTCTATTCCGAGCTTCTCCTTCGCTGGAACGAGCGGATTAAGCTGACCACCGTTACAGACCGGATTCAAATTGTACGCTTCCATTTCGGAGAGAGCCTGTTTCCCATACGAGCGTGCCGGATAGAAAAAGGTCGGCTGGCCGACTTTGGTTCCGGCGCAGGATTCCCGGGAGCCCCGCTCGCCATGGCCCTTCCCGGCCTGAGTGTGAGGCTCATTGAATCAAATGGGAGGAAGGCTGCTTTTCTTGCTGAGCTCAAACGCACAATCAACCTCGACAATGCGGCCGTCCATGCTCGGAGGGCAGAAACATTGGGCCCGTCCGAGCAATTCGACTTTGTGACTGCGCGCGCGATAGGAAACTATCCTAGTTTGCTTGAGTGGGCACGACTGAGACTCGCACCGGGCGGAGTCGTCGTGCTTTGGCTAGGCGCCAAGGACGTTGCGCAGATCCGGGGCGCAAGAGGTTGGGCCTGGCAAGACCCGCTTCAGATTCCCGAGACAAGGGAGCGCTTCGTTCTGTGCGGCTCGGCGGCGGGGTAGTTAGGGATTGTTCCACGTGAAACAAATTCTGTATGTTCGGCGCGCAATGGCGCAAGAAACTGTTCCACGTGGAACACTCGGCCGCTTCCGACACACGCTTCCGGCAGCCGGTTCCCGGTCGCTCGCGACGGGCGAGATTGTTCCACGTGAAACATATTGCATGCGCCTTGAAATCTCTGCTACATTGCGCGCTTCCGCACTCTCGACGAATGGGGGCATTTTTTGGCACGAGTCATCGCCGTCGCCAACCAGAAGGGCGGCGTAGGAAAAACCACGACAGTCGTCAACTTAGGTGCCTCACTCGCAGCCGCCGAACAGCGAACCCTCATCATTGACTGTGATCCCCAGGCCAACACAACCAGCGCACTAGGATTTCCCAAGGATCCAGCCCGCCGAACGCTCTATCAGGTCCTAGTTCTCGACGAAGTCACTGAGCGCGTCATAATCGGCACAAAGGTCGACCGCCTCGAACTTATCCCCTCGGACAAGAACCTCGTTGGGGCCTCGGTCGAGCTCGTTTCGGCCGAGGAGCGCGAGTACCGCCTCAAGCGCGCGATCAAGGGCCTTCAAGACAGATACGCGTTCGTCTTGATCGATTGTCCCCCCGCACTCGACCTACTGACTCTGAACGCCCTGGCGGCCGCCGACGCGATTCTGGTTCCAATCCAGTGCGAGTACCTGGCGCTCGAAGGTGTCTCTGAACTCCTCGACACGCTCATGCGCCTCAGGCGCACTGTGAACCCGTCGCTTGCCATCGAAGGGATTCTGCTGACCATGTACGACGACCGCACAACGCTATCGAGGCAAGTTGCTTCGGACCTGCGCAGCTTCTTTGGCTCGCAAGTATTTGAAACAACTATACCTAGGAATGTCCGGCTGGCCGAGGCGCCAAGCCACGGCCTTCCCGTGATGTTCTACGACATACATAGTAAAGGAGCAGAGAGCTACATCCAACTTGCAAAGGAGGTCATTGCCAATGCCCAGAAACGCGTTGGGCAAGGGTCTGAGCGCATTGATTCGGGAGCCGGAGCCGCCTCCGCCGCCAGTGCAGGGGCCGCTCGAAGCTCCCCTTCCTCCGGCAGCGTCGTTGCCGACCGGAGCAGCAGTAGCGGTAGCGGCGGCCCGAGCACCGGCGCGTGAGGGCCTGGTCCAAGTCGATATTGACCTGATCGATCCAAGCCCCTACCAGCCGCGCACGCGTTTTCGCGAGGAGACCCTCGAAGAACTGGCGCGCTCGATCGAGACAAGCGGCATCGTCCAGCCCCTGGTTGCCAGAAAGCGCGGCGAGCGATACCAGCTGATTGCGGGCGAACGCCGCTGGCGTGCCGCCCAGCGAGCCGGCCTGAATCGCGTTCCCGTCGTGCTGCGCGAGGTCCCCGAGGAACTGGCGCTCGAGATGGCGCTCGTCGAAAATCTTCAGCGCGAGGATCTCAATCCGATCGAACAGGCGCGCGCGTTCGAGCGCCTGATGGACGAGTTCGCCTTGACCCAGGAGCAAGTTGCCGAACGCACCGGCAAAGATCGCGCCACGATCGCCAACTCTGTTCGCCTGCTGCGCCTGGAAGAGGCGATCCAGCAACTCCTCGAGGACAATCGCATTGCCGCAGGTCACGCCCGCGCCCTTTTGGGCATCGCCGATTCGGCGAAGCGCGTGGCCCTGGCGCGAAGGATTGCCCGCAACGGAATGACCGTCCGGCAAGTCGAACGCGTTGCTGCGCGCAGCGCGAAACCCGGCACGCCGCCCACGCCCTGGCAGATGGATCCCAACACCAAGGCGGCGCTCGAAGAGCTCGAGCGACATTTCGGCACGCGCGTTATGATCCATCCGATCCAGGCCGGGCGTGCCGGTCAACTCATCTTTGAATACTACGATCAGCAAGATCTGACGCGCCTGTACGACCAGCTGATCGAGAAGCGGTAAGCGCCAAGCGCACGCCGGCGCCCGAGCGAACCGAACTGTGGCCTGGAACATTTTCGACCGCAACAAACAAGCGTCCGGGGAATGGAGCGGCTTTCTCGAGCAGGGCGCTCGCATCGAGGGAAAGCTCGAATTACCCGGGACCTTCCGCATCGACTCGCGGGTGAAGGGGAGCATCGTCTCCGAGCATGTGCTGATCGTCGGCGAGCGCGGGTCGATTGAAGGAGACATCTCGGGTAATCTGATCACGATCGGCGGGCGCATGGAGGGAACGATTCAAGCGCGCAACCGGGTGGAGATTCAGACGCGCGCGATCGTCACCGGCGAAATCCAAACGCCCTGCCTCATCATCGAGCCCGGCGCTATGTTCGAGGGCCGCTGCCACATCGTCACTGCTCAGGACCCCTCGAAACCGATCACGATTCCGATTCGCTCGATTGGCACCCGCACGTAGAACCGGCCGTCTCGTCCCCGCGTGCCGCCAACGAGAACTTCACGAGCTCTGGGCTATAATCGCGGTGTCGACAAGGGGGAAAATCGCTTTGGCGGAACGCATTCGGTTGACTGAAGCTGCCAAAGCCGCCGGTTGAGCTGCCAAACTGAGTCCCAGTTTGTTGGACTCTGTGTTGAAGCGCCTGCCGCGGCCCACCGACCCGGATCTTCTCGTTGGTTTTGAGACCAGCGACGATGCAGGGGTGTATCGGCTCACCGACGAGATTGCTCTCGTGCAGACCGTGGATTTTCTCACGCCCATCGCGGATGATCCGCGCACGTACGGCCAGATTGCCGCCGCGAACTCGCTGAGTGACGTTTACGCCATGGGAGGCCGGCCGATCTCGGCGCTGTCCGTGCTGGGATTTCCGGCCTCGGGTGCGCCGGAAACGCTTGAGAGCATTCTGCGTGGCGGGCTCGATAAGATGAACGAGGCGGGCTGCACGATCGTGGGCGGCCATTCGATTCGCGACGACGAACTGAAATTCGGTTATGCCGTGACGGGCCTGATCCATCCCCTGCGCATCTGGCGCAATGTGGGCGCGCGCCCGGGCGACGTCCTGATTCTGACAAAGCCCTTGGGAACGGGGGTCATCGCCACGGCCTTGAAGAGGGGCCGTGCCGAATCGGCGTGGGTAGACGCGGCGGTCGCTTCCATGACCCGCTTGAATCGCGACGCCGCCGACGCGCTACGCGAACTTGAGAATGGCCCTCGAACCCCGGTGCATGCGGTGACCGATATTACCGGTTTCGGTCTGCTGGGTCACGGCCGGGAAATGGCGCTCGGCAGCGGCGTTTCCGTCACGATCGACCACCAAAGCATCGGCTACTTGCCCGGGGCCCTCGAGGCGGCCCGCGCAGGGTTCTTCTCGGGCGGCCTCGAGAACAACCAGCATTTCCTCGAAGGCTGCGTCGAATTCGGTCCCGACGTTCCCGAGGCCTTTCGTGCGCTCCTCGTCGACCCGCAGACCTCGGGAGGCTTGCTCGCGGCCATCGATCCCGAGCCGGTCGAGCGCATAATCGACTCACTCGAGCGCAAGAACATCGGGGCGCGCGTAATAGGGACGGTCGCTGCCAGGGGATCTCCATTAATCTCGGTTACCTAAATTGGTCATGACGAACAGTAAACGAGCCGGCGCGAGGCCCTGGCGGTTCGCGCGGGCCCGCATGCTCGATCCGTTCTCGCGGGATCGGAACCCCGTGCTTCCAACATGGACCCCGTAACTCACGGAATCACGGGCGCGCTTCTCGGCAAAGCCTATTTCTCGAAACGCGAGGCTCGCGTGACGATCTTTGCGGCCACGCTCGGCGCGGTTTTTTCCGACATCGACGTCGTTGCCGAGGCCTTTTCGCGCGATCCCATGGCCATCGTCAAATACCATCGCGGCATCACCCATTCCTTCTTCGGCTTGCCCTTCTTCGCCTTGGGACTGGCCTGGCTGACATGCTGGGCCACGCGGCGGTGGAAAATCCCATCCCCATCCTTGGCCATGTTGACGCTGGTCTACGGCGTCGGAATTCTGAGCCACATTCTTCTGGACGGCATGACCTCGTTCGGAACGCGCATGTGGACACCCTTTTCCGAGCGCCGCGTGGCCTGGGACTGGCTGTTTATCATCGACGTGACGCTTACCTCGATCGGACTGCTGCCGCAACTCCTAGCCTGGATTTATCGCGACCGGGCGAAGAGCGCCCATCGCGCCGCATGGTTGTGGCTTGCCTATACGCTGGCCCTCAGCGCGGTCTGGGCGGCGGCGCGCCGAGTCGACTCGCCGTTCAGCGCCTGGGCCGGAGCAGCTGCTTCGCTCATGGTGGCAATTCTGTTTTTCGCTCCGGCCCTCGGCGGCTCGGGATTCCGCCTTTCGCGAGCGGCGTGGTGCCAAACGGGCGTGCTGGCCATGATCGCCTACCTCGGCGCCTGCGGGGTCGCACATCATGTTGCGCTCAGCAAGGTGAAAGAGTTTGCCGCCGAGAACCATCTGGACGTTGTGCGCATGGGCGCCTTGCCCGTGCCGCCGTGTCTGCTCGACTGGGGCGATGCCATTCGCGTACCGAACGGGGTGTACCAAGCGCGATTCGACCTGCGCGACTCGAACCCGCCCGATTTTCAATTCCATCCCGATTCTCCGCCCGACGCCTTCACGGCGCGCGCCCTCGAACTGCCAGAAGTTCATCTGTACTGGAACTTCGCGCGGTTCCCCGTCATCCGCGCTTCGATCGAAGATGACCGCCACATCGTCAACTTCGGTGAAAATCGTTTCGTCAGCAGGAGCCGGGGGCCTCAGCCATTCACCTATAGTGTGGTGTTCGATGCCTCGGGCAAGGTGATCGAGCAGGGCTGGTTGCGCAATGGCATGTTCCTGCGCAACATGCAAAAACCGGCGCCCCCTTCGGGCAATGCACGATGAAAATCCTCATCTTCAGCGATATTCACGGAGATATTCGCTCCCTGGAACGAATCGTGACCCGGCCCGCGGACCTGTACATCGCCGCCGGAGACCTCTCGACGTTTGGGCGCGGACTCGACCGTTGCGCGGAAACCCTGAAGCCGCTCGGCGAGCGATTGTGGTTGCTCCCGGGGAATCACGAGAACCACGCGCAAACGCGCGCATTGTGCGGCCAGTTCGGCTTCGTCGATTTTCACCGGCAGGTGCGTGAGCTCAACTCAGCGAACGGCAGCAGCTATTGGGCGGGGCTCGGCTACAGCAATATCACGCCGTTTAACACGCCGGGCGAGTATGCGGAGAATGAAATTTCGGCCGCCCTGAGCTTGTTTGAAGGCAAGAAGCCGCTTTACCTGGTTGTGCATTTCCCGCCGCGGGACACCAAGCTCGACGAAATTGCGCGCGGCAAACACGCCGGAAGCCCGGCTTTGCGCGAATGGGTGGAGCGCGTCGAGCCTGCCTTCCTGTTCTGCGGGCACATTCACGAAACGGCCGGGCTCAGCGACCGGCTCGGAGCGACCGAATGCATCAATGTTGGGAAGCAAGGATATGCGGTCGAGATCTAGCCAGCGCGGAGTGATGGGCTCACTGGTTCGCCGGAGACTTCTTTGTGGCGGGATAAATCACCAGGTGGCGGCGGTCGCCGGAACCTTCGCTGATCGTGCGCACGCCGGGCGCGCCGCTTAATTCAAGGTGGATGGTACGGCGGTCGCGCGAGGACATGGGATTGAAGCGGAATACCTGGCCCGTTTCGCGGACACGCTGGGCGGCAACACGCGCGGAAAGCTTGAGCTCGTCCAGGCGCGAGGCGCGAAAGTCGGCGCAATCGAAGTGGACGCGATCGTGCAGCTCGGGCTCCAGGCGCAGCCAGCGGTGGGCCAGATACTCGAGCGCCAGCAATAGTTCGCCATTGCGCGCAAGAAGAATCTCCTCATCTCCGCCCGTGAAGCGAACGACGACGTCGGCCGCGCCCTGGCGACCGTCCGCCGTACCGTCCTCGACGACGCCCGCCGGCGAATCGGAGGGACCTGCGATCTCGTATTTCGCCTCGAGGTTCATTTGCCGCAGCGTCAGATCGAGGAAGGTCCGCAAGCTCTCCGTTACGCGGCCGGGATCGAGCCTGGCGGACGGGTCGGGATGCCGCCGCGCTCCACTTCTCCTCGGTGGCCTGGAAGGCTGGGCTTCGCTCATGCCGTCTTCTTTTTCTTGAACTTGCTTCGCGACGGGAGCGGCTGGGTGCGGTTCAGATAAAACTGCTGCCCGACGCCTACCAGATTGCTCGTGAACATGTACAGGTTCAGCCCACTCGACAACGTAAAGAAAAACGCGGCAAACATCAAGGGCATCCACATGGTCATCTTCTGCTGCGCGGGATCGGTGGCCACTTGCGGCGTCATCTTGGTCATCAGATACATGGTGATGGCCATGGCGATGGGCAGAATATAGTAGGGATCCTTGGCCGACAGGTCGTGGATCCACAAAATCCACGGCGCGTGGCGTAACTCGATCGCGCCTATCAGCGTGCGCCAGAGCGCCCACCAGATGGGCATCTGCAACAGCATGGGCAGGCAGCTACCCATGGGGTTGATACCTTCACGCTGGTAGACGGCCATCACTTCTTCGTTCATCTTCCGTTTGCGGGGATCGGTCATCCCGTATTTCTTGTAGCGATCCTGGATCGAGCGGATTTCCGGCGCGACCTTTTGCATCTTCTGCATCGAGCGCCAGCTCGTCATGCGCAGCGGGAAGAGCGCGAAGTTGATGATCAGCGTGAGAACCACGATGACCCAACCGTAGTTCGGAATGTAGCGATAGAGCCATTGCAGAAAGAACAGCAGGGGCTTCGCAATGACGCCCGTCCAGCCGAAATTCACCAAACCTTCCAGCGACGGCTGGACCTTGCCCAGCAGCGCGAGATCCTTCGGGCCAACGTACATGGTCACGCGCAGCGGAACCCCCTGGGCACTGCCGGCTGCCATTTCCGCCACGGGCTCGCTTTCCTGTTTCCCGTCGACCGTGACTGTTCGGTTTTTCGTCCAATTCCACAACGAAAAATCGGCCGTGCCGTTCGGAATGAAGGCGGCGGCGAAAAACTGATCTTCAATGCCGGCCACTTCGAGCGGCCCCGACACCAGGGCGGGTTGGCTCTGGTTTCCGGAAACGCCCAGCTTCTTGTAGGGCAAAAGGTTCAGCTTGCCGCCTTGCTGGTAGAAGACGTTGACAAGCTGCGCCGCGCGATACGCTTCCTTGTCGCCGAACCCACCGCGCCAGGCCAGCCCGGCCACGAGCGGCCGACCATCGATCGAGGCGGAAGTTTCTACGGTTAGCTGATAGTTCTGGTTGAAATCGAGTTTCTTACTGACCACCAGATGGCCATCGCTGAAATGCAGCAGAACGCTGATCGGCGCCGCGAACTGTGTCTGACCGGGCGAGCTTGGCGCAGGCGTAGTCTCCAGCTGATAGAGCTCTGTGTTGGCCTTCAACTCAAGCTGCGTGTCCGACAGCAGAATCGAAAAGGGCCAGCCAGATTCCTGGGCGGCCGCGGAGTTGACCAGATCAAGCGGCCGCGGCGGCTTTTCGTCGTTCAGATACTGCTTCAGTTGCCAGCTGTGGATCACGCCGCCGCGATTGGAGATTTCGATGTGATAGAGAGGACTGTCGACGGTGACGAGCTTCTCGGCCGCCGCACGCGCGACGGGGGTGTTGCGCGGAACCTCAGCCGGCGGCGGCGCGGTCGGCCGCCCCGGCAGGGGCCCCGCTTCGCCGGGCGCCTGCTGTTCCGACGCTTCTCCTGTTCCTTTTTCCAGCGAGGGTAGGGGCGAAAAGTAATGCGACCAAATGAAGAGAATTGCCAGCGCAATGATGACAAAGGCAACAACGCGGACCTGCTCGGACGTTTCGTTCACAATTTCCGCCCGTTCAGGAGCCTCGGCTCCGACAAGGAAATCATCGGGGCGCTCGGCTGTAGCCCGTGCCCACGATCCCGATTCTCAGCACATTCTTCCGGGTCCGGCACGGGATCGAAACCGCCCTTCGTAAACGGCCGGCATCGCAGCAAGCGCTTCGCGGCAAGTGCGATTCCGCGGCGCACGCCATGCCTGGTGACGGCCTCTACGGCGTAGTTCGAACAAGAGGGATAGAACTTGCACGCGCCGCCCAAGAACGGCGAGAGGAAGACGATGTAAAAGCGCAGAAACGCAAGCAGGACCCAAGCGGGCAAGCTCACCGGCGAGCGCCGAGATTTCGGCGTCAACGACCTGGGCGCCTCGCGGAAGGCAACAAGCGCAGCAGTTCCCTGCTCAGAGCGGCGAAGTTCCCCGTCGCAACAGAACCGCGCGGGTGTATCACGATATCCCATCCCGGCTCAATCTCTCCTTGCTGTAACCGAATCATTTCGCGAAGGCGGCGGCGGATCCGGTTGCGCCGAACCGCGTTTCCCAGCCCCTTCTTGACGCTCCAGCCAAACCGGCTGAACTCGAGGGCATTCGAGCGAACAAAAACCGTGAATTGCTCGCTTGATCGGCGCCGCGCGTCCGCATAGACCGCGTCGTATTCGGCCCGGGTTAGCAGCCGAAACAAGCGCGGAAACGAGCGGCGTCCCGCTTCAGACCCGCGTGAGGCTGTGGCGCCCTTTCCTGCGGCGTTGCGCAAGGACCTTTCGTCCACCTGGGCTCTTCATGCGTGCGCGGAAGCCATGCTTCTTGTGACGCCTGCGCACATGAGGTTGATACGTCCGCTTCGGCAAAGAGGTTTCTCCTGTGCTTGGTTATCCGCTGTCCGAGCTGCCCTGTCTGAATCTTGGAAGCACCTGCCGGAGTGTGCGCCGCGAAGGCGACTCCGCTCTCCGCGGCTCAGAAAGAAATCGCGAGGGCGAGTCAAAGCGCTAGTGTAGTCGAGCAACAACGAACGGTCAAGAAACACGAACACTCCGGGCAGGGCCGTCTGCCCCGCGCGGCTCTTGGGCGCGTCGGGGCCAGAGACATACCCGAACTCCGTACGCCAATGCGGGGTTGCGGGATGAGCACCACCTTACGAAGCCGCTCCTTTCACCGACCGCTGTCGCATTAAAATGTCCAGGAGGGGCGCTATGGGTGTCTCTTCCTCTGTAGTACGCCGGAATCGACCTTCTTATTCTGAGTTCGCACACGAATTTCTTTACCCCCGCCAACCGCTCATCATTACCGGTGGGCTGGACAACTGGAAGGCTCTCACCCGCTGGACACCGCAATTCTTCAAGGCAAAATACGGCTCGGTCCGGCTCGACGTAGAGAATCAACCGTACACGCTGGGCGGCTTCTTACCGGAGAAGAAGGATGGTTCGCCGCTGACACTGGGCGAATTCATTGACCTCGTGGTGGCCTCCTCGGAGGCCAACCCGGCCCCGTATTTGCGCAATGTTCACCTTGAGAAATTCCTGCCGGAACTGAGCGCGGACGTCCAACCGGTGCCCGACTACTTTCAACCGAACTGGCTCGCAGGACCGTTGGCCAAACCGCTTGACACGCGACTGCACGGCGGAGGTTTCGAGTTGTACATCGGCGGAACGGGGGGAAAATTTCCCGTCCTGCACTACGATACCTGGCATATCCATACTTTCTTGTCGCAAATCTACGGCATCAAGAAATACACGCTGTTCGCGCCGGACCAGACGCCGTTCCTATATGCCCGAGGCCATCAGTCGGAAGTGGACCTCGAGAATGTGGACCTCGGGAAATTCCCGTTGTTTGGCCAGGCAAGGCCCGTTTCTCTTGATCTCGGTCCCGGAGAGATCCTGTTCGTACCCGCAGGCTGGTGGCACACAGCGAAAATCCTTACGCCCTCGATCACCATTTCGGCAAGCCGCGTCAACCAATCGAATTGGCGCGACTTCTCGGGGGACCTGAAAGCGCGGGCGCCGCTCTACAAACGTCCCATCGTCGCGACGTATCTCGCCAGCCTGCACCTCTATCACACCCTCGCGCATAATGGGAGGTGAAGGAGGAAAACGGCTGCGATTCCTGGACGGAACTGTTGCTGTCTTTACACCAGTCTTTCAAATTCCGCTTCTAAAACGTGGTTTCCAGGGGCGCAACTCTGGTACGTTCGTAATGTTGACCCGCCGGGTCGCGGCGGCTACCCTCGGGTCGACAATTTAAAAGAGGCACTGGCCAGGTCGGCAAGAGGAGGGTGTGTACTGTTTGGACACACACCCTGAAGATTTTCCTCTTGACGGCAGATGAGCCGCATAGACTCCCCGCCGAGCACTACAAGTGTGCTCGGAGGGGACCATGTCTAAGTGGCTCATGGTGGTTGTGTTGGTACTGTTGGTTCTTACGGCTGCGGTTGGTCTAAGGTCATTCGCGGCTGGATCGTGGAGTTCGGGAATCTCTGTAAATTCATCCACGATCACAATGGCGCCGACCGGCGCACCACCGCCGCCAATTCCGTGGGGCGATTAGAAACTAGAAATCTAGCCTAGACGGAAACGGCGGGCCAGGCCTAGAATAGAGCGCTATGCTTGGCTCATATTTCGGGGCAGTTTGTCTTGCCAGCATCCTTCTGGAATGCTATGTGGTGGTGTGTTCAGTATACCGAAGACACTTCGTTAGTGAACTGCCCATAAACATCTACATGCTCTCGGCAGCGGGTGTGACCTGTGGGCTCTCGTTTTGCATCTATCGGTTCGGCTATTCGTCCCGGCAGTATGGCTATTATTACTACTATACGGACCTCCTCCTCACCATCCTGATGTTCTGGGTCATCATTCATTTCTACCAAGAAGTCTTTAAAGAGATGTGCGTCAGCCGCTATGTTCGAGTGGCTGCCGTGCTTCTGCTCCTGGCTACGGCCTTCTTTTCATATTTGGTCGTGCATCAGAATCGCAATCATCTTCTGACCATGCGGTTAGTCGTCGAAATCGGCCAGAATCTCTATTTCATCGGCGTGGTCCTGACCTATCTTCTTTGGGGCGCCGTGGTCAAGCTTCGGGAGACGCGCACCCGTCTGGTCCAGCTCGTGCTGGCATTGGGCGTGTATTTCAGCGCGACCGCATGCAGCTATGCCATCGGCAATCTTTTCCCGCATTTATACTTGCCGTTCTTGCGCTACTTGCTGCCGGCATTTGGGGTGTGGCTGCCGGCTGCCTGGGCGTATACGTTCACCAAGGTGCCAGACAACGCGCGCATGGTTGCCGGAGCGCTCCTAGCGAGGGCCCGATGATTGCAGCGCTGATTTTCGTCATATCGACCGCTACCCTGCTCCAGTTCTTCGTTCTGCATTGCCGCGCGATTCTGGCGCACAGCAGCACCATCGAGCTGTCCGATCGCGTCCGCGATCTGACCGGCATCACAAACCAGCACGTGGGTGCCGGCGAGTTCCACCGACTTCTGCAGCTTGTGCGCCTGTGCCCGGAGCGCGGGGATGACCGCAAGGAAATTCGCGTTGTGCGCGCATACTACGCGTTCCTCGCCATCCTCGGCCGCGCGACGCAGGCGATTGTCCCCAGCATTGCCACCTGGACCGAGACCGAGCAGCGCTGTTGCTCTTACTTTGCGGCCGTTGCGCTCGACCGGCGAATCTCCTACAGCCGCGATCTCTTCAGCCAACAGGTAGCCGACCGTCTCTGAATCTCCCCCGGGATCCGATTCACATCGTTCAACCGATGACAAACTGCTCGAATGCTA
>Ga0187783_10001164_pt1 | contig 19420 bp, 18 predicted proteins | sample 1015_SJ02_MP02_2_FD_132471 | JGI IMG/M metagenome (GOLD analysis project Ga0187783, IMG submission 132471) | Tropical peat soil microbial communities from peatlands in Department of Meta, Colombia - 1015_SJ02_MP02_20_MG | ecosystem: Environmental > Terrestrial > Soil > Wetlands > Peat | place...
CCATCTTTTGACTGAGCAGCCGTAAGAGAGAATTGCCGTATAGCGATGAGAGGACAACGTATGGAAACATTGCGAAGTTGTTTTAGCTCATTTTAAGCCGGGCGCGGCCGGGCGAATCTGTTAGACGAACGTCTCGATCACCAAAGTAGGGGTTGGACATTCCCTGCAGACTGGTGCATCCTTGTGCAAACGGTGCGCTGCAAAAATCCTAGCGGGGAATTGCAGCATGAATAGGATTAAAGCTCCCATTCCGTTTGCCGGTTCGATCCTCAAAGACCGAGCACAGATTTGTGCCTTCTTCAGTAGCACCGATGAGGCGCACCACGTGCTTCTTCGTTTCGTCAAAGAACGTCTCGAATTGGGCGAAAATACGTTGAATGCTCGCACACTTGCGCTCGTTGCAATTTTCCTCGTTTGTTTCGTAGGCCGCATCCTCGCGCTCGACCCGACAAGTCACATCACTCAATATGGTCATACCGTTTGGCGTGTGCAGGACGGATATTTCGGAGGCGTGGTGGTGAAGATCACGCAGACGACGGACGGCTACATTTGGGTGGGTACCAAGGCCGGACTGTTAAGGTTTGACGGGGTGCGTTTCGTTCGATGGAAAGCCGAGGCTGGCGAAGACTTACCTTCGTCGGACATCGACAGTCTCCTGGGTGCACGAGATGGAAGCTTGTGGATCGGAACAGCTTTAGGTCTCGCTCATCTCGTCAACAAGAAGCTGATCGTGTATCAGAAAAATGAAGGATGGATTGCACGGAATATCATCGAAGACAGAGATGGAAAAATCTGGTTCAACCGTTTTCGACCTGACGAGATTTCACATCCCCTGTGCCAGGTCCTCGATACTAGCGTTCGTTGCTACGGACGCGAGGATGGATTTGACATTGTTAACCCAACGGTTTTTGCGCAAGACGCTTTGGGAGACTGGTGGATTGGAGGTTCTACATCTCTTCTCCATTGGCAGCCGGGAGCATCGAAACTTTACCAGCCCCAGTCGTTGCGCTCCAATCCAGGTGTAGGCGTGCAAGCGCTTTTACCCGCGACGGATGGATCGCTTTGGGTGGGGATGATTGTGGCCGGTCGCGGCGCAGGGTTAGAGCGCTTGGTCGATGGCGCCTTAATGCAATTTCATGCGCCTACACTCAATGGCGAAACCTTGAAGGTAGTGAGTCTCTTCCACGATGATCAGAACAATGTTTGGGTGGGAACCTTTAACAACGGCCTTTACCGGATCCACGACACGGATGTCGAACATTATGGAAGCGCCGAGGGTTTATCCGGCGACTATGTAACCGCAATTTTTGAAGATCGAGAAGGTGACCTCTGGGTCGCTACGACACAGGGGCTCGACATGTTCCGCGACCTTCGTGTAAAAAGCATTTCTAAACGCGAAGGCTTGGATTCGGAGGAGGTCCAATCAGTAGCTGCTTCGCAGGAGGGGAACGTCTGGATAGGAACGGGCCGCCTGCACCTTCTTGGACCTCACGGAATATCGCTTGATCCGGGAAAAACACTGCCAGGAAATCTGGTTGCAGCTCTCTTCGTGGATCACGCCGATCGTTTGTGGGCGGGAATCATGAACAAGCTATTCGTTTACGAGCAAGGAAGTTTTCGTGAGATCGCAAAACGGGATGGCAGCCCCCTCGGAATGGCAATGGGAATCACTGAAGATTCCGAACATAACATCTGGGTCGAGAGTAAAAGGCCGCAAGGTGTGCTGATTCGGATTCGGGAATTCAAGGTCGACCAAGAGTTTCCGGAAACTGAGATTCCATTGGCCAGAAAGATTGTGGCAGATGCCCAGGCCGGAATCTGGCTGGGTCTGACGACAGGCGATCTCGCGCTCTTTCGCGACGGCCAAATCGAAACCTTCACCTTCCCGAACCACCCCCATACTCGCGTTCTGGCAATCACTCGAGCATCCGACGGCGCCATTCTCGGAGCGACAGCCTTTGGAGTGGTTGCATGGAAAAATGGGAAACGACAACTTCTCACTGTGCAAAACGGCCTGCCATGCAATACCGTTAACGCGCTCATTTCCGACAATGCTGGTAACCTATGGCTTGATTCGGTGTGCGGGCTGATCGAGATCCCAACGGAGCAGATAGAACTATGGTGGGAGCATCCAGAGAGCAAATTGAAGCTCAGGGTGTTCGATACATTTGACGGTGCGCGGCCTGGTTTGGGTTTCTTCAATACCAGCGCACAAACACCCGATGGACGGCTCTGGTTTGCAAACGGCAATGTGGCTCAGGTAATCGATCCCGCTCACATCCCTCAGAATACTGTGGCGCCGTCGTTGGATATCAGCGCCCTTATTGCAGATCGCAAGAGTTATCCGCCGGAGCTGGGAATTCGTCTTCCTCCACGGACTCGCGATTTGGAAATCGACTACGCGGCTCTCAGCTATGTCGCACCCCAAAAGGTTTTGTTCCGCTATCGGCTCGAGGGCCACGACGTTGACTGGCTGGAACCGGGAACAAGGCGCCAAGCTTTTTACAACGATCTCCGTCCGGGCCATTACCGCTTCCGTGTCATCGCCTGCAATAATGACGGCGTCTGGAATGAAGCGGGAGCCTCTCTGAATTTCTCCGTCCTTCCGGCCTATTACCAGACAGCCTGGTTCCGCGCGTGTTGCGCAGGGGCAGTTCTTCTTCTGCTATGGGCAATCTATCAGTTTCGTGTGCGCCAATTGCACCAGCAGTTCGCGATTACGTTAGATGCGCGAGTACACGAGCGAACTCGTATCGCACGCGAACTGCACGATACGCTGCTTCAGAGTTTCAACGCACTTCTACTCCGTTTCCAAGCAGCATCAGATTTGTTTAGTGCTCATTCAAATGATGAGGCGAAACGTGTTCTCGACAGCACGATCGATCAAGCTGGTCAGGCACTCATTGAGGGAAGAGATGCGGTCCAGCAGTTGCGTTCGACCGTAGTTGCCGACGACCTCGTTTCCGCTATTGGTTCGCTCGGGGAAGCGCTGGCTGCAAATGGATCGAATGGTGATGCCCCAGCATTTCATGTTGAAGTACAAGGCACGCCCCGAGAGCTTTTTCCACTTGCGAGGGATGAAGTATATCGAATTGCGGGCGAGGCGCTGCGAAACTCCTTCCAGCACGCAGAAGCCCGGCGCCTCGAAGTTGAAATCCGCTATGATACGCGGCAATTGCGATTGAGGTTTCGAGACGACGGAAAAGGGATCGACCCACAGCTTCTTCGCGCAGATGGACTCTCTGGGCATTATGGTTTACGCGGGATGCGTGAACGTGCCCAGCTCTTAGGAGGTACGCTGACGATCTGGAGTGAAGTGAATTCGGGTACCGAGATCGATCTTTCTATTCCTGCCTTCGGTGCTTACACCAAGTCTGGTGTCTCGGGATTCTGGCTTCGGGCCAGAGGAAGCCAGACGAAATCATGAATGCAGCGTCGAATTCGATTCGCATTCTGGCCGTAGATGACCATCCCATGTTCCGCCAGGGAATTGCTGGGCTCGTGGGTGCTCAATCTGATATGTGCCTTGTCGGTGAAGCGGCGAACGGGCAAGAGGCGATTCAGCAGTTTCGGGTACACCATCCGGACGTGACGTTGATGGACTTGCAGATGCCGGAGATGAATGGTCTGGATGCCATGATCGCGATTCGAGGTGAATTTCCTGACGCTCGAATTGTAGTGTTGACGACGTATAAAGGCGATGTGCAGGTTCTGCGCGCGTTGAAGGCCGGAGCCCGGGGCTACTTGCTGAAAACTTCTCTGAACAAAGAACTCGCGGATACAATCCGAGCAGTCCATGCAGGAAGGAAAGTACTTTCAACAGAGGTCTCCTTCCAACTGGCAGAACATGCGGGCGAGGATGCTCTAACTCCCGCAGAAATCAGGGTTCTTCGTTTGATTGCTGAGGGATATGCCAACAGAGAAATCGGGGAACAGCTCTCAATCAGCGAAGAAACTATCAAGAGCCAGGTCAGAAACATCCTTTCAAAGCTGAACGCGAATGATCGGACTCACGCTGCCATGATTGGTCTGAGGCGCGGAATCATCGAACTCTAATCCCTAAAAAGAGTGATTCAAACCAATCCTTTTAGGCTTTCGCCCTGATCTTAAGTAGTTTCATCATCTGAATGTCGTGATTTGAATCTCGTGTGCGGCGACTATTTTCTACATTCGCTCGTGGCTGGCCTGGGATCGGACTCCTTTTGCTGCGAGTTGCTGCCGGAGGAGTACTGGCAGCTCGCGGCATTTTTGCGCTGGGGAATGCAGCTTCAGCAGGAGCTGGCCTTGTTCAACTCGTTGTCGCCGTCGTCGGTCTACTGCTAATCATTGGCCTGTGGACTCCCGCGGCTGCGGCAGTTATGGTCATTCTTGATTTGTGGCGAATGGTTTCACGGCGCGGAGACCCCGCCGTCGAAATTCTGCTTTGCACTCTCGCTCTTGCGATTGCTCTGCTTGGCCCCGGAGCCTGGTCGGTCGACGCGCGCCTCTTTGGATGGAAGCGCATAGACATCGGACCTCGAAAGTATAAGCACTAGCTACCTCGAAAGTCTTACCGCATTACCCCCAACGCTAGTGAAACCGAGCCCTCGATCTAGGGTTGCCGGAAATCAGAATTGATCGCACAGTGTGCGAAGAAAAGCTCGACAAGGATAGTTCAGCGCCTTTGATTGCAAGGCCTCTGGAGAGTAAGCAGCAGTCGGAAACTAGACGCTCTACCGATTATCCACAAAGACGGACTTACTAGTCCCGAAACTGAGCAAGGTGAGGACGCAACATTTGCTGCTTAAGAATTCGGAAGGAGGAACAGTATGAAACGGATTGCTTTATTGCTGGTTGCAGTTGGAGCGGTGGGTGGCGTTTTCGCCTCTATCTCTCACGCATCTGGACGCGCCGATGAAGAGGCGGCCCCGGTTTTCGGAGTCACAATTCCCCCCGGGTACCGGGACTGGAGGTTGGTCTCCGTGGCCCACGAGGCAGGAAACTTCAACGATATTCGCGCCATTCTGGGCAACGATGTGGCGATCGGCGCGTACCGGGGCGGGAAGCTTCCGTTCCCCGACGGCACAATCATTGCCCGGCTGGCCTGGAGTTACGCTCCGTCGGAGGAGAACGACAAAGTTTTTGGCCATGCCCAATCTTTCGTGGCCGGGTCCGCCACGAACGTTCAGTTTATGGTCAAGGACTCAAGAAAATACGCCGCGACGGGCGGCTGGGGTTTCGCTCAATTCAAAGACGGCAAACCTGCCGACGACGCGCTGCTCAAAACCTGCTTCCCCTGCCACGAGCCGGGCAAAGCTCGGGACTTTGTTTTTACCCATTACGCACCCTGATACCGTTTCGCACCCGCGCTTCTGGTGTGCTGGGTTCAACGCAGTCGATGCAAATTAGAAATGTGCAAAAGAGAGTTTCTTAGAAAAGGAATCCACCATGACTCCCGAAAGAATACAGCAGACCACCAGACTCCGTACGACGCATGAAGACGCATCCGGCCGCACCAGACGCAGTTTTCTTGCCGCGTCCGTGGTTGGCGGTACCTGCTTACTTTTCCTGCTGGCCCCTGCAAGTTATGCGCCGACCGTTTGGACCGTCGATGCGCAAGCGTTTGTCACCAGCCCGCTTCCCGCGAAACGGACTGCCGCGGCCCAAGACGATTCAATCCGCACCTTCCACATCAGCGTTCCAGAAGAACGACTCGTTGACCTCCGCCAACGTATCTCGGCGACACGCTGGCCTGATAAGGAAACAGTCAAGGACGAATCCCAGGGCATCCGGTTGGCGGAGATGCAAGAACTCGTTCGCCACTGGGGCACGGACTACGACTGGCGGAAGGGCGAGGCGAAGCTGAATGGCTTGCCGGAGTTCCTTACTACGATCGACGGCGTGGATATCCAGTTCATCCACGTGCGCTCGCGCGAACCGGACGCGCTGCCGCTGATCCTCACCCACGGCTGGCCCGGCTCGCCGCTGGAGTTCCTGAAAGTGATCGGCCCGCTCACCGATCCCGTCGCCTACGGCGGCCGCGCCCAAGATGCCTTCGACGTCGTGATCCCCGCCATCCCCGGCTATGGCTTCTCGGGCAAACCGACCGATCTCGGCTGGAATCCCGACCGCGTGGCGCGGGCCTGGGACGTGCTCATGAAGCGCTTGGGCTACACCCATTACGTGTCGCAGGGTGGCGATCACGGCTCGGTCATCTCCGACGCGCTTGCGCGTCAGGCGCCGCCTGGACTACTCGGCATACATCTCACCATGCCGGCCACGATTCCCGCGAACCTGGTGAAGGGCATCAACGGCGGCGATCCGGCGCCCACTGGGCTGACCGCATCGGAACTGCGGGCGTACAACGCCCTCAGTACCTTCTTCGGAAGAAACGCGGCTTACGGCGCGATGATGGTGACCCGTCCGCAGACCATCGGCTACGCGCTCACCGATTCGCCCAGTGGTCTGGCCGCCTTCACGTACGAAAAGATCGCCGAGTGGAGCGACAGCGACGGCCACCCCGAACGCGTGATCGGTCGCGACGAAATACTCGACGATATCACGCTGTACTGGCTTACCAGCACGGGTGCTTCTTCGTCCCGCTTCTACTGGGAAAACAACAACAACAACTTCAGCGCCGCGGCACAGAAGACTAATCAGATCAAAGTGCCGGTGGCCATCACGGTGTTCCCGCACGAGATCTATCGCGCGCCGGAAAGCTGGTCACGGCAGGCCTATCCGTCGCTGTACTACTTCCATGAAGTCGCGAAGGGCGGTCACTTCGCGGCCTGGGAACAGCCGGAACTCTTCAGTCAGGAGATCCGGGCTGCGTTCCGATCGCTGCGCTAACTAAGGAAACGAGGAGTAAAGGCAATGTCAGGCGAAACAATCTACAAACGGAAGGATGTGGCGAAGGTTGGACCTTCATTCCCAAGGGAGGAGCACCCCTCCTGGCGTCTGCCAGGGCCGGTGACTCGGCAGCATTTGAGAGCCTTGTGATGCCGCACCGCAACGCCCTCCTTCGTGTTGCCCAACGGATTCTTCGCAATCAAGAGGATGCCGAGGACGCGGTTCAATCCGCATTTCTCGATGCTTTCCGCAATCTGGACGGTTTCCAGGGGCGTTCGCGATTCTCCTCGTGGCTCACTCGCATCGCCATGAACGCCGCTTTGATACGCTTGCGCGCGAGCCGGCGGAAACGGGAAACATCGCTCGATCAGTTGGCTGAGACGGTCGAGGCGCAGGCGAGATTTGTTTTAGCGGAAATGAGGCCAAACCCTGAGCAGGAGTACTTGTGGAAGGAGGGCCAGCTTCTGCTTGAAAAGGGATTTCAGAAATTGTGGCCGCTTTATGTTGAGGTCCTGCATTTGCGCGGCATGCAAGAGTTGTCGGCCAAAGAAGCCGCGGGACTCCTGGAAGTGCCGGTGGGGACAGTAAAGGCCCGGCTCCATCGAGCATGCGTCAAGTTAACTCGATATACAAGTCGATGCTGAGACACAAGCAGAGACCAAGGAGGGACGGGACTTTGAAATGCTTTGATTTGTGCCCAGGGAGAAGTCAGTAGATTTCTGTGTGAATGAACAAACTTATCGGAGGGATCCTTATGATGAATCGACGCAACTTTACAGTGATGGGACTTGCTGCTGCGTCATCAGCGGCTCTATGGAAGAAGAGTTCGGCTCAAGAGCCTACTCCGAGTCAACTTGAAAAGTCATTACCGTCCACGGGGCCTTATGTTACTCCCTGTTCTGAGCTTCCGCTATCGCCGGCTCCATCTTCGCCGGAGATAACAGAAAAATTGTTCCCAGGGTTCCATGCTCAGACCCTGGAGACTTCTGGCGCCAAGATCCGGGTCCTCACCAAGGGGACCGGCAAACCTCTTCTACTGCTGCATGGACACCCGGAAACAATGGTCACATGGCACAAAATTGCATCTCGGCTTGCAGAGCACTACCAAGTCGTCCTCGCGGACTTGCGCGGCTACGGAGACTCGAGCAAGCCGGAGGGCGGTGATAACCACATCAACTATTCGTTTCGAGCCATGGCCCAGGATCAGGTCGAGGTCATGCACCAACTGGGCCACAACAGTTTCTTCCTGGCGGGTCACGATCGAGGCGGCAGGGCTTCCCATCGGCTGTGTCTCGATCACCCGGACGTGGTCGAAAAAGTCGCTTTTCTCGACATTGCTCCGACGCTGACGATGTACCAAGACACCACGAAAGAATTCGCAACGAGATATGTTTGGTGGTTCTTTCAGATACAGCCGCACCCGATGCCCGAGCACTTCATTGGTCTGGACCCGGTCTATTACTTGCGCGACCACCTCTTCGTGCAAGGTAAGATCCCCGGCGCAGTTACTCCTGAGGCCATGGGTGAATACCAACGCTGCTATTGCAGCCTTCAGTCCATCCATGCGGTGTGTGAGGACTATCGCGCAGGCGCTTCGATCGACCTTGATATGGATCGCGCGGACGACACGGCTGGACACAAGATTGCGTGTCCCGTTCACGCGCTTTGGGGCGCGAAAGGAACTGTCGGTGAACTCTGGAATGTCATCGATACGTGGAAGGTGAAAGCATCCGGATCTGTGACCGGTCGTGCTCTTCCATGTGGGCACCTCCTGCCGGAGGAGCAACCGGATCAAGTCTTGTCCGAGTTTCGAAGCTTCTTTGTTTAGCACGGTGCTCTTTGGGCAGTGACTCCATGAGTGTTCCTGCCGAAGTCCCTGGTTAAGAACGACCCAAGAATTAGGGATGGCACCAATGAGGCAGTTTAGAGACTCCCGCCGCCCGATTTCGGATACGCGATGCCGTATGCGTTCGGCACCGGAAAGGCGTAGGTCATGCGTCGAAGAGTCATCTTAGTCAGCATTTTCACCGTGATAGCCACTGCGACGGGACTGGCTCAAGCTTCTAACCAAGACCCCGCAATTGGCGAGTTGCAGAAACAGCTAGACGAGATGCGCTCGCAGATGATCAAAATGCAGAATCGAATCACAGAGTTGCAGGCGGCCAGAGGGACCTCGGCAACGACCTCCGTTACTGATCCAGTCCTGCCTGAGAGCGAGACTCCTCCCGCACAGGCTCTTCGGTCACAGCCCGAGACCTCCCAGAGCCCCGGAGAGCCAACATCGTTTCAATACAGGGGCCTTAGTTTGATCCCTGGCGGTTTTCTGGAATCAACACTTCTGTTCCGTACTCGCAATGAAAACGCTGATATTTCGAACAGCTTTTCAGCGATTCCGCTGAACGGATCGTCGAATGCAATGCTGAGCGAGTTCCGGGGGAGCGTGCGCAACTCACAGCTCTCGCTACTGATACAGGGCACTACAAGCACAAGCCTGAAAGGATATGTCGAAGCCGATTTTCTCGGGGCAGCCCCAACTGCCAACTATGTTCAGTCCAGCTCCTGGACTCCCCGCCTGAGGCAACTTTTTGTCCAGTTCGACAGGCCATCAGGCTGGACTTTCACCGCTGGTCAAATGTGGTCCCTTCTTACAACTAATGAGAACGGTATTTCAACCTTCGACGTACTAAGACCGGTTGATGAGGATGGCCAATATGTAGTTGGTTTCACCTGGACGCGCGAAAAAGCAGTTCGCCTGACCAAGAATTTCAATAACACGGTGTGGACAGCTGTTGCGCTAGAAGATCCAGAAACTACTTATTCGGCAGCCTACGTGCCTCCGAATGTCATGGGACTGAATACAAGCCAGAACGCTGGAACTGGCGTTAACCTGCTACCCTATCTCGCCAATTACAGCAGCGGTCAATCTACCACCTTAGCTCCAGACCTTTTGGCGAAGGTCGCCTTTGATCCTGGATGGGGACACTTCGAAATCAAAACCTTGGGCCGTTTCTTCCGTGATCGAATCGCATCAGCCGCAACAACACCTGGCCATACAAACATCAGCGGGGGTTATGGTGTTGGTTTCGGTGCGCTAATGCCGTTTGTGAACAAGAAATTGCAAGTGTCGCTGGAAGGGCTTCTTGGGCAAGGCATCGGACGATACGGCTCTTCGGGGCTACCTGATGCCACTCTGAATCCGACAACCGGAGAGCTGCGCCCATTAAGAGAAGTCAGGATCATGGGAGGTTTTGTATATCACCGCGGCAGCCGTCTTGATTTGTACGCATACGGCGGGGATGAGTACACGGGCCGGTATGCATTTGTCTCTCCCACTGGGACGGCTGCAGGTTACGGTTCTCCTCTGGTTAGTTATACAAGTTGCACAAATGAAGTAGCTCTGAATACCTGTGACGGAGCGAATCGCAACATTTATGAAGCGACTATGGGTTACTGGTATCGCATCCATCAGGGCGAGCACGGCAGGATTGAACATGGAAACCAGGTGGTATTCATACATCGCAACTTATGGAGCGGTATAGGAGCAGCGCCGCAGGGTAGCGACGTCGTGGTCTACTCTACACTCCGCTTCTATTTGCCTTAGCTTTGCTAAGTGCGTACGTGTCGGTCGTGTGCTGACATTTGCATTTCAAGGCGCCTACCAACATCGACATGCGCCACGGCATACGGTGTGATCGGCCAGAACGATGACGAAGTTTTCCACAATGCTTCTGTCAACTGGTGTAACAGAGGGCAAGAGAATGGCGAGCGCAAATGCAGGTATTGGAATTGAATATTCCGAAATGTTGAGCGGACAAGTCGCAGATGAAGCATTTGGGCACATTTTGTCCAGCGGCCCTGCCGTCTCTCTACAGGTGAGCTACCGGCTTCTGGGTAATGCGGCCGACACAGAAGATGCCGTTCAGGATGCTCTTCTTGCAGCCTATATACAGCTGGATCAATTTCAGGGGGCAATCAAAGATGTCTACTTGGCTCGGAGCCATCGTGCATAACTCCGCCCGAATGCAGCTGCGCAGGAAGCTGCGCCACGTTCATCTTTCTCTCGACGAACCGATCGGAGAGGCAGACGAACACTCTATTTCGGACCGATTGGCGGACCGCCGACCCAGCCCGGAGGACGAGTATCGAAGTACCGAGCTAGGCAGGCGCTTAGCTCACTTTCAAAGTCGGCGCAATCGGCACGTGCACGCAAGAAGCTCAGACAGTTGATGCGGCGAGCGAAGGCGCACTCGATGGGTGGTCAAGATGGAGCGTTGTCGGAGCTCCGCGTCATTACATCACCGGCTCAGTCACTTCTGAAGTTCATCGCTGCCGAAAAGGCAGCTTGAACAAAAACGTATGTTCGAACGAGGGCACCAGCTGGCGCCCACAGGAGGTCTTTACACATGAAGCACAAAAAGGTTCCCGTACTAAAACATAAGCTGATACTTGGCGTGATCAGTGCAATGCTGGGTGCTTTGCTGCAAGGTTGCTCAGCAGGCAAACCTCCTTCCCGCGAGGAAACCGCCGTGGCCAATGCGGCTAAGGATGTCGTCATTCCATTGGAGGCTGGAAGGAAGAAGAATCCGCTACCCGAAACTGACGAGGCCGTGAGCCAGGGCCAGCAAGTGTTTGTTGAATCTTGCGCCATTTGTCACGGCGGGGATGGGCGCGGGGAAACTTCCATCGGACGCCACATGGACCCGCCCGCCGCGGACCTGAACTCATCCCACGTGCAGCACTGGAGCGACGGGGAACTGTTTTGGATCGTACAGAACGGAGTTCGCCTTACAGGCATGCCTTCCTGGAAGTCGAGCATCTCCGATGACGACACCTGGAAGCTTACACGTTTCATCCACAGCCTTCCCCGCCTCGGCGCTGCCTCAGCTTCCACAACGGTCCAGCCGCAGACACAAGCCGCCACGTCCACACAGGACAAGTACACCCTCAAAGTGCCGAATGGCCTGGCGTTCTCTGAGTTCAGAGGATACGAAGACTGGCAGACTGTCTCCATCAGTCACAACGGAGATAAGATGGCTCTCATCCTTGCAAATCCCGTGATGATCAACGCCTACCGGGCCGGCGCACCCGGCAACGGCAAGCCTTTCCCCGACGGCTCCAAGATGGCGAAGGTCCATTGGAACCTGAAAAAAATGGAAACATTCCCCGCCGCGACGGTGCCGGACACCCAGCATGATGTCGACCTTATGGTGAAGGATAGCAAGAGGTTCCAGGACAGCGGCGGATGGGGATATGGCGTCTTCGAGTACGACGCCGCGTCTGGCAAGTTCAGGCCCGGCAACTCAGCTGACAAGCCGCCGCAGGTGAACGACGCCAAGTGCGGCTTTGCGTGCCACACAATAGTGAAGACCAGAGATTACGTTTTCACGGATTACGGGCACAGGTGAAGCGGGGACGAGGTTGCTTCGAGGGCCGGTGAGCCTGCTACGCTTCTTCCGGCTCTCTTCCGGCCACAGCTTGAATTTTGGAACCTTGATCAGGAGAAGAACCTCGGTACCGTTTGCCGCGAACCTCGAAGTCATACCAGTAGAATCTAAAGTCTTTCTTTCGAAATAGTTCCACGAGTTTCCTCCATTGCAGCCCGCACGGAGGCGCTCGTGTGCTCCTTCAGAATGACGGAGAATAGGAAGATGTTAGCTTATTCGGCTTTTCTTGTGCTAATCGTGAAATGTGCCAGGAGCAATCACTCGCATTGTCAATCAGCGCAATGGGGATGGTGCGAGAGTTACGAAAACTGGCAGCGACGGGGGAAAAGGCCCCGGGCCCCACACAGGACCATCCCGCACATTACCGGATCGTGACTTTGGTCATCTGATGCCGCGTTCGCAGGCTCGATACCATTGACTCATCCATGAAGCTCAATTTGGACCGCATCATCAGCATTGCAACGCTAATTGCGGCACTTACGGCCATTGTGCTGGTTCTGAGGAAGCCTGCGCCGGTGGCATCGCGGAAGGCTCCGGCCGTCGTTGTCCAGCAGCCGCCAGCGACGGATCACACCTCGGCACAGCCGCAACAGACACAGCAATCCGCGCCGGCTTCCGGAGTTTCCGACGCTGCCGCTCCCACGGTGGCAACTCCCGCTCGATCGACAGCGCCGGCCGCCACCGGTTCCAGATCCAATTCCGACTCCAGCTCTAACGCGCAGGGCGATGCAATCAGTTCCGCCCTCGCTCAGATGCTGGGCGGGGCTGCGGGCTCCGCGGCTCTCTCTCCCGACTCCAACGTCGGCAGTGGAATGCCCGTGATCAAAGACCAGCAGGTCACAATGGACGGCGATATCGTTCACGGCAAGTTCCTCACCGAAATTGACGGCAAAGACGTGTGGGTGACCATCTCCGGCCATATGGGTGAAAAAGACGGATACGCCACCTTCGATCCCACCGAGTTTAAAGTTGGCGATGTGAGCGTCCCCGTCTCGGTAGTGAATCCGGCGCTGCAGAGAAAGCTGGCCGAAGAACGTGACCGGCTGAAGGCTCCGGGCAACAGCGTGCAATAGCGAACCCCTCAGAGAGTGTCAGAGAGGCGATTTTTCGACAACAAGAATTCAATCTTGGTCTCTTAAGAGCCGTCGCTAAAGTTTAGAGGAACTTCCATGTCACCATGTTTGCTTGATCCCATGCGCGCAGTCCTTGCCTTCCTTCTGTTATCGTCCCTCGTCGCACCCGGACAGGAATTCAAGCCTCTGATCATTTCATCCTCCTCCTCCGCTTCCGGCCCCGACTTCACCTCCTTCGAGTTTGAGCGGTTGGTTTTTGGGCGCGAAGGTCCCGACTACACCCGTCTCGAGGGCGAACCCTCACAGGGCCACCGCCAGATGGCCATCGCGCACGTTTACAACACCGAGTCCGTCGGGAGCGTCCGCTTCCGCCTGCTCGACGAACAGGGCAAGGAACTCCAGCCGCTGACTGCCGTCCGCATCAACAACTCGTCCCAGGACACCGAATTCATGCTCGCGGTGGACGTACCGGCGCACTCATTCCGCGTGGCGATGGAAGCCGAACAGCTCCAGGGCAGCCGCTCCCAGCGCGTGTTCAAGCAGCTCTTCCGGCCCAAGAAGGGACCGCCGCCTCTGGTGCGGTACCCCGAAGGTCTCGCCTCCGACCTGCTCGCCCGGCTGCAACAACTCACTAGCAACTCCGAGAATGAGACGCAAAAGCGTCTCGAACAACAGCGCGCCGCGCATCCCGACGGCACCGTCACCCTGCCGCACGCCCGCATCCGCCAGGCCGAATACGCGCCGCTGCTCTCCGGGCACGGCAATCCCCTCGGCGTCTGCGTGCGCTACACCATCACTTTTTCCGAAGACGGCTACTACCAGGCCTCACCCTACGTCTCCCCGGTGTTTCCCAACTTCGACTGGCGCGGCGCCGTGGACCTGCGCCTGCTCGATGCACGGCTCGAGCCCGCCCCGCCCGCCGATCCCAGCGGCCAGGCAGCTCTAGCCCTGCAGTACGGCGGCCCGGTGCCGTACAAGGGCAACGTGGACTACCAGTTCACCGCGGACTTCATTCCCAGCTACGTCATCCGCAACGACTCACGGACTAAATTCTGCCTCTACGAACAGTTGACCGGCAGCCAGCCGCTGCAGATCTCGCGCTGGCAGGCCATCAAGGCCAGCGCCGAGCCGCTGCCCTACAGCGTGATCATTTTCGACTTCGGCTTCTCCGCCAGGACCGGCGACCTGCCGCCCGTAGGCGTTTTCCACCAAAACTTCATCAAGGAAGGCGCCCAACCCTGCGGCCCCACCCCCAAGCGGAATTTCTAACTGTAGATCACCCGCGTCTCGCCGATCGTGCTTCTGCTTCCGCGTCCCTTGGGCTCGAATCTTCGCCGGATGTCCTACCCGATACTCGATTCCCAACTCTTCTGGCAATTCCAGGAACCACTGCATCGCTCCCGTAGCTTCGATGCCCACGACCACTGGACCTTCTAAGCCCGCGTAAAACTCGCGTACGGTATTCCCTTCATAGGAAAGTGTCTTTTCGGTGACTCGCCGCTTTCCATGTCCATCATGGCTATGGTTTGTTGTCTGGCGTGCAGATCACAGCCTACAATTTTCATTTCGGCCTCCTTCGTCCCGAGCCTTGTTGGTTGGATACCGCAAAGTCTACTCGGTTCGTTGCGAGGCCGACTGTCGTTATGACATCAGTTAGAACTGGATAAAGTGCGGCAGAGGAGGAAGCATGCGCAAGTGGCTGGTTCCGTGCGTTTTAATGGTGCCGATTTGCACGACCGCGCAAACTCACATCGACAATGTTCCTCTTCCACGACACCTTGAATCGTTAATGGATCAGCGCTTCGAGTCGACAAATTGTCCCGGTCTCTCACTTGCTGTTTCTGTTCACAATCAGATTGTGTTTTCCAAGGCGCTGGGAAAGGCTGATATTGAACAAGACGTGCCTCTGACAACAGCAAGCGTTCAACGGCTCGCCTCCCTGTCAAAACCCATAACGGGGACGATCATTATGGGATTGGTCGAGGAGGGCAAGCTTTCACTGGACGTCTCCCCCCGTCAGTATTTACCCGAACTTCCTGACTTCTATCAAAGTGTGACGATGCGAGAGTTGCTCGATCATCAATCCGGGGTCAAAGGGTATGCGGATGAGGAGGCCGTCTTGTAGCAGCGCAGGAATGCTCTCAAGCCCGAGCGTGTGCCGTGCCCGTTATCTGGTTGCGAGTGTACTTACGAGATGTACGGCTCCAGGCCCGCGACCCTTGCGGACCACGTAGCGATTCTCCAAAACCGGGTCAAACGCGAACATCCCGATCACACCAGCGAGGTGCTAGCCGTGACTGAATTTCGAAAAGTTTCGAGGTGAACATGTGAACAATGTGCTGGCGAATCGTCGCTGAACTCGGACACCTGTTGTTACATCACACCTTTACTTATTGACCTTCCCATCAGCACCTGAACCCGTACAGAAACCAACGACGACCGAAGAGTGTGCGTTGATCAAGACCGGCCTGCGGCCCTTGGTCTGCCTTCGCAACGCCGCCGTGGATCTTTGCGGTGTGACTGGGGTCACTGAATTCGTCGCACGGCTGAGCTAAATAGTACATGTCGTTCGCCGAAGAGCCTTTCTCTTCGCCTAATGCCGGCCCTCCGCTGAATCGACCAGGAGTCTCGTCATGGCATCTCCATTCGTCGCCGTTGAGTCAACCATTCCCAAGGCGGAAGAAAAGTGGATCCGGCAGTCTTGCGGATTCTACGCATGCCCCGCATGCAAGGGGGATCTGGAACCGGTCCACGACGGGCTTTCTTGCCGTGTCTGTGCAAGGACCTACCCCATCCTGAACGGGATTCCCGACTTTGTCCTGGGCAACCTCGAAGAGAGCAGGAACCGATCCCTACGCGTCGTCGGAAATTGGGACTCTCGCCCTCTGTTTAGCTTTATGGCATCCGTCTACGAATCCTGGGTGTATCCGGCGGTGTGCAACCTGTATGGCGGATGGCACAGCACGTCCTTAAAACAGCTGGCACACGACCTTTCCGACATTGTGGGATCGCGTGACGGGGTCATTCTGGACGCGGCCTGCGGCCCGGGAACCTACGGGCGCCGCATTGCTTCTGAGTCAAGGACCGTTCTCGGCATTGATATCTGCATGAGCATGATGCGACGGGGCGCCCATTACGTCGAAAAAGGAAATATTCCCAACGTTCACTTCGCCCGCGCTACGGTAGAGGCGCTGCCGTTTCGAACCGGCCTGTTCGACGCTGCCATCTGTGCCGGATCTCTGAACCACTTTTCGGACGTGCTCCTCGTTTTGCGCGAGATCAACCGTACCATGAAAGTCGGAGCGCCGCTGGCGGTGATGTGCTTTGCCCTCATCCACTCGGGCCTCATCAAATTCAAATCGATACGCGACCGCGCGGAGAAAGGCGGCGGTCACATCTACAGCGTCGCTCATCTCGAGCGCTGTGTGGCCGAAGCAGGTTTTGAGGACTTTTACCCGCACGAATACGGCTCTGTCCTGGTATTCAGTGCCCGCAAAAGCGCGGCAAGAAAGCCAGTCTAGCAGTAGCTGCCAGGACGAAAGTGGATGCTTGCCTGTTCCAACGCCTCGAAAGACGATTAGCAGAGCCAATCCATTCATTGGATGAAGCTCTGGAAGTACTCGGCTAGTCGGAAGCGATCGTCAATTGGCAATCGCGGTAGGGATACCGCTTACACGGTACCCACCGGGAGGCCGGGGCGGTCACCCGTCCCCGGCTCCCACAGAACGTAGCGTGCAGATTTTCCGCACTACGCTCTTCAGAGGTTGATTCACAGCGTAACCAGAGCTTGCAGCTTCCCGTAAGGGAGATGCAGCTGGGGTCGCAACAAAGGGAACCGCTCCTTGATCTGCTGGAATTTGACTGACACTTTTGAAAACAATTGGCTCACCAGGCCGAGCGCGTATGGACTGTCAGTTTTGGCAGTTGAACGCGCCGCTTGCGGCTTTTAAGCTCTTTATTGTCCGAAACCAGCCGATGGAGGTAATCCATGCCAGCAAAGGACCCGAAAGAGGTCTTTCTTATGCTCCTTAGCCATGTCAGACAAGGCACGGAGAGGGGTGCGAAACTCTATGAAGAGATCGGGGAGATAGCCAAGGATCCCGAGGTCAAAGAGGCCATTGAAGCACGGGCTTTCATAACAAAGGGCGTTCTCGCAAGATTGGATGAGTGCTTCAGGATCCTCGGCGAGAAGCCAGTGCAACTGAGTGGGGAGCTTCGGGAAACGTTCATCGAGGACTTCCGCAAGGAATTCAACGAAATTCAATCACCTGTCGCCCGACGTTTGTACGTTTTGGCAAAGCTCATTCGGCTCACCCATATGCGCATCGGAGAGTATGTCGCGCTTACAGCGGCTGCTGACCTTGCAGGTCACCACGGCGTAGCCGTCCTGCTTGAAACTTGTCTCGCCGACAAGCTCGCCTTTGTCGAACGCAATCGCCGACTCATTCGGCGCATTGCGGAAGCGAGAGTTGCCGAGCGTCTCGCTGCATAGGCACGAAGAGCACCAACCCGAGCCATCTCCGTTGATCCGTCCGTGGGCGAATCGGTGCAGATGGCTTTTGTATTTTGCCGAATTTCGAGTCGGCGATCTCCCGAACCTCACTGTTGGTGATCGCGGTAGGGATACCACTGACGTGGTACCCCCCGCAGTCGGGTAGGACGGAGGCGCGGAGCGGGCTTCGAATGATGCCGACGTTTCCATCGTCCCCCCTAAAATTCCGTTCGGTGGGTTTTCCCCAGTACGGCCCACATGGACGCCCAATTGTCGCGTCCAGCTGGTTTGCCTCCCTCCTTCGTGCTCGCCGCTTCCAAACCTGTGTATCCCCGCTCTGTGTCGGGGCAGTTGTGCGCTCGCGCACCGCCATTTGAGCAGTCTGCACTGCTCTACCCCAGGGGTCCTCGCTCCGGTCCGGGTTATTCTGTCCCGGCCCATCAGCACTTACTCGACCCCAGCCGCCCCACTCGCGGGCACATCCCCGACTTCACCGACTCGCGGCTTATACGACATGCCTTCGCTGTGCCTATTCGCATAGGTCTAGGCGACCCACGAATGGTTCTGAGCTTTCACTGATGCTCTTTCGCAACATGTCGTCCTCTGAGACCACGGGGAACTTTTCGGATGCCCTTACCCAGTACTTCACCGAAAACACTGGCCTTCAACTTGGGATAAAAGTCTCGGCATTCCCTTCATCCTCACACTTCGATTCTGGTGAGGTGTGCGTTTTCGAGGCTTGACTATGGTTCGCTCACGCTACGACCTGTTGCTTTGCTTGCCCTCCTGTCGGAGCTGGCCAGACTTGCATCCAGCCAACGAGGACGTTTACAACCGGGCTTCCAACGGTTTGGTCACCCACGCCGTTGCCGGATATCACTACAGTGCCAACTGGGCAACCTGCACTGACGGGACTTTCACCCGCTAGACCATCAATTTAGCTTCACTGCACTATCCCGGCGCACTAACATCGCCATTTCACTCAAAATGGGTGGAGGACCGTCGCAAGCGGTTACTCGGCCTGTGGCACGCCAAGGGCCTGAAAGTCTTCTTCGCTGTGGACCCAGCCTTCTTGGCCGGCGATTCCTACCTTCAGCCACACGTCACCATTCACCTTGAGGTTGATGGATCTGCCATCCTGCGATACCCAGTCAAACTGCAGACGGGCTTCAAGATAATCGACTTTGGTGTCTGGCTGAAGGACAATGTGCTTGGGCGTCGCGCGATCATCAGCCTCTGGAAACAGCCGCACAAAGGTTGGTTCGCTTTCGCGGTGCGCCTCGACCTCGACGGGATAAGAACAACGGTCGGTCCGTCCCAGTGAGGTCATTTCCATACAGCGGAGGCCGGGCTCGAGGCTGCCCGTGATCCAGTTAATCCGCACCGGATACACTACGTAGAAGTTCCCCGTCCATATCTTGAACTTCAAAATGTCGTCCATCGTCATCATCGTGACTCCGGGCGGCACAACTGGCTTTGGGCGGGTTGTGTCGGTATCGACCCCGAGATACTCTCCTTCCACCCAAATCGGCGGTCCAAAGGATTGAAACAAACTTTCATCCACGCCATATTTTTCCCGCCCA
>Ga0187783_10001165_pt1 | contig 19419 bp, 24 predicted proteins | sample 1015_SJ02_MP02_2_FD_132471 | JGI IMG/M metagenome (GOLD analysis project Ga0187783, IMG submission 132471) | Tropical peat soil microbial communities from peatlands in Department of Meta, Colombia - 1015_SJ02_MP02_20_MG | ecosystem: Environmental > Terrestrial > Soil > Wetlands > Peat | place...
GGCCACCTCGTGCAACATAGGAGTGAAGAGAAAGAAGTTGTCGCGGTTGATCAGAGTGATGTCGATGTTTGGGTCGCGAGCGAGAGTCTCGTCTAGGTGCATCGCCGCGTGCAAGCCGGCGAAACCCCCACCGAGGATGAGAATCCGCGTCTTTGGATCCACGCTCATGAAAAGTCCTCACTTCCTGGACACGCAATAGATTCTTCATAAATCTGCCAGTTGTAACCGACCTCGATTACCCCGGCTGAATTGGTTAATTTGGGCATTCTCAACCTAGTTCACACATCTGTAAGAAATTGGCTCAACAAATTCAGATTCATCGTTCAACTCGCTCATACCCCTCTCGCGCCGTGGCCGGTAGATGCCGAGCCTCTTCATTTTGGAAACTAATGTTGTACGCTTCAGTCCCAGACGGGCAGCAGCTCCCTGAGGTCCTCCAATCATTCCTCCTGCCGCTTTCAACGTCTGCAAAATCACCGCTGCTTCGTGATCGCGGAGTGTGCCCCGCGTGGCAATCGACGTGATCGTGTTCGTCCCGCAAGGCGGCAGGGGATTGGGAAGTACGCCGTCATCCGACCGGATTACAGCCCGTTCAATGAGGTTCTGAAGTTCGCGGACATTGCCGGGCCACGGATATGCGATGAACGCATTCATAGTTGTCGGGGATATCTCTTTAATACGCTTCCCCATACGTCGTCCAAATAATTCGACGAAATGTAGGACCAACTTGCGTATGTCCTCTCGCCGCTCTCGGAGGGGGGGGACCAGGACGGGAAAGACGTTCAGCCGGTAGTAAAGGTCGCTGCGGAATTCATTTCGAGCTACCATTTGGGCCAGATTGCAATGAGTAGCCGTCACCAGGCGCACGTTGATCTGATGGGTGCGGCCGCTCCCTAGGCGCTCGAACTCTTGTTCCTGCAAAATGCGCAGAAGTTTCGGCTGCAGGGCCAGCGGCAAGTCTCCAATTTCGTCGAGGAAAAGAGTACCGGTATCCGCCATTTCGAACCGCCCAATCTTTTGTGAGACGGCTCCGGTAAAAGCACCTTTTTCGTGCCCGAACAACTCACTCTCCAAGAGATCGAAGGGAATGGCAGCACAGTTAAGCTTTACGAATGGGCGTTCGCAACGCGGGCTGAGATTGTGAATGGCACGAGCGATCAGCTCTTTGCCAGTTCCGGTTTCTCCCATAACCAGTACGGTGGACTCCGTCGGTGCGACGCGTTCCACCTCTGCAAGCACAGACTCCAGCGCACGGCTACTGCCTACGATTTGGTCGAAACGGCGGTTTGTTTTATCTTGTTCGCCGGACCGAAGTCTCTCGAGCAGGCCCACGAATACCTCCCAGTTAAGCGTGTCCCAGTTGGGTCACTCCTCGCTTTCCAACGCCACTCGAACGCCCTCAAGTAACGTTTCGCCATCAAAAGGCTTCGCGAGGAATTTCACCGCGCCGCTTCGCATTGCTCGCAGTCGCATCTTCTCATCGCCATGTGCGGTGATGAAGATCGTTGGAATCGGACAGTGATCAGAGTTCAGCTTAGATTGCAGGTCTAATCCTGACATCCCCGGCATTCGGATATCGGCGATCAGACAGCCGGTGGTCTGTTGCTGGCCAGAGCTCAAGAAATCCTCGGCGGAGGCAAATGATTGCACTCGAAAACCCGCCGCCTTCAGCAAACGTTGCACGGCGCTCCGATACGAGTCGTCGTCCTCGACGACGGCAACCATCTTTTCTTCGCTCTCGGTACCCATAGGTACACAATCGATCTGGAGTCGCCGGAACGCAATTATGGATTGTGATAGGTAAAGTGATAGGTATTTATAAGGTGTCCGAGCAGGTGCGCAACAGCGCTGAGGAGTTCGGCTAGTTGGTTATCGGAAGTTTAAGCCTTTCTGCCATTCTCCCCAATTCAGCGGGAGAATTAGCCCCCATTTTGCGCATGACTTGGCCGCGATGGACCGTGGCCGTGATTTCGCTGGTGCCAATAGTTGACGCGATCTGCTTTGTGAGTCTGCCAGAAACCATGAGACGCATTACCTCTCGCTCCCGCCCAGTCAGCTTTTCGTAGCGCTCCTTCAACTGCGAAATCTCGTTTTGTTGCTGTTGCGCTTCTGCACTGCTCTTCAACGCCTGGTGAATCGCATCGATCAGATCCTGATCGCGGAAAGGTTTTGTCAGGAATTCCACTGCACCCGACTTCATCGCTTTGACAGTCATAGGAATGTCTCCATGGCTGGTGATGAAAACAATGGGAATGTAAGCTCCCGTCTCGTTCAGTTTCTGCTGCACTTCTAAGCCGCTCATTCCAGGAAGTCGCACATCGAGCACGAGGCAGCTGGGCCCCTCCGGCAGTTTGTGCTGCAGGAATTCCTGTGGTGTCGCAAACGACTCAGTATGCAACCCAACCGTCTTCAACAGGCGCTGCATGGCGGCACGCATGCGGCCGTCATCATCGACAATGAAAACCGTGGAAGTATCGGGGGACGTCATGCAAGTATAGTCATTCTACTGCAAGACCTAAATGCCTTTACCGGACTCGAAAGACAGCCGCTGGGCAACGTGACGCTTTGTTACCATTGTGGTTAGCGACTGCACTCGTATCGCGGTTTTTTCTCCGGGGCTTTCGCCATTACTTTTCTAAGTCTCATTCGAGCTCTCGCCAGCCCCGCCTTTACTGTTCCCGACGGTACTCCCATGAGATATGCCGCTTCGCGAATGCTCAAGCCACGGACGTCGCGCAATTCGAAGGTCCTCCGCAAAATCGGCGATAGTCGCGAGATTGCATCGGCCAGCATCTCAGCGATTTCCCGGTTGCGATATTCCGCCTCAGGTCCGGGACGCGGGTCGGGCACCACGTCCGCCAACCGGAAATCCTGCTGTCCTCTGCTTTCGTCCACAGGCAATTGTACGGAGGCCGAACGTTTGCGTAGTTCATCCGGGAGGAATTGATTACGATTGCCGTGACCCAGGTAGACATCTTCGCTTGACCTTTGAATTGGTCTACGTGTGCTAAAGCTGACAGCAGAGCATCCTGTACGGCATCCTCTGCATCAGCTACGTTGCCCAAGTGACTTCGTGCAATTCGACAAAAGCGAATGATGAGTGATCACGTTTGTCAGCTCATCAAACTTTCTCTGATAGCCGTCGATGGAATCGGTTCCAGGTTCACTCGCAGAGCTGTTGCCATAGTTGAACTCCGGTGCATTGAATGCATGTAGAATTCCATTTAGCCGCGCAAACGCTGATTGCCAGCTACTGGCTCGAACTTTGGCGGTTCCGTGCGACTTCTAATGGCCTTGGAAACCTTTGAAGAAATGGATCTTGTCGGATCTGTTTAATCTGATTTGCATTTTCAAAGGAGTCCAGCGCCTTGATCGTGTGAAAGGAATGCCGGTGATCAAACGGCAGGATATAAAAAGGTCCGTCAAAGGGTCAGGACCCCAGAGTAGCATCCTCCCGGCCTGTGCGGTTGTGCGGGAAGTTGGTTATCGCCTGTCGCTTTGAAGAAGCATCAGCCGCAGACCTCGTCAAGTCAATGCAGGCCGCAGCACGGTCAAGTGCGGGAAAGGGCGAACCGGAGGCAACAACAAGATTCGGTCACGCGGCTATTGTGGCTCTCGTGGGCAGAGTCAAGTGAAATGTCGCCCCCTGACCGGAATTAGGAGAGGCCCAAATGCGGCCGCCATGAGCCTCCACAATGGAACGGGTAATGGCCAGTCCTAAACCGGTGCCTTGAGGCTTCGTCGTGAAGAATGGGTCGAAGATTTGCTCGGTATTCTTAGCTGGCAGCCCCATGCCCGTGTCGGTGACCGAGATCAATATTTGGCCACCATCGGCCTCTGACTTGATGGCGAGTTCTCCGCTCGTACCCTGCATCGCCTCAATACTGTTGAGCATTAGATTCATCAAAACCTGTTGCAACTGAACTCGATCGGCCATTACTTTCGGCAGTTTTTGAGTGAAATCCCTGCGAATTGTAATCGACTTCCGATTCGCCTCGTTCTGCATCATCGCCACTATCTCTCCGATGACTTCGTTGACGTCGACTTCGTCCAGTTGTGACGAACCTTTCTGATATAGCATACGAACGCGGTCGATGATATCGGCGGCACGTCTGGCGTCTTTGACCATTTCTAGCGCAGCTTCTCGGGCCTCCAGAATATCTGGCTGTGCGCGATCTAGTAATCGGAAGCAGGCTTCGGCATTTGTTACTGCCGCTCCAATCGGTTGCTTGATCTCGTGAGCCAACGAGGCGGTCAGTTCGCCCATCGTGCTGACTCGGTTCATGCGTGCAAGCTCCGCTTGCGCGCGATGTAATCTTTCGCGTTCTTCCTCGGCCCGCCTACTCTCGGTTACATCTACCACGACACCGACGAATTGCAGCAATTCTCCTGTTGAAGCCAGGACAGGCTGCCCCACAGCATGCAGGAACTTAATCGGCGAACGTGGAATGAAAATTCGAAATTCGACATCGTAATCAGACTTTTCGGCAATTGCTCGGTCGCTCGTCGCTTGCAGCCGGGGTCGGTCTTCGGGGTGAATACGCTCCAAAAATTGTTCCCAAGTGGGCACACCGTGTTGTGGATCAAAGCCGTATATCCGATACCATTCCTCAGACAGATACAGCGCTTTCCTTCCGGGCACTTCCCAAGCAAAAGTCCCAATGCGCGCCAGTCTCTCCGCCTGCGCGAGGTAGCTATGAGTTCGGCGCAGGGACTCCTGGGCCCGCTTTGGCTCGGTGATATCGCGGATAAATGCGGTGAAAAAGCGGCGCCCGTCACTGACCAATTCTCCCAGGGAAATCGATATGGGGAACTCTTGTCCATCCCGGCGAAGGCCAACCAGTTCTATGCCCCGCCAGTTGAGACGTCGCTCGCCGGTGGACGAATAGCGCCGTAACCCTTCCTCATACGCAGACCGGAGGAATTCCGGCATCAGTAATGTCAAGGGTTTTCCGATCAAATCGTTCGGCGCATGACCAAATATCCTCATCGTAGAGGGATTAGCAAATGTGATTGTCCCGCTTTCATCTGCACTGATCACGGCATCACTTGCAGTCTCGATTAAGAGGCGATATCGCGCCTCGCTCTGTTGCAACTCGATCTGTGCCTGCTTCTTGGCGTCGATTTCTTCGAAGGCGACGAGAGTCCGCAATGACGGTTGTCTGTCTCGTGTTCCTAATACCGCCAACGCCTTCTTCATCAAAAACCAGCGGTACTGCCCATCCGCACGATGTACTCGCGCCTCGGTTTCGAAGGACCTGCCAGCCGACAAAGCTATGTTCCATTCCTCAACAAATTTGGCAAGGTCGTCCGGGTGAATGATCGACCGCCAACCCGAATCATTCAGCTTTTGTGGTGAGTAGCCGGTATATTCCTGCCAGGCGCGATTCACAAACTCAACGGTGCCGTCGGCCAGTGCGCATACAACCAGAGCCGGAATTGTTTCGATGACGTTCCGCAGTTCGATCGATTCGCTATGGGCTGACACCGTATTTTTCATCGGTATGGGCAACAGATTCTGCCGTAGCCAGTCTTAAGCATCATGCAGGTTCGGGTTCGATGCTCAGAACTGCGCAGTCAGGAAGGTTGCCCGAACGAAGATACAAGCACAGGTATGATACCCCGACCTTCATGCGACTTCTTGAGTGTGGTGCGCGCATGTTTGCTTGGCGTCGCAGTAAGGATTTTGCTTGAGCGTGTCACCCCACACCGCAAGAGGGTGTGTCGCAAATCCGCTGGCCAACAGAAGGTGACCGGAAACAGTATTCACATCGTACATACAAACCATCACACAGGGATATTGATGTACGAGCGCTGTCACTCTAGTTTCAAGTTCAATGACCTCGCAGGCACCTTTTCCGGGCAACGGATCGCTGCCCATTCCTAAAATGCCCAGATATCGGATCGCGGTTGCTCCACTGCGGGTTGCAGTTTCAAACAGAGCTTCGATATTGGTAAGGGTTGCAGATGCCGACGACTCCCGGCGCAAAACGACAAACCGCCTTTCCTCAAGCGCACAGTCGAAGTTACGAGCAGTCTTGTGCAGAGTTCTCAGAACCCGCTCATTCGCTTCGTCGTGCCCGAAAAGAACGCAATACTCGGATTCACTGTTAATCCCGAGTTGGAGAAAACGAACTCCAGATTCAAATTCCTCGTCGGTTTTCCAAAAATGGATGAGATGGCTGCCCAAGGGTACGTCGTCTTCGGTAATGCCTAGCGCGATCGTGCTCTCACTCATGCGGGTTCCTCACCGTCATTTTACATCGTGCCACCCATGGGATGTCTCGGGAAACGCCGTAGTCGAAATTAGGACACACCAAAAACACAGAGAAATGTGACCCTCTGGGAATGGCTGGGTGCGCAAACTGCAGTACTTTCCCCCCGAAGTGTCTAGCTTTCGACGTTGCGTCTTAAGGGCGTCGCCACGCCATGCCAGGCGAATGAATTCTCCCGTAGTGTATCTCTCTAATGCCCTATCTCCAGGTCACATGTGAGTGATTGCGCAGCTTCTGAGTTTGGCAATTGCGGTGCTTCAGTGTTTCCAGATTCGGTGGTTAACAGGCCGCGGGTTCTGCTTCCTTGCAAGGCCAAAGCCACGGACCACAGAAGGCGCTGGCAAGCTAACTCATCGCCAGTTCATCGACGATCAACAATGAGGAGACTTATGAACAGCAGCAGCTTAGTGAAGTTCGCAGCAGCAACGGCGGTAACAGTTCTGGGCGCCATTATTCTTTCGGCGCAAAGCGGCAAGATTGTGGCGACTGGTACATTCCACGGCGCGGCTCACAGCACCTCTGGCCGGGCGACCGTCTATGCGGAAGACAACGGCGCGACAACCTTGCGGTTGACACACTTCAAGACCTCGAACGGTCCCAACTTGCATGTGTTGCTGATTGCAGCAACGGATGCCCAGGACAATGATGACTTTCTCAAGAAAAACATTGAGCGAATCGATCTCGGCGAGCTTAAGGCCAACGAGGGCGACCAGAACTACACGGTACCTGCCGGAACCGACTTCGATAAGTACAAAGCCGTCTCCATTTTCTGCGAGCGCTTCAACGTGAACTTCGGCGCTGCGCCGTTGGATAAGTAAGCTCACTACAAGGGGGAGTGACTGCACAATGGCTATTCGCATTTTGCGTCACGAAATCACCATGCTCGAAAATGCTCACAGACTCTCCAAAAGACGCGTGGTTTGGTCTGTCTTGACTGTGCTTATTCTATTGGGCCTTTGGTATGCTTTCCGGCCCGAGAAACTGTTCGTGAACAAAAGGGTCGATGAGCCGCCTCCTGCATCCCTTGCGCGGCTCACGGCCCTTTATACGGGTTCGTTTCACAGCGATGCGCATGAGACCACTGGGCGAGCGACGGTTTATCAACTTCCCAACGGCGGCCGAACACTCACGCTGTCCAACTTTTCGACCTCGAATGCACCGGAGTTGCGCGTGATTCTGCTCGATGGAAGCAGCCTTGCGCACGGCCAGAACTCGAGCTTGAACGATAACAACGACCGTGATCTTGGCGAGCTAAAAGCGACCCAAGGCGAACAAAGCTACGCCTTGCCTGCAGATGTCGATTTCAATCGGTTCAATACCGTCGTCATTTATTTCCCTGGTCCGAAGATCATTCTCGGGGCGGCAACACTTGACGCGTTTTAACCGCGCGCCTACAGCAAATGCTGCGATTTCAATGATTTCGCGACGAGAGTCGCACCGCCAAAGAAGGAGCAATCTTTATGAGTAAAGCGATTCCAATGAAATCGACACAGAGTGGTATGGCAGAGATGGACGCACCTCAAGTGGGCTCCAAGAGCGTTGGGGTTCCCTTCCTTATGCCTTCTACGTCCATTCACAAAATCGAAGCCGATGGAGTTCGGGTATTTTATCGAGCGGCGGGTGATCCAGCGGCACCAGTAGTGCTCTTGTTACACGGGTTCCCCGCATCATCGTTCATGTTTCGCGAACTTATCCCGCGTCTGGCCACCGATTACCGTGTGATTGCGCCGGACCTCCCCGGTTTCGGATTCACAGAAGTTCTATCTGAACGAAAATATGGTTATTCGTTCGACGCGTTGGCCAAGACAATCGTTGCATTCACGGAAGCGCTCAACATCAGCCGCTACGCCATTTATGTATTCGACTATGGAGCACCCACGGGCTTCCGCTTGGCGATGGCTCACCCTGAACGAATAACAGCGATCATTTCACAAAACGGCAATGCCTACGAAGAAGGTTTGAGCTCAAGCTGGAATCCAATTCAGAAATACTGGAAGGAGCCGACTGCGCAGAATCGCGCTGCCCTGCTTGAATTTCTAACGCCCGAGGCTACGAAGTGGCAGTACACACACGGTGTAAGCGACCCGGAAAGTGTTTTGCCCGAGTCGTATACATTGGATGCGGCTCTTCTCCAACGGCCGGGCAATAAAGACATCCAACTCGATCTGTTTCTCGACTACGCGTCGAACGTAAAGCTCTATCCCAAATTTCAAGAGTATTTTCGCAAGTCGAAACCGCCTTTGCTGGCGATTTGGGGCAAGAATGATCCCTTTTTTCTTCCTCCGGGAGCAGAGGCATATAGAAAAGATCTGCCGAAAGCAAAGATTCAATTTCTCGATACCGGACATTTTGCTCTGGAGACACACGTCGTGGAAATTGCCACTGCGATAAAGGATTTTCTGGCCTACTCGCTTTGAGATGCCGAAGAAAATTCTGACTTTGGAGAACGATATGGAGCGTCGTGGCTTTCTGGGCGCGCTTACAGCTTCATCTTTAGGCCTTGTGCTCAGGGGATCTTTTGCTGAACGTGCGCAAGCACAAAACACCACACAAGATGCCGCTGGTTCGCATGGGCAGGTTTCCAAGAGGGAAGAATTTTCCTCGAACTTCACCATAGTTTTGGTGCATGGGGCGTGGGCCGACGGTTCGTGCTGGCGCAACGTCATTCTGCCTTTAGAACAGCGCGGTCTTCGTGTGATCTGCGCGCCGATCCCGATGACGTCTTTGACCAACGACGCAGCGGCTTTGGGGCGGGCGCTGGAGCGTACCAGCGGCCCGGTGGTCCTGGTGGGACATGCCTACTCTGGTGCCGTGATTGCCTCAGTAAAAGAAGAGCGAGTCAAGTCTTTGATCTACATCGCGGCGCTCGCACCGGATGAGGGCGAAACCGTAGCAAACGTTTTCTATCGCGACCCAAAGCCTCCAGAATCGCCTAAGTTGGCTCCAGATGCTCATGGCTTCATATGGATCCCCGACGGTGGGTTTCAAGCGGCGGTTGCCCATAAAGCTTCGGCCGAACAGACGAGCATTGCGCAGGCGGTGCAACGGCCAATTAACGTTCAATGCATTCAGGAGCCGGCCCCGACGCCAGCATGGAAAACGAAACCATCGTGGTTTCTGATCGCCGAGGAGGATCGCATGATTAATCCGAGGACGCAGCATTTCATGGCCGATCGTATGCAAGCGAAGGTTCATGCGCACCAAGTGGACCACAGCCCGATGTACTCAGCGCCGCACCTGGTGCTCGATGTGATCCTGCAGGCAGCGCGCGAACACCTCTCGCGATAGTATCTGTGTCCGAACAAACTAAAATTTCCAATCACGAGCGATCAGGATATGATCACTACACAATCTGTCGCCATCGTCACTGGCGCCAGTCAAGGCATAGGACGAGCCACGCGATCCGCCTTGCGCACGACTTCTTGGTCATTGTGCTAGTTGCAAAAGATAAAAACAACCTAGAGAAGACCGCGGCTGAAGTCAATCTTTTGGGGGAAGCGATGCTCTTTGCTCTCGACCTACGCCAACCAGAATCGGCGAAGACCATTATCGAGGGAACCCTCGCATGTTTTGGGCGTTGATTCGAACAGTTTGATCCGGGCGGCAGATGTCAACGCTGATTACACGATTCGCCCAGAGCCTTCGCAAACACTGAGGCTTTTGAAAGAGATTCTGCGAACCGAGACATCCCTGAATGGGGACCAAAGAAGCAGCACTGGGGAGGCTGAGAGAAGATGAGTACCCACAAGAAGGCAACAAAAAACGGTGTACCGGACGGAAAGCAATGGATCACGCCATATCGCCCTACGAACCAGCCATTGAGGAAATCCGAGCGCGGGCATATGAGGTTTATGTCCAACGCGGGAGGGTAGACGGGTTCGATCTCGAGGATTGGCTTCGGGCCGAAGAGGAGCTCAAAGCAACACTGCAATAGGCCGACGGATTGAAAGGAACCGGTTATCATTCCCCGCGTTAAGGCGATCAGTTGTTTCCGTGGGGAAGGAGTGAAGTCATGTCAATGCCTCTGCAGCAGCACCCAAGGGTTTGGTTCATCACTGGCATCTCACGCGGGTTCGGGCGGGAATTGGCCCTGGCTGCCCTCGCAGACGGTGATTCCGTCATCGGCACAACCCGGAACGGCAAGTCAGACCTGTCTTCAGCCCAGCTCTCAGTCTTTGCACTCGATGTGAGCCGTGCCGAGGATGTCTCAGCAGTGGTCGAAAAAGCGTGGGCCATCCACGGCCGCATCGATATCGTCGTGAACAACGCTGGATTCGGTCTCTTGGGCGCTGTCGAAGAAGTTGAAGAAGCAGAGGCGCGCAAGGTATTTGATACCAATTTTTTCGGCACATTCCATGTGATTCATGCGTTGCTGCCGTTGCTGCGTGCACAATGCAGCGGGCACATTCTCAACGTCTCCTCGATCGGCGGATTTACGGGCACACCCGGATATGGCCTTTACAACGCAAGCAAATTCGCGGTCGAGGGCTTATCTGAGGCCCTTGCCCAGGAACTCAGGCCTTTCGGGGTCCACGTCACCATCATTGAACCGGGCTATTTCCGCACCGGCTTCTTGTCCGCAAACTCGCTGCACCGTTCAGCACGCGTGATCGAAGCTTACGCCTCAACAAGCGGCAAGACGCGGGCTAGCGCGGACGCTCGCGACGGACGCCAGGCCGGCAATCCCGCGTTGGCTGCCAGGGCAATCATTTCCGTTACGGGCGCCGCTAAGCCTCCCCTGCGCCTTGTGCTGGGAGCCGACGCTCTGGAGCGAGTCCATGTAAAGCTTGCCCAGGTCGCAAATGATCTTGAGACATGGCGATCGACGACGGTGGTCACGGCATTTCAGGAGTCCGCTTGATTAGACGTCCGCCTCCCGGAAGGCCGGGTAGCCAACCCACGATGGATAATCCAGGTTCAATCGATCTCATTTCTGGCAATTGCGGGCAGCCACGCGAAGTCGCATGGCATGGGCGGAGCGTGACGACTGCAATATACAAGGAGCCGGTGAGAGGCCGTGTGGCCCTGCGCACACTCAATCTATCTAACGTAGCCCGTGCCTTCGAACCGTCTGTGTCGGTAATTTTGAGACAATCGAACCCATCCAAACCTTCGTCCTTGCGGACGACTATTCAAATAATTGAATGCATGGTTTCCACGCTGAAACGCTGAAACAAGCTTCCGATGCCTCCACGATTTCAATCGCGAACGCCCTCACTTGAGCAAGTCAGATTTTGCAACTCCGGTTCCTTCGCACGATCATGTTTGTCGTGCGCGAGCAGAGTGTAGGCCTTCGCCGCCCGAATCGCCAAGTGCCGGCGATTGAGGGCGGGTAAGCGGGATGAGAGTATAGGGAGAAACCAGCACGGGGGGTCTTTCTGCAACATCGGCACCCGCTATTTTCGAGAATGAGACCATCTGCTGATATAGTTACTCCCAAACGGCAGCCCCAATGTAGTCGATCTAGCTGACAAAGGACGTGACGGCGCTTACTTGTACATTTGACTCCCGTCACCCCCAGCGCAGCCTGTCAAAGTCTGCGCTCGGCGGGATTCACGGCCTGCAACTCATAGATCTCAAAGCAAAGTTAGCAAATCTTGGATCATTGCCAGCGCAAGATAGCAGGGTTTGATGACGATAGAAGGCTTGAGGAAATACTATTAACTGCTTGAAAACATGGTCGCCAGGGACGGAGTTGAACCGCCGTCAGCCTTTTCAGGCTGGCGTTAATAAGTATTTACAGCAACTTAACAGGTCTCGGGTGGCTGCATAAGAGTTCAAGAGTCATGACCGACGCGTTTACCTTGGGCTGCGATCTTGGGCTGGAATCGGCACCTGAAGTCAAGACCGCCGGCTCACGCGATCAGCCGTCCGATCAAACATCGGCCATCGCATCAGGAAATGTTGCCGTTGTTTTCTCGTGCTGTTATCTCTGCTGACGATACAGGTTGCTGGTGCTCCTTTTTCGCCAAGGACTCGTTGCCTCCTGTCAATTCTCCTAGTTGCAACTGTTTTCGAAGCTCTTATGCTTCGAGTGACGTTGATCAGTTCGTCTAGCGGAACTCAGCGTGGGCAGCTAAACGAAGTCTGCGCAAGGTCCAAGTAGGACCCGAGAGCTAACACCTAAACTAGAAAGGAGTAAAAACTGTGAATTTAACACCTGAAGAACGCGAGCAAGTGGCCGCCGAATTGAAGAGGTTCGGCGCGGACCTGCAACTCAGCGATGATCAAAAAGCAAAACTGCAGGAATTTCTGACTGAGGCCCGGGCCAAGGTGGCCGATTACCTCAAAGCCAATCCGAATGCGAAGAGGGTCGACGTCATCAAGGAGGTGGCTGCCCACCGTGACCAACTTCGTCAGCGCTTGGTGAACTTCCTGACTCCGGAACAATTGACGAAGTGGGACGCTGAGGTCGCCAAGGCGAGAGAGTTCCTTGGCCAACAAATCGCTGCATGAGCGCCATGAAACCTGTCTCGGTGGCAGCCGTAAGGGTTTGGCAGCCGCCGAGACATTCAGCAAGAATCTAAAGTTGGCGTGGAAGTATGGGACAAACAAATTGTTGCTTGCGACGCGAACGAAGCACCTCCGGATCGTCGAGCGGGTGTCGTTAACTGCTGACCGAGCAAAGCCCAGGTCTAGCCCTATGACTACGCGACGGCCCAGGGATTCCCGGCATCAGTCTGGAGAGCTCAGCTCTGTTCGGACTTAGCATCGAAGGGCGCATAGCAACCGATACATCGGCCCACCCTCAGCGGAAATCGTGCAAAGAAAGCAAGAGACCTTGAGTCAATTCTCAGGTGCTCATGGCGCGTCAGCGCTCTTGTGTGATACAGTCCACCCCTCCCGCTTACCCTTGACCCGTTTTTCTCCACCGTGAAGTGGAACGTTGCTAATTGTAGTCGTCGACCCGGTCCTCATGGACCCATCCGCCTTTGAAAAGCCTCCGTGCGAAGCATCAGTGTGCGGGCCCTTGCCCGGTCCTAGCTTCAGTGACTTTGAAGAAAGTCCTGGATCTTCGTGCGGGCGATTTGAGTGCCGAGACCTCCCCAGTTGATATCGAAGCCGTGGTCATTGGCGGGCAGTAGATAGAGCTCGTGGGCGACGCCGGCTTTCGTTAGCGCCTCATCCAGCATGGTCGCCTGTTCCATCGGCACAAGACGGTCCATGGTGCCCTGGAACGTAATCGTAGGAGACGTTTGTGCATTGATGTGGTAGAGCGGCGAGAGCGCGTGGTAACGATCGGGAAACTCTTCCGGAGTGCCGCCGATGTAATTGCTCTCCGCGTTCTGTACAAAGCCTGGGCTCGAAGTGGTGTGATACAGCTTTGCCATCTCGGTTGGACCATAGAGGTCGATGACGCTGCGTATCGCCACTGGCGCCACACCGGTGGATGCGGGCAACTCTGGGTCCCCCATGCTGTAAGCGGCCAGCAGCGCCAGATTTCCACCTGCAGACTCCCCCATGATGCTGATGCGGGCGCGGTCCACATGGTAGTCGCCGGCGTGTGCGGACACCCATCCAACCGCGGCTTTGACGTCGCCGATTTCATCCTGCCAGCGTACTGGTGGCGGCATCCGATACTCCACGTCGAACACTTCGTACCCGAGCTGGTTCAGCCAACGGTTCCAGTCCGGCCGCCCACTGCGATTTCCTACAATCCAACCACCTCCGTGCACAAACACAACAGCCGGGCGGAGTGGTCCGGAATTGGGCAGTCCGGTACTCCAGACGTCGAGTTGCAGCTTGGCGCCGTCCTTTGGAGTGCCGTACGATACGCTGCGATTGAGCTGAGGAGTTTGGCCGTCATTCATGCGGGTTGCGTTCTCCAGGTAATTGCCGAGGGAGAGCGGGACAGCTAATTGGCGTGCGCGCTGCCACATGGCGAAGGCTGGAGTGAGCGCCATGATGGCGGTCAAGATCGCCACGAACCCGAAAAGCGTCCTCGCAAGCCGGGCACCCGACGGCTTGGCAACCCACCACAGAAGCAGTGCCAGGACCGTGACCACCAGCAGGTGCAAAGGAAACAACAGGGCATCAAGGCCGAAAAATCCAGGGATGACGAACTGAAGCGGGACCGCCATGCAATAGGCAAGCGCCACCATGCATAGAGCCAGCAGGACGGCCACCCCCGTGAGCAGCCACGCCCAGATACCGCGTGGCTTCCAGCTCTTAACCGGGGATTGCATTGATTGATATTGGGCCGTCATGGTGTGAAACATAAGACACGATTTGACCAGAGTCATCGAAGATTACTCGGCTACTTGTACTCTGTTTCTCGGTCAGCTTGAAACGGCACGGTCCCACGGGCATCGTCGACGATTTCTTGGACTGCGGCAACTACTAGGTCAGGGCGATAGCATTGCACGCAGTGGCGGCTTCCTCTTGCGATTATCCTTTTGCCTCTTGATGAGAGACCTCGTAATTCGTCCTGCATCTCGGTCCACACGTGCTCTGCCTCGGGTGCGTCAGCCGGAGAAAAAAATGATCCGCCACCAACCTCCGGATCGTGAGAGAGCACGACAAGCGGCATATCGTTGAATGGGCCAGTCGTAGCAGCGATAGGGCCATTGGGACCGAATTCTCTAAATTCTGCCTGCTGGGTGCGCAAGGATCGCATGCGACAATTGAGAGCACTTGCTTCGGGGCGAACCGAGCCCAAGCCTGAGCCCAGGCGGTGGGCTGGTTCGGGAATGTGTAATCATTGCGACACCAGCCGAGAATTCGCGGCACTCCTAGTGGCATGGTCCACATCTCAACCTTGTAGTAACGGGAGACCATCCTCTCGTATTCCGGCTTAAGGCGACCGCCAATGCCGAATGGCGGACGATTGAGTTGGTCCGGATGGGCTGCATCGACGAGCACCATGCCCACGACTTGCTTGCGATGGCCGGAGGCAAATACACGGATGTTGTATGCTCCGAAGGAGGATCCAACGAGAACGTAAGCGCCGGGAACCAGAGCGCGGGTGAGGAGGCGCTCCAGTTCGTTGGCAATATTCGAACTGGTGCGCGGCTCATGGGGAGCGTCGCTCCAACCGAGACCGGCGCGATCGTAGGAACAAACGTGGGTAAATCTACTGATCTCTGGTTGCACCAGTTGCCAAATAACGGAAGTGTCGCCCAGACCGGAATCCATGATGACCGTGGGACTTCCCGCGCCCGTACAGTTGATGTGAAGGCGCAGCCCACCGATGTCGACGAGTTTGCCGGGACGAGGATAGCGGTGGCTTTCCCATTGCGTCATCGAGAATTGAAATACGGCACCGGCGGCTACAACCAAGGCCAATGAAATGATGAGCCATTTGCAGAGACGCCATAGGCACAATCGGCTTCGAGCGAAGCATGGTTCGGAGGTTGCCAAGACGCACTCCGGCGCCGTTACTGTTTGCTGTTCGACTCCACTGAATGCATATGGCTTTGTAAGTTCTCCAGGCGATGTAAGCCGCTACGCCGGAGGCTGTGCAGAACCCCCGAGAAGACCGCCGCGGCGATGCCCATAGTTACCAGCATAAAGACCAGAACGGATACCAATGGCCACACCGATCCCGACGTATCACCAGCAACAGTGCTGGCTATCCTGATAGCAAGGACTACACCGCCGAAGATCACTAGCATCAAGAACACGGTGATGCGGGGAAAACGAAACTGAGGCTGCATATAGAACCTCGGAAATGGAATGGCAGGGCCGAAGAGGCGGTCAAAGTGCGCACATAGAGCGCTGGATAACAGTCCAAAAACTTCGCACCAGTAGAAGCTGATCTTCGCGGCCAGCGCTGGCGGAAGAGCGTCTCGTGCGTCGCGGAAGACGAAGGTCATCTCCTCGCCGAAATCATGGCGATAGCTTCTCGGATACAGGCATAACAGCCAGCAGTAAACCGTAAGCATCACGATCACGCCTCCTTGCGGGCTACCCGCAACGAAGCCAACTTGGTCAGGTAACGCATGCGCTCGATTTCCGTTTGCAGATTCCGCCGCCCACGTGAGGTGAGCCTATACGTACGCCGGTCGCGAGGGGTGTTATCCTCATGGACCCGTTCGATCCAACCGTTATCGAGCAGGCGCTGCAACGCGCCGTACAAAGTGCCGGTGCTGAGCAGAACGCGGCCGTGACTCATGGATTCAATGTCTTTCAGCATCGAATAGCCATGCCGCGGCTGTTCCACCAAGCTCAGCAGGACGAGTAATACCGGTTCGCTTAATGCGGATGTCTCCATAGCTTATCGAACGACATGTCGTGTTACGCCATATTGAGCTGTGGAGTTGCTTTTGTCAAGTGGTCATGATTCGAGGGTCGAACTTTTTAAGCCGCGCAGCGGGCTAAGTGAATACTCGCTCCCGGATAAACAAGCTATCTGGAAGTTCTGCAGCGATGCTAGTTGACGTGCTAGCGGGTGAAGGCCCTGCCGGTGGAGATTGTCCAGTTGCCACCGTAGTCATAGCCGGCGGCGGAGCGGGTGACCAATCCGCCGGAAGCCCGGCAGTAAAAGTCCTTGTGGCTGGGCGAAAGCCCGGTCAGCTGCGACAGAAGGGCGAGCAAAGCGACAGGTCGTAGCGAAAGCGAACTGTGGTTAAGCCCCGAAATCTTGCTCCCCACGGGAATCGGAGGGTGGGGATATAGGAAGCGCCGAGGCCTTAACTTCCGGTCCAAGGCCAGCGCCATCGGTGAAGAAACTGGATGAACGCAACCGATGAGCTTCCCGGGGTCCCAGAGGGCGACATGTCGAGACAGCAGGCCAAAGAAAGCACGGAACCACTCGCCGGTCGCTTAGGCATCAGAAGTAGGGTGCACAGCGAGGGCATCGCGTATAAACCGTTCGATGACCCCAGAACGGATGGAGGCGCAGGGCTATCGTGGCAAGAGATCAAGGAACGAATGTTGCGGTCACTTGCGAAGCACAACCTAAAGAGTGTGCTATTTGTCGCCGGTAAACGCGTAGACAGCGATGTGGGTCGACAGCTCGTCGCAGCATGGGAACAATCCGGACACGCAATTGGAAACCACTCCTACTCCCCCCTATTCTTTAACCACCCAGAAGTCACGCTGGCTCAATGAAACCGAAGTGGTCACGAATAAGCCCCTGATCCGCGCGTATTCCCACTTCCTCCGTCTCTTTCGTTATCCCTATTTCAAAGAAGGTGAAACGCTCGAAAAACGCGATGGAATGCCCTCTTTCCTTCAGCAACAAAAATTATCGGATCGGTCGTTCCGCCATCGATGCCTCCGACTGGGCAATTAGTGCCAGACTCGAAAATTGCGTCAGGAGCAACCCCAAAGCAAAGCGCGACGCCTATCGCGAGTTTTTCTTGCAACACATCTGGGAGCGTTCCCAATTTTATGACTCGCTAGCGCGGCGAGTACTGAAGCAGCCGGTGCGGCACGCCCTTGTGGTGCACCACAACCCGCTCAACGCATTGTTCCTCGACGATCTCATCTCAATGTTTCTTCAAAAACGATGGCAGCCGATTGACGCAAAACTCGCATTTTCAGATCCGGTCTATGATCTTAACCCAGACATTTTACCGGCCGGAGAGCTTAATCTGGGTCCTGGCAAAAGGGGGGAAGGTTTGAAAATGAGCTCCGGTACCCGGGAGAAGATGATGTTTACGAGGATCGCAAGATGGACGCTATCAAATTGTAGGAGATCAATGAACAACCACTAGATGTGTCCTAAACTAGTGCCTGACAGACCAATCAGGCGACAACTTTAAAGCAATTCAAGTCTTCTGGGAGATGTGAGACGCGTGATCACGAGACGGGATTGGCTATCATCCGCCTTTTCATCCTTTGTGGGGATAGCAGTCTGCCGAAGAGCGGCTGTTGCGGCGGCCTCCGAGAGATCTTCCTTGGAGAGAAGGATAACGAATATCGAGGAAGCGAGTGGAGGTCGGCTGGGCGTTGCAATCTTCGATACAACTACCGCGGTTCGGATTGGACATCGGTCTGACGAACGATTTCCCATGTGCAGCACGTTCAAGCTTCTGGCCGTCAGTGCGGTCCTCAGGCGAGTTGACGAGGGCAAAGAACAGCTCGATCGGACTGTTCGCTTCACCGCGAAGGACATCACTACCTACTCTCCAGCCACGGAGAAGCGGGTTGATAACGGCATGTCGATCAAGGAGCTTTGCTCCGCGGCCATTACGTTGAGCGACAATGCCGCGGCCAACCTGCTGCTCGCCTCCATAGGAGGCCCACCAGGGCTAACCGCCTTTGCCCGGACGCTCGGAGATGATGTGACCCGGCTTGATCGAATCGAGCCCGAGTTGAATGAGTCCTTACCGGGCGATCCGCGCGACACGAGTACACCAGACAACATGCTGTCGGACCTTCACGAGTTGGTGCTTGGCAATGCTCTCTCCCTGTCTTCCCGGTCACGACTTACTGATTGGCTGGTTCAGAACAAGACTGGAGACAAACGTCTAAAGGCCGGTGTGCCTCCCGGATGGAAGATTGGCGATAAGACCGGCTCAGGAGCCAGAGGCACAACGAACGACTTGGCGATCCTGTGGCCGCCACAACGTGGTCCTATACTCGTTGCAGTGTATCTCACGGACACAACAGCGGATGACTATCATCGTGACGGCACAATCGCAGCAGTGGGTGCGGCGGTCGCGGCTGCGGATTTGCACTGATTCCGTGGCTTCGCATCCAAGCGGAACAAAATGCTCTTGAACAACACTGGGTCGATCACTAGTATCCGGAAGTTGGGTCCTATGCCATTACAACGCAGCCAAGATTAGCCCTCCCCTCGACGGCGAAGGGTTTTACCGAATCTTGGCCGGATTTCACGGTGATTACTCGTCGTTAACGGCGTAGGGTTTAGCAAACTCGTGGCTGGGTTTCACGGCAGTCGGCAAACACTAGGACTTCAGGGTAGTAATTGGGGTCAGTGAGTGAGTTGGCGATTATGCGCTTACCGACATTCCGGCACGAGTACATGCCTGGCTGCTGGAATGAAAGAATGAGACCAGTTTGGCCGAATAACTGGCAGGCTATTCCGAGCGCAAAGCCTGAGCAGGATCGGCGGCTGCGGCGCGCAGAGCCGGCAGCGCCGAAGCGAGGAGTGCCAGCACCAGCATGAGGACCACGCTCGCGACGTAAACAATCGGATTGGTGGCGCTGACTCCGAAGAGGAACGCGCCGACGA
>Ga0187783_10001166_pt1 | contig 19419 bp, 17 predicted proteins | sample 1015_SJ02_MP02_2_FD_132471 | JGI IMG/M metagenome (GOLD analysis project Ga0187783, IMG submission 132471) | Tropical peat soil microbial communities from peatlands in Department of Meta, Colombia - 1015_SJ02_MP02_20_MG | ecosystem: Environmental > Terrestrial > Soil > Wetlands > Peat | place...
ATCCACAACCAACACCTGGCCGCCGCCTATGCACTGGTCGACGGCCTTGCCCCGGACGATCAGGTGGCACTGGTGACCTACGACCAGAGGCCGGAAACTACTTTGTCGTTTACATCGGATAAATCCGCTCTGCTCGCTGCGCTCGAGCGGACGCAATACACGCTCGGCATGGGCGATTTGAAGTTGTACGATTCTGTTTCGGCAGTGCTAGATTGGCTAGTGGAGATGACCGGCAAGCGGGAGATTGTCCTGCTCACGACGGGGCTGGATTCCTCGCCGCCGAGCCGGTGGGAATCCCTCGCCCAGAAGCTACGCGGCCAGGACGTAGTGATCTTCTGTGTGGCGCTTGGCGGAGGGTTACGCGGGGATTCGGGTAGGAAGCTGAAAGCAGAAAAGGCCCGTCAAGATTCTGAATCGAAGAGCACGGACGCATTTCGGCAGGCCGATCGGGTGCTTCGTCAGCTGGCTGCCATGACCGGTGGGCGCGTTTATTTCCCGCAGTCGGATCAGGATTTCGCTCCGATTTATCGAGAAATCGCCTCTGCTATGCGCCACCAATACGTCCTTGGTATTGTCCCGGCGCACGACAATCAATTTCACACCCTAACCATCGAAATCGGCCACCCCGATGCAGCCGGGGTTAAGTCGACCGACTATCGGGTGTTTGCTCGCTCCGGATATCTGGCCCCCGGACCGTGATGGGTATCGTTTTTGGCAGGCCGCCCGGAACGAATCGAATGAAACGGCGAGAAACAAAATGGTCTGCGGCATTGCTTGCGCTAGCGGCAAGCCTCGGGGCGGGAAAGGCCTTGGCTGTCCATCCAGGCCTCGAAGTGGCGCAGCAGCCGTCGTCGTCGGCCCAGTTTCGTGGGGGCGGCGCAGCGGAAATTCCCGCGCGCTTCGTGGGTGGTCTGGTGTTCCTGCCGGTGGCAGTCGACCGAAGCCAACCTAGCTTATTTGAACTCGATTCGACCGCGCCGGCTTCCACCATCGATCCGGACCGCCGAGCGGAACTGGGCATCGTCAATCTCCAAGCGGCTGTGCTCAACCTAAGCGGGGTGGACGTCACGCTCGCTTCGCTTGGCGAATTGGCGAAGAAGGATTTTGCTCGCGAGGTGGGGCGAGCGTATGAGGGAACACTGGGAAACGACTTCCTCGCGGCCACGGTGGTGGAAATCAATTTCGCGCGGCAAACCGTCCGGCTCTACGATCCGGCCGCTTATCAGTATGCAGGCCGCGGCAAGAGCGTTCGCCTATCGTTCGTCGGGGGTCTCCCGGTTGTGCACGCAAGAATCAATGTGGCTGGTAGCAAGACCGCCGAAGGCGATTTCATTGTGAATACCGCGCTTGACGCCTCCTTGCTCATTTCACCAACCTTCGCCGAATCTCACAAGCTGCGCCCGCGTAAAACGATTCCCAGCGCCGAGTTTGCGGCGGGCAGTTCTGACCGAGCCGAACTGTCGCGCGTGAACGCGTTCGATATCGGTCCGTTCACCATCGTCCGATCGATTGGAGTTTTTCCGCGCACAGGTTTACCCACGAGTGATCGACGATTGGCGGGTGAACTCGGCGCGAAGCTGCTGCGGCGCTTCATTGTGACCTTCGACTATCCGCACCAGCAGATCATTCTGGATGCCAGCACGAACTTTCGCTCCGATGAACTGGAGGACATGAGTGGCGTTGAGATTGTGGCGAACGGTCCCGCGCTGAAGAGGTTTGAAGTCACTGAGGTGTGGCCGCACACACCCGGAGCTGACGCGGGCATTCGACAGGGTGATGTGATTGAAGGCATCAACGATGAAGCGGCCGCCGATCTCTCATTGGCTGAAATCCGCTCGCTCTTCCGCCAGCCTGCCGCCCGGTACAACGTTTTGATCGGGCGGGGCACCCAAACGGTGAACGTCAGCTTGCGGATGCGGCGCTTGCTCGACTAGCGTACGCTGCGCTACTCAAATTCGCTCAGCGTGTCCGCCATCTGCTTCAACCGAGCATCGGCCCTCGCGAACACGCTGCCCGGCTCGAACCCTCCCTTCGCATCGGGCCTCCCCGCGCATGTACCGGTGAGAATTTCGATCCCCTGTTCGATCGTGGCGACAGGATAAATATGAAATTGTCCTTTGGCTACGGCGGCAATCACATCGTCGCGAAGCATCAGGTCTTCGACGTTCTCGGCCGGGATCAGCACACCCTGCGCCCCGCTGAGTCCCCTCAGCCGGCAAACATCGTAGAAGCCCTCGATCTTTTGATTGACTCCCCCGATGGGCTGGACATCTCCCAACTGGTTTACCGAACCGGTCACGGCAAGATCCTGCCGAATCGGCAGATCTGAGAGCGCCGACAGCAAGGCGTAAATTTCCGTAGAGCTGGCACTGTCGCCGTCTACGCCCGAGTAGGACTGTTCGAAGCAGACGCTGGCGGAAAGCGACAGCGGCTTATCCTGAGCGAAGGTGCGGCGCAGATAGCCGGAGATGATCTGCACTCCTTTGTCGTGGAGCCGGCCGCTCAGATTCGATTCCCGCTCAATATTGATGATTCCCGTTTTGCCCAGCGCGACCGACGCCGTGATGCGGACGGGCTTGCCAAAGGCATAGCCGCCAATTTCCAGTACACTCAAACCATTCACCTGTCCGATCCGTCCTCCGTCGGTGTCGATGAAGACCAATTTCTGCTCGATCATTTCGCGAAGCTTAGTTTCCAGCAGATTGTGGCGATCGATTTTTGCATCCAGGGCCTCGCGTACGTGCGCGGCGGTGATGATCTTTCGCTGTTCCTGCCGTGCCGCGTAACAGGATTCGCGCGCCAGATCTGCGAGTTCGAAGAACCGCGCGGTGATTTTTCCACGGCGTCCTGCCAACCGGACCCCGTGCTCGAGAATGGCGGCAACAGCCGAGCGGTCAAAGTGCAGCAGTTTTTCGTCTTCCACCAGCTTGCGAAGTCTTCCGCCATAGTGCCGGAAAACTGTGTCATTCCATTTCATCTCCTCATCGAATTCGACGCGCACTTTGAAAATTTTCTTGAAGTCGTCTTCGTAATCGTACAGCAGCTCGTACATCTCGCGGTCGCCGATCAGTATGATTTTCACATGGACGTCGATCGGCTCGGGCTTGAGCGCGCTGGCGCTGAAGGGGAAGAACATGTCCACCGGCTGGATTTCGAGTTTGCCGTGGTTCAAGGTGCGCTTGAGCGTCCGCCACACACCTGTTTCGGTCAGTGCGTCCAGCGCGTACATCACAAGAAAGCCTCCGTCGGCCCGCAAAAGCGATCCGCCGCGAAGATCCATGAAGTCCGAGTTCCAGGCGCCGCCACGCGGTTCGTAGCTGCGATGGACGGTACCAAACAAATTCGCATAGGTTGGGATGGTCTCGAAGATGACGGGGCAGCGGTCATGCTCGTTGTGCGCCAGGATCACATTGACACCGTAGACACGAAACGGGTCACGTTCGATACGTTCCGGACGCGGCACGCCGCCGCCCTCCGAAGGAGGCTGCTCCTCCTCCCCCTCGCGCTCTTTGAAGGGATCGAGATTGTCGAGAATATGATGGCGGACTTCTTCCAGATACTCTGCGATCTGCGTGCTCGGATATTTCTCTTTGAGCTCTTCGATGACACCGTCGACGAGCACCGAAGCTGCCTCTTGCTCGAGGTAGCTCATTTCGCTGGCGAGTTCGCGCGAAAGGGAAAGAGTGCGGCGGTAAACGACGGTAAATTCCTGACGGAACTGATCGTATTTGCGCTCGATCTCCTCAGCGGTTACGTTCTCGAGTTTTCCTTCTTGCACCATCTTCGGGATTTCCTCGATCGGAACCATCTGGCCTTCCAAAACGGGAAAGATTTCGGGCAGAGCCACGGCTCCGACCTGCATCCGGCCGAGTGCGAACTGTTCGCGCGCGATTCTCCTGGTGAAGTCGTCCATCAATTCCTTTTCCCGTTGCGTGAACCGTTCCACAATGCGTGTCTTTTGACGCTGAAACGGCTCCCCCTCGAAGACCTGCGGAATGCGTCGGCGGAGGAAGTCGATTCCCGACTCGACTTCTTTTTTGAATGCATTGGCTTGGCCGCGAGCCAGCGTAAGCAAGCGCGGGCGGTCTGCATTCTTGAAATTATTGACATAGCAGCGATCCGGCGCGGGTTCGCTAACCGGATGCATCTCTTCGATCATGCGCACGATCATTCCGCCCCGACTCGTACCGGAAAGCCCGCAGACGAAAAGGTTGTATCCCGACGCCGTCATCTCCACGCCCATCCGTAGGGCGCGCAAAGCCCGATCCTGTCCCAGATCCCCACCGACGGGTTCAATCTCCGCCGTCGTTTCGAAGGGAATCCGCACCGGATCGCAGTGCCACCTGAGTTTATCCGGCGGCAGCGGCGTGTGATTCGGCTTCGAGTTCTTTCCCATGCTGATCTTCCGCGGGGCGTTACTCTAGCATGGTGCTTGTCCCCTGGACACAGGTGTCGGGCTAACTGTTTCCAACCGCCACCGTGGGCGCGTACAAATCCAATAGGCTGGTCGTTGTGACCACGACGATCGGGCCCAGAACGACTCCCAGCAGCCCGAACGCGCTGATCCCTCCCAGTACGCTAATGAAGATCACGAGTCCGCTCATCGCCGCCCGTCCGCTAATGAAGAGCGGTCTTACGAGGTTGTCTACCAGTCCCACGATCACCGAGCAGCAAATGACAAGCACAATCGCTCGGCCCCACTGACCCGCGACAAAAAGACTGATCGCCATGGGAACCCAAATCAGCGCCGATCCAACCACCGGCACAAAAGAGAAAAACCCCATCATAACGCCCCAGAAAATGGGCGCCCGAATGCCCGTGAGGGCGAAAGCAGCCCCGCCCAACATTCCGTGCAAGGCCGCGGCAACCAGGCTCGACGTCACGCTCGCTAGGATGAGCGCCCGCACTTGATCGAGCATTCGATTTCGATGGGTTTCCTCAAAAGGAAGAATTTCCCGCAGGCGTTCGACGATCGAAGGCCCATCCCGAAAAAGATAGAACATCGCTAGAATCGTCACGCCCAGGTGGAACAGCAGCGTTGCCGCGTTTTTCAAAATCGTGCCAAGCCGCGCGGCCACAAAGGCTGCCGACTGTTCCCCGTAGCGCTGGAGCGAGGTGTTCAGGTCTTCTAGGGTAAGGTTGGGGAAACGAGCTTGAATGGCTTGCCAAAGAAATACAAAGTGGCCGCTGGAAACCTTCAGCTGGATCAATTGCACGGCGACCACGGCCTGTTGAACAAATGCGATCATCACGAACAAAGCCGGCACAATCAGAATCAGAGTCACCCCGATCGTCCCTGCTATGGCTGCATTCGTCGCACCCCACCGGCGCGCCATCCACGCGTAGGCGGGATGGGACACTACCACAAGAACTGTCGCCCATGCCAAAGGAGCAAAAAAGGGAGCGAAAACCAGATAGGCGAGATACACCAGCAAAATCACGATCCCGTAGAACAGAGCGCTCCCTAATCTTTTCTGGGAAGTTGTCGGTGTGGTCAGGTTCAAGCCGCTCATCGTTGGCAGCCCAGCCAAAAGACAGATAGTGACAATCGGTGCGTTTGTCAACGGTCGGCGATGTCTGCCCAGCTTCGTCTGGCAGGAATGCTATAATCGCCCTCGTACTCGGCCATGTCTACTCGAGCCTGCCTGCACCATCGCACTCGCCTCATCGCCAAGGACAGCGAGGCGCAGTACGTTGAATGCCTGGACTGTGGCGAAATCCTCGAAAACAGCGAAATCAACCCCTCGCCAGAGGCGGAGCGCGAAGCAAAGAAAAAAGGCGCTGGATTTGATGAATCGCTATCCGATGCCTGACCTGGCGGAAGACTTCGAGCCCCGGCTGAGGCCCCATTTCCGTCAGGAGGACGGTTTTTCTGAGCCGGTTGATCGGGCTGTACTGCATTTTGGCCGCGATATCCATGATGCTTCGCAAACACTTGATCGTAGAAACGGTCACAGCGCGTCCTCGATAACTCGCCTTTGATGTTTTCTCCTCGGCGTAATCACATTGGCTGCCGGGTTGGCTGGTTTTGGCTCACAACCCGTGGTCGGGTGGCGTGTCAGCGGTCGTGCTCACGATCCTCGGCTGGATCACATTGATAAAGGGACTGTTATTCCTGCTCCTTGCGCCAAAGGACGAGGTGGATCTGTTTCTTCGCAGGTCCATTACGAGCAGTACTTCTACGTTTGCATGGCGCTTTCACTGGCCGTGGGCGTCTAAACCTATGAAGGATTCACGTCACGTTCGCATTCTTGATACACCATCGGTGCCTGCCGATTGACGCGCGCGCGGCGGGTATGATACCCATACTGGGCGTTTCATCTTTATAGGTGAGGTATATCTCCACGCTGCTGATGGTTCCTCCAACCCAACGCCTGGAAGTTACGCTGAACACGGAACTAGAAAGCGTGGATCTGGCCGAAAATATCATCATGCGTGTCGCCGAGGCAGCGGGCTTTAGCGAGGATGACGTCCACAAACTCGGAATGGCCGTGCGCGAAGGCGTGGTCAACGCGTATAACTACGGCAACGCGCAGGACCGCCAGAAAAAAATACTGCTGACCGTTGAATTCGAGCAGGACCAGATGGTCGTTCATATTGTCGATGAGGGCTCTGGTTTTGATCTGGAGGATGTGGCCGACCCCTTGGCGGAGGAAAATTTGCTGCGTACGTCGGGCCGCGGGATTTTTCTGATGCGTGCTTTCACCGACGATCTGACGGTTCGGCGCGGGCCGACGGGCGGCGCCGATCTAGTCATGTGCAAGAAGCTTCCCGACCGCCGGGGTGGCAACTGCCGGTTCTAGCCAGGTAGAATGCCTTCCTGAGGACTCTATGGCGTTACAAGGGACATGCCGCGACGTAGGTGAAATCGCGATCGTCGATTTCAGCGGCAGGATCACGCTTGGCGAAGGCAGCGCCATGCTCCGCAAGACGGTCCGCGACCTCATTGAGGCCGGGCGTCGTAAGATCCTGCTCAACTTGGCCGACGTGGACTACATCGATAGCTCTGGCATCGGCGAGTTGGTCGGCCTATACACATCAGCCCGTAACGCGAGCGGCGAACTGAAGCTCGTTTACCTGACCAAGCGCGTCCACGACCTCATCCAAATCACGCGCCTGTTCACCGTCTTCGACGTACAGCCGGACGAAGCAGCCGCTGTGCGCAGCTTTCGGTGAAGCCCCCGGGGCTCGTTCCTGAGCCTGCTCGAGAGTGGCCTTGGAGAGGTAGCTTTCCTTTGGGACCCCGTTACCGTTCCGCAGCACGAGATTAGGTCAGGCGTGATTCGAGGGCGTTCGAAAGACAATCGGCGCAGCGCTCGCATTCCTGTATCTGCGGGTGTTTGGGTAGCGTGGCAGGAGCACAAGGGATCGCGCACGGTCTCTCGCGTGCGTGACGTCAGCGCAGGCGGAGTCTTCATCGCCACGACGGCTGCGGTCCGGGTCGGTGCAAAGCTCGAATTGCTTTTCTCGCTGCCCGAAGGAGAAACGCGCGTACAAGGGATTGTCCGCTACGCCGACCCGGCAAAAGGTTTTGGGGTCGAATTCATGCGAATGGGCGCCGGAGACCGCGCACGCCTGCAAGGACTGCTTCGGCGTCTCAAAAAGTAGCGGAGCATCTACCTCATCGTCTTGTTCAAAAAAGCCACTGTGCGGGACCAGGCATCGGCGGCGGCCTCGGGGCGGTACGCATTGGGATTGGTGGAATTCTCGAAGCCGTGTCCTGCACCGTCGTAGATCTTGACGTCGATACGCCGCTTCATCGTCTGCATCGTCTTCTCGAACATACGAACGTCGTCGGGTGTGATCCCGCGATCCTCGGCTCCGAAGTTCCCTAGCACGGGAGCGAAGATGAGCTGGATGTCGTTCGGATCGGTGGGAAGCGCGCCGTAGTTCACTATGCACGCCGCCAGGCGCGGTTCGTGGATGGCGAGCTGCAACGAAAGCCCACCGCCCATGCACCAGCCGATCGATCCAATATGGCCGTGATCCACGTCGTTGCGTGTGGCCAAATAGGCGAACGCGGACTTCAAATCGCTCACCGCGCGGTCCTGAGGCAGCCCGCGCATCAACTCATGAGCCTCCTCGGGATCGGAGGTTACCTTGCCGCGATACAGGTCCACCGCCAGCGCCACATATCCCTGATCGCCCAGTTTCTGCGCCTGTTCCTTGACCCAATCGGTCAGACCCCACCACTCGTGGATGACGACGAGCGCGGGATACCGGCCCGGCTTCTCCGGTGTGACCAGGTAGCCGCTGATCGTCCCCGAAACGCCTGGGAACTCGACCATTTGCCCCTTGGGCGCATCGGCACGCACGCCCAGGATGGCGGCCCCCAGAGCGAGACCGACGAGCGCGGCGATCGCCGCCCATGTTCTCTGCCTAGGTTTCATTCAAGGCTCCCCCGCTGCGTGGGCCCATTCTAACTCGCGTTTCTTGCATGCGCCATCCTGTTGGCTTCGCGGTCGTGATTGTCCTACGTCAGGTGCTCGACCTGCACGGCCGTGCCGTACGCGATGACCTCGGTCACCCCTTGCATGACCTCGGTTGCATCGTAACGCACGCCCAAAACAGCGTTTGCGCCGTGCTCGGCAGCGTGCGCCATCATCAACTCGAGTGCTTGCTCGCGTGTCTGTTCGCACATCGTTTCAAAGAGCGTGATATTACCGCCAACGATCGTCTGCAGCGACGCACCGAGCGTTCCGATGATGCTGCGTGAACGCACCGTAATCCCGCGCACCATTCCCAGATTCTTCACCACCCGATAGCCCGGGAGCTCGAAGGCTGTCGTCACCATTCCCGGATTCACGCTCACACTCATCCACCCTTCTTTCCATCCACGTTGTTCCGCGAAGCCTTTCGAAACTTAGCGCGCCGTCGCGCGCTGCTCCTCGATCGGCGCTCTCTGCTTCAGCAGCTTGATGAATGCGCGCATCCACGCCGGATGGTCGGGCCAGGCGCGCGCTGAAATCATCGGCCCGTCGATTACGGCCTCCGAGTTGACGAATTCCGCGCCCGAAGCCCGCACGTCTGGTTCGAGTGCCGGGTAGGCGGCCGTCTTCCTTCCCTTCAGCAGGCCGGAGGCGATCAATACCTGCACGCCATGACAAATCTGCGCCACCGGCTTCTCGTGCTCAAAGAAGTGCCGAACAATGCGCTGGCACTCGGCATGATTCCGAATGTACTCAGGCGCTCGCCCGCCCGGTAGGACAACGGCCGCAAATTCGGCTGGATTCACATCGGCAAACGCCAGGTCGGCCTCCCAGCTATAGCCCGGCTTCTCCGTATAGGTGTCGTAGCCCGGTTCGAAATCGTGAACCACAAAGCGTAACTTCTTTTTCGTCGGCGCCGCAATGCGCACATCGTAGCCTTCTTCGAGCAGGCGCTGATAAGGGTACATGACTTCCAATGATTCGGCTGCGTCTCCCGTAAGAATCAAGACCTTTGGGTTTGCCATGGCGGCCCCCCTGGAATTTTTCTTCGCGCGCAGAATACCACACGGTGACTGATTGCGACATCGGCGCAGTCCTGCTTGCGCTCGCAAATTGCGAGCGAAATCCCGCATAATCATCGGGAGGTTAATGGGTGTTTCCGGAGATCAACCATCTTGTGCGGGTCTAGGGCTCTGCGATGAATGGCCTTCGCCAGGGGTCGTTTCGTCTCTTCCGCCTCGCGGGAATTAATGTCTATTTGCACTGGTCTTGGTTTCTGATCGCATTGATCGAAATCAATGCTCGGCAAAGGGCTTATTCCTCCCCTGTGTGGAATGTCTTTGAATATCTGGCTTTGTTCGCAATCGTGACGACTCACGAATTCGGTCACGCGCTGGCCTGCCGGCAAGTCGGGGGAAATGCGAATCAGATCGTTCTTTGGCCATTGGGTGGAGTCGCCTATGTGGATCCGCCGATGCGACCCGGCGCGACGCTTTGGAGCATCGCCGCGGGCCCGTTGGTCAACGTGGCGCTTTTGCCGATCCTGAGCGCCCTCGCATGGTTTAGCCGATCCCAGGGTTGGGATCAGACGATGCGCGATTTCGATGTTTTCATCCAGGCGGTTTGGTGGACCAATGTCGTGCTGCTTGCGTTCAACATGCTGCCGATTTACCCGCTTGATGGCGGGCAGATTCTGCGCTCGCTTTTGTGGTTTGGCCTCGGCCGTGCCCGCAGTCTGCTGGTGGCCGTGATCGTAGGCTTTGTTGGCATGGCCGGCATGATCGCATTTGCCGTTTGGGTGCATTCGGTTTGGTTCGGCATTTTGGCGGCGTTCATCTTGCTGAATTGCTGGACCGGACTCAGGCAAGCACAGGCGTTGTTGCGCATCGCCAAGTTGCCCCGCCGCGAGGGTTTTTCCTGTCCAAGCTGCAGGGCCTCGCCGCCGATCGGGAATTATTGGATTTGCGCTCAGTGCCGGCAGCCGTTCGATACGTTTCAAACGCAGGGGAGTTGTCCGCATTGCGGCGCCCGGTTTGGCGTCGCACGCTGTTTAGATTGCGGCCGCTTAAATCCCATCGATGCCTGGGCCGGGCCTGTTCTTGCCCATCCGATCGTGTAACCTTCTCTGGCGAGTCGAAAGATCGGGTGATTTGGGCTTTCGGGTTGATCAAGACATGGTAGTCTTTGGCTCGACCCGCACCATCGCAGTTCGTTTGCAGGGGAAGACGGGGGGAACCCAAAAAATGTTTGTGAGACCTATCCAGTCGGTGAACTGTTGGCTGTCAAAGAAGCTTGTCTCTATGGTCGCAATTGGCGCTTTTTCGTTGGCGCTCGGGACGATGGGTCTCGCACGATCCTCTCCTCGTTCGCCAAACAGTCGACCGGACGGAGAATCCGGACGGGTTCTCGGCATTGCATTCGATGGACACCAGGTCTCGAACCTCGAGCAATCCATCAAGTTTTATGAAGCGCTCGACTTTCATCTCTCGGGTAAGCCGACAGATTGGAAGGTCGACAAGATGGTCAATGAACTGGGCGGCACAAAGGGCGCAGAGTCCCGCACCGCCGTCTTGCTGGTTCAGAGCTCGGTTTCCGATAAGCCGTTTCCATTGATCCTGCGGGAATATCGAGGCGTCGATCGCAAGGACTGGAGCAACTTATCCTCCTCCGATCTTTTGTCAGGTCACATGGATCTGACCGTACAAGACGACTGCAACCCCATCATGGACAAGCTGAAGGCCATGAATATGCTTCGTGTGCCCCCGATGAACCTCCCGGGCGGAAACCCTGCACCAGGCGGGCCGCGCAGGTTCGTGTTTGTACAGGATCCCGACGGCTGGTTCATTGAATTGTTTGCATTGCCGACTCCGGCTCCGGGTGCGCCGCCGGCACCGCCCAAAGTTTCCAATTCCACGGCCACGCAAGCGAATATCGACCGGCTTGGGAAGCAGACCGGTTTCAACCACATTGGTTTGAACATTGTCGATCCCAAGAAGGCGCTTTCCCTTTACCAGGATGTCTTGGGTGGAGACTACCCGCCACTGGCCCCGTCGCCTGCTGCACCCGCAGCAGCCGGTGGTGCGCCCCGAATGAACATGCTCAATGGATGGTTTCCGCAAGCGACCACCGACGGCCACGTTCGGCTCGAATTGATCGCGTTTCCGCAACCGCCGGAAAAGCAGCAGCCGCCGGACCAGCACTTTGCCGATATCAATGTGAACTATGTCGGTTTTCAGGTAACCGATCTGGATGCCGTATATGCACGAGCCAAAGCGGTCGGGGCCATCACCGTCTCGGACGGGATCGTGAAGATGAAGGACGGGCGAGCCGTGATGTTGCGTGACCCGGATGTGGGTGGTTTTTTCGAACTGTGGGAGCCGTCGAAGTAAAACCAATAGCCTGGCCGAACTTGATCCATCGCGCGGCTGAGCCCGCGACCGTCATCTGTTTGCCGCTACCGACTTCGTTGTAGGAGCGAGAAGTCCCAGACCGACGTCGCGGACTTGGCCTGAACAATGTAAGATCGAAGACCCAGTCCCTGCGCATCGCCAAAGGAGTCAATCCGATGAGCGTGACTTCGCCCGCAGGCCCTTCCTCTGCCACGATCGGCGCCATCAAGGAAAAGGCTCGTCGACTGAGCCTGCTTTCGATCATGTCCACGACTGCGGCAGGATCGGGTCATCCTACTTCCTGCATGTCAGCCGCAGAACTTGTGGCCGGGACTTTTTTCTATGCCATGAAATTCGATCCGAAAAAGCCCAATGGGAATGATTCCGATCGCTTCGTTCTCTCTAAGGGCCACGCGGCTCCCGTGCTTTACGCTGCGCTTGCCGAAGCAGGTGTATTTCCCACATCGCGCGTGATGACCCTGCGCGCATTTTCAAGCGAACTCGAAGGGCATCCGACGCCGCGCATTCCTGGCGTTGATGCGGCAACCGGCTCGCTCGGCCAGGGACTTTCGGTGGCGGCAGGGCTCGCCATCGGCTCGCGCCTCGATAAGAGTCCCACACGCGTGTACGTCTTGCTCGGCGATGGCGAAATGGCCGAAGGCCAGATCTGGGAAGCGGCAGCGTTTGCCGGTTACTATAAGCTCGACAATCTAACGGTAATCGCCGACGTCAACGCCCTCGGTCAAAGCCAGCCAACCATGTATCAGCACCAAATGGACGTCTACCGAAAGAAATTCGAGTCGGAGGAATTTTCGACCGAAGTCATCGATGGGCACGATGTGGCGGCAGTTCTTGCTGCACTGGACCGTGCGAAGGCCACCAAAGGACGCCCACAGGCGATCCTCGCCCGTACTGTCAAAGGCCACGGCTTCAGCCAGGTTGCGGGGAAGGAGCATTGGCACGGTAAGCCGTTGCCCAAAGAGATGCTCCCACTGGCAATCCAACAGCTCGGCGGCCCGATTGACGTCCCCTCCGATCCGGGAAAGTCCTATGAAAGAACTCTATTGCCGAAGCCGCCGGATTTTCCTGCCCCGGCCGCACCCGATTATGATCTGACGAAGCCGGTTGCGACGCGCGAGGCCTATGGGCTCGCTTTGAAGCGGCTCGGCGCCGTGAATCCGCATATCGTCGCGATGTCGGGCGATGTAAAGAACTCCACATTCTCTGAGATTTTCCAGGACGCTTATCCGGACCGCTTCTATCAGGGCTATATCGCTGAACAGAATCTCGTTAGCTTGGCCGTGGGCCTGCAGGCGCGCGGCAAAGTGCCCTTCGCCGATACATTTGCCTGCTTCCTTTCACGCGCCTACGACAACGTGCGCATGGCGGCGATCAGTCGCGCCAATATCAATCTCTGCGGATCTCATTCGGGCATCTCCATTGGCGAGGATGGCCCGTCGCAGATGGCGCTGGAAGATCTAGCGATGTTTCGAGCCGTGCACGGTTCGGCGGTCCTCTATCCAAGCGACGCAATGTCGGCCGAGCGGCTCACCGAAGCGATGGCGCGACGCCCTGGCATTAACTACCTGCGGACTTCGCGTCCCAAAGCGGCGATTTTATATTCGAAGGATGAAAAATTCCCGATTCCCGGTTTTAAGATTGTGCGGCAGGGGCTCCACGATCAAGTCACCGTGATCGGAGCGGGCGTCACCTTGCATGAAGCGCTCCGGGCTGCCGATGAACTGAAATCGCAAGGGATGGCGATCCGCGTGATCGATCTCTACTGCGTCAAGCCGATCGACGGCCAAGCGCTGGCGGAGCAAATCAAGGCCACAGGAGGGCAGCTGGTCACCGTCGAGGATCACTGGCCCCAAGGCGGTATTGGAGAAGCGGTGCTCGGAGCGTTGGTCGAGGCCGGCACGCCGCCCGCGAAATACCGCTCGCTCGCCGTGCGCGAGATGCCCCATTCCGGGAAGCCGGAAGAATTGCTTGATGCGTTTGGCATTTCCGCACGGCGGATCGTCGCCGCCGTCCGCGAAATGGTCTCGTAGCGAAAATCTCTCTTAGAGCGGAACGATGGCTGGCGAAAAAATGGTCCTGGTCGGCGTCCTGCCCGAAACCGTCGTGATCGATCCAGGCGACCAGGTGGTGTGGTTCTCAAACGCGGGTACTTTGAAGGTTGAATTCGATCCGCAGCGCTCGCCCTTCGCCTCGAACGTTTTTCAGGCGCCTCCCGGGGTGCGTCTTCCGAGCGGCACGACGCGGCCGGGCCTGAACGCTGGGTCTTATAAGTATCGCCTATCGCTGAACGACGTGGTCGTCGCTCATGGCGAGGTTCTTCTCCGCAGTCGATAGGCTTTTCTATTGGAGGAGGCGGAACTTAGTCGCTCGCGAGGGCGCGGTCGCGATCACGGTCCACCGGACGCTCCGGCGCGATCGAATCGGCCAGCACGCGACGCATGGGCGCAAGCATCGAGGCCGGAACGGGCCGCTCACGAGGCACGCCGAGCTCGGCAACCTTCCGGGGGAATTCCTTGCGACGATCGAGCCACAGCCCCGACTCCCGCAACAAGTCGCCGGTCAGCTTGGGATCGTCGGTCCGCTCAACGCCCCAAAACCGAAGGCGCTCCTCGTTCTTTTGCAGCATTTGTAGCGCCTCCTCGAGTTTCTTCATGGCGCCATTGAACGAGGACGCGAGAAAGTAAACGGGTAGCGTCCAAGCGCTTTGGCTCGCTCCATCGCCGTTTGCTCCCCGCTTTCCTCCTCCGAAGGTCACCCGAATCCGAACGTTGTATTTGCCGTTTTGATTCCGCTCGATCGCGCAGACATATTCGTTTGCGTGGGCCGTAGCCTTTGGGAACATAGGATTCCTCAGTTTCCGTTTCTCTGTGACTGCCTCATTGATTCTTGTCCGGACCGACGACGGCCGGATGTGCCTTCCCCGTCGGGGAAGGACCTCGAGCCTGCTTGTGTTCGATCGTTTTGTCGGCATAAAGCTCCTCAGGAGGATCGGTTCGCTGCATTGTGCCAAGAATCCTCAGGTCAGGGGAGGCTCCTGCCTGCAGGTCAGACCCCGCTGGCATCGGGGCAGGCTCTGCGGAGGATTCTCATTCTAACGAAGTAGCGAGCAGGGGGCAAGGGGAGCCTCATTTCGATGTAAGGTCAATGTTTACATCCACTTAAGGAGGAGGTGGGTACCGCTCGCTAGCTTGAGCTGGTGAGACGACTCACAACGTCGGGATGAATCGTGAGCTTGCCTTCTTTTTTTAAACGGTCGATGAGCGCCGTGTGGAAGGCATCGAAGGCCGCACCCTGCTTGGCTTGAAGCAATTGTTGTTCGATTTCTTTCTGCTGTGTCGCTAGATCGGCCGGATTGGGGGCCTCGCGGGACACCAGGCGATAGACGAACCAGTTTGTGCCGGTTTCGGTCGGGGCGCTCACCTCGCCTGGTTGCATGCCAAAGGCCGCTGAAATCTGGCGCGCCGAACCGATATCGGGGATCGAGCCTGAGCGCGCCACAGAATCAGAGGTCTTGACGGCAAGGTCCAGCGATTTTGCGACCTTGTCGAAATCCTCGCCTGCGCGCACGCGCTTGGCCATTTCATCGGCGCGCGAGCGAGCCAATTCGGCCGATTTCTCCTTCTGGTAATCGGATAGGACTCGGTCCCTTACCTCGGCGAGCGTGGCCGGATGCGCCGGCTGGATGTCCTTTAGGGTGAGAATCACGTAGCCGTTATCGGTCTCGATGGGCTGGCTCAACTCGCCCAAATGAAGCGAAAACAGTGCGGAACGCAGCTCGGGCGAGTTCCCCAGCGGCACGATCGGGTCGGCGACGCTGGCTGGGGCCGTCAGGCCCAGCTCAAGGTGGAACTTTTTCGCGAGATCGTCGAGCGATTGGCGGTCAGACTGACGGATGGCAGCGGCCATTTGAGTGTAGATATCGCTCGCTTCGGAACTGACCTTTTGATCGAGGACGGGCTGCAGAATGGAATCGCGAACTTCTTCGAATGATTTGGTGTGAGCGGTCTCGCGATCGAGAACTTTGATGATGTGGAAGCCATATTGCGTCTTCACGAGGTCCGAGACGGAACCCTTCGGCAGGCTGAACGCGGCCTGCTGAAACTCCGGCACGGTTTGCCCCTCGACGATCCAGCCAAGAGCGCCACCCTTGGCCTTGGTGCCGTCGTCTTCCGAGTATTTCTTGGCGAGATCCTCGAAATTGGCGCCGTGTTTGGCTTGCTTGAGAACATCTTCGGCTTTCTGGCGGATCTCGGCGACCTCCGCATCCGTTTTGCCGACGGTTTTAAATAGGATGTGCTCGACGTTGACGCGATTTTCGACTCTGTATTCGTCGACATGGGAATTGTAGTAGACGCGCAAGGCGTCGTCGCTCACCGTGGTCGCGGAGCGCAGCTTTGACAGATCGAGCAGCGCGTAGCGTGCCGAACGTCTATCAGGGATTTGATAGTGCGATGAATTCTTAGCAAACCAGGAGGCAAGCTCCACGTCGCTGGGTTGGATCGATGAGGCCAGATCTTCGGGCTTGATGACCACGTAGTCGATTTTCACCTTTTCATTGCGCCAGCGGAACTCCCGTTCGACTTCCTGCTGGCTCACACTCAGGCCGTCGGTTACGAGCTCGCGGAATTTCTCAAGCAGCATCTCATTTTGCAGATAGGATTCGAATTCACTGACCGACATGCCTGTGGCGCGCTGCACTTCGCTGGCGTAGCGGTCCTTAAGCCAGGTGCCTCCCGACCAAGCGGCCGGTAGAATTTCCTTAATTCGTTGCGTCTCCTCTTCCGGTGTGACGCGGATGCCCAGTCGGCCCGCTTCATATTCAAGTGCGCGCTGGAAGATCATCTGGTCCAGAAGCTGTTTGGCATAGGCGCCCCTCATCATCGGAGGAACGGCCTGATTGCGCGTGACTTGGTCAAATTGCTGTTGGAAGTCGGCAACGGTGATATTGTCGCCCGCAATCGTAGCCACCGCGTCGGGGCTGCTCGCGCCGATGGTGCCGCTCATCAATCCCGGGATTAGCGTGACGACCATGCTGATAATGATCAGTCCAAGGATCACGCCCATAGTGATTTTGATCCAGCGGTTCCGATCCAGATCCCGCTGCTGAATACTTTTCAACATCTATGCGGAGCCTTCCCCCCCTGCAAGAGCAACAATTATAGAAGACTGCCAGGGAGAAACCCAAATTGAATCCGGAAGGCGAGACTTTCCGAGGCATTCTGCCCGCATCGAATGGTTTCACAACTGGTTGCCTGGACTGGCTGATGCAACCCACCGCATCGCAGGGGGCCTTGCAAATCGCGCTGGACAACCCCGATAAGGGGTGATACATAGGTTCCTCCAGCCGATCTATTCTCCTGAGGAGGCGGTCGTGGCCCCAGCCTCGGTTTTACCCTCGATATCGAAGACCAAGCGAAATCCGGTGTCGCTTGTCTTGGCGCGGTTCGTTTATGTGGTTGCCCTGCAGCTGGTTATCTTGCCGACGCTGGCTCACGTGCGAGCCGCATCACAGGAACAAGTGAAACAGCCTCTTGGTTCTTTAAGTGCGGTTGGGCAGGTGTACGTCGGCAGTTCTGTCGTACCGGCGGAATCAACGATTTTTACCGGTGACACGCTCCGTACCGACCCTGCGGCGACGGCAACGTTTACCATGAGTGGAAAAGGTTCCTTCGCAATCGCCTCGGGCAGTCAACTCGTGTTTGCTGGCGCGCAGCAGTATGTGGCCGAGTTGAAGTCGGGAATCGTGGTGATGAGTTCTGAAAGTGGAACTTCCGGAATTAATCTGCGAACCGGAAACTATGTGGTAGTGGCCGTTACTCGCGGAGAACAATCCTCAGCCACGGTTGAGAGTGTGGCGGATGGTTCCTTCGTTATCCGTTGTTCAGAGGGCAGCGTCGGGATCGTTCCTCTCCAAGGCGCCCCCAATGGGGTTTTCCTCCAAAAGGGTCAATCGATCACAATCTCCTCACAAGGTGAATTGTCGGCCCCAACAGAAGCAGCTATTTCGGCTGCCGCCCCAGCTACTGCGTCGACTCCCACCAGTCAGCCATCCGCAACGAAAAGCAACAAAACGGCCTTGATTGTTCTGGGTGTGGCAGGTGGAGCAGGGGCCATCGCCGCGATAGCGGCCTCTGCTGGGCATGGTAGCAGTTCCGTCAGCCCATCCTCCCCTTGAAGTCCGGGCTGATTTCAATTGCCCGTCTCCTCTTTTAGTTCGGGGTTGCCTGTGTGGGCAGTCGGAACGCTATTGCGACATCCTCCTCGATCGCGACTGGCAGATCACCGATGGAGCTATTCGTGTAGCGCCATTGTCGAACGGCGTTCGCGGCCGCCGGGATCAGCAACGCGGGGCCGCTGATTGGCTCCACGCTCTGGACCGAGCCGTCAGGCCCGATGAGGACGTGTAGTCTGACAGTCCCCTCGATTCGTTGCGTTTTCGCGTCTTCGGGATAAACAGGATCTACCCGCGACAACAGTTGGCCGATCTCGAGTCGGGCACCTTGCTGCGACTTGAATCCCGCCGGTACCCGAACCGAAGGATAAGGGGATAAGCTGACAGAAAAACTGGGCCTGGCAACCGGTGGAGTTTCCGCTGGTTTGGCAGGCAACACACTCTCTTTCACTGCCGTATTGGATGCTGCCACGGGTTGATTTGCGACCGGGCTAGCAGGGACCGGGATGGCCGTGCTCGGAGAACTTGCTACAGTGCTCTGAGTAGGCTTCCGAACATGCTCTGGCGTAACAGTAGGCGCAAGAGCGCCCACACCCCTCGTGCCGTCCGAAGGAGCGAGGTCTCTATGGGCCTCCTCTACAGGTGTGGCACCCACCGACGGACTGATCGAGTCGCCATCCTTGCTTGCGAAAGCATCTGCTGGTCCAGCTGCCGCCGAGGGGCCGGAAGCGCTCGTGACAGAGCCCGCCGAGGGGGATCCTGCCCCACTGACTGGCTCACCTTCTTTGGGAGTCGCCTTCTCGAACCGCGCCAAAGTCCTCGTCAAAGAGTCCGGCACCGCCGTGAACCAACCCGCCAGAAAAGATGTGAGTGCCGCTAGGGCAACGATGGTCGCAAGCGTCCCCCAGGCGTGTTTCCAAAGAGTTCTGCTCCGACGAACTTCTGCTACGAGGTTGGCAACGGCTGGTGCATCTGTAGCCGGTGCCGGCGTTGGCTCGATGCCAACGGTCGGCATCTCCAAAGGTCGCCAAAGCTTTTCGCGAGATCCAGCCCCTTCCGATTCGAAGCCGCCGCAGGAAAGCCACCTTCCCATCCGATCGCGGGCATCGTTGGGAAGCTCTAGAAACCGCAGACCAGCTTCCCTTTTCGACTTGCTGACCCATGCAATCTCTGCACCTACCTTCATCCAATCGCTGGAACCCGGCAATTGAAACTGCAGCTGTGTCGGACCGTCGGCATACAAAGGTGCCGCAGAAGTCACAGCCAATCCGCCTTCGCTGAGGTTGAGGATGATCCCGCCGTTGTTCTCACCCAAGTCGATGTAGGCGAGCGATGGCACGGACCTGCGCACCTCGGCACGCCGATCCGATGATTCAAGAGCGCTGTCTACGCGCAGGTTGTCCGACAC